>Ga0209471_1000442_pt1 | contig 28261 bp, 22 predicted proteins | sample GraSoiAngelo_128_FD_185885 | JGI IMG/M metagenome (GOLD analysis project Ga0209471, IMG submission 185885) | Grasslands soil microbial communities from the Angelo Coastal Reserve, California, USA - 14_0927_12_20cm (SPAdes) (version 2) | ecosystem: Environmental > Terrestrial > Soil > Grasslands ... | reverse complement strand
ATAGGGGAGCGGCGGTAAATGCCCCAAGCATGGGAACTCAGCGTGGAGCTGCTACCTGTACGTCCGGCCCAGCCGAAATCAGGAGGTTTGGTGCAGAAAAGTTCGAAAATCGTCTGCTAGGGTCGACTACTTCTATCTCCCTCTGCGAATTCGAGTTACGTGACATCAAGCTGCGACTACGCTTCCTTCATTTTGTAGCCTACGTAGCCCAATTAGGACCGGCTTGGACGTGGGTAGGTCGAAATCGAGGCCGATTTTCTCAGCCCATTCCGCCGGCAGTGGACGTCTTCGAGAAGCTGCTTCCCATAGCGGGTGCTCATCTCGTCGTTCTCATGGCCCATCCAGTAATCGATGAGGAGTTGCCGACCCTCGCTTTTTTGCAGCACCGCTTCACGGAAGTGGCAGGATGCATGGAAGCGCACGCCTGTTCTCCCCATTTTCTTGAGTACGGACTCGAAGCCACCCCGGAAGAAGTTCTCCGGAGACAACATCGTGCCGTTCTCGGTCTGGATGAGGAATCCACTGTTTCGGCCACCAATGAAGTCGTCGAGCATCTTCGCGATGGAAGAATGCAGGTCGATATCACGGCAAGCTGCGGAGTCTTGAGAACGTCGGTGACGCCGCTCCCATCCTTTTTTCTTTGCTGGCGAATGTAGAGCGTCTTACGGTCGTTGGAGATGTGCTTCTCGATACGAAGCGCCAGCAGTTCCGAGATGCGGAGGCTGCTTCCCGCAAGAAGCGCGGCTCCCATCTGATACCGGCCCGCCGTATTCGCTACAAGCTGTGTCATCTCTTCACGCGTCAGCGTGGGACGGTGCTGCTTCTTCTTGTCCACCGTCGGCAAGCCAATGAACGCAAGATTCCAGTTACGAGGATGTACCTGATTTCCATTGTCATCGACTGCCGACCTGACAACCTTCTTTTCGCCGAGCACTTCGTTCAGATACGCGATAGCCGTCGAGTAGAAGTCGATAGTGCGATCCCCGCTCGGCTCCCGAGTCTTTCCGTTCACTATCCGCCCTGCCTTCATCTCCGCAATCATCCATTGGGCCTGCTGCGCGAAAGTTGCCGTGGAACTGATGCGCTCCCGCAGTTTCGCGGCATCCAGCACGCCCGCATCGCTCATGGCGTTTTGGAGTTTGAGCATTGCGGATATCCTGTCGCGGCAAAAGCCCAGGGCGACCCGCACTTCGCGCTGCCCCGGCTTGCCCGGCACGTCTACCCGATAGCGCCCGTAAGCTCGTCCGTCGGAATCCACTTGTCCGAGTGCTTCCGCTTCTTCTGGTAAACGTAACCGTGATGCCGTACTTCCTGCTGCCCTACTGATTCCACCAATCGACGCGACAATGATTTTCTCCTTGTCTTTGTCGGATTGGCGGCACTGCCTGTGCATGGCGCAAGTGTACGGTCGCAAACGGTAGAAGGCTCTCGGCGCCGGAAGGCCCCCAGCATAGTTCTTGACAATCGGGTTTTTCGATGTCATATGGGCGTAACACAACTTGCTTTCTTACGCTCTCCTGGCCAGTCGATGCGGCCAAGATTCCCAAGCGACCGGATTCTCAGTGAAGAAGCAAGGAGAGAGGATTTGGTGAGAGGGTGTAGCGATGTTTGCCAAATTCAACGCAGTTGTAGCAGTTGTTTTACTTTTGTTGGTTTCTTCAGTCCCGGCGCGGGCGCAAGTTGCAGGTGCGACCCTGTCCGGCACGGTGACGGACCAGAACGGTTCGGGCGTCCCGAACGCGAGGGTCTCCATAAAAAACACGGCGACGGGAATCGATCGGGAAGTCACCACGGACAAAGCCGGCTTCTACAGCGCGCCGAACCTCACGCCAGGAAGCTATGACGTCACGATTTCGGCTCCAGGGTTTTCCACGCAAGTGCAGAAGGACATCACCTTGACTGTCGGAGCTCAGCAGGCATTGAACCCTGTGCTCAAGGTGGGCCAGGTCTCTCAACGGATCGAAGTGAGCGGCGAAGCTGCTCAAGTCGAGCTCACCTCGTCCGCGGTCAGCGCCGAGGTCAATGAAACCACCGTTCGCGAGCTGCCCTTGAATGGACGCGATTGGAGTTCCCTGGCAGTTCTCGAGCCAGGGGTCTTAGGAATTCGGAGTCAGTTGGGGACAACGGGTACAGTCAACAGGGGCAATCGCGGTTTCGGAAACCAGCTGGCGACTGACGGCCACCGCCCCTCGGAAAACACTTACCGGGTCAATGGGATCAACATTAATGACTATTCCAACGGTTCACCCGGCAGCGTCGAAGGCAAACAATTGGGCGTGGACGCGATTCAAGAATTTACCGTCGTGACCACCAACTATTCCGCGGAATACGGGCGGACTTCCGGCGCGGTCATTAACGCCGTGTTGAAGCAGGGCGCCAACGCTTTCCATGGCGACGTCTATTGGTTTCTCCGTGACGAGGGCCTGGACGCGAAAAACTTCTTCGATACCTCACCGACCATCGCGCCATTTCATCGCAACCAGTTCGGAGCATCCGCTGGCGGCCCTATTATAAAGAACAAGACTTTCTTTTTCGCCGATTACGAAGGCATCCGCCAGTCCAGAAGCCTCACCGCCAGAAGTACCGTCCCATCAGTGGCTGCGCGTAACGGGACGCTTTGCTCGCTATGCGCCACACCGATTCCGGTCAGCAGCCTCCCGGCCAGCATGAATGATACGCCGGCGAATGGCGGCAATGGCACAAACGCGAACGGCATCGACCTTGTCACCGCGAAATATCTCGCTCTGTGGCCGCAACCAAACCCGGCTTTGGGCACCAATTCGACTGGGGACTTCGGGTTCGTCGTCACCAACCCCTTGCAGGTTTATACCGAGAACTACGTCACGACCAGGGTTGACCACAAAATCTCCGAGAAAGACAACCTCGACGGCTTCTATTTCTACGACAAGTCCCCGCAAGTTACCCCGGACAACTTTCTTTTGGCAACTTCGGAGACCGTGAGCTCCCGGCAGATGGCTGGCTTGGAAGAAACTCACATTTTCAGCACCGCGCTGGTGAATACCTTCCGTGCGGGTTACAACCGTTCCGTTGGTCTAGTCGGCAAACCTGGAACCGCGCTGCAGCCGATTGCGGCGGATACCAGTTTGGGCGTGGGTTCGGGGCGAGTTGCGCCGCTCATCTCGATAGGTGGAGGCATCTCAACGATGGGTGGCGGGCTGAACTCCTTGGCCCAGTATAACCACATCATGAATTCCTTCCAATATGATGACGACGCGTTCCTCACCCGTGGACTCCACGCCATCAAGCTCGGAGGCTTCGTCGAGCGGTTGCAAGGTCATGAATTTACCATTCAGCGGCCTAACGGAACCTTTAGTTTCAACAATTTGCAAGACTTCCTTACCAACATACCCCACGCCCTCTCTTCCATCGGCAGCACGGCTGTCGGCAAACCCTATGGAGATCGGCTTACCTTCCTCGGGGGCTACGTGCAGGACGATTGGAAATTCCGGCCGAACCTGACGCTGAACCTCGGCGTGCGCTACGAGATGGCCACATTGCCCACTGAAGTTCACGGCACTTTGTCGGTCATCCAAAACGTATTTGGCGGACCCCGCGTTTCGGTCACTCACCCCTGGCAGTCGAATGCCACGCTCAAGAACTTCGCGCCGCGGGTCGGTTTCGCCTGGGATCCCCGCCGCGACGGCAAGACTTCCGTCCGCGGCGGCTTCGGAATCTTCGATATCCTGCCAGGTACCTGGATCGGATTTAACCAGGAAACCGGATCCTACCCATACGCCCTGACGCTCAGCTTCCCCGGCACGCCACCGGCCTACTCGTTCGCAACTCCTGCAGCCAATTCGATTGGCGCCAACCAGGGCAACCCAACCGCCGCAACCATCGCCAACGCGCAGGGATGGGCTCCCGAGCAACACCCCAAGCGCAACTACGCCATGAACTGGAACTTCAACGTCCAGCGCCACCTCACCTCCTCCCTGACTGCTACGGTCGCCTACGTGGGAATGCACACCGTGCATTCGCCTTTTACCACCGATCAAAGCAATTTTGCCCCTCCGATTTCCGGAACGGACTACTGGCCGGTGACAAAAGGGACAGTGATCGACCCCAACGTCGGCGCTCTCAGGCCCACCTTCTGGATGGTGAGTTCGCGTTACAAAGGCTTACAGGCGCAAATCTCGAATAGGATGAGCCACGGTTTCCAGGCTTCCGCCAGCTATACCTACGGCAAATGCTACGACGACACCTCAAGCGGTCTCATCGGCGACCCGTTCCAAAACTCGTTCACAACCACGCTCTTCCTTCTGCCCGATAGCAGGCGCGGCCCGTGTGACTTCAACATTACCAACAATTTCGTCGCAAACTTCATCTACAACATCCCCGGCCCGAAAACAGGGTTGATGTCCTACCTCGCGGGCGGGTGGCAGACTGGCGCAATCGCCACGGTCAGCACGGGCATACCCACTACGCCGTTTATCGGGGGAGACCCGCTCGGCCTGATCAACGCGGATGCGGTGGTTTATCCAGACTACATTGCCGGCTGCAATCCCGTTAACCCCAATTGGAAGAGCACCATGGTCTACATCAACTCGTCCTGCTACACGCCTCCGGTCGCCCCGGCGGCCATCGCTTCGGACCCGACAAAGTGCACTCCCTACGCGAATACAACCGTGGCAAATACCTGCGCGCAGATGTTCGGCAATGCCCTGCGAAATTCGATCGCCGGGCCGTCTTCGTTCAACCTCGACTTCTCCCTCTTCAAGAACTTCGCCGTTCACCGGATTTCGGAAAGCTTCAACGTTCAATTCAGGGCGGAATTTTTCAATGTCCTGAATCACCCGAACTTCCTGCTTCCGAACTTCAATGAAGGGAACAATCAGGTCATTGACGGAGGAGCCGTAGCGAGCGCTGGTGGAGCGCCGAGTGGGGCGCCGGTTAACGCCAGGATCGACAGCACCGGAACCTACGACCCACGCCAGATTCAGTTTGGCTTGAAGGTAATCTTCTAATTCAACGAGCATACCTGCAACCCAGGGCGTGATGCATCTCGCAAACGGCTTGGGTTGCAAGAATCTTCCTCCCGTGGTTCGATGACGGGATCAGACGCCCAGGTTACTTCTGAATTCGGCTAGCAAATTGGGAGTTGTACAGTTCGCATCGGACTAGAAGGTTGCCGCGACCCCGCGGGCGCGCACAACTTGCGACAAGCCCCTTTCGCACCATTCGATGCCACGAAACACAATTTACGGAGTGGGTTAGATGAACTTTTCACGATTCGCACGTCATGCCTTTGGTCTGCCTTTTCTATTGAGCGGGGTCTGCGCCCTAGCGCTATCGCCAGCGGCGGGCTACCACCTGCTGAAGAAAATTCCTTTCGGTGCGGCACCGGGCGGTTCTGAATACTTCGATTACATTAACTTCGATAGTGCTGCGCGACGCGTGTACCTCTCCCACGGCACGGAGTTCCTTGTGGTCGAAGCTGATGCAGGCACGACGGTGGGCACAATCTCTGGTTTGAAGCGGTGCCACGGAGTTGCACTGGTACCCGAGCTTAACCGCGGGTTCATAAGCGACGAAGGCGCGGGCCAGATCGTCATGATTGATCTGAAAACGCTCAAAACCATCGGCCAGATAAATGGCCAAGAGGACGCCGATTCTATTACTTACGATCCGGCATCAAAGCATGTATTTGTCTTCAACGGCTCGCCCAAATCCGCAACTGTGATTGATCCCGAGAAGGGCGCCGTGATCGCGACCTTGCCCCTGGGCGGCGCGCCGGAGCAAGCTGTCGCCGACGGCAAGGGCATGATTTATGACAATCTGATAGACACGAACGAGGTAATCGCGATCGATTCCCGTGATCTCAAGATCAAATCGCGGTGGCCGGTGGCTCCAGCCGGGCGGCCCGTGTCCATAGCTATGGACACAGTGCACCGGCGGCTGTTCATTGGGGGACGCAATCCCAAGATGCTCGTGGTCATGGATGCCGACAGCGGAAGAATCATGGGCGAGCCGTTCCCCATCGGCGACCGTGTTGACACTAACGTATACGATCCCGAAACGGCGTTGATCGCCGCCTCGACTCGCGAGGGCACGCTCCACATCATTCACGAAGACTCGCCGGACAAGTACAGCGTCGTAGAGACAGTGAAAACTGAGTTTGGCGCCAAGACCATGGGGCTCGATCGAAAGACACATAACCTATACCTCTCCACATCGGATTTTGGTCCGGCACCGGCCCCTACCACACAACAGCCCAATCCGCAGCCCGTCGCGACCCCGGGAACTTTTCGCCTACTGATTTATGGGCGCTGATGCAGCCGCCAAATCTGGTGGGGACAAGGGCTTCGCGTGGTGTTTTCCATTCGCGGCGTAATCTCCTCAGGAATAAAAACTGAGTGCAGGCCGAAATTGAAGGCGATAGTCTTAACGCTAAATTGTAATTTTTAACGGAGGCGATATGATCCGATCGAAACGCGTGTTGAACACAGTCCTCTTGATTCTTGCGGGGTCGGCCGTGCTGTCGGCGCAAGCTCCGCAGGTCGTAGCCGTGCGTGCCGGGCGCATGTTCGACCCCAAGTCCGGCGCAAATCTGACGAATCAAGTGGTGCTCATCAGCGGCGAGCGGATTACGGACGTAGGCCCGGCGGACAGCGTTAAGGTCCCTGGTGGCGCCAGGGTTATCGACCTTGGCCAGGCGACCGTGCTCCCCGGATTGATTGACGGCCACGTTCACCTCACAGACGCGGCCGGAGGGCTGCAACACCAGATGATGGTGGCGCTGTACAGCGCCACCCAGAGTTTGAAGGCCGGCTTCACCACTCAAGTAGTTATGGGGACGCATGGTGGGGGTTATGCCGACGTGGAGTTGAAGAAGGCCATCGAGAGCGGCCTGGTCCAGGGTCCGCGTCTGCTCACGGCTGGCCCAGTGCTCGAGATCACGGCCCCCGCAAACGGCCCCTTCCCGTTGGAATTCAAGCCGTTTGAACCTTCGTTGATCGCAAATGGAGTGGAGGGGATGCGCGCAGCGGTGCGCGAACTGGCTCACAACGGTGTCGACCACATCAAGATAACCACCACTGGCCGGTTCTACTTCAAGCCCAACGGGGAAATGGTGAACACGGCGCTCCCCACTCGGGAAGAACTCAAAGCCGCCGTGGATGAGGCGCACAAACTGGGTCTATGGGTCGCCACACATTCTTACGGAGGTGACGGTCTAAAATGGGCCATCGAAGCGGGGGTCGACGATGTCCAGCACGCAGTCGCTGCCGACGATGCGGACATTAAGATGTTCCTCAACAAGGACCTGCCGCTGACCGCGACTACTCTGGACATGCGCCAAGACGAGCCGGGGGACCTGAAGCGCTTTGCTCCTTACAGCCGTTTTCGCCTGATGGAGCAGACGTGGAAGAAAATGCTTGCCGCCGGTGTGAGACTCGGTTTTGGAAGCGGCTCCGCCCCGCCCCCAGGAAGGGTGTATAACACGGAGTGCAACTGTTCGCATGGCGTGCAAGCCGAGATGTTTCCCCTATACATTAAATGGGGGGCGACTCCTGTGTACACCCTGCGTATGGCAACGACGGTCGATGCCCAGATTATTCACATGCAGGACAGCCTGGGCACCATCGAAAAGGGCAAGTTCGCCGACATCATCGCAGTCTCGGGAGATCCGCTCCAAGACATCACGGAAATGCAACGAATAAAATTTGTGATGAAGGGCGGCGTGGTTGTGCGAAACGATCTGGCACCAGGTGCGATGATGTCCTCGGCGATTGTGACTTTGCAAGAAAGATGATAACGGGTGACAATTAATTGGAAAAAGAGCAGTGCGAATGCAGGAGCGCACACTGCATGGTGCATGGTGTCCCTCCTCTTGATCTGGCCGCTTCCGTGCTAGCATGACGGATTCGGAAATTAAACTCAGCGGAGGAAATGGGGTTGGCTTTTAGCCGGCCGCGAGGCTCGGTCTTGATTCCCAAGTAGGAGAACTTTGCCCCTAGAGCTAGGAGTCCTCGTAGACCGCTGCGGCTAAGAGTTGATTCTGTCAAAATCGTCATGATTCATACGGGTCGTCACTTTCTTCAAATCCCCGGTCCCACGAACGTTCCGGATCGAGTTCTGCGGGCCATGGACCGTCCGGTGATCGACCATCGGGGTCCCGAATTCGCGAAATTGGGCAAGGAAGTGCTGGAAGGCATGCGCGCGATCTTCCGAACAAGCGGTCCTGTGATCATCTATCCTTCTTCGGGTACCGGAGCCTGCGAAGCGTCCTTAGTGAATACACTTTCCCCCGGTGACCGGGTGCTGGTCTTCGAGACTGGACACTTTTCGGGCATCTGGCGGCAGGCTGCGGAAAGGGTCGGCTTGAACGTCGAATACGTGCCCGGCAATTGGCGGCGGGGCGCTTCCCCCGCGGACCTGGAAGCCCGGCTGGGTTCGGACCCGCAGCGTACCTTCAAAGCTGTGGTAGTGGTTCACAACGAAACCTCAACGGGTGCAACCAGCCGGATCGCCGAGCTTCGGCACATCATGAATCGCCTCCGACATCCGGCGTTGCTAATCGTGGACGCCATCTCTTCGCTGGCTTGCATTGACTATCGCCACGACGAATGGGAGGTGGACGTCACCGTCTGCGGTTCGCAGAAGGGTTTGATGGTTCCGCCGGGCCTGGGCTTCAACGCCGTTTCTGAAAAGGCTCTTTCCGCCAACAAAACTGCCAAATTGCCGAGGTCCTACTGGGACTGGCAGGAAATACTGAAGCACAATCAGGCGGGGTTTTTCCCCTATACGCCGGCGACCAACCACCTCTACGGTTTGCGGGAAGCCTTGCTCATGCTGCACGAAGAGGGCCTGCCCAACGTTTTCCGTCGGCACGACCGCCACGGGGAGGCCACACGCGCTGCCGTGCGCGCCTGGGGACTGGCAATTGTTTGCGAAGAGCCTCTAGAGTACTCGAGTTCGATGACCGCGGTCTTCACGCCCGAGGGCCACAATGCGGATCGGCTACGAGAGATCGTCTTGGAGAATTTTGATATGTCGCTCGGAGCCGGCCTTGGCAAACTCGCAGGCAAGGCATTTCGCATCGGACACCTGGGCAGCTTCAACGACCTCATGCTCGCCGGAACCCTGAGTGGAGTCGAAATGGGTCTCCGGTTCGCGGGCGTGCCGCACCGCGACGGTGGTGTCATGGCCGCTCTCGATCACCTCGTCCCGGCTAGTACGAAGTCCGAGCCCGCCCCGGTTGGCAGATGAGGGGTGGACAGTTCGCCAGCGAGCCGGCAGGTTCAGGCAAGTCGCGTTGGATGGTGCTGGTCCTTCTGTGCTTGATGTACCTCATCACTTATCTGGATCGCGTCAGCCTCTCGAATGCCGCCCCACTCATCAGCCAGGAGTTCGGATTCAGCAAGGCCACGATGGGTGTCATTTTCAGCGCCTTCATTTGGGCCTACGCACTTTTTCAGGTGCCTGGCGGCTGGTTGGGGGACCGCTTCGGGCCGCGCAAAGTGCTCGCGATCATCATGGCCTATCGGACGGTCATCGCGACACTAACCACCAGAGCGATGGGTTTTTCCTTGTTTTGGGCCTTCCGCTTCATGCTGGGCGCGGGGGAGGCGGGCGCGTTTCCTACAGCGACGCGCGCTATGCAGATGTGGTTTCCCCGGCAGGAGCGCGGTTTTGTGCAAGGCGTCACCCACGCTGCGAGCCGATTTGGCGCGGCGATTGGCCCTCCTCTGGCCGTGGCGATGATGATCCACTTCGGTTGGCGGGTCGTATTCTACGTTATCGGTTTCATCAGTCTCGTGTGGTCTCTGTTGTTCTCGCTCCTTTATCGCAATACACCGGAGGAGCATAAACTTGTGAGCCTTAGCGAACTCGCTCTGATTCGCGGAGTTGACGAGAACGGCGTGATCAAGCAGGCGAACGTCCAAAAGCGGCCGACGGTGCCTTGGAAAATCCTCCTGAAACACCCTAATATGTGGGCGCTGATGTGCGCGTACTTTACCTACTTGTACTGTCTTTGGATCTTCCTCTCCTGGCTGCCGTCCTATCTGGTATCTTACCGCGGGTTCACGCTGCTGAAGATGGGTTCCTATGCGTCCCTGCCACTCGGGGCCGGTGTGTTGGGCGATGCCGTCGGCGGCTGGCTGACCGACTTCGTGTTGGTCAAAACAGGGAATATCAGGTTTGCCCGTCGTTCGGTGGCGATTATGGGGATGCTTGGGTGCGGGAGCTTCATTCTGCCTGCTGCTTTCACGACGAACCCCTACACCGCGGTCTACTGCCTGGCGGCCGCGATGTTTTTCCTCGAAACGATCATCGGGCCGTCTTGGGCAGTGCCGATGGACATTGGAGGGGAATACTCCGGCACTGTATCCGGAATGATGAACATGGGGGGACAGATCGGTGGGGCGCTGTCGCCTACGGTGTTTGGGATCCTGGTGGCCCGCGGGTCATGGATCGCGCCGTTCGTGGTCGCAGCCTGCCTGCTCTTCATCGGCGCGGGCATCTGGGTGTTTTGGATCGATCCAGAAGTATCCGTCATCGACAAAGGGAGGGTGATCGCTGCCTGAACTTCCGCGGTAAACTTAACCGCGTTTTCCCCCACGCTTGCTTAGCACTTTCGTACCGCTCTGCGTCCCGTTGGAACACTCGATGTAGGGTCGGCTGATTTAGCTTTGCGCTGAGCACCAACTCCGCAAGCGCCAGAGGATGCTTTTGGTCTTCACCGCATACCAATTCTTGAAAGCGCGATAAGTGTCAACGTAACCGTGATAGCCCCGCCTATGCGCGTGGCGACCTGCGCGAAGGGGAAAAGCTCCATGCGCTCAGCAGCGGTTAGAATCATGACGTCACCGGTTCCGCCAAGGCCACTGTGGGTGGCGTTCACGATCGCCGCGTCGACGGGATACATCCCCAGCCGCCGTCCGACGAAGTAGCCGGTCGCGGTTAGCGAAGAAACCGTCGCGACGATGGTTATTAGGTTTGCCGGATGAAACGCGGCGACCAGTTCCCGCCACGGAGTCAGCGCGACGGCTGTCGCAAACAAGAGTGGATAAGTCACGGCAGTAACAAAGAATCGGAACACAACCTGGGCGCCCTTTTCCAGCGTGGAAGGCACGGCATTTGTCATTTTGAGAAGCACGGCAACGAACAGCATGCCGACTGGCGGCGGCAGTCGGGTGAGTGAATGCAGCAGTACGCCAATCAGATAAACTGTAATCGCCGTAACCCCGCCGGCGGCGACAGTGCCGACGTCGATGGTAGGGGCGTTGGAGTGACCGGAGATCTCTTGCGTCTTGGCCGTCATTCTGACGTCATCGCCGATTCCAGGCTGAAGGCGTCCGTTACCTGTCAAATGCGGGTGATGCTTGCCGAGGTTGTTCAAAAAACCCGAGATCAGGATTGCGGTGAAATTGCCAAAGAAAGCCAGCGGCAATAGCTGTGCAAGCACCTGCCCCTGGTTCTGCCCGAGAATCTCCGAATAGCCGGCTGAAAGGGGGATCGCTCCCTCTCCCACTCCTCCAGCCATAACCGGAATGACGACAAAAAACAGACTTCGCCGCACTCCGAGTCCAACCAGGCAGCCTACCCCAACTCCGACAATGATCGCCGCGACCGAGCCGGCCGCCAAAGGCACCACGATTTTGAGGAAGCCCTCAATCATGGACTTGCGATCCATGCTCAGGATGCTCCCCACAACGACGACAGTAATGTAAAGGTAGATAAAATTCGTTGAGTTGGTAAATGTGGTGACCGTTTGCACGAGCTGTGATGGGAAAAAGTGCGCATCCACCAGAAAAGATGGAAGAAAAATGGTAACTAACGCCGCGCCACCCACGTTGCGTAGAACAGGAATACGTTTACCGATCTCGGCGCACGTGAAACTGCCGACAACTAATACGGCCATCATCATGTTGATCTCACCATTGATTTTTCCGGTGAGCGTAAAGAAGACAAGGAGCGCGGCCAGAACGAAGTAGACAGGGAGGGGAATTATTCCGATCCGGATATTCATCAAGGAACGCAAGCCGTCGGGTAAGTGGAAGGTGTCTTGGGGCGCCGGTCTGTCGTTGCCACTCTGAGCGCTATTCTTCATGGGGTCTTATTGACGGGTCTGCTTGGTGAGGAGGGCTCGGGCACGCGCGACCATAGCAATGTCGATCATCTTGCCTTCGAACACACATGCCCCCTTGCCTGCCGACAATGATTCTTCGTATGCCGCGATCATGCGTTTGGCACGATCAATCTCCGCCGCCGAAGGCGAAAAGGCCTCGTTCAAGATTGGGATGGCGCTTGGATGCACGCAGGTTCCACCGTCGAATCCGAAGGAACGTGCCTCCTTGGCTGCCCTCGCTATGGCCGCTACGTCTCCATATTCAGCTTGAGATAGCAGGTAACCGAACGACAGCACGCCGGACGCTTTGGCTGCAAAATGCACCATTAGCGTGGGAAACCGAATGACCTCAGGCGTGGGTTGGGCACCCATCGCGGTGGCCAAATCCTCCGATCCCGTGATTAAACCGAACACTCTGGGCGTCGCCTTAGCCAGAGCGCGTGCATCGAGCATTGCTCCGGGACTTTCGATCAAGGGAACAAACATAGTCTTCTGCTTGCGCTTTAGCGACTTTTCAACTTTATCGAGATGTTTCGCCAGCCGCGTCAGTCCGCTTACCTCGCTCGCCTTGCTGACGAACAACCCGAATGCGCCCGCACGGCAAGCAGCTTCCGCGTCGGCAAGTATCATCTGCTTTTCTGAGTTGATGCGCACGAACACCGTGGCGCCATTCCGAGAGACCGAGGGGACCGCTTCGGCAAGCCCGTAGCGCGCCTTTTCTTTTTCGCTGGGGGCAACCGAATCCTCCAAGTCCAGGATGATTGCATCCGCGCCTCGTTGATGCGCTTTGGCGATGAAACGCGAGGAACTCGCGGGTACGTAGAGCAGCGAACGAATCATGGGGCTCCTTTTACCGCGACGCTCAATGAAAACCTGGCCATTCGTCAACCACTTATTCCGGAAGGTTACCCTCGCATGCGATGCTCGACTGGAGCAATTTCTCGTATGCTGCGTCATCGACGCCAATTTCCCCCAAGATCTCGCGGTTGTGCTCGCCCAGCAAAGGAGCAGGCGTGCGAATCGACGCCGGCGTTCCCATGAATCGCGCCACCGTATGATGCATGGGTAAAGATTCCATATCCGCATCGGGATAGTCGGCGATTATTTCGCGCTCGATCACATGCGGATCTTCGATAATCTGAGAGATGTCGTAGACCGGGCCGATAGTGACCTCGGCCTGCTCGAAGAACGTCACATTTTCCGCTTGGGTCCGCTGGGCGATGAACGCACCAATCAGGGCGTCAAGTTCTTCGGCATGTTTCACGCGGTCGGCATTTGTGCGAAAGCGCGGATCGTCCACTAGATCACCCCGGCCAATCGCATGGAACGCGCGTTGCGCCATCTTTTCCGTCGAGGCGGAGAGCGCCACATAGCCGCTATTCTTGCATGGGTAGACATTGCGCGGCGCGGTAGTGCTGGAGCGGCTTCCCATCCTCTGTTTAACCTTCCCGGTTAGCCGGTAATTTGCAGCGTGCGGGCCCAGAATCGCAAACAGAGGGTCCAGAAGAGGAAGATCAATTACCTGTCCACGTCCACCGTTTTTTTCAACCTCACGTAGCGCGATCATTGCACCGGCGGCGCCGTACAATCCGGCGACGCCATCGGCGAGATACATAGGAGGCAGCGCCGGCTCCCGGTCGGCAAATCCATTCATCGCTGCGAAGCCTGACATGGCCTCAATCAGCGTGCCAAAGCCGGGGCGCCGGTGATACGGCCCCGTCTGGCCCCATCCTGAAATGCGGAGAACCACCAGTTTTGGATTGCGTTTCAGAAGTATCTCCGGCGCCAATCCCATCTTCTCGAGAGTTCCAGGCCGGAAGCTCTCAATGAAGATATGCGCAGAAGGAACCAAGCTAAGCAGCAATTCCCGTGCCTCCGGCTTGCGGAGTTCCAGGCACAAACTTTTCTTGTTTCGGGCGTAAATTTTCCAATGCGTGGAAACGCCATTTACACGCCAGGCGCGCAAAGTGTCGCCGGCAGGTGGTTCGACCTTAATTACCTCAGCGCCGAAGTCACCGAGGACCTGCGTCAGTAGATTGCCGGCGAATAGACGCGACAAATCGAGCACGCGAAGCCCCGCCAGGGTGCCGCGGGCATCCGGCGTGTACTTGCGTTTCTTCAACGGCGGCTTCATGAGATGGCTCCGCACGGATCAAAACAATGATTTCTAATAACAATGAGATGCCTGTCATCCAGGGTTTCGGCCGGTTCGCTGGCGCTAATGCCGTCCCAGCTCATCCTCAAGCTCGCAAAGCAAAACCGGATGGCGAAGCCGCTGGCAGTCGATAGCCTCCTCCAAGGTATGCGCCATCCCACGCGGAAGCGATCGGTTGTAGCAGCCGGATTTCTCGCTGCCATGCTGCAGGACAGCGTTCAGTGGCATGCAGGCCTAGAGCGTCGGGCAAAGTATATTACAGAGATGGTTCAGGAATATGATTTGGAGGGTCGTCAAAGTGGTCGTCGTCCCCTTTAGGGTTCATCCGATAACTGCCATCATCACACCCGTGCCCATACCATATTTTGTACCTGTAGAAATGGGAACCGCGTGGCCTTCGCTGGTATGGGGACATTCATGCTTTGCAAGACTATGCTCGTTATGTGCGCACCGTCAAAAAACAGCTGATTTTGGGCAGCACCACTTGCGACAATAGCGAGTGGAATCAGCTCACTGCAGACCGAAGAGGAGTGGGTTCTTGGGCCGATTTGGCGTCGAGGTCGCACTCCCAGCGCGCACAAGGTGACAGAATGCCGTATCAAACCAACTCCTTTGGAGCGCCTCAGGAAGCGATCAAGATGTCTTTGCAATTCAAACGGATGGCAGCGGCTGTGTGGAAGCCTTTTGGTACAGTCGGATGCAGCGCTGGACAGTGCCAATCGAAGTATCGAATCTCACTTACACCTCCCATTGCGTACGCTTCAAAGATGGACCGCCGCGTCCTGGTTTAGATACGTCCGTGGCGGCCGACCGATCCGCCTGCCCTTTGCCCGTGGGTTGCGCATGCCAGCCCTGACGTCAGGCTACCCTCGAGCTCGCCACTCCACCCAGGACGGTGAAGACCATTTTCCCGTCGGAGTGCTGGTGTCGAGCTGCTCCGAGAACGAGATGAAATCAATGCCCAGGCTTCGGAAATTCTCCAACGCACTGAGCAGATGCGACTTATGGCGGATACCGGAACAGTTTGTAGCCCCAGCGGTTGTGCCCGTGGTGCCCGCCACTACGTTCGACGCCAGCGGCACCGCCACCGGCCACCTGCCGAGCTTTCCCACATTTTCCTGGAAGGGAGCCTATCAGTACGGTTCCGTTTACTCACTCTTCGTGCCAACACCAACGTTGGCAACAACATTTTCAGCTTTCCTTAATGGGAACCTTTCGGGCAACGGTACAGCTCTGGTCCACCATTCCTTCGGAATATTTTGGTGCGGCATAGGGTACGCGTTGCAGGGATACGTACCGGGGAGCCCTTGCTTACAGGATAATGGCAATGACGTCAGGTGAGGATATTACCAGAAAGATGCGGGTGCAAGTGGTTTCCAGGATTTTTCAGCTCAGCATCCAACCTGGGTCGGGATAGTCCTGACGGAAGCCTTCAAGTCCTTTAAAGCAGCCTACGCCAAATACGCAATCGTGACTCGGCTAGGCACGTTCACGAGCTCTGTTCCCGATCAAGAATATGTCGCTTATGTTTTGGGAGACTCCCCGTGGCCTACCTATGGACTGACCATCAGAACAACTCCAAGCAGCAAGGTTTATTACTTCGGGTTCATGGAAGGCGCTCAAGTGGCGCTAGGACAACCATCCGATCCCAATACTGGCGCTGGTTGGACTAACTACAGTCCTAACTTTCCGCCGCAAGACACCGCGCGTTTTGTAAACATGCTGCGCGCCGTGGGCAAGGGAATCGGAAACACCGCAGCACACGAAATGGGACATCATCTTGAAGACTACGGTGCGGTGCACAGCATCGGAGTGTTCCCCAACATGGATTGCGGTGCTAGTCCGGATAACAAACTAACGCACGTCAAGCCTAACGCGGTCTGGACGGGCGTTCTGATTGAAACTGGAATAGCGTTTTTGCTGGAATGGGGGTACGCGCGAAGGCTGTCCTCTTCTGCTTGCAATTCCTGAATTCCGCGGGAACTACTTTACCCAATCGGCGGGCGGATACGCGATGCGCCAGAAGCTCGGTGCAGATCCTTTGAACTCTACTGCAACTTTAGTCGGTCCCGCCGACTCTTTCTTCACGTAGACCACGCGGCACTCTTTCTGTTCGCCGCTGTTTGTGTTTTGCAGGAAGAGCTTTTGTTCAGGTGCTACTTTTTCCACAAGGGCCATCAGCGCGCCGTGCGCGCTGACAACCAAGGTTTCTGTTCTTTCAGAGAACTGCGGTCCTTCTGTGGGGCGCCGGTGAAGGACAACTGGAACGCTCAACTCAATGCGCTGACTGCGGCGCCTCCTCGACCATTGTTGTGAGTTTCTGAGTTGCTGGGTGCTCATAAATTCTGGCTACACGCATATTTTACACTTGGCGAGTAGTCCAGCGAAACACGGCCAGCAGGCGTACAGGCGCCCCCATGTACTATAAAACACATCAAATCTCGACCTACCATTGACCGCACGACTAGCCAACCTTAGAGTCATGTTTGAAAGTCAAAGCTGAGTCATCGAAGTCTCCTGCTTTCTAAAGATACGAGAGGCCCCAGCCCATGAAACGTATCACGCCGTTGCTTCTTTGTTTATTCGCTGCGTTCCCAAGCACCACTCACGGTCAAACCTCCAACATTGCACGCGTGCAAGTCTCTGCGGGAACGGTCCTGACGTTTTATCTCCACGCTCGGCTTAACCCTACCAGCGGCAACAGTGTAGACGGCTTGCCAAAGGGAACTCTCCTTCGCGTCAGAATGCTCGATTCGATCGATTCAGCTGTAAATCCCGACGGGACAGGATTTCACGGCGCTGTCGTATCAGGTCTAACTTCGTCGGGCGAACTGGTGATTCACTCAGGATCCGAAGTGCGAGGGATACTCGCCATGCTGAGGAGCCGAAGCCACCCGGAAGGATTCCGATATGAGCTCCTGATCACCGACCTCACGGACCATGCGAAGTCTTATACTCTGACAGCCTCACTCAATCCTTCACTTTCGGATTCCCCTGTCGCCTCGACTTCGAAGCAAGCCACAAGAGTCAACTCGAGGTCATCGGAAGCCGACGCCACCCATTAGCAGTCCCGACTTGTTCGACGAGGTGGTCAGGTTTGCATGCAAGTTCGACCAGTCCAATGGAAGGATTTCCCGTTCTAGTACTGCTTTAGATATTCACGTGACCATTTACAGTTTCTGTAATCCCAAGATCTAGAAGGAGTTGATCGCGTTAGGGATTGCCTGGGAGAATGGCTACTCGTCTGCGCTAGCACAATGCCCCCCAAATACATTCTGAGGAGTGTCCTGATGAAGAACCTGCATCGCAGTTTTTTTGGCGCCCTTGCTTGTTTGATGTTTGTCACAGTACTCTGGTCGATGCCCCCAGCCACCGACAACCCTCAACCAGTCGCAACAGCCCAGACTCCCGCGTCTCAGTTATCCGTCTCGGGGAAGATTACCGCCGTTGCCAAGGATTCCTTCACTCTGGCTGTTGCAGGTGGCCAGGTTTCCTCCGGACAACAGTTCGCCCAGGAAGCTCCTAACGCGAAATCAATGACCTTCCACATCGACAAGAACACTACGATCGAAGGCAAACTGAAAGTCAACGCCAATGCAGACGTCACCTATCGCGAGGATAACGGCAAGAACACCGCGATCAGCGTGCACGTTACCGCGTAACTTGTTATCAATTCGCCAAGGAGTTCCAGATTCTTTTAGACTCTGAAGAACTGCCGATAGCGCCGTCCGTCTTCTGAGTGCTCCCGCCTCGCCACTATCGTCCATGGACGGGGTCTGCGTTGCCTTCTCCTTAGGTCTCCTTAGGTCTCCTTAGGCGGGGCAACGCGGATGATTCATTCGCGCCGATAGCATTTGAGGTGAACGCCAATCGACGCCGCAGCGGGAATAGGCAAGAACGGTATCGTACGTTACGGTCCAAGCTGGCTGGCTGCTCGCGGTCAAGGTAGCTCGTGGGTTACGACGCCAGCGCAGCAGCCAAGGCTGCTCTCAGTCAGCACAGTCAGTAATTGGATTTGGCGGGCGACTGCAACGCCATCAATCTACGGGACTTTGTAGTTCGGGGGTGGTGTTCGATTTGTACGTACTTCACCTCGGGAGGACCTGCGTCTGCCCCTGTTGTCTCCTGCTGCTCTCGCTTCTGTTGCCTTGGGGCGCGCGCCGTGCAAGCATTTTCTTGCGAACTTCTAACTGCTGCTCAGGTGTCAGCGCTTTGAAAACCTCACCGCGGCCCATACACCGGTACCCGTCCAGCATCGCCCTTTCTGCTCCCGGCTCAACTCTTCGTCTCTGGCCACGAGATCCATACGCGGTTTCATCTTCTTGCGTATCTGGGCAATCTTTGCTTTCTGTTCAGGCGTGAAAAGTCAGCCCGGCAAAATCGTCTGGTGGGGGAGTGACTTTCCTCGGTCGAATCGCAGGTGAGGCCGCGCGCGGAGCCGGTACCGGAGCAGGAGTGCTCTACGCGCGGTTTCATCGCGTTTTTGAGCGAGTGACTATTCACTCGACCGCACTACTCGTCGCCGTCATCCAGCGCGCCATCTCATACTCTCGGCCGCTTCCCACCTCACTTCCCGTCACCGTATCGTCCGGGACTCGGCTTCGGAGCTCTCCGGATGAATCAACAAGCCCTCAATAGATCGCCGCCGCGATCCTCGTGGGCTTCGGTGCAACTCACCCTAATGCTCAGGTCGAGGGCTTGTCGAACCCATTCCGCAATTGACATGTGACGGGTGCGCGCAGCGACGCTGCAGATCCCGGCGGAGGTCATGAAGCCGGTCAAGGCTTGGCATGAACCCGCGACATAGTGACAGAATGAAATGGCAACTCCTTGCAAACAAAACAGTTCGCACCGACCACCGAGGCAGTCAGGCCAAGGCACACCGACAGGCTCGAAACCGATCCATCTTTGCAAACCCTATTCGACGGTGCCGGCGGCGCTGGTCTCCGGGCACCACTTTCCACAGATCCCGCAGATTCTCGCGCTTGAACTAGAGTGGAACCTGGATTATGCTGCGATTCCTTGCTGAAGCAGTTGCGAAGGATCTTGATGGTATGCTTGATGCAATCCTGCGATCCTTGACGCGTCGGCAACACGGTTCGTTGTGACACAATGTTCACACCTCAGCGCTGGGAGAGCGCCTAGCCCTGCTGTCGCGTTCGATGACGGCCTCCTCCCGATCGATAGCAACTGGTCCTATTTTGAGAGGCTCACCCTGGTCCCTCAGACTGGACCTTATCTAACTGGCCCCGACTTTCGTTACTAAGGAAGCTTGAAGAGGGGACCTCGCTAATGAGTCGAAAAAGATCGATCCCCGACACTGTCAGCGCCGGCAGGAGCCGTATCGTTCCGTACTACCGAGGCGAGGACTTCAGAATGCGCCATGCGCGTCGTCTAAGCGCAAATCTGGAACAGGAGGCCAACGTTCGCCGCTGGTGTGGGCAGCGGGGACTGACGCTAAGGATAACCAATGAAGGGCATCATTGGCAGATCACGGACGGAGGTTTCCTGGCCGAATGGTGGCCATCGAGCGCAAAACTCGTGATTGGCAAAAAATGGCATGACGGAATTCATTGTCATGACTACAAGCAAGCGCTGAAAGTTATCGAGGATTTCCACAGGAAGAAGCGGCTCTGATTGGCATCGCGGGCATGAAATTCGCAGCGGCCTTGCAGCAGTTTGATTACGGCCCGCTGTGTTAAGGAAGGGTGGATCTGCCATGTCGCAAGTTGATTCTAGCTCTGCGAAGAAGAGCACAGAACTAACGCTCATCGACAGGCTATCGCGGCTGTCGTACCAGCAGACGCTCAAGCTGCTGGGAAGCGAGGGGCCGAAGTTGCTGCGGGCTGGGGATAGCTGGGATTTTCGCATCGAGGAAGACGTGTGCTTGAGTGAGGATTTGTTCCGCCTTAAGTTCCCGCTGGCGCCTGGCGAAACTGAATCCCCGCCTGTCGTCACGATCAGCCTTATGGATACATCTAACGGCCGGCTGCAGTGGCACTGCACAGTGTGCGAGTCGTTGTGCGAGCATGTCGGGGCGGCTTTCTCGTTCATTCTCGACGAAAAGATGACGCTGGGCCTTGCGGCGCCTCCGCCCGAGCGCGTGCCGGTCGAGAGCCTGAGTGAACGGGAACTTATCGAACGGGCCATTGAGGAGCGGCGGGAGCGGGCGCGCACGGAGCGAATGATCGTCAAGTCAGCGGAACCGGAGCAGCCGTGGACCGATTACGCCGTGAGCAACACGATCTCCGGCAAGACGTACCGCGTCGCGGTGCGCGGGCGCGAACTGGGCGACTCTTATTGCGCGTGTCCTGACTTCCGCACGAACACGCTCGGGACCTGCAAGCATATCCTGCACGTGCTTGCGAAGCTAAAAAGGAGATTCACTGAAACGGAGCTGAAGCGGCCTTACCACCGGCGGACGATTGGCGTTCACGTGCAGTACCGCGATCAGGCGACTCTTCGGCTCCTTCTCCCCGAAAGACTCGATCCGGAGGCCAGCGAGGTACTTGGAAAGCTACGTGACCGGGACATCGAGGACGTGCCAGACCTGCTCAAACGGATTCAGCATCTGGAGCGGCGCGGACGCACGATCAACATCTACCCCGACGCGGAAGAATTCATCCAACGGCGGCTGCTGCAGGACCGCCTTGCGCGCCGAGTCGCCGAGATCCGGCGCCAGCCGGAGTCGCACCCTCTGCGGCGCGAGTTACTCAAGGCCGAATTATTGCCGTATCAGCTCGACGGCATTGCGTTCGCCGCCGGCGCCGGCCGCGCGGTGCTTGCCGATGACATGGGGCTTGGCAAAACCATCCAAGCCATCGGGGTGTCGGAGCTGCTCGTGCGCGAGGCTGGCATATCGAAGGTGCTCGTCATCTGTCCCGCTTCGGTGAAATCGCAATGGCGGAACGAAATCCGGCGCTTCTGTGACCGCGATTGCCAATTGATCGTCGGCAGCATCGCCTCTCGAGGCGCCCAATACGCCAACGACTGCTTCTTTACCGTATGCAACTACGAGCAGGTGCTGCGTGACATCCTCTCGATCGAACGGGTGAATTGGAACCTCATCATTCTCGACGAAGGCCAGCGCATCAAGAACTGGGAAGCGAAGACCAGCCGCGTGATCAAGGGGCTTCGTTCGCGGTTCGCGCTCGTGCTGTCGGGCACGCCGCTCGAAAACCGGCTCGACGAATTGTATTCAATCGTGCAGTTCATCGACGACCGGCGGCTCGGCCCGGCGTTTCGTTTTTACAACCATCACCGCGTCGTGGATGAAAGGGGCAAAGTGCTCGGTTATAAGAATCTGGCCGAGCTACGCGAAAAACTCCAGCCGGTTCTGCTCCGCCGTACACGGCAGTCCGTAAGCCAGCAACTACCGCCGCGCACGAACGAAATCATCCGCATCACGCCCACCGAAGAACAAATCGACCTGCACCGTTCACACATGCGGCTCGTCAGCAGAATCACAAGGAAGAAGTTTCTCACCGAGATGGACCTGCTTAGGCTGCGGAAGCACCTGCTCATGTGCCGCATGTCCGCTAACAGCACATTCCTCGTGGACAAGGAGGCGCCCGGGTACTCCTCGAAACTCGAAGAACTCGACGATTTGTTCGATCGGCTGTTTTCAGAAGAGAACCGTAAGGTGCTTCTCTTCTCGGAATGGACCACAATGCTCGACCTGATCGAGCCTCTTCTGGAGAAGCGTGGCCTTCCCTTCGTCCGCCTTGACGGTTCGGTGCCGCAAAAACTGCGGCAGGGGCTGGTCCACGAATTTCAAAGCAATCCCGGCTGCCGCTTGTTCCTGACGACCAACGCGGGCTCGACCGGGCTGAACCTGCAGGCGGCGAACACAGTCATCAATGTCGATCTCCCTTGGAACCCTGCGGTTCTCGAACAGCGCATCGCGCGAGCTTACCGCATGGGCCAGGAACAGCCGGTTCAGGTTTTCGTCTTGATCACCGAGGACACCATCGAAGAAAAACTGCTAGCCACGCTTTCCGCGAAGCACGATTTAGCCCTTGCCGCCCTAGACGCCGAGAGCGACGTGGATAAAGTTGATCTCGCCGGCGGCATCGAGGAACTCCGCCGGCGTCTCGAAGTTCTGCTCGGCGCCCGCCCCGAAGCCCCATCTGACCAGAGTCTCCGCCGCGAGAGTGAACTCGCCGTAGCCCGGGCTGCCGGCGAACGCCATGCCCGCCGCGAAAGACTCGCCGTCAGCGGCGGTCACCTGCTTAGCGCCGCGTTTCAATTCCTTGGTGAACTGTTGCCGGCGCCATCGGATTCCTCGGAATCGACGGCGGCGACGACTGCTTTGGCAGCAACTTTGAAACAGAACCTCACCGATCTCGTGGAACCGGACGATCGCGGCCGTCCGTGCCTGACCTTCGCGCTGCCAGACGCGACTGCTCTCGATGGTCTGACTAACGTCCTCGCGCGCCTGCTGGTCCGGACTCAGTCCGCAAACGGGTTGTGACTTCTAGGTGTTGTCCTTCGCCCAAACTCCGGCCGACTGTGAAATCAATAACAGAGCTGCCGGCGTCTCACCAGCGTTCTGTTATAACTCCCAACCATGTTTCGCTTCGTCAGACTTTGCTTCGGAACCATGGTCCGCCTCTTTCGCGCGCGTCGCGGTCTGCTCCCGGAGAATCTAGCGTTACGCCAACAGCTCACCGTGCTAAAGCGGCGCCGTCCACGCCCGGGCCTGCACCCGTTCGACAAACTGTTCTGGGTCGCCGCAAGTCGATTCTCGTCAGGATGGAAACAATCGCTGATCGTGCTTACACCTGAGACTGTAGTGCGGTGGCACCGGGCCGGTTTCCGCTGGTACTGGCGGCTGGTCGTCCGGAGCCAGGACGCAGGTTGGGAGACGACGGACGTCGAAGGAAGTTCCAGAATTGATCTTCCGGATGGTTGTTGAAAATCCAACGTGGGGCGCACCTCGCATCCATGGCCAGCTCCTCATGCTTGGTTTTGATGTTTCCGATAGAACGATCTCCCGCTGGATGCGCCGTGCACCCAGCCATCCCGAACCAGCCAAGCGCTGGCTTGCCTTTCTTCGCAACCATCGAGAGCGATTGCCGCAATGGATTTCTTCACGGTCCCAACGATCACCTTCGGCGTACTATTGCTTTTTCATCATCCGTCATGATCGGCGGCGGATCGTGCACCTCAACGTCACAAAGCGTCCGGCCAGCTGTGGATTGTGCAGCAATTGCGAGAAGCGCTTCCGTTTGGGACGGCTCCAAGCTTCGTCATCTTCGATCGTGATGCCCAATATGGGGTGGAGGTCCCCGCCGCGATCCGATCGATGAAAATCAAATGTGCCCGCACATCGTTGCGGAGTCGGACTGCGTCATCGTTACGATCGGGCTGCCTGATCCAGGCTAGCCTTAATGTGTACACAGCACACGCGCGCAGGAGCGGGTTTCCATCAAAGAGAATGCTCGCGCTCCTTGAGCATTCTCGGTCGGATTTGGACTATCTCTTCGGGTGGTCGCGAAAGGGAATCGCGCCATTTTCGGCGCGTATGAGATTTTGGCGAGCCACAACACAGGGGATGAAGGCGGAACAGCCCGACCTGCCGAAAATTCGGTTCGAATCCCGAGCGCTGTTTGTGTCCAGACACTGTCTTGACAGAGCTGTCGCACCCCTCTACTCTTACCGTGAGGATGTCGGTTCGTGAGGAGGTAGTATGCCGGTAAGGGCTGTTGCCCTGAAAGAGGAGGGTACGCACCCGCCGTCCGAGGGAGTCCTCGCTCGCTTCGCAGAAGTACGGCCTGTGCGATCCTTGAAAGACCTTGAAAAGGTGAAGGAGGAACGACCGGACATCGTTTTGATGGATGTTCGCATGCCGCAGGTCGATGGAAAAGAGGTTGTAGAAGTTCTTCGTCAAACGCGGCCAGCGCCGGTTCTGGTGCTCTTTGATTCCAAAATGCAGCCGGCGACCTTGCTCAAACATTTGAACAGCCTGGGCACACTCAAAACTACTCGGCATGGCCGGTCGCGCAGCCTCTCTCAAGTCGTCCGGCTCTTGGGAGTATCGCAAGAGGTTCTCAGCCGAATCTTGAACGTCTCTGCTCGAACGGCGCATCGTTGGCTCAAAGGAACACGCCCCCGTCGGACCCGGGAACTGGAAAGGCTATTTGAGATTGTTGCCCTGCTTGAACAAACGCTCCCGAATGACCAAGCTATTCGGAGCTATTTGTGCCATACCAATCCCGCCCTCCAGGGCGAGAAGCCTATCGACCTGCTGATCGGAAGAGAATTTGACCGCGTGTCGGCGGATCTCCGAGCCGTTCAAGAGGGAGTCTACGTCTAATTGGCCCTTCCTCCGGACCTACCCCGGTCTCCTCTTTCGACAGTCGTGTTCCGGGTTGTTCGTGAAGGTTTAGACCCATTAGCGAAAACAGCAAGCTTGAAAGCCGGTGGCCGTTTCAATCCGCCAAATGAGTTTGGCGCGCTCTACACGTCACTTGAGGCCACGAGCGCCGCCAAGGAAGTCGCGAGAGGTTTAAGACAGCGCGGAGTTGATCCCGACCAATTCCCGGAAGGCGCGTGGTGGGTTTACGAATTGGGAGTGAAATTGGAAGCCGTTCTCGATCTCACCGACGCGGATGTTCTTCAGAAAAGTGGGATCGCGGAGGGTTCTCTGACCGGCAGCGACGTGAATGCAACGAGGCAGCTTGCTGCGGAAGCAAGAGAACGGGGCTACGAGGCTTTGCTAGTTCCGTCCGCCGCCGCTCCCAGGTCCAAGAATTTGGTCCTCTTCCTGGACAAAATGTCGGCACGCCCGAATGTGCTCAGTTCCAGGACAGTCACGCTGAGCGGACGAGCTACCTAAACAGCAACGCTTCGCTCTCTGACGATGGAAATTGGATGAGCGAGGCGGAGACAATCTAGCTAAGCTAGCTTCTGCTTATCTGCTTGCTCCAGCAAACCACGATATCTTGGGCTTCGCCGGGGCTTGGACAGCCAGCCTCAACATCTTTCGCCTGCTTGTTCGCAACGCTCCTGACGGCCTCGCGGCAGGACAAATTGCCCGGCGCTTATGTCTTCCGAGCCCAACTCTTTCTTTCCATCTGAACGTCTTGGCCGCCGCTGAACTCGTGCGGCCCCACAAGAACGGTCGCTCCATCCGCTATTCGGCCAGCTTGGAGTGCGTGAATCGGCTGACCGACTTCCTGATGCACCCTTGCCGTGGTCGCGCACATTCGCCCCCGTTACGGCAACTACGACGAGCTTCTAATGAGTGGATATGAGCGCAGCGAAGCCCGCGCTGAGATTCACGACGAGGTCGACCGCGTGCTCAACCGATGGCGCAATCCGCTTTGAGCCTGATCTGAGGCAATTCCGTTTTTTTTCCACAGGCAGTCAGACCTTCCATCAAGCTCACAAACAGATACCCGATACAATCTGCTAATCTTGAGCTGGCACGATGTCGCTGGTTTCTCTAGCGCCGGTCCTGACCCCGCATGGCCGACTGATCGCCGAGCGAGACGAGGACGCTCCCGCGCTCGATGCCGAGCTTGCTCAGCCGATGGAAGGTGCCTTCACCCGCGGATCGGGACATGGCCTCCTTGCGCTCGGTGCCGATGAAATCGGCGTCGCTCTTCCCCCGGCCTTCTCGTTCTGGCGGGAATTCGCCGCGCTTTATCTAACGGGCGTCTGTACGCGGCCCATTGACGCCGCCGAGCCACATCGCGCTCACCCACCGACTCCTCCCAAATCAGAACTCGACCAGTTCGTGCTGGCTGCGCCTCCGATGACAGGCGCCGAGTACCTGAGCGCGGCAATCTTGAGCGATCTCTGGCAGGAGCTCGATCAGGCGTTTTGGGCTGAACTGACGGAAGCGAAGTGCAGCATCGAGGAGTTTCTGAAGCGGCGCAATCCGGCGTGGAACCTGGTCGGTCGCGTGCACTTCAATCTTGCCGAAAACCGCAAGGATGAAGCCGCGCCCTTCGCCTTTCTTGCCACTTACACGACGCGGCTTTCCGCGCACGCCAAGGCTCAGCATGTTCCGCTCGGCCAGGCCTTGCGGGAGTATGCCGGCGCGGAAAACCGAGACCGATTGCTCTCCCTGCTTCTCCCTGTCCAGCGCGCGGCGGAGAGCTGTTCGTGGCTTAAGGCCATGGTCGACACAGGAGAGATTTTCCACCCGCTCCGGTGGGTTCCCACGCAAGCCATGCAGCTTTTGCGCGATGTGGAGAAGCTTGAAAGCGCCGGCGTAGTTGTACGCATGCCGGCGACCTGGCGAGCAAGTCGTCCTCCGCGCGCTCAGGTGACGGCCACTGTCGGCGGCAGGCCACCATCGGGGCTGGGGCAGGCTGCGCTCCTCGACTTTCACCTGGAAGTGGTCCTCGACGGCGAGAGGCTAAGCAAGGCCGAGGTGCAGGAGTTGCTCCGCACCTCCGATGGGCTTGCCCTGGTGCGAGGTCGTTGGGTCGAGGTAGACGCCGAGCGCTTGCGGGAAACGCTAGAGCATTTTGGCGAGATTGAGCGCACGGCCGCTGAGCAAGGCATTAGTTTTCAGGAAGCCATGCGCATGCTCGCCGGCACCGATGTCGCGGCGGACGGAAATTCCACCGCCTCGGTCGCGGAGTGGGGAAAGGTTGCCGCCGGCCCCTGGCTTGCGGAAACACTAAAGGGACTGCGTACCCAGGAGGGTCTGGCGCGCATCGATCCGGGCCCGGCGCTGAAAGGGACGCTACGCCCCTATCAGCAAGTTGGCGTGCGGTGGCTGTATCTGCTCGCGCAGCTTGGCCTGGGGGCCTGCCTGGCCGATGACATGGGACTGGGCAAGACCATTCAGTTGCTGGCGCTGCTGCTCGTACTCCGTCAGCAATCTGACGGCGCCCGGGCACCCAGCCTTTTGGTGGCCCCCGCCTCTCTGCTCGCCAACTGGGCGTCGGAGCTCGAACGCTTCGCGCCAAGTTTGAAAGCCGTAATCGCGCATCCCTCCGAGATGCCTGCCGAAGATTTAAAAAGAATGACGGCGGAAAAATTGCGGAAGGTGGACGTTGTGATCACGAGTTACGGCTCGCTGCTGCGCCTTCCCTGGATCGCCGACGTCTCCTGGAATCTCGTCGTGCTCGACGAAGCGCAAGCCATCAAAAATGCCTCTGCCAAGCAGACCCAGGCGGTGAAGAAGCTCAAGGCAGGCGTGCGGTTTGCCCTCACCGGCACCCCCATCGAGAACCGTCTGGGCGATCTTTGGTCGATCTTCGATTTCCTGAATGCCGGCCTGCTCGGTTCGGCCAAGGAATTTACAAGTTTTACCAAGCGCCTGGCCGCGCTGCCGCACAATCCCTACCGCCCCTTGCGAGAGCTAGTGCGGCCTTATATTTTGCGGCGGCTGAAGACCGACAAAACGGTCATCGCCGATCTGCCGGATAAAACTGAAGTCAAGGCGTTCTGCCAGCTCAGCCGGAAGCAGGCGGCGCTTTATCAGCAAGCCGTCGAGGAGCTTGAACGGCGGCTTAAGAAAGTTGAAGGTATCGAGCGTAAAGGCCAGGTGCTGGCGTTCCTGGTGCGGTTAAAGCAGATCTGCAACCATCCGTCGCAGTGGCTGGGCGACGGCGCATGGAACCCGGAAGACAGCGGCAAGTGGGCCCGCTTGCGCGAGATCGGTGAAACCATCGCCGCCAAACAGGAAAAGGTCTTGGTGTTTACGCAGTTTCGCGAACTGACCCGGCCGCTCGAAGCGTTTCTGGGATATGTGTTCGGACGCCCCGGGCTGGTCCTGGATGGCGAGACGGAAGTCAGAAAGCGCAAAGAGCTGGTGCGGCGATTCCAGGAAGAGGAGAGGATTGGTTTCTTCGTGCTTTCGCTCAAGGCGGGAGGCTCGGGACTCAATCTCACGGCCGCTTCGCATGTCGTGCACTTTGACCGCTGGTGGAATCCGGCGGTTGAGAACCAGGCGACCGACCGTGCCTTCCGCATCGGCCAGACCAAGAATGTCTTGGTGCACAAGTTCGTCTGCCGCGGGACGGTGGAAGAGAAGATTGACAAGCTGATTG
>Ga0209471_1000439_pt1 | contig 28337 bp, 24 predicted proteins | sample GraSoiAngelo_128_FD_185885 | JGI IMG/M metagenome (GOLD analysis project Ga0209471, IMG submission 185885) | Grasslands soil microbial communities from the Angelo Coastal Reserve, California, USA - 14_0927_12_20cm (SPAdes) (version 2) | ecosystem: Environmental > Terrestrial > Soil > Grasslands ... | reverse complement strand
CAGGCGGAAGAGCGCGCCGCCGCCAGGAGCGTCGTGGACCGAGACATCGCCGTCGTGCGCCTCGGCGACCAGCTTGACCAGATAGAGACCTAGACCGACACCGCGCCGCTCCCTGCCGCGGTGGGCCTCGAGGGAACCGAATCGCTCGAAGAGAACGCCCTTGAGTACATCGGGAATGCCGGGCCCGCTGTCGGCCACGTCGATCTCGACGAAGCCTCCGTGGTTTCTGGCGGTCACCGAGATGGAGCCGCCCTTCGACGAGTACTTGACGGCATTGGAGAGAAGGTTCTCCACCGAGCGCCGCACCAGCTTCTCGTCCAGCTCGGCGCCGCTCTCGCCCTCGAGCGAGGAGCTCAGGGCGATCCCGCGGCGCTTCGCCACCGGCTGGATCGAGTCGACGGCCGCGGCGAGCACGTCCGCGAGGATTGCCGGCGCGCGCTGCGCCGAGATCGCCTTCTCTTCCAGCAGCCTGACCTGCAACGTCTCGTCGAGCACCGAGCGCAGGCCTTCACCGGCCCGCAGCGCGCGGCGCAGATCGTCGAGCTGCTGCTTCTCGCGGGCCGTTTCCAGCATCAGCTCGAGATTGCTGAGGAGGCCCGACAGCGGATTGCGCAGGTCGTGCACCAGGAGCGAGACCATGTCGTCCTTGAAAGTCTGCAGCCGCTTCAGCTCTTCCACCTGGCCGCGGATGATCTGCTCCTGCCCGCGCAGCCGCAGAAAGCTGCGCACGCGGAGGAGGAGCTCGCGGCGGTCGACCGGCTTGCGGAGGAAATCGTCGGCGCCGGACTCCAGCCCGCGGTTGCGATCCTCCTGCTCGCCGAGGGCGGTGACGAGGATGACGGGAAGGAGGGAGTCGCGCGGCTGCGCCTTGATCAGCTTGCAGGTGGCGAAGCCGTCAAGCTCGGGCATCATCACGTCGAGCAACACCAGATCGACCGGCGCGCGGCCCAGAATCTCGAGGGCCGCGACGCCCGAAGACGCTTCGAGCACATCGAAGGACGCGGAGAGCAAAGCGCGCAGGAGCGAGCGGTTGAGCTCCTCGTCGTCAACCACCAGGATGGTGCTGCGCCGGTCCATGAGCGATTCCTTCAGACGGAAGCAGAAAGGCGCGCCTCGATCTCCTCGAGCACGCCGGGACATCGATGCCGCACTTCCGCGAACATGGCGGTCTGCCGGCGAAGTTCCGCCGCCAGCCTCCAGTTCTCCGCCTCGCGGTCGGACGCTTCGAATGCGAAGTGCAGGGTGGTGAGCAGCTCGGCGGTGCGGCATGGCTTGTGGAGAAAGCGGAACGCCTGCCCGACGTTGATGGCGCGGACGACCGTCTCGGAGTCGGAGCGCGCCGTGAGGAGGATGCGCGCCATGTTCGGGTGGCGGGTGGCCACGAGCTTGAGCAGCTCCACGCCGTCCATGCCCGGCATGTCGTGGTCGGCGACGATGGCGTGCATCTCGCGCTTGCGAAGCATGTTGAGCGCCTGCAGTCCGTTCTCCGCGACGAAACAGGTGTGGCCGGCGCGCTCGATGATCTTGTCGAGGCTGTCGCGCAGGCTCTCGTCGTCGTCGACCAGGAGCACGGTGCGGTGCTTGTGCATGACTCTCCCTGCTGCAGCTCTCGTGCCGTGCCCAACGGCCTGGATTTGTTGCCACGGCGCACGTGCGTCAGGTACCCCATCTATGGCGTCGGTTCCTGTTGTGGGATGTGCGCATTGAGGAGCTCGCGCACCTTGCGGGCCGTCAGAGAACCGAACCTTTCAACGCCCAGAGCAGCTCGCCGACGTCGAGCGGCTTGCGCGCTTCGGCATCCCAGAGAGGAACTTCCTCGGGCGGCACATCGCGCTCGCTGACGGCGATCAGGCGAGCAAAGCTGCCGGCCTCTCGCGCGTGCTGCGCCAGCTCCGCGACGCCGGGCGCATCCACCTGGGCGATGAGCAGCGCGGGGTGAAAGGTGCAGAGGAGCGCGCAGGCCTCTGGCGCGTCTTCTGCGCCGATCGCCTCCCAGCCGAGAGCGCGCAAGGATTGCGTCATCCGGCGCAGCTCGGCAGGATCGCTCTCGACCACCAGCGCGATGGGTGCGTGCGGCATCGACACATCTCCATTGCGAGATGCGTGCCGCGGAGATTCGCGAAGGAAATTGGGAGTCGAAGCCGGGCGAACCGCGTCCCGCCATGGGAAGTCCGCCCTAAACCTCGCGCTGCAGCCCGTAGCGCTTCATCTTCAGATGCAAGGTCTTGAAGTCGGTCCGCAGCATGCGCGCCGCCTCGCTCTTGTTGCCTCGCGACGCCCGCAGCGCCTCGACGATCGCCTGCTTCTCCGCCTCCAGCGCGGCCGCTGCGGCGACCTCGCGCAGCGAAGCGCCTGGTCTGGTTGGTGCCGCCGAAACGGGCGGCTTCTTGCCGGCGGCGCCGATCAACCGGCCGATCTCCTCCGCCTGGATGACCACCTCGCGCGACTGCAGCACCGCCTGCCGCACCACGTTGCGCAGCTCGCGCACGTTGCCCGGCCACCGGTGTGAGCCGAGGATCTCCTGCGCCTGCGGCGCGAGGCTTCCCACCGGCCGGCGCAATTCCAGCCCTGCCTCTTCGAGGAAGCGCAGCGCAAGAGGGACGATGTCCTCGCGCCGTTCGCGCAGCGGCGGAAGGCGGATGTTGAACTCCGCCAGGCGATAGAAGAGATCCTGGCGGAACTTTCCGTCCGACACCTGCTGCTCGAGCGCTTCGTTGGTGGCGGCGATGACGCGCACGTCGACGGGGACGCTGCGCGAGGCGCCCAGGGGCTGCACCCGCCGCTCCTGCAAGACGCGCAGCAGCTTCCCCTGCGTGGCCGAAGTGAGATTGCCGATCTCGTCGAGAAAGAGCGTGCCTCCTTCGGCCGCCTGGAAATGGCCCTCGCGCTTGCGCTCCGCGCCGCTGAAGGCGCCCTTCTCGTGCCCGAACAGCTCCGACTCCACCAGCGTCTCGGGGATCGCGCCGCAGTCGAGGGGGATGAAGGGCCCCTTCTCCCTTCCGCTCTGGTGATGAATGGCGCGCGCCACCAGCTCCTTGCCGGTGCCGGTCTCGCCGAGGATGAGAACGGTGAGCAGCGTCGGCGCCACTTCCTCCACCTGGCGCACCAGCTTTCGCACCTGCTCGCTGGGGCCCATCATCCGCACCAGATCGCCGGCGGCGGAGAGGCGCCGGCGCAAGTCGCGCACCTCGCCCTCCAGCTTCTGCCGCTCCAGCGCGCGCCCGGCGGCGAGGATCAGCTTTTCGTTGGGAATGGGCCGCACGAGAAAGTCGAGAGCCCCGAGCTTGGTCGCCTCCACCGCGTCGGCGATCTCGCCGTGCGAGGTGAGCATGATCACCGGCAGCTGAGGCGCGGTCTCGCGGATGCGGCGCAGGGTGTCGATCCCGCTGAGCCCCGGCATGCGCACATCGAGCAGCACCAAGTCCGGCGGCTCGGCCGCGATGCGCTGCAGCGCCTCCGCTCCATCGGTCGCCGCGATGACTTCGAAGCCTTCTGCCTGGAAGACGGCGGCGAGCAGCTTGCGGTTGGTGGCGTCGTCGTCGGCCACCAGGATGCGGAGCTTGTCGCTCACGTCTTCCGCTCCAGGAAGCGCGCAAGCGTCTTCGGCAAGGTCCGCGTATCGATCGGCTTGGCGATGTAGCCGTCGCATCCGGCCGCGAGCGCGCGCGCCTCGTCGCCCTTCATGGCGTAGGCCGTGACCGCCACCACGATCGTGTCGCGCGTCTCTGGGTCTGCCTTGAGCTTGCGGGTCAAGGTCAGCCCATCCATCCCCGGCAGCTGGATGTCCATCAGGATCAGCCGCGGCTGGAACTCGCGGATGACCGCCAACGCCTCTTCCGCATCCATCGCCGTGCGCACCTCGTACCCCTCAGCGCTGAGCAGCACGCGCACCAGTTTCAGGTTGGTTGGGTTGTCGTCCACGATGAGGATTTTCTCGCCGCTCACGCTTTCGCCCCGGACTCGTGCGCAATGCCCTCCAGCGCCGAGAGCAGCTCAACTGCTTGCACTGGCTTGATCAAGTAGCCCTGCACCGGCATCGCGGGCTGTGCTTCCTTGACTCCCATCACCGTCACCACGACCACCGGGGTGTTCTGGTTGGGTCCCTGATCGCGCAGCGCGCGGAGGAGTTCCCAACCGCTCATGTCGGGGAGGAGCAAATCGATGGTGAGCGCGTCGAAGCGCGCCTCGCTGGCGAGCTCGAGGGCCTCGCGTCCAGAGGAGGCGGAGAGCACCAACCAGCCGGCCTTGCTCAGCGTCTGCTCGAGCCAGGCCCGCTCGTGGGCATCGTCCTCGATCACCAGCACTTTCCGGCCACCGCCGCGCAGCACCGCCTTTCCCTCAGCGGGAGCGGCGGGCAGCGGGAGCAGGGCGGAGAAGACGCTTCCTTTTCCCGGAGCGCTCTGCACGCCGACGCGGCCGCCTTGCGCCTCCACCACCCGCCGGGTCAGCGCCAGGCCGAGTCCGGTGCCTTGGTACTTCTTCGCCGCGCTGGCATCGAGCTGCTGGAACTCGACGAAGAGCCGGCTCATCTGCTCTGGAGCGATGCCGATGCCGGTGTCCTCCACCTCGATGAGAAGCTTCTCCTTGCCCTCCGGCCGCACGCGCATGGTCACGCGCCCCTCGTCGGGCGTGAACTTGAGCGCGTTGGAGAGATAGTTGTAGAGGACCTGCTTGAGCCGCGCCGGATCCAGGTAGGCGGCGCCGATGTCCGCCGCAGTCTCGAGCTCGACGCGGATGCGTTTTCGCGCCGCCATGGTGCGGAGGATGTCGCGCACTTCCTCGAAGGTCTTGCGCACGTCGAGCTGCTCGGGGCGAAACTCCATCTTGCCCGACTCGACCTTGGCGAGATCGAGGACGTCGTTGATCAGCTGCAAGAGGTGGCGCGCGCTGGTGAGGATGTCGGCCAGGTATTCCTTGTGCGCGGCCGCGACCGCGCCGACCTTGCCATCGTGCATCAGCTCGGCGAAGCCGATGATGCCGTTCAGGGGCGTGCGCAGCTCATGCGACATGTTGGCGAGGAACTCGCTCTTGAGGCGGTTGGCCTCCTGCACGCGCCGGTTCTGCTCCTCCAGCTCTTCGTTCTTGCGGCGAAGCTGCTCGCCCAGGCGGCGCTGGTCGGTGACGTCGCGGATCGATCCGCTCACCAGGACGCCCTCGCCGGTCTCGAGCGGGCTGAGACTGATCTCGACGGGAAATTCACTGCCGTCCTTGCGCCGGCCATAGAGATCGAGGCCCGCGCCCATCGGACGCACGCGCGGCTCGTGGAAGAAGGCGTCGCGCTTGGCGGGGTGGCCGGGGCGAAAACGGTCGGGGATGAGCATCTCCACCTTGTTGCCCAGAAGTTCCTCCCGCGAGTAGCCGAAGAGCTTTTCCGTCTGCGAGTTGACCAGGACGATCTCGCCGTCGTTGTCGACGATCACCATCGCGTCGGGCGCCGACTCGAGCAGGCCGCGAAATTTTTCCTCGGCGCGGCGGCGGTCGGTGACGTCGCGCACCGAGGCGCTGATGAGCACGCCCTGCTCGGTTCGCAGCGGGCTGAGGCTGATCTCGACGGGGAACTCGGTGCCGTCCCGGCGCAGGCCCTGCAGGTTGAGCCCTGCTCCCATCGTGCGCACGCGCGGGTCGTGGAAATATCCCTCGCGGTAGACGCCATGCTTCTGGCGGAAGCGCTCGGGCACCAGCATCTCGATGGGCTTCCCTAGCATCTCCGCGCGCGGATAACCGAAGAGCTTCTCGGTCTGCGAGTTGAGCAAGGCGATGTGGCCGCGCTGGTCGACGATCACCATCGCGTCGGGTGCCGACTCGAGCAGGCCGCGGAATTTCTCCTCGCCGCTCTCCCGCAGGTCGCGGGAGATGATGGTGAAGCCGGCTGGCTCACCGGAGGGTCCGCTGCGCAGCGTGATGGTGACGTTGGCGGTGAAGCGCGAGCCATCTTTGCGCACCTGACTCAGCTCGCCAGACCACTTGCCGGAGGCGCGCGCTTCTTCCAGGCGGGCGCGCGCCAGGCCACTTCTGACGTCGTCCGGATCGTGGAGTCGGAAGACGTCGGCTTTGTTGACGACGTCGGCCGGATTGTAACCGTAGATCCTGCGCGCTCCTTCGTTCCAGGCGAGGATCCGCCCTTCCAGGTCGGTGGCGATGATCGAGTACTCAGTCGAGGCTTCGAGGATCGAGCTGAGAAAAGTGGCCTGCTCGCCGGGGCCCGACGCGCTGGCACCCCGACGTTTCAGACCTGGCATTGCGCGGGCTCCTTATCTGCGAGCGTACAGAGAGCGCCCGCCGCTCAACAATCGGAAATAGACCCGAGGAGTGTCGGGAAAAGACCTGACCACGACAGCATGCGACGACGACTAGTGCTCGCGCGCGAGCTTGCCGAGGTATACGATGAACGTCTTATATGGCACCATCTCCAGAGGAGAGCGCGCCAGGCCGTCCAACCTGATCAACGCATCTCGAGCGTGAGCAGCGCTTGGAGATCGGAGCGCAGCGGAACTTCGTCGAGCCGCCAGGCCAGCATCCGGCTCCGCACGCAATCGGCGAGATCGCGCGGCAGCGGCTCGGAGCTGTCGAAGGCAACCGCACGCACCGAGCCGGCGCGGCTCAGGTCGAGGCGCGTGGCAATCTGGTGCGGCCCATCGGCGGCTTGCGGGCAATCGCGCAGCTCGACGGCGCGAGAGCGAAGCGCGGCGAGCAGCAGATCGCGCGGCGCGGTGGGGATCGGGTGCGCGAGGCGTCGCGGCGGCGGAAGCGCGGCCGCGCGTGGCGGAGAGCGAGGCCGATCGGCCGGCGGAGAAGGCGGCGCGGGCCGCTGCCAGAACCAGAGCGCGCAACAGACAGCCAGCGCGGCGAACAACCAACCGATCCGGGAGCGCCGCCGCCGCCGCGCGCGCCGCATCACTCTGCGCCGCGGCCGCTTCATGGCTGCAGCTGCAAGATCGCCGACCAGCCTTTGGCGAGCTCGTTCGCGCGCGTCTGCCATCCGCTCCCGAGCGCCTCGCAGAGATCGATCCGGGTGGCGAGGTTGGGCAGGCCGGCGTTGAAGCGCGGCGCGAGCGCGTCGAAGAACGGCTGCGGCGAGGGCGCGAGCGCATCGAGCGCGAAGGGCGGGAAGCCGGCCGTGGCCAGACATGCCGACTGCATCTGGTCTGCGGGCAACGTCTCGGAGGTGGAGATGAACAGATAGCGCATCTGCGCGCGCGGGATCGGATAAGGCGTGACGCGCAGCCAGGTGGTGGGATCGGCCACCGCTGCGCCGGCGAGCGTGTCGCACGAGGCCGACTGCGGCCGCGGCCCATGCTCGACGATCGCGACCAGCACCGCCCGCGAGAGGAGGCCTGGGCTGCGGCCGAAGTCGACCGGGCCCAGCGTCGTGCAGGCGCTCGGCGCCGTATCGATCTGCGCGGCGCGCGCGCGCAGTACGTCGGCCAGCGAGACGGACGGCTGGGTGTTGATGATGCTCCGCCAGAGGACGCTCCCGCCGGCGTAGAGGTCGATCGCCGTCACCGAGCTCACCACCAGCCGCGCCGATTCCAGCGCCGCGATCAGCTGCTTGGCCATCGTCTCTTCCGCGGCGGCCAGGTCGGCGGTGCCGCGATCGATGCGGAAGAAAAGCAGCACCGCCGTGCCGGGATCGCCCTCCTGCCCGCTGCCGGGGAATCCATGCGGGGGGTCGTGGCCGCCGTCCCCCCAGTAGATCGAGCCATCGAGGTCGCCGCCCGATCCTCCCCCTCCGCCTCCGTGCCCGCCGTCGGTGCCCGCGTCGGGCAGGCCGGTGTCGCGGCTCGACGTCTCCTCATTCATCACGATCACGCAGCTGAAGCAGAGGAGAACCGCGACTGGAGCGAACGCGCGCACGGCTTACTCCACGACCAGCCGGGGCCGCTCGGGCCGCGTCAGCGCCGGGCCGCGCCGCGCCGTCTCCTCGGCGAGCCGGGCGAGAAGCTCGCGCCGCGCCGCCGCGAACTCCTCGCGTGTGGAGGTGGAGCGGAGCGAAAGCTCCTCCTCCAGCTCCTTGCGCAACCGTACAGGGCAGGCGGCGAGCAAGTGATCGCGGACGGCGGGGTCGGCGCCGCGCAGATAGTCGGCGAGCCGGTTGGCCGGTGTTCCCAGGAGCGCCGCCGCGAGCGCGTCGGGGTTCGCCGAGAGCAAGGCCGACTCCACCCAGAGGCCGGCCGCAGCCCGCGCGCCGCCGTCGCGCCGCATCGATTCGACCAGCGCGTCCTGCTCGGCGCGGCCCAGGCTGTCGAGCACGTCGGCGAGCGCGCGCACCGCCTGGCCGGCGCCAGCCGATTCGCCCAGCCGCGCGCGCAGCTCGTCGGCCGCGGTCAGCGCGACCGCAGCGCTCACCTCCGGAAGGCGCGCCCAGCTGAGCGCGATCTGCTGGCGCTGCGCCACCGGCAGCTCGGCGAGGGCTGCGCCGCGCAGGTGCGCCGGAGCGAAGCGCAGCGCCGCTTCCAGCGACGCAGGCGAGAGCCCGCGGCAGGCGGCGAGGAACGGCTCGGCCCGCACGCCTTCGAGGAAGGCGAAGGCTTCGTCGATGTTTTCTGGCGCGCGCGTGAGCCGCGCCGCGATCGTCCGCCCCTCCAATTCCAGTAGACCCGCGGAGCGATCGGGCCCGGCGCCGCGCACGAGCTCGGCCCCGACTTGCTGCAAGGCGGGCGCGAGCGCAACGTCGCCGCGCAAGTCCTCGAGGAGGAATTCCCCCAACTCGCGGATCCAGCGAGCCACCAGCGCATGCTCGCCGCGGCCGAGCGCCTCGCGCACCACCGCATTGCGCAGCCCGCGCTGCTCGAGCAGCGCCTTCTCCAGCTTGTGCGTTCGCTGGATGGGGAATGGATCGGCAACTGGCGCCTCGGCAGGCTTGGCCGACGCGGCGGGCTGCGGCTGCGGCTCGGGGCCAACTTCGTAAGACACGTCGGAATTGCGCCGCGCGGCGAGGAAGAGCAGCGCGCCCAGGACCAGCAGCACCGTGCCCAGAAGGGTCACGACCGCGAGCAGCGGTGCGTGCTCCATCAGCTTCTCCTCCGGCTTGTTCGCCGCCACCGGAGTCGCGGACGCGACGGACGGCTGTGGCGGCTGCGGGGGCGGGGCCGCTTCGGCCTGCGCCCGCGGCGGCGGAAACTGCACCACCTCGACAGCGACGGCCGGCGGGGCGCCCAGCGCCTTGAGCCGCTGCGCGACCAGCGCCTTCATCCGCGCGCGGAACTCGGCCGGCAGGCGCGCGTCGAGAAGCAGGGTCGCCGCCACGCCGCGCAGGACCGGCAGCGATCGCGCGCCGGGCGCGTCGAATCCGGGGGCCGGCTCGGGCAGATCCTCCTCGCCGATGCGCGCCTCGACGGAGAGCAAGAGGCACTGCTCCGGGCAGAGAGCGCGGAAGAGATCGGTCACCTCGGCGCGCGCCTTCTCCTCCGCGTCCTGCCGCAGCTTGGAGGTGGCAGTCGCGGCACAGAGCAAAGTCGAGATCAAGACTGCGGTGCGCATGGTTACTCCACCCGGATGACCACTCTCCGGCTCGCGGTGCGTTGGATTTCGCCTTCGCTCGAGAGGATGGGCCGCGTGTCGGCGAAGGCGCGCGAGCTCATCCGCGCCCGCTCGACGCCCGCGGCCTCCAGAGCAGCGAGCACGTTGATCGCCCGCTGCGAGGACAGCTCCCAGTTGCTGTGGAAGGGCGTGGTGTGGATGGGCACCTCGTCGGTGTGCCCCTCGATGGTCACCGGCCGCGCCGGCAGCTCGCGCAAGAGGCGCGCGATCTCGGCGATGGCGGGCCGCGCCTCGCTGCGCACCAGCGCCGAGCCGGAGTCGAAGAGGAGCGCGTCCTTGAACTCGATCCCCAGGCTGCCGCCCTCGTCGCGCGCCACCACCCGGTTCTTCAGCTCCGGCGAGCGCGCGACCAACGATTCGATCTTCTCCTGCAGCGACTGCAGCGGCGCTTGCCTTGTGCCGGAGAGCGAGGCGGCGATGCGCTCGAACCGCGCCTGCCGCATCGGCACCGAGGCGATGATGAGCACGAAGAATCCGACCAGCAGCGTGAGCAGGTCGGCGTAGCTGATCAGCCACAGCTCGTCGGGCTTGTGTTCGACGTGCAGCGGATCGTCCATCGGTCAGCCCAGGGCGAGGCGCGGCTCGGGCGCAGCCTCGGCGGAAGGCGCATCGAAGAGCGCGCGGACGTCGGCGAGCGGCTTCTCCGCGGCGATGAGGAGGAGCGCGCGGGTGAGCAGGCGCGCCTCCTCCTGGAGGATCACCGCGTGGTCGTGCACCAGGCGCGAGAGCGGCTGATAGAGAGCGTTCGCCAGCACCAGGCCGTAGAGGGTGCAGAGAAGAGCCAGCGCCATCGAGGGCCCGAGCTGCTCGAAGTTCTGCAGCTCGCGCAGGAGCATGATCAGTCCGAGCGTCGTGCCCACCAGCCCCATCGCTGGCGACACGCGCGCGAGCGAGGCGAGCACGTCCTCGGCCCGCTTCATCGAGGAAGCGAGGCAGTAGCCGGCGGTGGACGCGGTGCGCTCGATCTCCTCCGGCGCATATCGTTTGAGCACCAACGGACCGAGCTGGCGCAAGAGCGCGTGGTCGGCGCGCTCGACGGTTGCGAGCGCCTCGGCGGCGCGGCCGCGGCGGAACTCGGCGGCGAAGCGGGTCAGCTCGTCGTAGAGTTGCGCCCGTGAGCGGCGGGGCGAGAAGCGCACCGCGCGCCAGAGCTCTTTCGCGGTGTCGACCAGCTGCTCCACGCCGTGCGAGGTGAGCGCCACGCAAGGCGGCGCCAGAAGGAGGAGCAACAGCGCGGGACCGTAGAGGAGGCCGGTGAAATGCGTCTGGGTGTGCTCGAGCGCGATGGTGGCAAGCAGAGTCGCGGCCAGCGCGAGGATGCCGAGGATGACGTGCATCTACTCCTCCGTTTGTCGAAGCTCGCGGAGCGCTTCCGCGACGCCGGTGTCGGCCGGGTCGAGCGCGAGCGCCTTCTGCCACGCCTCTCGCGCCAGCTTTGCCTTGCCCAGCTTCTGGTAGAGCGAACCCTTCATCGCCTGGATGCGGCCGTCCTTGGGATAGGACGGCTCGAGATCGACCAGCTCGATCAGCGCCATCTCGTATTTGTGCGCGGAGTACATCTCGCCGATGCGCGCCAGGTTGGCGAGGTATCCCTTGTGCGGTGAGGCGCCGCCCGCCAGCATCTCCGCGTCGGCGGCGGTGGGTGTCTCGCCCGGCGCCGGCTCGATGGGAATGCGCAGCTCATAGCCGCCGCGCGACTCGGGCAGCTCCAGCTCCCAGGTGCGGCCATGCTCGGTGAGGCGCACCAGATAGCGCCGCGACTCGAAGGCGGGTGTGGCGGGCGTGGGCGTAGCGGGTCGCAGATCCTTGGAGACTGGGGTCGCGGCCGTCCCGAGAGTCACCGGCGTCCGCAGCGGAATGCCCGCCGCCGGCGCTGGCGCGCGGCGCATTTCGTCGGGCACCACCAGTCGCTTGGGCAGCGCGTTGGGCCCGGTGTTCGCGCAAGAGCAGATCAGGAGCAGCAACGAGAGTCTCAACGCCATACGAAGCTGACCCCCAGTTCCGTGACCAGGCCGCCGTAGGTCGCGCCTTTGTTGTTGATCTGGAAGGAAGCGAGGTAGCCGACGTCGGCGTGCAGCGCGAGGCGCACGCCGCCGAGGAGCCGCAGCCCGCCGAGCAGGAGCATCGCATTGCCCGCGTTGCCGGTGATGAGCATGCCGGGGTTGATCACCAGCGACCATTCGGGTGCGTCGAAAGCGGGGTCGCCAATCCGGGCCTGGAAGACCCCGCCGAGAATTCCGCCGGCCAGAGTGGTGGTGTTGAGGAATCCGCCCAGCGACAGTCCCGCCGAGAAGCGATCGGCGAATGGCTCGGTGAGGATGAAGCGGCCCGTGCCGCCCCAGATGGCGCCCTGATCGGAGTCGACGCGCATGAAGCCCAGCTCCGCCGCCGTCTGCAGATGCGGCCGCTGGTTGAGGCGATCCTCGATCTGTTGCAGCCGCGCTTCGCGCGCTTGCGCAGTGTCGGCGCCGCGATAGAGAAGAGCGCGGCCGGCGTCCAGCCGGTAGTTCTCGGCGAAGGCGATGGAGGAGTCCTCGGCGCGGACCATCTCGACGTCCATCGCCATGGAATTGGGACGGTCCTGGAGCGAGAGCGAGACCGCCAGCATCGTCTGCGCGCCGTACTTGCGGGCGACCTCCTTCAGCTGGTCGCGGCCGGTGATCCCGCGGCTCACCACCCAGCTGCCGTTCTCGAGGCGGCTCTTGAGGGCGAAGCACTCGTGGCAGACGATGAGCGCGATGTTGGCGGCGCGGTAGATGGCGGAGGCGAGGCGCGCCTCGAGGATCGAGGCGTACTCGGGATTCATGTTGTCCGAGACCTGGATGCGCTCGAGCAAGAGCGGTCCCACCCGCGGGCCGCCCAGCTTGGCCACGTCGGCGGCGAGCTCGTCGAGCATCTCGTCGACCACGTCGCTGGCGTTCACGGTTTCGCCCGAAGTGACCAGGTTGCCTTCGACCACCCGGAGGCGCTCGACCGGTCTCTTGCGGGCGTGGACGACGGCGGCTTCGGGAATTTCCGGCGCCGGCCGCGCGGGCTCAGGCGGTTTTTCTTCGGCGCGCACCGCGAGCGCGGCAGCGAAGAGAAGGACGAGAAGGCGGATCACGGCAGACCTCCTCCAGCCAGGCGCTCTTCGTTCGGGAACCAGTCGTGCAAGGAGCCATCGGGCGCGGGAATGGCGAGCAGCGAATACGGCTCGGGAAAGTCGAAGGCGACCTGGGGCTCCGGCGGCAGCGGCGCCTGGGGCTCGACTGCGATCGCGCCGAGCGCCAGCGCGGTTCCGGGCTTTCCGCGCAGCTCGCGCAAGGCGACGAGCACGCGCTCCGCTTCCGGCTTGTGGCGAACGTGCACCTCGGCGGCAACGTGCGCGGCGCGCGCCTCGAGCAGCCGCTGCCAGGCTCGGTCGGGCCGCGCCGCCTGTCGCGCGGCGAGCAGCTCGAGCAGCTCGATGGCGGAGCGATCGCGATCCTCTCGCTCGGCGGCGTGCGAGAACGGCTTGCGCTCGGCGGGGAAGAGCCGCGCGATGGCGTCGTCGAAGGCGGCCGGCTCGCCTTGGGCAAAGGCGATCTCCGCCTGCAGCGCCAGACCGCGGGCGAGCTTGTGGGCCGGGCCCTCGAGCAGCTCTTCGGCCGCGGCCCTGGCGGTGCGCACGTTTCCTGCCGCCAGCGCGCGCTCGGCGAGATCGGACGCGGGCATTCCGGGGAAGGCGGCGAGCAGCGCGCGCGACCGTTTGTCGAAAGGACGCCGCGAGAGGAGCCGCAGCGACAGCTCCCGCTCCGGCGCTTTTTCGAGCACGGCGAGCGCCTCTTCATTGCGGCCCAGCGCCGCGAGGGCCGCCGCGCGCAGCGAGATCAAATGGCGTTGCGCCGGAGTCTTCGGCGCCGCGGCGCGCTCGGTCAGCCGGGCGACCTGGTCAAACTGATGCCGCTCTGCCGCCAGCGCCGCTGCGCGCATGACCACTTCGTCCGGCGCGCCGCTCCACTGATCGACCAGAGCGAAGTAGCCTTCGCGCGGATCGGCTCCGGCCTCGAGGCGCAAGAGGCGCGCCCACGGCTGCAGTTCGGCCCGCAGCGGCGCTGGATCGATGGAGCGCGCCGCGTCCAGAGCGGGCGCGCGCTTGCGCACGAGCAAGAGCGCGAGCTGATAGGCCACGCGCGCACGTGCCGCCGCATCGTCGAGGCGAAGGCCTGCGAGCAGCGCGACCTCGTCGCCTTTGGGGAGTGGCTCCTTGGCGCACTGCGAGAGGGGCGGCGCGACCACCAGCGTCTCGCCCGGCCAGGGCTCGCCATCGTTGCGCCAGACCAGGCTGCCGGTAGGATTGGTCACCTGGCGGCGGAAGAACCCGGGGTGGAGGATGTCGCGCCAGAGATTGTTCGCCGGCCGCGCGCGGCGCAGCGCTTCGATGCGCACCAGGCGCCGCAGGGGATCGTCGCTGGGCGACAGCGCCTCGCAGTCGACGAGCCGGAGCAGGTCGCCGAAGAGGCCGTCCACCTCCGCGGACTGCTCGGCAATCAGGCGCTGGAGGCCGCCCAGGTCGCGGCTCCAGAAGAGCTGCGCGGCGGTCGCGAGCAGGAGCGCGATCACAGCGCCACCCCGATCGACAGCAGCGGGAGGAATCCGACCGCGATCGAGGCGCGCGAGCGCCGCTCGTACGAGGCGAGCAGCCCGAGATCGAGCTGCGCATGGATCCGCGCCGTGATGCGCATCAGCGCGCCGCCCGACGCCGAGAGCGCCGGGGCCACGGAGCGGTCGGTGACGAGCGCGCCCCCGTGCAGCGCTCCCTGCAGATCGAAATGCAGCACCGAGGATCCGATGGCCAGCTTTCCGTAGCTGAGCGACTGTCGCCAACCCGCCGTGACGAGCGAGATGGGCCGGTGCGAGTCGGGCATCAGACCCGTGAGCTTGAAGACCTCGTCGCCGGCCGCGCTCAGCCGCGAGACGAAACCGGCCACGCGGATCTCCGGACCGCCCTCCTCGGTCGGGTAGTACGAGGCGGAGAGGGCGAATCCGGGATTGAGGTAGTAGTCGCCGCGCTCCAGCCAGGCGAAGCCGCCCGAGACGAACCAGCGCTTCTCCTTGATCAGCACGCGCCGCTCGACGCGCACCGGCTCGGCGGTGGCCGCTCCGGCCGCGAGCAGGAGAAAGAGAGCGGCCATCATGGCTGGCTGTCCGGCAGGAGGCAGCCCGCCACCTGGTCCCAGACGACCGGGTCATCTCCAGGCAGATAGCCGAAGAACCGATCGCAATGGAGAAGGCAGAGCTCGACGGGAAGCGTGATCGCGCGGGGCTTGAATTCCGAGAGCGGGATGGCGTAGCGCGGCGGCAGCGCGACGGAGAAAGCGGGCGGCTTCTGCGGATCGACGGGCTGCGCGCTGCCGTCTCCGGCGAATCCAAGGGGCGCGACGAAGTCCGACCCGCTGCAGAGCTTGAACTGCAGCGCGCGATGGAGCGCGTCCTCGCCGAGCAGCGGCAAGGGGCCCGCCACGTCGCCCGTCTCGCTCTGCAGCGGAAGGTCTGCCGACGCCAGCGAGCGCAGGGTCGCGCCGAGGGCCGCATCGCCCGTGAAGGTCCAAGGGACGATGCGGTCGCTGCGCAGGTCGCCAGCCGGCTTCGCCGCCGCCAGCGCCCAGTACAAAGGAGCCTGCTGGACCCGCGCCACCGAGCGCGAGCGGATGGCGGCGAGCTGATCGATCAGCGGATGGGTGATGGGCAGGTCGATGTTGTTGACGTAGACGAGGATGGGCCGCAGGTGCGCGGCGGCGTGCGCCGCCTGGGCCGCCACGATGGCCGTATCGACCGCGAGAGGATCGATGCTGCGGGTGGAGAGCTGCGCGCAGGTCGGCGAGGCGTCCTCGACGGCGATCTCGATCGCTTCGGGCCCCATCGCTGCGCGGATCGTCTGCAGCGCGAAGGCGTGCTGGTCGGCGCACCCGGCGCTGCGCTCGAGGTAGAGATCGAGCACGACCAGATAGGAGGTTGGCTCTCCCGCGCTGCCCGCCGTGTAAGTCGCTTGCGCGCGCTCGAGCTGCGGCGGATGCGGCTCGACGAAATGATTTCCGCAGCCGCAGGCAAGGACGAGCGCGAATGAAGCGAGCGCGCGAAGCACGATCGCGTCCTCCAGCCCCCCAGGACGCGCGCAAGGTTCGTTGATGCACGCGCGCGCGTAAGCCCCGACGCGCCGCGCGCTGTTCGCCGGTGGACGCAACCGCGCCGCAATTGCAGGAATTGATACAGATCAAGTGAAGAGGAGCGAACGTCAGCCGCGCTTCTTGCCCGCCGACTTGATCGCTTTCGCCGCTGCTTCCGCGTCCTGCTCGCTGGAGAATCCCACCGCCGCGGAGAACTTGCGGCCGATCACCTGCGCCATCAGGAAGGTCATGCTCAGGCCGGAACTGGCGATGGCGCGGCTCAGTTGCGCGCCCATGCCAGGCCGGTCGTCGCCCTCCACCAGAAGGCAGGCCATCTGCGACGGCTGCATCCCCGCCGCTTGAGCCGCCGCCTCCGCCTTCTTGCCCTGGATGGGATAGACCTCCACCGCTGCGCGCTCCGTCTGCCCCGGATGCCGGTACGCCATCACCACGCGCAAGCTGGCGCCGGCGGAGGCGAGCGGCCCCAGCGTGTCGGCCAGAAGGCCGGCCCGGTCGTTCGCATCGAGCACCCACAATTTTGCGCTCTTGACGCTCATCGCCATTTGCTGGTCCCTCCCTTTCGCATCCTATCAAGGACGTTTCCGAATGTTTCGCGGGCTTGACCCGGCGGCCCCAGCCGTTTAGTTGCCACAGCAAATGTCGCCTCCGCAGGAGCCGCTCGGACTGCTCATCGCCGCCGCCCGCCGCGGGCTGAAGATGGCGGTGCTCCGCCATGCGCGCCATCTGCAGCTGACACCGGGACAGTTCTGGTTCCTCTACGCCGCCCGCGATCTGCCGGGCGCGACCTTGGGCGAGCTCGCCAGGCGGCAGCGGCTCGATGCCCCGACCGCCTCGCGGGTCGCCGTGGCCCTGGAGGAGCGCGGCTACTTGCGCGTCCAGCCCGACCCGGACGATCGGCGCGCCCTGCGCATCGCGCTCACCGCCCCCGGAGCGAAGCTGGTCGAGCGCATCGAACCGATCGCCACGGCGGTGCGCGCCGCCTCGGTGCAGGGGATGTCGCAGCGCGAGCAGGAGATGTTGCGCGCTCTCTTGCGCAAGTTGATCGGCAATCTGGAAGCCTTCGCGGAAGAAGCCCCTGCGCATCGGGTGACGGGATGATCTTCGCTCTCGCCCTTGCCCTGCTCGGCCAGGCAGCCGGGCCGCGCGTCCTCACTCTCGAGGAGGCGCTGAGGACGGCGCGCGAGCGGCAGCCACAACTCCGGCAGGCGCGCGCGGCAACCGGCGCTGCCGGGGCGCGCTCGAGCGAGGCCTTCGCTGCGCTCTTGCCGCAGCTCACCGCCACGGCGAGCTATCAACGCACCACCGCGAACTTCATCAATCGGCCGGGATCGGCGCCACGGACTTTCAACACCGACACCAACTCGAGCTTCAGCCTCTACAACTTTTTCTCCGGCAACATCTCGGCCTCGCAGCTTCTCTGGGACTTCGGTGCGGCGCCCAACCGCTGGCGCGCGGCCCGCGCCCAGGAAGAGTCGAGCGTGAGCAGCGAGCGGGCGACCGCGCTGCTCGTCGGCTTCAACGTCCGCTCCGCGTACTTCGCCGCCCGCGCCAGCCGCTCGCTGGTGAAGGTGGCGCGCGATTCGCTGGACAACTTCAACAAGCACCTGGAGCAGATCGAGGCCTTCGTCGGCGCCGGCACGCGGCCCGACATCGATCTGGCGCAGGCCCGCACCGACAGCGCGAACGCCCGGGTGACGCTGATCAACGCCGAGAACACCTACCTGACCGCGAAGGCGCAGTTGAACCAGGCGATGGGCATCGAGGGACCCGTCGATTACGACATCGCCGACGAGGCGCTCCCGCCCATCAAGGGCGAGGAGGCCGAGCTGCCGCCGCTCTTGGAGGAAGCGCTGAAGGCGCGGCCGGAAGTGGCCTCGCTCGAGCAGCAGGTGCGCGCCCAGCAGCTGACCGCCTCGTCGATCGAAGGACAGTACGGCCCGTCCCTGGCGGCGACTCTCGGCTTCACCCAGGGCGGCACCTCCATCAGCCAGCTGGGCTGGAACGCGAGCGCGGGCCTGACGCTCTCCTGGAATCTCTTCCAGGGCGGCCTCACCCGCGCGCAGGTCCGCGAGGCGGAAGCGAACGCGGCAGGGGCAGTGGCGCAGCTCGACATCTTGAGGCAGCAGATCCGCCTCGATCTCGATCAAGCGCGGCTGGCGGTGCGCGCCGCCAGGGAATCGGTCGGCGCGGCCCAGGAGGCGCTGATCAACGCGCGGGAGCGCCTTCGCCTCGCCGAAGGCCGGTACGAAACGGGAGTAGGCAGCGTGATCGAGCTGGGCGACGCGCAGGTGGCGCTGACCAGCGCCGCGGCCCAGGCGGTGCAGGCGGACGACAGACTGGCCACGGCGCGCGCGCAGCTCTTGCACGCGCTCGGGCGGGAGTGAGCATGCGCGATCGGCGGCTGATCCTCCTTCTGGCGGCGGTGGTCCTCATCGCCGGCATCGCCTTCTTCGTCCACCGGCGCAGCACCCAGCAGGCGGCGGCGACCGCGGCGAGCGCACAGCAGGCGGCGCAGCGGTCCGTGCCGGTGACGGCGGCGCAGGTGCAGAAGCGCGACGTGCCCATCTATCTCGACGGGCTGGGCAACGTGGTCGCCTTCAAGACGGTGACGGCGCGCTCGCAGGTCGACGGCCGCCTCGATGTGGTGCTCTTCACCGAAGGGCAGGCGGTGCAAAGAGGCGAGCTGATCGCGCGCATCGATCCGCGGCCCTTCCTCAACCAGCTGCACCAGGCGGAGGGCGCGCTCTCGCGCGACGAGGCGCAGCTGAAGGGCGCGCGCCTCAATCTCGAACGGTACCGGGGGCTGGCGCAGCGAAAGCTCATCGCCCAGCAGCAGGCCGACGATCAGGCCTCGCTGGTCGGCCAGCTGGAGGGCGCGGTGCAGCTGGATCGCGCGCAGATCGATTCGGCGCGCCTCAACCTCGACTACGCCAGCATCCGCTCACCCATCGACGGCGTCACCGGCGTGCGCCAGGTCGATCCGGGAAACCTCGTCCGCGCTACCGACGTGAATGGGCTGGTGCTCATCACCCAGCTCGATCCAATCGCGGTTCTCTTCAGCCTCCCGCAGGACGATCTCCCGCGGGTGATGAACGAGCTCGCCAAAGGGCCGCTGCAAGTCGAGGCCTGGAGCCGCGACGGAGCCACCAGACTCTCCGCCGGGCAGCTGGCGCTGGTCGACAACCAGATCAATGCCGCCACTTCCACCATGCGGCTGAAGGCGTTCTTTCCCAATCCGCAGCGGCTGCTCTGGCCGAGCCAGTTCGTCAAGGCGCGCCTGCTCTTGACCACCCGCAGGGAAGCGCTGGTCGTGCCGGCCACCGTGCCGCAGCGCGGGCCGGAGGGAACGTTTGCCTACGTCATCGCTCCCGACCAGACGGTCTCGGCGCGCCCCATCGAGGTCGAGCTGAGCCAGGGCGATCTCGCCATCGTCGCGCGCGGGCTGCAGCAGGGCGAGCAGGTCGTCGTCGACGGCCAGAGCCAGCTGCGGCCCGGCGCAAAAGTGGCGGCGCGACCGCAGGGCGGCCCGGCGCAACCGGCGCGCGAGATGGGCCGCGCTCCGGCGGGACCGAGGCCGTGAGCATCTCCGAGCCGTTCATCCGGCGGCCGGTCGCCACTTCGCTGCTCACCGTAGGACTGCTGCTCGCGGGCATCGCCGGCTATCGACAGCTTCCGGTCTCGGCGCTGCCGCAGGTCGATTACCCCACCATCGTCGTCTCGACGCTGCTCCCCGGAGCGAGCCCGGACACGATGGCCTCGGCCGTCACCACGCCGCTCGAGCGGCAGTTCGGGCAGATGCCGGCGCTGCAGCAGATGACCTCGGTCTCGAGCTTCGGCACCTCCCAGATCACCCTGCAGTTCGAGCTGGAGCGGAACATCGACGCTGCCGAGCAGGACGTGCAGGCGGCCATCAACGCCGCCTCCAACCTCTTGCCCCGCACCCTTCCCGCGCCGCCCACTTACAGCAAGAGCAATCCCGCCGACACGCCCATCCTCACCCTCAGCGTCAGCTCGCACACGCTGCCGCTCGATCAGGTGGACGACGCCGCCGACTCCATCCTGGCGCAGAAGATCTCGCAGGTTCTCGGCGTGGGCCTGGTGACGATCAATGGCGGCCAGAAGCCGGCCGTGCGCGTGCAGGTCGATCCCGAAGCTCTGGCCGGGACAGGGCTGACGCTGGAAGACGTGCGCGCCGTCCTCGCGCAGGCCAACGTCAATCAGCCCAAAGGCAACCTCGATGGGCCGCGGCAGGATTTCATGCTGGCCACCAACGACCAGCTGGGGAAGGCCGCCTCTTTCAGGCCGCTCGTCATCGCCTACAAGAACGGCTCGCCCGTCCGCCTCGACGAGGTCAGCGAGGTGATCGACGGCGTGGAGAACGCGCAGCTCGCCGGCTGGGCCGGCCAGCAGCGCGCCATCATCCTCAACGTCCAGCGGCAGCCGGGGGCCAACGTCATCCAGACGGCCGATCGGGTGAAGGCCCTCTTGCCACAGCTGAAGGCGACGCTGTCTCAAGGGATCGACATGAACATCCTCGCCGACCGGACCGAGACGGTGCGCGCCTCGGTGCGCGACGTCCAGTTCACGCTGCTCCTGACCATCTTCCTGGTGGTGGCGGTCATCTATGTCTTTCTCCGCTCGCTGCGCGCCACCCTCATCCCCGGCATCGCCGTTCCCTTGTCGCTCCTGGGAACCTTCGGATTGATGTACCTGTGCGGCTACAGCCTGAACAACCTGTCGTTGATGGCGCTCACCATCTCCACCGGCTTCGTGGTCGACGACGCCATCGTGATGATCGAGAACATCTCCCGCTTCATCGAGGAGGGCGACCCGCCGTTCGAGGCGGCGTTGAAAGGCGCCAAGCAGATCGGATTCACCATCGTCTCCTTGACGGTCTCGCTGGTGGCCGTCTTGATTCCCCTGCTCTTCATGGGGGGGATCATCGGCCGGCTCTTCCGCGAGTTCGCCGTCACGCTCAGCATCGCCATCGGCGTCTCCGCCATCCTCTCTCTCACGCTGACCGCGATGATGTGCGCCCACATGCTCAAGCCCCACGGCGAAGAGAAGGAGGGCCGCTTCCAGCGCTGGACCGAGCGGATGTGGGAACGGATGGTGCGCATCTACCAGCGCGGGCTGGAATGGGTGCTCGACCACCAGCGCACGACCCTGCTGGTGACGCTGGCCACGCTGCTCTTCACGCTGCTGCTCGCCTTCGTCATTCCCAAAGGATTCTTTCCCCAGCAGGACACCGGCCTCCTCATCGGCGTCACCGAAGGCGCGCCCGACGCCTCCTTCGCGCGCATGATGGATCGCCAGCGCGCGCTCGCCGACGTCGTGCTCCAGGATCCGGCGGTCGCCACCGTCGCTTCGTTCATCGGCGCCGACGGAACCAACCAGACGAGCAACAGCGGGCGCCTCTCCATCGCGCTCCAGCCTCGCGACCAGCGCAGCGAGAGCGCGCAGGAGATCATCGCGCGCCTGCAGCCGAAGCTGCAGCAGGTGGAGGGGATCCAGATCTTCCTGCAGCCGGTGCAGGATCTGCAGATCGAGAGCCGCCTCAGCCGCACCCAGTATCAATACACGCTGGAGGACGCCGATCCGCGCGAGCTGGCCGAGTGGGGGCCCAAGGTCGTGGACAAGCTGCAGCAGCTGCCGCAGCTGCGCGACGTGGCCAGCGACCAGCAGACGGCGGGGCTGCAGGAGAAGCTCGACATCGACCGCGACACGGCGGCCCGGCTGGGGATCCTGCCGCAGTCGATCGACGACGCGCTCTACGACGCCTTCGGGCAGCGGCAGGTGTCGACGATCTTCACGCAATTGAACCAGTATCGCGTGATCCTCGAAGTGCGGCCCGAAGATCAGGAAAACCCCGAGGCATTGAAGCGCCTCTATCTGAAATCATCGACGGGAGATCAGGTGCCGCTCTCGGCCTTCGCCCATTTCGAGCAGGCGCAGTCGCCGCTCTCCATCAATCATCAGGGACAATTCCCGGCCGTCACGCTCTCCTTCAATCTCGCTCCCGGAGTGGCGCTGGGCGAGGCGGTCGACGCCATCTCCAAAGTGGAAGCGGAAATGGGCCTGCCGCCCGGGGTCCGCGCCGGTTTCTCGGGCACGGCGCAGGCCTTCAGCGAGTCGTTGGCGAGCGAGCCCATCCTCATTCTCGCGGCGCTGCTCACCGTCTACATCGTCCTCGGCGTCCTCTATGAGAGCTATATCCATCCGGTCACCATCCTCTCGACGCTGCCTTCGGCCGGCGTCGGCGCGCTGCTCGCCCTCATGCTCACGCGCCATTCCTTCAGCATCATCGCCCTGATCGGAATCATCCTCTTGATCGGCATCGTCAAGAAGAATGCCATCATGATGATCGACTTCGCGCTCGAGGCGGAACGCGATCAGGGCCGCTCGCCTCGCGAGGCCATCTTCCAGGCCTGCCTGTTGCGCTTCCGGCCGATCATGATGACCACCATGGCGGCGCTCCTCGGCGGCATCCCGCTCGCTTTCGGCAGCGGCACCGGCTCCGAATTGCGCCAGCCGCTGGGGATCAGCATCGTCGGCGGGCTGCTCATCTCGCAGGTGCTCACGCTCTATACGACGCCGGTCATCTATCTCTACATGGGCCGCCTCGGCGCCTGGCTGCGGCGCAAGCCCGCCCCGGTCCCTGCCACATGAATTTCTCCGCGCCTTTCATCCGCCGGCCGGTCGCGACCACGCTGCTCGCGCTCGCGGTGGTGCTGGCGGGAAGCGCCGGGTTCACTCAGCTGCCGGTCGCGCCGCTGCCGCGCACCGACAATCCGACCATCAACGTCAGCGCCGGCCTTCCCGGCGCGAGCCCCGAGACGATGGCCTCGGCCGTGGCCACGCCGCTCGAGCGCCGTTTCGGCCGCATCGCCGGCATCAGCGAGATCACCTCCAGCAGCACGCTCGGCCAGACCAGCCTGACCCTGCAGTTCGACCTCGATCGCGACGTCGATTCCGCCGCGCGCGACGTGCAGGCCGCGATGAACGCAGCCGGCGGCGACCTTCCCCCCGGGCTGCCGAACCGGCCCAACTACCGCAAGGTCAATCCCGCCGACGCGCCCATCCTCATCCTCTCGCTCACTTCCAAGACGCTGCCGCTGGGTCAGATCTTCGACGTCGCCAACACGATTCTCGCGCAGAAGGTCTCGCAGGTGTCGGGCGTCGGTCAGGTCTTCATCGGAGGAGGCCAGCAGCCTGCCGTGCGCGTCTCGGTCGACCCTGGCGCGCTCGCAGGCCTGGGCCTGTCGCTCGAGGACGTGCGCACCGTGCTCTCGCGCGCCACCCTCGATTCGCCCAAGGGATCGCTCAGCGGCGCCGTCCAGACGCGATCGATCGCCGCCAACGATCAGCTCTTCAAGGCCGAGGGCTTCAAGCCGCTGATCCTCGCCTATCGCAACGGCGCGCCCGTCCGCCTGCAGGACGTGGCCAACGTCGTCGACAGCGTCGAGAACGAGCGGGTGGCCGCCTGGACCGACGGGCGGCGCGCGGTGCTGATGATCATCCGCCGCCAGCCTGGCGCGAACATCATCGACGTGATCGACCGGGTCAAGGCGCTCTTGCCCTCGCTCTCCGGGGCCATCTCGCCCTCCGTCGACATCAGCGTGGTCCTCGACCGCAGCGGAACCATCCGCGCCTCGGTCTCCGACGTGGAGCTGACGCTGCTGATCAGCGTGGGCCTGGTGGTGCTGGTCGTCTTCCTCTTCTTGCGCAGCGGCAGGGCCACCGCCATCCCCAGCGTCGCCGTGCCGCTCAGCCTGATCGGCACTTTCGGTGCCATGTATCTGTGCGGCTACAGCCTCGACAATCTCTCGCTGATGGCGCTGACCATCTCCACCGGATTCGTCGTCGACGACGCCATCGTGGTGACCGAGAACATCGCGCGCTACATCGAGTCCGGCGATCCGCCGATGCAAGCCGCCTTCAAGGGCGCAAAGCAGATCGGCTTCACCATCGTCTCCATCACCGTCTCGTTGCTGGCCGTCTTCATCCCCATCCTCTTGATGGGCGGCATGGTGGGCAGGCTCTTCCGCGAATTCGCCGTCACCTTGAGCATCGCCATCGCCATGTCGGCCCTCGTCTCCCTGACGCTGACGCCGATGATGGCCTCGCGCCTCTTGCGTCCGGAGAAGGAGATCGGGCACGGCCGCTTCTCTCGCGCCTTGGAACGCGCCTTCAATTTCCTCCACGGTCTCTATGATCGCGGATTACAATGGGTCTTGAACCACGAGTTCGTCATGCTGATCGTGACGATCTTGACGATCGCCATCAGCGTCACCCTCTATATCGTCATTCCCAAAGGACTCTTCCCCCAGCAGGACACCGGGCAGATCAGCGGCTTCTCCGAGGCGCCGCAGGACATCTCCTTCCCGGCGCTGCGCGCGCGCCAGGAAGCGATCAATGCGGTGGTGATGGCCCATCCCGCCGTCGATCACATGATGTCCTTCATCGGCGCGGGCAACACCGGCACCGTCTTCGTGCAGCTCAAGCCGCTGCCGCAGCGGAAGAAGAGCGCCGACCAGGTCATCAACGAGCTGCGGCCGCAGCTGGCGCGCATTCCCGGCATCGCCCTCTACATGCAATCGAACCAGGACGTGCGGCTGGGCGGGCGCATCGGGCGCACCCAGTATCAATACACGCTGGTCGACGCCAACCTCGACGAGCTGACCCAGTGGTCGCCGAAGATGCTGCAGAAGCTGCGCTCGGTACCGGAGCTGCGCGACGTCAACACCGACCAGCAGACCGCCGGGCTGAAGCTGACCGTCGAGGTCGACCGCGACACGGCGGCGCGGCTGGGAATTTCGCCGCAGTCGATCGACGACACTCTCTATGACGCCTACGGGCAGCGGCAGGTGGCGACCGTCTTCACGCAGCTCAATCAATATCGCGTCGTCCTCGAGGTGAAGCCGGAATACCAGAATCACCCCGATGCGCTCGGGCAGCTCTACCTGCGCAGTGCGAGCGGCGAGGCTGTTCCTCTTTCGGCCATCGCCAGGGTCGTGCCCGCCGCCACCTCATTGAGCGTCAATCATCAGGGACAGTTCCCTGCAGTGACGCTCTCCTTCAATCTCGCCCCCGGCATCGCGCTCGGTCAGGCGGTCGACGCCATCCACCGCGCCGAGCACGAGATCGGCTTGCCGGCCAGCATCCGCGCCTCCTTCCAGGGCACGGCGCAAGCCTTCCAGCAGTCGCTCGCCAGCGAGCCGCTCCTGGTCATGTTCGCGCTCATCGCCGTCTACATCGTGCTCGGCGTGCTCTACGAGAGCTACGTGCATCCGGTCACCATCCTCTCGACGCTGCCTTCCGCGGGAGTGGGCGCTCTGCTCGCGCTGCTTCTGGTGAAGATGGAATTCAGCATCATCGCCCTGATCGGCATCATTCTCCTCATCGGCATCGTCAAGAAGAACGCCATCATGATGATCGACTTCGCCATCGAAGCGGAGCGCGAGCAGGGTCTCACGCCGAAGGAAGCGATCTACCAGGCCTCGCTCTTGCGCTTCCGGCCAATTCTCATGACGACGTTTGCGGCGCTCTTCGGCGGCGTTCCGCTCGCCATCGGCCACGGCACCGGGGCGGAGCTGCGGCAGCCGCTCGGCATCACCATCGTCGGCGGGCTGCTCATCTCGCAGCTGCTCACGCTCTTCACCACGCCTGTGATCTACGTCACGATGGACAAGCTCTCGCGCACCAAGCGGCGGAGCGAGCTCAGTGCGCAGCCCGCCGGCGCGACGCTTTGATCTTGCGCGCCTCCGCGTCGGCGAAAGCCGCCTTCCAGCTCGAGCCGCGCCCGCGGATCCAGAAGCGGCCGCTCTTCAGCTCGCCTACCAGACAGCGAGAGTGCGGGTATTCATCGGCGTAGGAAACTGCGCCGTCCGGACCCCAAAGGCGCTTGGACTCGGCGATGGCAGCTTCGGCATCGACATCGTCGATCCATACCGGCGATAGCATCGATGACAAAGCTGTGAACCGCTCCCCACTGCGCGCAACCGTGAGCAGGCGAGCGGCTGTCAGGCGCCTTCGTAGCGAACGAGGATCACCGTGGAGTTGTCCACGCCGCCGTTGGCGTTGGCGGTGTCGAGCAGCTTCTTGGCGCAGACCTCGAGGTTTCCCGACTGCTTGAGCAGGATCGACTCCATGAACTTGTCCTCGACCATTCCGGAGAGGCCGTCGGAACAGAGCATGAAGAGGTCGCCGGGGCGCGGATCGTGGGCGTTGATCTCCACGTCGACCTGGCGCTGCTGTCCGAGGGCGCGGAGGATGATGTTCTTCTGCGGGAAGTTCTTCGCTTCCTCCTCGCTGATCTTGCCCATGCGCAGGTATTCCTCGACCAGCGAATGATCGACGGTGATGCGCTTGAGCTTGTTGTCCCGCAAGAGGTAGCCGCGGCTGTCCCCGGCGTGCGCCACCAGCACGCGCACTTCGCCGTTGCGCTCGCCGAAGAGCAGCGTCACGCAGGTGGTACCCATGTTCTTCTTGGTGGTGTCCTGCTCGCTCGCCTCCATGATGCGCGCGTTGGCGAGCTTGATGGCGGTGACCAGGCGGTTCTCGTCGTAGGTGCGGGCCCGGTCGTCCTTGAAGGGCCAGGTGGCGTCGGGATCCTTGCCGGTCAGCTCGAAGAATTCCTTGATCTCGCGCACGGCGATGCCGCTCGCCACCTCGCCAGCGGCGTGGCCGCCCATCCCGTCGAAAACGCAGAAGAGGTGCTGCTCGGGATAGACGAGGAGGTTGTCCTCGTTGTTGTCCCGCTTCATCCCGACGTCTGTCCGCGCCGCGTGGACGATGCGCACGATGCCTTGCACCCCGGCTTTCGAGACGGCTCTAACAGCAGGGGTCGCGCCCCGTCAACCTCGCGCGCCGGGCGAAAAAAAGCGTGTCGCCGGCTGCCCGGCGACACGCCACCTCCTTGTCGCGAAGGCTTAGAAATGTCCGCCCAGGCCCGCCGATCGGCTGAAGCCGCGATCGTGATACTGGCGGTCCATCATCGAGGCCGCATCGACAGCGCCGAAGATGCCGCCGATGAGCAGGCCAGCGCCGGCGCCGATCGAGAGATCGCGCCACCAGTTGTTGCTGCCTTCGAGGAGCGCGATGCCCGCGCCGATGGCGAGGCCGGCAATGCCGCCGTAGAGAGCGTCGGTGGCGATGACGGCGCCCGGCGAGCGGTGCGTCTGCACTTCGACGATGTCGGCATGGAGGCCCTTGTCGGCCACCTGCGGATCGTTGCGCAGCGTCAAGGTTTGCAGCGGCGCGGCGCGCGCGGCGCCCGCCAGAAGAAGAGCAGCGAACGGAGCGATGACCAGTTTCTTGAGCATGGTGTGAATTCCCCCGGCTGTGGATGTCCTCCCAAGCTGGGGACGAGACGCCCACACAGGCAACTGGACAGGATGGCGCGCGAGGGCCTCTCGCGACGACCACCGGGCGGGCTGGCGGGCCGAAGGCCCTACTTCTTCTTCACCACCAGGTTTCCCGAGAAGGCGTCGGCTTCGATCACGCCCTCGCCCTTCCCGTACGTCGCCTCGAGCCAGCCGCCCATCAGGCCGTGCTTGCGCTTGGGGGAGTGCTTGACCGCCAGGTTGATCTCGTCGCGCAACTCGCCGGTGTGCGAGGTGTAGCTGAGCTCGAAGGAGCTGCGCGAGTCGACGGCGAGGCGCACGACTCCGGAGACGGTCTCGGCGCTGACGTGGCAGTCGCGGGCGCAGAGGCCCGACCAGTCGAGATCGCCGGAGGCGGACTGGAATTCGAGCTGCGGCGTGGCGCTGCTGCTGGTGACGACCGCATGGCCAGAGACGGTATGCAGCCGAACCGGTCCGCTCGCGTCGTCGATGCGGGCATCGCCGGAGATGGTCTGCACGTCGGCCTTGGCCACTCCAAAGAGCTTGACGTCGCCCGACATGGTGCGGATGCGCGCCTCGCCGGAAAGCTTCTGCACGGTGACGTCGCCGGACATGGAGTTGAGATCGACGCGGCTCCCGCGCGGCAACTCGACATGCAGCTTTCCGCGGCGCATCTGGCTGCGGCCGCGGAAAGAAACCTCGACCCGATCCCCGAAAAGCCGCAGCGAGATGTTCTCGGCAGGCGCATCGGTGAGCGTCGCGCTGACCTTCTTCTGATCGGTGGCGGTGATCTCCACGTCGCCCGCGTGCGCGCTCAGCCGGAACAGCACCGGCCCGTTGACCGACAAAGCAGCGCTTCCGGTCCCGTGCGCCTGTGCGCCGCCTTCCCTGTCCCAGTCGTCGTCGTCGTCGTGGCGGCCGCGGACCATCTTCCGCATGTCCTGCTGCATGCGCCGCAGATCGCGCTTCATGGTCTGGAGCCGGTAGATGCGGACCTTGCTGCCGTTCTCGTCGCGCTCCTCGGGCTGGTCCTCGTCCTGGTCGGAATCTTCGTCGTCGTCCGGCGCGGGGGTTCCTCCGCTGCTGGTGAATGCGCGCGAGAGCATCTGCCCGAGATGGACGTGCACGTCCGGAACGCGAACGTGGACGCCGGGCACGTCGACTTGCACCTCGGGACCGTCGACGTACACCTCCGCAGCGTCCGCGTCGCAGTCGTCATCCGGATCTGGCGGAGGAGGCGGCGCCGACGCCCGCGGCGGCTCGGGCGGCCTGGGCGGAAGCGCCGGACGCTTCGCTTCCGCAGCCA
>Ga0209471_1000438_pt1 | contig 28351 bp, 29 predicted proteins | sample GraSoiAngelo_128_FD_185885 | JGI IMG/M metagenome (GOLD analysis project Ga0209471, IMG submission 185885) | Grasslands soil microbial communities from the Angelo Coastal Reserve, California, USA - 14_0927_12_20cm (SPAdes) (version 2) | ecosystem: Environmental > Terrestrial > Soil > Grasslands ... | reverse complement strand
CGACGGCGCGCTGCCATCGTGTGTAGAGCGCATCACGTTGGTCAGCCGACATCCTTGGCTCGTACCGCCTTGCGACGACCCGCTGCCCCCGCAGCTGGTCCGCCGTCTTCCATACACCTGTTGCGAGACCGGCGAGGAACGCGGCGCCGAGTGCCGTCGTCTCCTGGACCTGGGCGACCTCCACGGGAATGCCCGCGATGTCGGCTTGGAACTGCATGAGAAAGCTGTTCGCGGTGCCGCCGCCGTCGACTCGAAGCACCTCGATCGGCTGTCCCGCACTGCGCATCGCTTCGACGAGGTCGCGCGTCTGGTACGCGATGCTCTCCAGGGTCGCGCGGACGATGTGCGCGCGCGTCGTGCCGCGCTCGATCCCGATCAAGAGACCGCGCGCGTACATGTCCCAGTGCGGCGCGCCGAGCCCGGTGAACGCGGGCACCAGATACACGTTGTCGTTCCCGGTGAGGCTCGCCGCGAGCGCCTCGGTCTCGGCGGCGGTCGCGATAATCCCGAGACCATCACGCAGCCACTGCACCGCGGCGCCGGTGATGAAGGCGCTGCCTTCGAGCGCGAAACGAATGCCGTCGCCGGTGTCCCACGCGATCGTCGTCAGGAGGCCGCCGCTCGCCGAAACCGCCCGGTCGCCCGTGTTCGCGAGCAGAAAGCACCCCGTCCCGTACGTGTTCTTCGCCTCGCCGGCAGCGAAGCACGTCTGACCGAAGAGCGCGGCCTGCTGGTCGCCGGCCACGCCGGCGATCGGCAGGGCCACGCCGAAGTGCCGAGCCTCGGCCTCGGCGACGAACCCGCTGGACCGCACCGGTGTGGCCAGCATCGACCGCGGGATACGGAGAAGGGCGAGCAGATCGTCGTCCCATGCTCCGCGGTGAATGTCGAACACGAGCGTGCGCGACGCGTTCGACACATCGGTCGCGTGCGTACGGCCGCCGGTGAGCTTCCAGATCAGCCACGAGTCGATCGTCCCGCACACGAGCTCGCCCGCCTCCGCGCGCTCTTGCGCGCCCCGGACCTGATCGAGGATCCACCGGATCTTTGTCCCGGAGAAGTACGCGTCGATCACGAGGCCGGTGCGCTCGCGCACCAGCTGCTCGTGTCCTTCAGAGCGCAGTCGCTCGCAGATGGCCGCACTTGCGCGGCTCTGCCAGACGACGGCGCGGTGGATCGGACGTCCCGTCGAGCGCTCCCAGACGACGGTTGTCTCGCGCTGGTTCGTGATGCCGATGCCGGCGACCTCGTTCGCCTTGAGTCCCGCACGAGTCAGCGCTTCGCGGCCAACTGCGACGGTCGTCGCGAAGATCTCCTCCGGATCGTGTTCGACGTGAGCCGATGCGGGATAGAACTGCCGTATCTCGCGATCTGCGCTTCCTCGGATCGCGCCCGTCTCATCGAGGACGATCGCGCTCGACCCGGTCGTTCCTTGGTCGAGCGCGAGGATCGCGGTCACTCCGTGCTGAAACGGCGCATCGGCTCGACCTCGCGCCGGTACGCCTCCACCTCCGCCCGCCGTCGATCCTGATCCCAGCCGAGCAGCGTCCCCATGCGGTCGGCGACGCGATCGACGCAGTCGAGCGCCTGGCACGCCGAGAGACCGAGCGCGTTGCGACGCAGGAGGACATCGCCGAGGGTGATCGCCCATTCGTTCCGCGCGGCGTGGACGATCTCGGCCTCCATCCCGTGGTGATGCGGACAGAGCGGGGCCGCAAGCGAAGGGTCAGCACGTGTGAGATCCAGGACCTCGCGGGCGCGCGCTCCGTAGATCGTCGTGAGATGTGCGCGCGTCGCCGCTTCCAGCGTGAGATCGCCCGGGCGGGCCGCGAGATCCGCGGGCCGCGCGCCGGGCAGGACCTCGTCCGCGCTGCGCGACGGCGTGTACCGGGAAAGCCTACGGCTCGCCGCGTCGACGACCTCCTCCGCGATCGCTCGATACGCGGTGATCTTCCCGCCGACCACGGAGAGGATCGCCTCCACGCCTTCACGCGCGGCGTGATCGAAGAGGGCGTGCTTACGGGAGACCCGGCCTTCGCTCACGCCTTCCTCACGCACGAGGGCGCGCACGCCTGCCCACGTGAAGTAGATCTCGTCGAAGGGCGCGCTCGGGAAGGCACGACGTGCCTCGTCTTGCAAATACCGGACATCGGCCTCGCTCGCGACCACGTCGCCCGGATCTCCGGTGTAGTCGGTGTCCGTCGTGCCGACGATCGTGGCGTCGCGCCACGGGACCACGAAGAAGAGGCGCCCATCGCCCTTCGCGAACAGGACGTGCGCCTGCTCCACGGCGCGTCGCGTCACGATGTGAACTCCCTTCGTGAGCCGAAGGAGCGGCTCGGGCCTGGTGCGGAGGGGCGCGATGGTGCGGTCGAGCCACGGCCCGGTCGCGACGACCGTGAAGCGAGCGCGGATCTCGAGGTGGCCGTCGCCGATGCTGTCGCGGATGCGCGCGCCGGCGATCCGTCCTTCTTCGCGGAGAAACTCGACGACGCGGGCGTGGTTCAGGACGAACGCGCCGTGGGTCTCGGCGTCCACAAGGTTCTCGACGACAAGCCGCTCCACGAGGGGGACCTGCGCGTCATAGAAGCGCCAGGCGCCTTCGAGCCCGTCGGGCTCGAGCGACGGCTCCGCGGCGAGCGTCGCGGCGCGGTCAAGGTGCTGCCTTCTCGGCAGGCTCTTGTCGAGCGAGAGCAGGTCGTAAAGCTGCATGCCCAGTCGGAGCTTCAGCTGGTACAGAAAGCTGGGGCGGTAGAGCGGAAGCAGGAATGGAAGGGGAAACACGAGGTGCGGCGCGATGCGCAGGAGGATCTCGCGCTCGCGCATATCGCTGCGCACCAGAGCGAAGTCGAAGAGCTCGAGGTAGCGAAGGCCGCCGTGGATCAGCCGGGTCGGCCGGGATGTCGTGCCTGAGCCGAAGTCCGCCTGTTCGACGAGGGCGACCTCGAGCCCGCGGAGGGCGGCGTCGCGCGCGATGCCCGCTCCGATGATCCCGCCGCCGATGACGAGGAGATCGACGGTGCGGCCGCCAAGCGACCGCACCGTCTCATCGCGTGTGGCTATTTGTTCGCCTTGTTGTACTTATCGATCGCGTCGTTCATCTCGGTCGCCGCCGCGTCGAGAGCCGCTTGCGATGTTGCCTGACCGAGCAACACGGACTCGATCATCTTCTGGGTGCGGGCGCGTGCCTGTGCGAACACGCCCAGCACCGCGCCGTTGGTCATCCGGTTCTGCGGCGAGTTGCGGATCTGATCGACCGGCGTCTGGAACTGCGGATACTTCGTCGCCCATTCTTTCGCCGGACCTTCGTTGTATGCCGACTTCACGACGGCGTAGTAGCCGGTGTCCGACTGCCACTGCGCCTGGACCGCCGGGGTCATGGCGTACTTGACGAACTCCCACGCGGCCTGCTGCTCTTCGGCCGGGCGGCTCTTCATGATGTAGAGCGACGCGCCGCCGATGATGTTGCCGCCGTTCGCCGGCTTGTTATCCGGTCGGGCGAAAAGCCCGGTGCCGACCTGGAACTTCGCGGTGTTGATGTTGCCGCGGAGCGCGGCGCTCGACTCGAGGTACATCGCGGTCTTGCCGGACTGGAACGCGGTGGTTGCTCCGGCGTTGTCGATGCCGGGGTTGTAGAAGTACCCGCCGTCGATGCCGGCCTTCCACCAATCGAGGATCGCCTTGCCGGCCGCGCTGTTGTAGACGACCTTCGTCGCGCGGTCGTCACGGCCGTTGCCGTTGTCGGCGTACAGCGCTCCGGAGGTCGCAAGGAGCTGCTCGAAGAACCAGCCGTAGATCGAAGGGCCGAAGCCGTAGCGGATTGTGTTGCCGCTCGCGTCCTTCTTGGTGAGCTTCTTGGCCGCGTCGGTGATCTCGGTGAAGGTCACCGGTGGCTTGTTGGGATCGAGGCCAACCTCGGTGAAGGCGTCCTTGTTGTAATAGAAGATCGATGACGACGCGTTGAACGGCATGCTCTGCAGCTTGTCCTGGTACTTGTAGTAGTTGATCACGGCAGACTCGAAGTCCGCCGTGCTGAACTTGTCGCGGTCGATGAAGGCCTGCATCGGCACGACCTGACCGCTGTCGCGCATGTACGCCTGGCCGATGTCGTAGACCTGCACGAGCGCGGGCGCGGCGTTCGACGCGAGCGCGGTGTTCAGCTTGCTCAGAAGGTCGTCATACGTGCCCTGGAAGACGGTCGTGACCTTGATGTTGCTCTGGCTCGCGTTGAAGTTGTTGACGATCTTGTTGAGCGCCTCGCCGTTGATGCCCGACATCGCGTGCCACCACGTGATGTTCGCGGCAGGCTTGACGTCCTTGCCCGGCGCCAGCGCGCTCTGGTCACCGGTCGGACTCGCGGCACCACCGCCGCCGGGGCTGCCGCCGCCGCACGCCGCGGCGACCATCGAAAGCGCGATCGCGAATGCTGCAAGCTTGCGCATCTTTCCCTCCATGCCTTACCCCTTGACCGCACCCGCGGTCAGACCCCGGATCAGCTGACGTTGCCCCAACACGAGCAAGGCGAGCGTTGGTACAGCGACCATGATGACACCCGCCATGACCAGCCCCCAACGGAGCGACTCCTCGAACCGTAGCTGCGCGATGCCGACCTGTGTCGTTCGCATGAGCGTCTCGTTCGTGATGAGAAGCGGCCAGAAGTATTGGTTGTACGTCGAGAGGAACCCGTAGATCGCGACGGTGCCGAGGGCCGGCCGCGACAGCGGTACGACCACGTCGCGCAGGAACCGAAGTGTCGTGGACCCATCGATCCGCGCCGCATCCCAGAGCTCGCGGGGAATCTGCATGAATGCTTGCCGCAGAAGGAACGTCCCGAACGCGGTGGCCATGAACGGAACGGCGAGTCCCTGGTACGTGTCCAGCCAACCGAGCGTCCGGATCGTCATGTAGTTCGGAATGATCGTCGCCTCCCACGGGATCATGAGCGTGCTCAAGAACAGGAAAAAGAGGACCTGACGCCCGCGGAAGACGAGGAACGAGAACGCGTACGCCGCGAGGCTCGCCGTCACAAGCTGTCCGATCACCACCGCAGTCGACACGATGAAGCTGTTCAAAAGGTAACGGCCGATGGGTATCGCCCCCAGGACCTTCTGGTAGTTGTCGAGCGACGGGTGCATCGGCAGGACGGGCGGTGGGAAAGTCGCGATCTCTGACTCGCTCATGAACGAGTAGGACAGCGCAAGCAGCAGCGGGAACGCGACGAGGATCGCCACCACCGCGAGGAGCACATACGAGCCGACTTTTCGGACCGGCAACGCCGGCCGCCGCTGGCGCTGCAGCGCGACGGCGCGCGTCCCCTGAACTGTGGTTGCGCTCATTGATAGTGGACCCGTCGCTCGACAAAGCGGAACTGGATGAGAGTGAGCACGAGCACGAGCACGAAGAGCACGACGGATTCCGCGCTCGCGAATCCAAATTGGAAGTTCTGAAACGCGTCCAGATAAATGCTGTAGACGAGCGTCCGCGTGGCATCGACGGGTCCTCCGCGGGTCAGAAGATGGATCTGGGTGAACGCCTGCAGAACGGCGACGGTGTCGACGACCAACAGGAAGAAGAGCGACGGCGACACCATCGGGATCGTGATCCGGGTGAACATTCGGACGCCGCGGGCACCGTCGAGCCGGGCCGCCTCGTAGACCTCTTCGGGTATTCCCTGCAGCCCGGAGAGCAGCACGATGATGTTCGTGCCGAGCGTCAGCCAGATCGTCGTGATGGAGACCGCGATGATCGCGATCGCCGGTTGAATGAGCCACTCCGGTCCGCGAACGCCAAACAGCGACAGCACGTAATTCAGCAGACCCAGGCTCGGGTTGAAGAGCAGCAGCCAGATCAGCGAACCGACCGCCGCTGAAATGGCGATGGTGCTCGCCATCATCGTCCGGAAGATGTTGATCCCGCGCAGGCGCTGGTTGAGTAGGACGGCCAGGACGAGTCCGAGCGCGATCCCGAGCGGAACCGTGTAGAGCGCGAAGAGGCCGGTCGCCACGAGACCTGAGCGGAAGGTCTGCGAGGTGATCAGATCGATGTAGTGATCGATGCCGTTGAACGTCGTGACGAGGCCGGTGGATCGCGTGTTGTAGAAGCTGAGGTAGAACGTCCGCCCGAGCGGGATGAATACGAAAACGACGAAGATGAAAAGCGCCGGCGCGAGGTAGGCAAGGCCGACTGCGAGGGACCGCAGGTCACGCGCCGTCCATCGCATCACGTCGCGGCATCGTAATGGCTATCTTCCTGTTGAGGCATGGCTCACGCGATCGAGACGCATGGACTGACGCGTCGCTTCGACGGCCGCGTTGCCGTCGAAGGCCTTTCGCTGACCATCGAGCCCGGGACGGTCTTCGGCTTTCTCGGGCCGAACGGGGCAGGGAAGACCACGACCGTGCGAATGCTCGCCGCTCTCATCGCGCCGACGGACGGCGACGCGATCGTCGCGGGCCACGCCCTCGGCGTCGATGACACCGCGCTGCGCCGATCGGTCGGCATCCTCACCGAGCAGCCCGGCCTGTACGACCGGCTCTCCGCCCGCCAGAACCTGCGCTACTTCGCGCGGCTCTATGACCTCGAGCCGGCGCGAGCGGATGCGCAGGTCGAGCGGTACCTGCACCTTCTCGATCTGTGGGACCGCCGCGACGAGCCGGTCGGAACGTTCTCCAAGGGCATGCGCCAGAAGCTGGCGATCGCGCGAGCGCTGCTGCACGAACCGACCGTCGTGTTCTTGGACGAGCCGACCGCCGCTCTCGACCCTGAAGCGGCGCGCACCGTCCGGCAATTCGTGAAAGGCCTTCGCGCCGAAGGCCGGACGATCTTCCTGACTACGCACAACCTCCCGGAGGCCGACGAGCTTTGCGACAGCATCGGCATCTTCCAGCGGAAGCTGCTCCGGATGGGATCGCCCGGCGAGCTCCGGGCAGGCCTCTTCGGCGCGGGGACGATCGTTCGTGTCGTCGGCGATGCCGCGCGCTACGTGCCGATGGCGCGGTCGCTCGCGTTCGTCCGCGGCGTCCACGCCGAGGGCGAAGCGCTCACGATGGAGCTGGACGATCCGGATGCTCGCAATCCCGATCTGGTCGATGCGCTCAAGGCGGCCGGCGCGCGCATTCGCTACGTCGAGCGCCTTCAGCACTCGCTCGAGGATGTCTACCTGCGTCTCGTCGGCGGTCACAAATGAAGAAGGCCCTCGTCGTGCTGGAGAAGGAGTGGCTCGAGCTGCGGCTACAGCGGGCTCTGCTTCTCGCCACGCTGTTCTTGCCGCCGCTCCTCACCACGATCGCGATCGCCGCTTTCGTGCTCGTCGGGCTCGTGCCGGCGTCCGGCAGTGCGGGTCGCCTGCCGTTGATCCCGGAGCTGGTCGGGCTGTCGCCGCAGGAGTTGAGCCAGGTTCTCGCCGGACGTCAATTCTCGGTGTTGTTTCTGCTCGTCCCCATCTTCATCCCGTCAGTCCTCGCCTCGTACGCCATCGTCGGCGAGAAGCGCGAACGCACGCTCGAGCCGATCCTGGCGACCCCGATCGAGACGTGGGAGCTTCTGTTGGGTAAAGCTCTGGCCGCACTCATCCCAGCCCTCGCGATCACGCTTGCGTCGGCTACCGTCTTCGTTGCGGGGATCGTCGTGTTCGCGGTAAGCGCGGCGGTCCGTGACCTCATCGTGACACCCGGATGGATCCTCGCCGTGCTGGTCGACACGCCGCTGCTGGCGCTGACCGGCGTCGCCCTGATCGTGATCCTGTCGTCGCGCGTGAACGACCCGCGGACGGCGCAGCAAATCTCGGCCGTGCTCGTTGTTCCCGTCCTCGGGCTCATATTCGGTCAGCTCGCCGGAGTCGTTGTCCTCGGGCCGGGGCTTGCTCTAGGCATCGGCGTGATCCTCGCGTTCGTTGCAGCCGGCGCCCTGTGGGTCGCGACGCGCCTATTTCAGCGTGAGGTGATCCTGACCCGCTGGCGTTGAATCGCTAGTGCTTCGACTGGCTCTGGCTCTGGCTTTTGCTCTTGCTGCCACTGTGGCTGGTGCTCTTGCTGCCACTGTGGCTCGAGCTCTGCTTCTTTGCGTCCGCGCCGGGGAGGCCGTCGCCCGTTGTCTTGTCTTTCACAGTGCACCACCTTTGGAGCTTCGTTGAAGGAGAACTGCTGCAAGAGCGCGGCCGCCGAGCCTGGGCCATCCCCTCGGGTTTCGGAGTGGCCGGCCTTTTGGCCGGGCGTAGTGCATTTCTGGAGGATCCGGTCCAGATGCTTGTGTGCGACGTGGCCTGAGCGGGTGGCGGGAATCGGACCCGCACGCCAACTTTGGAAAAGTTGTCTGCTACCACTACAGCACACCCGCGCTAGAGGCGCGCTCACGGTACGTTCGATCGCGGTGACAGTTTGCACAGACGATATCGCACTTAGCGACCTCGGCGAGGATGGTTTTGGGACCAGCGTGACTGATCATCTGGGAGACCGTGTAGCGCTTTTGCGTCCGATCCCGATGGTCGAACTGCATGACGTAGAAGAGGAATCGTTCCCTGCAATCCTGGCAAGGAACATCGCGAAGTTTGGCCAGCAGGTCTGTGTTCGCTTTCCAGTAAACACGCTTCTCTTCGATCCGCGGTGAAACTCCTACCGCAAACCACGAGAGCGTGGCCTTGTTCGCTCTGACCCACTCATAGGTCCGAACCGCGTGACAATTAGCGCAGACGATGTCGCACTTCGCGATCTCTTCGAGTAGCACCGAACGTGGCTTGAGCAGGACCTTTCCGGCCGCGATAGAGAACGCTTTCTCGCGCGGATCTCGATGATCGAAGTCCATGACCCAGGGCGGGAACGTTCCGCCGCAGTCTTGGCACGGACGCCGGCGCAAATCTCGCAAGAACTCCAGTGTTGATGCCTGGCGGACGCGAACGCGCTCGATCTCCTGGGTCCGATGCGTGGCGTAATAGGCGACGTTGTACGGGCGCTGGTCGCGCTTGTTCTGCACAGGTTCGCAGTTAGAACATATGTTCGTGCCGTGTCAATAGGACTGGTGGCTAAGTGCGACTCCAGCGCGCCGGCTTTGCACCGAGCTCGCGCACCTTTCCCCGCCGCTCCAGATATCGGAGATGCGCAAGCGTCTCCGCGAGCGCGAACCGCTCCTCGTGGGCGGAGCGCAACACCGGGAAGAGCGCGCGGCAGATCGTGTAAGCGTCACGCTCCGCGTCGCCGATCGCATCGAGCGTCGCGCGCAGCCGGTCCTCGTGGTGCGCAAGGATCTGATCGACGCGACCCGCGAGATCGTCGAACGGATCGCCGTGCGCCGGAAGCACGCGTGTCACCGGCAGCGTGCGCACGGCGCGCAGAGCATCGAGAAAATCGCCGAGCGGGTCATCGCGCGAGTACGGATAGAGGCCGACGTTCGACGTGATCCGCGGGAGCACGTGATCTCCGGAGAAGAGCACACGTTCGGCTCCATCGATGAGCACCGCGTGATAATCGGTGTGGCCGGGAGTCCACTTGAGTCGGATCCGCCGACCACCGAGGTCGACATCCTCGCCGTCCGAAGCGGACGTCACACGTTCGATCGCGTCGACGGCTCTACCGATCTCGAGCCACGACGCGCGCATCCCTTCGTCGACATCGCGTGGCATGCCGTGACGCTCGAACCAGGCGTAGGTCTCGTCGATCATCGAGTGATCGCGTGACCACATGCGCGACGCGTTTTCGAGCTCGGGCCCGTGCATGACGATCTCGGCTCCGGCGCGCTCGAGCGTCCCGGCCATGCCGATGTGATCGGGGTGAAGATGGGTGACGAAGACCCGGCGGACGTCTTCGATGGCGACGCCGGCTTCGGCAAGCGCCGCGCGCAACGCGGCCTCCGCCTCTGTCGTGTGCATGCCCGTGTCGACGAGCGCGTACCCCGACGATCCCTCGATGAGATAGGTGTTGATGCTCCGGAGAGCGAGCGGGAGAGGAAGCGAGACGCGCCGGACGCCCGGCGCGACGATCGGGGCGTTCAGCGTGCGGGGTCGTTTGCGAAGGTCATCACGGGTAGAATGGTTATTCCCCGGCCCGTTCGTCTAGTGGCCTAGGATGCAGCCCTCTCAAGGCTGAGATCAGCGGTTCGAATCCGCTACGGGCTACCAGTTACTCGCGCCGATTCCGTCAGCGGATGTTGATGACGACCTTCGCCCGAGCCTGACCGGTTCCCACGTACCGAACGGCCTCGGCGGCGTCGCCGAGCGAGTACTCCCGATCGATCACCGGGCGCAGCTTTCCTGCTTCTGCGAGCTCCTTCAGAAAGAGAAGGTCCTCGTGGGTCACGCTCGCCAGGAACGGCACCAGCCACCTGTTCCCGAAACGCTTCCGGACGAGGGGCACGATCGACCGCCACATCACCGCGAGCATGCTGCCCTTCGCCGCCCCGGTCACCACGAGCCTTCCGCTCGGCGTCAGAACGCGCCGCATGGCCGAGAACGAGCGGTTAGCTGCGACATCGAGGACCACGTCGTAGCGCTCGCCGCGCTTGGTGACGTCCTCCTGCGTGTAGTCGATCACCTCGTCCGGATCCATCGAACGGACGAGATCCAAATTCCTGGTGCTGGTCACCGCGGTGACGTGCGCGCCCAGTGCCTTCGCGATCTGAACGGCGAATGTGCCGACGCCGCCTCCGGCGCCGTTGATGAGCGCACGTTGTCCAGGCTTCAGCTCACCACGATCGCGAAGACCCTGTAGCGCCGTGACGGCCGCGACGCCCATCGTCGATGCCTGAGCGAATGTCAGTTGCGAAGGCTTTGCCACCAAGCGCTGCTCGCGCGAGGGCGCGTACTCCGCGAATGTGCCTCGGCCTGTGCCGAAGACCTCGTCGCCGGGGCGGAACAGCGTCACGTTCTCGCCGACCGCCTCGACCGTTCCGGCCATGTCCACTCCACGAACGGGGTTGAAAGGCTGGCGCAGCATCGACCCGATCAAGCGGACCATTCGTCCGCCGTGGATGCTGTGCCAGTCGAGCGCGTTGACCGAAGCTGCGTGAACTCGTACGAGCACATCGTCGCCGGCGACCGCCGGTCGTTGGATCTCCTGAAGCCGCAGGACGTCAGCTGAGTCCTGGACTACCGCCTTCATCGTTGTCCCCTGGGCCGCGACTGCGGATACCACGATCTTCCCTCCCTGGCGCCGGGCGCAGGCTCGCACCGCGATGTGAAGAAGTTATGAATGGACCGAGCTAGCGGCGTGCCGGCTGAAAGAGCTCGATCGGGTTGCCGGACGGATCGTCGAGCACGATCTGCTTGCCGCCCGGTCCGGTGACGATCCCGCTCCGGAACCGCACGCCCGCCGTGCGAAGACGCGCGACCTCGGCCTCGATGTCATCGACGATGAAGTGGATGCGGTTCCATCCGCCCGGCCCCGGCTGGCGGCCATCCGGCATCGGACGACCCGCCGAGCTCTTCGGCCCACTCAGCAGGATGCGAAGAGGACCTCGTACGACGTCGGCGAAGGCTGGCGCCATGTTCGAACCCAGCGTGAACCCGAACTGCGTCGTGTAGAACGCGATCGCCGCCTCGACGTCGTCGACCATGTAACGAACATTGACCGTGCTCTCGGCCACGCCCAAACGCTACCCGCTCGAGTGAAGCCCCGCGCTACTGCCCGCTTAGGAACAGGAAGCGCCGGATCCCGAGCGCTCGAAAGACGGGCCGCTGCCATGCCGGGAACGGGGACGCGTCCGAGTCCGGGTCGATCGCGGTCGGATGCACGAGCTCATGCTCGGTCCCGTTCTTTCGGATGGTCGCGCCGCCGGCCGCGAGGATGTTGCGGTACCAATCGGCGCCTTCGCCGAAGGCCATGGGAATCGCGAACCCACCCGGGACGCGCATTCCCACCACGGGGGTCGCATACCCGCGGCCGGAGCGCCTGCCCCGGTGGCGCAGGAGGATGTAAAGGGGGACGTATCGCCGCCCGGCGATGCGGCTCACAAGGCTGTTCAGGATCGGCGTGAAGAGCCCGAAGATCCTTCCCGCCAGCGGCCGCTCGGGCCTCGTCGCGCTCGGTGTGTCTACTGTTCTCGCCATCTTGATGGATCTCCCTTGGAGCGGTGTATTTGGTGTCGCGTACCATTCAATCATCTGATTGATGGATAGGCAAGAGGCACTCGTCCAAGCGGCCTACGAGCTCATCGCCGAACATGGCTTCGAGGGACTCCGCACCCGCGACGTCGCGGCGAAAGTCGGGGTCAACATCGCCACGCTGCATTACTACTTCCCGACCAAGGAGAAGCTGATCCGCGGCGTCGTCGGATACGCGATGGGCCGCTTCCGCACGACCCTTCAGCCGTCGGGCTCGCCGGGCGAGCAGCTGCGCGCGCACTTCGCCGGCATCCGTCGCCTCGCACGCACCGACCCGGAGCTCTTCGTCGTCATGGGCGAGCTCGCGATGCGCGGACGACGCGATCGCGGGATCGCCGCGATCGTTCGGGACGTCGACATCGTCTGGGAAAAGACCTTGACCGCGCTCCTGCGGCACGCGGCAAAGGAGGGCGCCATCGCCAACCCGGCGAAACCCGACGAGCTCGCGGCGCTGATCGTCACGACTCTGAAAGGGCTGTTCATGCTGTCCGGAGACAGCCGCGACCCGAAGGCGATCGATCGTCAGCTGCACGCGCTCGAGCGGCTCATCGCCTAGCGGCGCAGGCGGCTAGCGCGGCGCGCCCTCTCGGACGAGCCGCACCGCCTCGGCGACACCGCCGATCCAGGGCGGACCGTGCCCCGGAAGCACGACCTGGGCGTCGATCGCCTCGATGCGCCTGAGCGACTCGCGCGCGCGGTCGAGGTCGCTCCCGAATGGCGCGAGCTGCGGTCCGGTCTTCCCCGACATCACGTTCAACGTCGCGAGCGCGTCGCCGACGAACAGCATCCTGCGGGCGGCAAGATGCAGCGCGGCAGAGCCCTCGCTGTGGCCGGGAACGTGTATGACGCGCGGCGCACCGGGTACGTCGAGCGTCGCGCCGTCGCCGAACGTCGCGACTTCGAGGATCGGCGTCGCTCGGAGCATTCCCTTGGCCAGCGCGAACGCTAAGAAGCGGAGCGCGGCCGGGCCGATCCCGAGCATCTTCTGGTTCTGCGGCTTGGCTTCACCGCGCGCCATTTTCGCGTCCAGCTCGTGCACCCTCACGGGCACGCCCTTCTCGCGACGCAGCCGTTCGGCGAAGCCGACGTGGTCGATGTGGGCGTGGGTGAGCACGAGAGCGCGCACGTCCGCGAGCGAGCGGTTCATCGCGGCGAGCTCGTTCGGCAGATCGTTCCAGTAGCCCGGCGCGCCGGCGTCGATGATGGTGATCTCGCCGCTCTCCTCGAGCAGGTACGAGTTGACCAGGCCGGAACCGATGCGGTGCACCCCCGGAGCGATCTTCAATGTGCCTTGCGCTTCGGCAGCGCCGTCGCGGCGACCGCCTCGTAGCTCTCGTCGATCCAGCTGCGGAGCAGGCCGACAGGAATGTCGTCGCCCTTCGAGAATCGCGCCACGACCAAACCCGACTTATCCATGCCGTACCCCATCTTCGTCACGAACGTCTGCGAACGCGCATAGAGCAACGAACGGGGCAGCTTCACTCCGACCGACACGTCGGGACCTGAGCCGCCGAGGAACGCGAAGATCTTCTTGCCAACCTTGGCGACATGGTCGCCAGGCCAGGGCTCGTCCGCCCAAGCCCCGGGATGGCTCAGCGCGCGTGCGCGCAGCTGCTTGCGTGCGGCGGCGGGAGTCGTCATTCGGGAATGTCCGCGACGAGCCTATCGTTGTCGTGTCGTGGTCTCCCCCGAGAAGTTTCCGAACCCTGATCTCGACGAGCCCGTCCCCGCTCAGAATGGCGAGGCGAGCGCGGTCCTCGCGGGCGGCTGCTTCTGGTGCGTCGAGGCCGTCTACAAGCAATTGGACGGGGTTCGTTCGGTAACCTCGGGCTATTCGGGAGGGACGAAGGAGACGGCGGACTACGACGTGGTCTCGTCGGGCCGCACCGGCCACGCCGAGGCGGTCGAGGTCCGCTTCGACCCTGCCAAGGTCAGCTACGGCCAGCTTCTGAAGGTGTTCTTCTCGATCGCGCACGATCCGACCACGCGCGATCGACAGGGCCCCGACGTCGGCAAGCAATACCGGTCGGTGATCTTCTACGCGAACGAAGCTCAAAAGCGCGTGGCCGAGGCGTACATCAAGCAGCTCGACGCAGCGAGGGTCTTCGACGCCCCCATCGTGACCGAGGTCAAGCCTCTCGAGCGCTTCTACGAGGCCGAGAGCTATCACCAGGACTACGCCGACCGCAACCCGTCACAGCCCTACATCGTCTACAACGCCGCACCGAAGGTGCAGAAGGTCCGCAAGTATTTCGCGGACCGGGTCAAGGTCGGATAGCACGCGGCCGCGCCATGAAGATCGGCCTGCAGATTCCCTCGTTCACATGGCCCGGAGGCCCCACCCAGATCGGTCCGACGCTCGCGAAGATCGCGCGTACCGCGGACCAGAGTGGATTCGATCTCATCGGTGTCATGGACCACTTCTTCCAGATCCAATCGCTCGGCCCGCCTGAGCAGGAGATGCTCGAGGCATACACGACACTCGGCTACCTCGCCGCGAACACCTCGCGTGCGCGGCTCGTCACGATCGTGACCGGGGCCGTCTATCGCTATCCGGGCGTCATCGCGAAGATCGTTACCACGCTCGACGTGCTGTCCGGAGGGCGCGGCATGCTCGGCATCGGCGCCGGTTGGAACGAGTACGAGGCGAAGAGCCTCGGCATCCCCTTCCCGCCGGTGCCTGAGCGCTTCGATTGGCTCGAGGACACGCTCCGGCTGTGCCTGCAGATGTGGAAGGGCGACGAGTCCCGTCTCGAAGGCAAGAAGTTCGTGTTCGAGCGTCCGCTGAACTCGCCGCAGAGCATCACGCGGCCGCATCCGCCGATCATGATCGGTGGAATGGGCGAGCAGAAGACGCTCCGCCTCGTCGCGAGGTACGCCGACGCCTGCAACCTGTTTCCGACGCCCGAGCTTGCGCACAAGCTCGACGTGCTGAAGCGCCACTGCGAGCGGGAGAAGCGCAATTACGACGACATCGAGAAGACGACGATGTACCGCTTCGACGTCGGCGAGCGCGGTGAGAACGTGGGTCAGATCGTGGAGCAGCTCCGAGGTCTATCCCGGATGGGCTTTTCGACCGCGATGGGCGGCGTCAAGGACGTCTGGAAGATCACACCGCTCGAGATCATCTCGCGCGAGATCATCCCGGCCGTCGCTGCGTTCTAGTCGACGCGATAACCCGCGGGATCGATCCGCGCCGCGACGATCCTGGGACGGCCGCGCGGCGTCGTTTTGAAGGCGGCGCGACATTCGTCGACCGTGCTCACGATCGTCGCGTCGATGCCGAACGCCTCGCCGAGCTTCGCGTAGTCGATTTCGCCGAACGTCGTGCCGGTTATCGGATAGCCCCTCCGCTCTTGCCCCGCTTTGATCTGCGACAGAGCGTCGTCGATAAGCACGATGACGGTCACCTCCAATCCGAGCCTGGTCCCCGTCTCGATCTCGGCCATCGCCATCGCGAAGCCGCCGTCGCCGAGGACGCACGCGACGGGCCTGGCACGGTCTGCCAGCTTGAGGGCGAGCGCCGCCGGTAATCCGTAACCCATCGAGGAGAGCCCGTTGGAGACGAAAAAAGTGCGCGGCCGGTACGCCGGCCAGCATTGCGCACTGACGGCCTTGTTGTAGCCGACGTCGCAGGTCACGAGCGCGTCCTCCGGCAACGCGGCGCGGAGCTCGCGCAGCACCTCCTGCGCGGTGAGTTCCTTGACGCTCCCGCGGACACGCGACAGGAACGCGTCGCGGAACGCGCTGATCTCGTCGCGCGCGACCTTCGGCGTGGCCTGACTCACGGCGCACAGCCGCTCGAGCGCGGCGTCAATTGGGCCAACGATCTCGACTTCGCTGCCGTAGTAACGATCATCGTTCGGAACAAGTCCGATGTGGACGATGCGCGCTCTCGCCGACCAGTCCCTGTCGAACTCGACCGGATCAAAACCGACCATAAGGACCAAGTCGCACGTGTCGATGAAGTCGTAGAGATACGCCGTGCCGAGCCCTTCGATCGTGCCGACGAAGAGGGGATGGTCCTCGCGGAATACGCCCTTCGCTTTCGGACTCACGATGACGGGCATCTGCCAGGCCTCGGCGAGAACCCTGAGCGGCGTGGCGACGGCATCGGTGTTCGCGTCCATGCCTACGAGGAGGACCGGCCGCTCGCTGCCGCGAAGACGCGCCGCCGCCGTACGGATCGCGTCGTCGTCGATGGCCGATACGGGCTCGGTCGCAAATCGCGGAAGCGCCACGTCGACCGTCTCCTGACTGGGGACGTCGCTCGGCACCTCGAGATAGACCGGACCGCGACGCACGCGCTCGGCGATGCGGAGCGCACGCTCGACCACGGCAGCGGCGTTCGTCGCGCTCACGGTGGCCTGCCATTTGGTGATCGGCGCGAAGAGATGCTTCAGGTCGAGACGCTGATGCGTCGCGATCTCGTACCGCTCCGCCGGCAGCTGCCCGCTGAATGCGATCACCGGCGCACGGTCGAGGTAGGCCTGCGCGATCCCGGTCACGAGATTGGTCGCGCCTGGGCCAAGCGTGGCCAGGCAAACCCCGGGCGTGCCGGTCGCGGTCGCCGTCGCCTCGGCCATGAAGGCCGCGGCCGTCTCCTGTTTGGTGAGCACGAACTCGAGGCCCGCCTGCCGGAATCCCTCGATGAGGTCGATGACCTCGCCCCCGGGATGCCCGAACACGTGTTTGACGCCAGCCGCCCGCAGGCGATCGCCGATGGCGCGGGCGACGGTCGGAGACACGCGAATAGCATGCCGCCGTGGCGGTCGTCCTGCTGGCGTTCGTCGCAGCGTTCGTGCCTGCTTTCCTGTGGCTGGTGTTCATTTACCGGCGCGATCGCTACGAGCCCGAGCCGAAGACGCTGATCGCGCGGCTCTTTCTGTGGGGACTCGCGGCGGGTCCGTGGGCCTCGGGGATGAATATCCTGATCGCGCACCTCTTCGCGCCGTCGATCGAGAGCGCCCAGCGCGCCGGCTCCCTGTTCGTTGCGGCGACCCTGCTTTTCGCGCTCGTCGCGCTCTCGGCTCTCAACGAAGAGGTCATGAAGTACGTCGTCGTCTCCAGCCGTGTGCGCGGCGACCCCGCGTTCAACGAGCCCGTCGACGGGATGATCTACATGAGCACCGCCGCGATCGGCTTCTCCGCGGGAGAGAACGTGGTCTACATCCTGAACACGTACTTCGGTCTCATCGCCGATTCCACGCGACCCGGCGTTCCACTCGCGCTCATCAACGCTTTCCTCGTGACGGCGCCGCTTCGCGCGTTGCTCAGCACGATTGGCCACATCACGTGGTCGGGAATCATCGGATGGTTCCTCTCACGCCATTACCTCGAGAAGGGTTCGGGCCGGATGCTCGTGGGCGGCATCCTGCTCGCCGCGAGCTTCCACACGGCGTACAACCTTCCCCTCTTTCTCCAGGAGCTGGGTCTTGCGGTGGGATGGATCACCTGGCTCGTGTGGATCGCCGGGATCGAGCGCTATCTCACGCTCCTTGGCCGCGCTCTCCTTGCGTCGCCCTTCCGGAGGGCGGCCCTGCGCGCGAAGGGCGCCGCCGCGGTCCACGCCGAGGTGCTTGGTGCGTATCGCTCGCTTCGCGCCCGCCAGCTGCCGATCACGATCCTTCTCGTTGTCCTTGGGATCGTCGCCGCGACGGCCGCGGCGCTCGCCGGTCTGCCGCAAGAGGTGCCCTACACGTCGGCGTTCGCCTTCGTCCTCGCGGCGATCGCATTCAGCCGTTTCAACTGGCGTTGCCCAATTTGCGGCGCGCACTTGAACGGCCTGAGCCCGAGGAGCTGCACTCACTGCCACGTTAAGTTCACTTAGGGCGCGGCGGCGGGTGGCGCGGGGGAGCGGGTTGCGCGCGAATCCAGCTCAGCTTCGGGCTCGAGCAGCGCCGGGGTCTTCTTCGCTCGGCCCCTCGTGGGATCGCGATGGACCGTCCGCCGGGGGCCGCTCGCTCAGAAGACCCCGACGCTGCTCGACCCGTCCCCGCGACACCCGCGGGCCCCGTGCAGCTCTAGGAATGTCTCGTGTTCGTAAGTGCTGCACCCGTCGTCGTGCGCACTCCTCGACGGAGCGTGAGAGCAGGACTCGGTGTCGGCACCGGCACTGCGCGCGTGGATGCGGGCGCCATGACCGGCGGTTGAAGCGGCGCGGCGATCTGCTTGACGTTCGCGTTCGCATAGCCGAATCCGAAGAAGAACACGTTCAGTACGGTCGCGACCGCGGTGAGCTTCAGCATCCAAACCGGGACGGTGCCGGACCTGGTGAATCCGGCACCGTCCGCGGAGGAAGCTGGCTGGTGTCTGCTAACGGCCACGCCGTTCGGGGTTGTCGATCAGCTGCGCGAGACGCGTCGAGAGGCTCGTCTTGAGCTGCGTCGCCTGGTCCGCGGTGATCGTGCCGGCCTTCTGGGCCGCGTCGATCTTGGCCGTCGCGTCGGCGACCAGTGCGTTCAGGAGACCATCGCGGCTCTTACCCGCCGTCGCGTTCGCGATCTGTGCGAGTGTCTGACCTGCGCGCACTTTCGTTTCGAGGTCGGCTGCGGTCGTACCGAGATACGTCGCCGCTGCCGCTTCCGAATCACCGATCACGTTCTTGCCGCCCGGTCCGCGGCCGTAGCCGCCGGGGCCGTTACCGTTCGCCGGGTTCGGACGCGCGCCGATGCCTTTCTGGTCGACGAGCGCCGCGATGTTCTGCTGCTGCGAAGCGACGAGCGCCGCGATGAGCCCGTCACGCGTCTTGCCGTGCGCGATTGCGACGTCGGCGAGACTCTTGTCGGTCCCAAGCTCGGTGCGAAGCTGAGCCTCGGTGATCCCGATGTACGTCGCCGCGGCCGTGATGTACGAGCCCTTCGCGCCCGGCCCGTTGCCGAGCATCTGCCCAACGGTCTGGTCCCAGATCTGGGAGACCGCCGCGGGAGCGCTGCCGCCGGGTAGGAAAGCGGCCGCCGCGAACCCGCCTGACAGGCCGAGCCCGATGACCGCCGCGATGAGAAGTGCCTTCGCTGGTTGGATTGCGTTCACGCGTTCCCCTTTCTGAGGTCGTCTACGAATAGCAAACGGGCGCGGCGCGTTCGTTGCATGAAAGGAATCCAAGAGTTCGCTAAGGACGCCGTTCCTTAGGCCGTTCTTACGGGGTCCGCTCGTAAACTCGATACCAATGCGTGTCCTCTTGGTCGAAGATGAGCCCGCTGTCAGGGATGCGGTGGAACGGGCGCTCCGCGGCGCCGGCCACAAGGCCGACCTGGCCCGCGAAGGTCCAGCGGGCCTGGAGCTGGCGATGAGCAACCCGTACGACGCGGTGGTTCTCGATCTCGGCCTGCCGGGCCTCGACGGGGTCGAAGTCTGCCGGCGGCTTCGCGCCTCGGGCAATCAGGTGCCGGTCCTCATGCTCACCGCGCGGGCGGCTGTCCGCGATCGCGTCGAGGGCCTGGACGCCGGTGCGGACGACTACCTCGTGAAGCCATTCGCGCTCGACGAGCTCCTTGCGCGCATCCGAGCGCTCGGGCGCCGGGGCGATGACGGCGCGAAGGCGCGCGGCGTCCTCCGCTTCATGGACATCGCGCTCGATCGCGATGCGATGGAGTGTCGCCGCGGCGACCGCCTCATCCCGCTGACGCGTACGGAGTACTCGCTCCTCGAGCTCTTCATCGCCAATCCGCGGAAGGTCCTTCCGAGGGACGTCATCTTCGATCGGGTGTGGGGATATGACTTCGGTCCCGACTCGAACTCGCTCGACGTCTACGTGGGCTACCTCCGCCGCAAGCTCGAGACGGGGGGCGAGCCGCGGGTGATCCAGACCGTGCGCGGTGTCGGCTATGTCATGAAGGAACCGTGAGCTTTCGCCTTCGAGTCACCCTTCTCACGGCCGCCGCGGTCGCGGTCGCCGCGATCGTCGCGTCCGTCGCGATGTATCTGGTCGTGCAGGACCAACTCATCAAACAGGTTGACCAGAACCTCACAGCCGCGGCATCGGGGCCGATTCGCGATCCCGGAGGCCCATTCCGGCGCGGACCCAGCGACGTTTCGAACCGAGCCGAGGTTTTTGGGCAGATCATCAACGCGAGCGGAACGGTCGTGCAGGGAGACGGCGGGTACTCCATCCCTGGGCTCGTGACGGCCGAGGTCAAGAACGTCGCCGCGGGTAAGGCGCCCGAGTTCTTCGCTACGGCGACGGTCGGCGAGGCCCGCTTCGAGATCTACGTGAAGCCGATCCAAGGCGGCGCGATCCAGCTCGTTCAGGAGCTCAGACCGATCGATGCGGCGCTCGCTCAGACGAGACTCCTCCTGATCGCATTCGTGGCGGGCGCGATCCTCCTGGCGACGGTGCTCGGTGCGCTCATCGGGCGCGCCGCGCTCGCCCCGGTAAAGCGGCTTACCTCCACTGTCGAAGAGGTTACGAAGACGCGGGACCTTTCCCGTCGCGTCGCCGCACGGGGCAAAGACGAGCTGAGCCGACTCGGGACGAGCTTCGACGCAATGCTCGGACAGCTCCAGACCTCGCTCCGCTCACAGCGGCAGCTCGTGGCGGACGCGTCGCACGAGCTGCGTACTCCGCTCACCAGCCTTCGGACCAACCTCGAGCTCCTCGAGCGCGGTCAGCCGACCGATCCAGTCGAGCGCCAGCAGCTCCTCGGCGATCTCGTCACGCAGATGGAACGGATGACGACCCTTGTCGGCGATCTTATCGAGGTCGCGCGCGAGGAAGAGACGCCGATGCCGTTCGAAGAGCTCCAGCTCGAGGGGATCGTTCACGAAGTCGTCGACGACATGTCGTTCCGCTACCCGAAGGTGCACTTCAACGTGATTTCATCGCCGTCTTCGATCAATGGCGTCAAGGTCCGCGTCGCCCGCGCGATCACCAACCTTCTCGATAACGCCGCGAAGTACAGCCCGCCCGGCGCGACGGTTGACGTCTCCGTCGCAAACGGCGAGATCTCGGTGCGCGATCACGGTCCCGGTGTCGCGGCGGAGGATGCGCCGCGCGTGTTCGACCGCTTCTGGCGATCGAACGATGCGCGCCACCTTCCCGGATCCGGCCTGGGCCTCTCGATCGTGAAGGACGTGGCCGAGTCCCACGGCGGCTCGGTCACGCTGGAGCGTCCGATCGACGGCGGCGGCGGCGCGCGTTTTCGTCTTCGTCTCAAAGGGGTCTAGCGAGACCATCCGAGCGTTCCGCTCGCGCCCTCGCCACCTAGCATCCGCGGATGCGACAAGTGAATTTCGTGGCCCTCGTGGTCGGATGGGTCGTCGACATTGGCGGCTCGAACGCGGTCGCGACGCTCTACATCCTCTGGGCGACCGCGTCAGGCCGGCTCGATACCGCGACCCTGAGAGACCCGAACGCGCTCATGCGGGATCCCGAGCTCCTGCAGGCACTGTTCTTGACCGGTCTCGCCGTCTCGATCGCCGCCGGATATGTGGCGGCGCGGATCGCCGGACGCGCGCATGTGCTCTACGGCGTGCTCTCGTCCGCGGCCTCGCTCGTCTTTGGCATCCTGTCACTTGGGCAGGCGCTCCAGACACAACCCGAGTGGCTCGTTGCCGCCGGGTTCATCGGCGGGCCCGCCGCGGGGGCGCTGGGCGGCTACATCGCGCTTCGCCAGGCGCGCAGATGGGCCGCCGCTGCCGACCCGAGCTTCTAATCGGCCAGCTGAAGGGCACACCTCTGCGCGTACGCGCGCTCGTACCATCTGATCGGTGGAAGGGCTCCTCGTCATGGCGGATATCTCCGGGTACACGGCCTTTGTGGCCGGCACGGAGCAGGACCATTCGCAGGAAATCCTCGCCGAGCTCATGGAGGCCATCTCTCGCAGCTTCGGCGGGAAGCTGACGGTCGACCAGGTCGAGGGCGACGCGCTCTGCTGCACGACCGATCGGACCGATGTGGGTGTGGTCGACTGGCTCCGCGAGACCTACCGCGTCTTTCACCGCCGACTTCGTGACATCCGCTCCGCGACCACTTGTCCCTGCCGCGCCTGCGCGACGGTTCAGAACCTTGGACTCAAGTTCGTCGTGCACCGAGGGTCGTTCTCGCGGTACGAGGTCGCAGGCCGCGTCCAGCTGCACGGGAACGATGTGAATCTCGTTCACCGGCTTCTGAAGAACACCGTTCCAGGCCACGAGTACCTCCTCGCGACCGCCGCCGCCGTCACATCGTGGCCTGATAGCGTGCGCGCTTCGTTCGTGGCCGCGCCCCAGCAATACGACCTCGGCGCAGTGGATGCGTCGTACCTCGATCTGCGGCCGGTCCGCGATGCCGTCTGGACCGAAAAGACGCCGACCGTTGACCCCGCGACGGCGAAGATCCGCAGCACGGCGCGCTTCCCGGGGACACCCGAAGTGGTCTTCCGCCACTTCACCGACCCGAAGCTCCGGCAGATCTGGATGGGTGTTCCGCGCGTCGACTTCCATCCCGGTGCGCGAGGCTCGCTCGTCGGAGCCGAGTACCACTGCATCCACGGGGAGAATCAGAAGACCGTCTTCAAAGTACTCGGCTGCAACGCGCCGAAGGAGATCACCATGCAGATCGAGTTCCCGTTTGTCGGCACCGTGTGGCGGACCGATCGTGCCGAGGCGGAGGGGCCTGCGAGGACACGCGTCGACACCGCGATCTCCTGGAACATCAAGGGCATCAGGGCGCCTGTGCTCAACTTCATGGCCACGCGGATGCTCCGGCGATACGGTGCGCTGTATGACAAGCGCGTCGCGGAGATGATTCAGGCGAGCGCGCGCGCGAGCGTGTAGGCGCCGAGGACGAGCAGCAGCACGCCGACGACCCGGCGAAAGACCGCCTCATTCATCCGGCGCAGCGCCCGTCCTCCGAACACCGTTCCGAGGATCGTGCCGATCGAGAGCAACACGATGAGCGGCCACCGCGCGGCGATCTCGGCGCCCTGGGTCGCGAGGTATACCGGTATGCGCGCGCCGTCGACGATCAGCGCGACCGCGGTGGCCGTTGCGACGAAGGCCTCCCTCTCGACATCGAACCCGAGGAGGGCCGCCGCCCGAATCCCGCCCTGATTTCCGACGAGCCCACCGAGGAGTCCCGAGAGCGCACCTCCGACCAGCGCAGAGCGGCGTCCGGAGAACCGCATCCGCTGAGCGAATCCAGTGAGACTGCCCACGCCCGCGAAGATCAAGAGCAGAGCGAAGACGATCGCGAGGGCGGAGCTCTGGACCACCCCTTGAAGCGCCGCACCGACGAGCCCGCCGATCGCGCTCGCGGCGCCAAATCCGAGCAGGACCTCGCGATCGATGCGCGTTCGTACGAGAAGAAACCGGACGAACGTGCCGGCGAGGTGGGGAAGAGAGACCATCGCGATGGCGAGGCGAACATCGAACTGCGTCGAGAGGACCGGCGTGAGCACGCTGCCGATGCCGAAGCCGGAGATGGAGGCGATCGCACCCGCGAGGACCGCAGCGAGGGCGGCCACGGCGCTGAACAAGTCCACGCGCTTATCCTCCTCTGCGGATGACGACGCCGCGCGGGACCGATTTGCTCCATGACCCGCGCCGCAACAAGTCGACGGCCTTCAACGAGAAGGAGCGCGAGGCGCTCGGGCTTCTTGGCCTTCTCCCGGAGGGCATCGACGATCTCGACACGCAGCTGCGGCGGGCGCTCGCGCAGCTCGACGGGAAGACGACGGATCTCGAGCGCTACATCTACCTCTCGCAGCTGCAGGACACCGACGAAACGCTCTTCTATCGGGTGCTCATGTCCGACCCCGCCAGGTTCATGCCGATCGTCTACACGCCGACCGTCGGCGAGGCCTGTCAGAAGTTCGGGCATCTCTTCCGCCGGCCTCGCGGCCTGTACCTATCGATCAAACGGAAGGGCCGACTGCGCGAGATCCTCCGCAACTGGCCGGAGCGGGACGTGCGCTGCATCGTCGTAACGAGTGGCGAGCGGATCCTCGGGCTCGGCGACCTCGGTGCGAACGGCATGGGGATCCCGATCGGCAAGCTCGCCCTGTACACGGCGGCGGGCGGCGTCCCGCCGCAGTACACGCTGCCGGTGCTGATCGACGTGGGGACGAACAACGAAACGCTCCTCTCGGATCCGCTCTACCTCGGGCTGAAGCAGAACCGGATCTCCGACGACGACCTCGACGACTTCGTCGACGAGTTCGTCGCCGCGGTCGAGGCCGAATTCCCCGGTGCCCTGATCCAGTTCGAGGATTGGGCCGGCGCCGACGCGATCCGTCTGCTCGAGCGCTACCGCGAGCGCGTGTGCTGCTTCAACGACGACGTACAGGGAACCGCAGCCGTCGCCCTGGCGGGGATCCTCGGCGCGCTCCGCATCACCGGTACGCCGCTGGCGCTGCAGCGGTTTCTGTTCCTCGGTGCGGGATCCGCGGCCGTCGGGACGGCGGACCTGCTCGTGAAGGCCATGCGTGACGAGGGCGTGTCCGAGGACGAGGTGCGTTCGCGAGTCGCGCTCTTCGACCGCAAGGGTCTCGTCACAGCGGATCGCGAAACGGTCCACGACTACCAGAGGCCGTTCGCGCAGCGCCACGCGCCGATCGCCGACTTCGTCTCCGCGATCGAGGAGCTCAGACCGACGGGCATCATCGGACTCTCGACGGTCGGTGGCGCGTTCGACCAGCGCGTCATCGAGGCGATGGCGCGGGTGAACGAGCGGCCGATGATCTTCGCGTACTCGAACCCGACTTCGCGGTCGGAGTGCACGGCGCAGCAGGCCTACATGTGGTCGGCAGGACGCGCGGTTTTCGCCGGCGGCAGTCCGTTCGCTCCGGTGCGATTCGGTGACCGCACTTTCGTTCCGGGACAGGGCAACAACGTCTACGTGTTCCCGGCAATCGGCATGGCCGTCTACGCGACCCGCGCGCGCCGCGTGACCGACGAGATGTTCATCGCAGCCGCGAGCGCCGTGGCCGAGCAGGTGACGCCGAGCGACATCGAGGTGGGGCTCGTGTATCCGCCGGTGTCGGCCATCTTCGAGACTGAGCTGCGCGTGGCGGCGCGCGTCGCGAAGGTCATCTTCGAGGCCGGGCTCGCGCACGTCGAGCGGCCGACCGACATCCTGGCGTTCATCCGTGAAAAGGCCTACGTGCCGCGCTACCAGAGCCTCGTCTAGCGCCTAGAGTTGACCGGCGTGCTCGTCGCAGGCCGCGAGGTCAAGGTCACCAATCCCGAGAAGGTCTTCTTCCCCAAGATGGGCCTCTCCAAAGGTGACCTCGTTCAGTACTACGTCGACGTGTCCGACGCGGTCCTGCACCACGTCGCGAGGCGTCCCATGCAGATGAAGCGGCACCCCAATGGGGTCGAGGGCGACTTCTTCTACCAGAAGCGGGTGCCGGTGCCGCACCCGGAGTGGCTCGAAACGGTGCACATCAGCTACCCATCCGGCAACGAGGCCGACTTTCCCGTCGTCACGGATGCGGCCGGCCTGGCGTGGATCGCGAACCTCGGGTGCATCGAGCTGCATACCTGGCACTCCCGCGTGCCTGAGGTGAACAAGCCGGACTACCTGCTCATCGACCTCGACCCGTCCGAGGGCAATCCCTGGGCGCACGTGCGCGAGATCGCGATGGCCGGAAAACGCGTCATGGACGACCTCGGCCTGCCGTGCTACCCGAAGACGAGTGGCGTGACCGGCTTGCACATCCTCATCCCGATCGTTCCGGAGCTCGAATTCCCCCTCGTGCGTGAGATCGCGCGGGCGATCGCGAAGGCGATCGTCGCGCTCGTACCCGAGATCGCGACGGTCCAATGGAAGGTCGCCGGTCGTCCCGGGGTGTTCGTCGACTACGGGCAGAACGCGTTCGATCGCACCATCGCCTCGGCGTACTCGATACGTCCGGTGCCAGACGCACGCGCTTCGGCACCGCTCCGCTGGGACGAGGTGCCTTCGGTCGAACCTGGCGACTTCACCATGGTCACGATGCGCGACCGCATCGCGGCGGTCGGCGATCTCACGGCGGGGATGTGGGACAAGGCGGTGAGCCTTGATCCTCTTTTCGACGCGCTCAAGGTCAAACGGACACCACCGAAGCGCAGTCCCCGCCCCGGCCCGCCGCGCGACTGGCGCGCCGAATCCGAGGCAAGGAAAGCCGGTGGATCGGGGTGGAACCGCGGACAGCAGCGCGGCCCGAGCCACCGTTAAGGCGATTCGGGCCGCGCGGGGAGCAGGGGTGCGGGCTTACCGGTACGTCGACCAGAACTGGCCGGCGCTCAGGTGTGACTCGACGAGTGCCTTGCGGCACACGTAGTTGATCTTCTCGACCAGATCCGAGATCTCGTCCGGCGACTTGCCGTTCAGCTTCGCCTTGAGCTCGAGGCAGGCCTTCATCTTCTCGGTCAGCTGGTCCTTCTTCGCGGCATACCCGAGCTTCGCGGCGAACTTCGCCTTGAACTCATCGAGCGACAGACCGCTCTGCTCGAGCGCGACGACGCAGGCATCGCTCTCGAAGTCTTGCGTCGCGGCGCACTCCTTGACGAGCGCGTAGAGGTCGACCTCGGGCTTCGGCTCTTCCTTCTGCGGCATGTTGTCGAGGTTGTCCGCGAGCACGCGGAAGAAGTTCGAGTCGACCGGGCTCACCTGCAGCGCGGCGATGCACTGGTCGCTGTTCGCGTCGCGCGTCTCGATGCAGTTCACGATGCGCTCGCTGAAGCCATCGTTGTGCGCGGTGACCGCGGTCGCGGCGGTGGCCGTGGCCACGAAGGCCGAAACGATCGCCACCAGCAGGTAGCGTGCGAAGACAGAGCGCGAAAGCATTCAGGGCTCCTTCCCACCGGGCCGGAAAGACCGGCCCTGTGATGAGAACGGCCCTCGGCGTGCGAACCGTGCACTTCAAGGGGTACTAGGACCGTGGCCCTCGCTTCACATCTCCGCGCGGCGTTCACCGCCAATTCACATCGAGATTTCAGCCTCGTCGGTGAACTACTCAATCTGGAGGATGTGTTGACGCTCTATTCGATTGCGCTCTTCTTCCATATCAGCGGCGCGCTCGGGGTCTTCGCTGCGCTCGCGCTCGACTGGGTCGGCCTTTCAAATCTCCGGCGCGCGCGGACGGCGGAGCAGGTCCGCGAATGGGCCGGCGTGTACCGGATCACCCCCGCCCTCGGTGCCGCCTCCGTCGTCGCGCTCCTGGTCTTCGGTCTCTATATGACCGCGGTCACGTGGGGTCCGACCGGCTGGATCGGCCTCGGCTTCCTGTCGCTTCTCCTCATTGCGGGGCTCGGCGCGGCGAGCGGCGTGCGTCTCGGTCGCATCCTCGCGGTTGCCGCGAGAGGCCAGGGATCACTCGCGGAAGAGGTGCGCGCGCAGCTTCGCGCGCCTCTATTCGTCGCCTCGGTCCGGGCGCGCACCGCGGTCGCCCTTGGCGTCGTGTTCCTGATGACGACCAAGCCTGATGCCGCGGTATCGCTTCTCGTTGTTGCGGTCGCTGTTGCGCTCGGCATCGCCTCGGCCATTCCGGCCCCGCGCGAGCGGTCGATGGGTCCACAGTCGATCTAGACGAGCTTCCCCCGCAGAAGATCGTCGAGACGGGGGTCTCCGGGTTTGGGCGTCGGCTTCACCTGCTCCCAGGTGCAGTCCTTCGGGTCCTTATCCGGCCGGAAGCGCATGAAGCGCGTGCCGTGGCGGAACCGCTCCTGCTCCATTTTGTCGAAACGGACCTCGCAGACGATCTCGGGCCGGATCTCGTGCCACGGAAGGTCTTTTCCTTGCGACCACCGCGAGCCCCCTTCCGGCGTACGTCCCCACTCCTGCTCGATGTGCTGGTCTGCTTTCAGCAGGGGCGGGAGCATCTTCTGCAGCTGCTCCTGCAGCGGACCGGCGATTCCGGAGGTGTGCCCGACGAAGTCGAGCGTCCCGTCGTCGCGATAAAGGCCGAGAAGAAGCGACGCGATTTTGCTGCTGCCACTGGTGCGGTATCCCACGATGACGCAATCGACGGTCCGGTGATGTTTCACCTTCGAGACCGCGTCACGCGCACCGGGCTTGTAGGGGAGGTCGACGCGTTTCGCGATCACGCCGTCCAGGCCGATGATCTCGAGCCGTTCGAGCCACTGCTTCGCGAGCACGGGATCTTTCGAGATAGGGGACAGCGAAAACCCTTTCGCCACACGTTCGAGCTCCGTGCGGCGCTCCGCAAGCGGGCGCTCGTGGATCGGCTCGCCGTTCCACAAAAGGATGTCGAACGCGATGTAGCGCGCCGGCGTTTCGGCGGAGAGCTTTCGAATCCGTGACTCGGCCGGATGCAGGCGCATCTGCATTGCGTCGAACTC
>Ga0209471_1000435_pt1 | contig 28424 bp, 21 predicted proteins | sample GraSoiAngelo_128_FD_185885 | JGI IMG/M metagenome (GOLD analysis project Ga0209471, IMG submission 185885) | Grasslands soil microbial communities from the Angelo Coastal Reserve, California, USA - 14_0927_12_20cm (SPAdes) (version 2) | ecosystem: Environmental > Terrestrial > Soil > Grasslands ... | reverse complement strand
CGGTGAAAGTGCCGTCGTGATTATTGTGATAAAGCTTCAGCGTGGACAACGTGCGCTGGTGCCCCGGCCAATCTTCTCCATTCACCTACAGAATGTCGGGATAGCCATCATTGTCATAATCAATAAAGGCACAGCCTGGGCCCATGGTCTCGGGCAGCCACTTCTTGCCGAACGCTCCGTTGTTATGAATAAAGTGAATACCGGCTTGAGAAGTAATGTCGCGGAATTGAATGCTCTGGGCAGCAAGAGGAAGGGTTATTAGAGTGAAAAAAAGTACAGCGATGATCTGCATTATCTTGAGGCCCCGAGGGATGCGGCACTTCTAACGCGTGCCGAGCTTTGCTCAGCCGAGCGGCCGGTTTTAGAAACCTCAAGCGGCACGGACACGTGTTCGTGGATTGCTTGCCGCTCATTGTTATCTTCGGGATTGAGCTGGCGGTAGGGACCTGTGATCGCCTGTGCGGCTTCGTCAGCTTTGAAACGAAGATATCTGGCCTGATGCTCTTTGGCTTTTGTCTCGTCTCCCAAACCGTTATAGCAAAGCATCAGATTATAGTGCGCCTGAAGATCCTCGGGATCGATGGCAAGTACTGATTCCAGCACCTTCACCGCTTCGCTGTATTTTCGTTGCAGAAACAGAATGCGTCCCAGGTCGTTTAATGCCACGCGATCGCGTGGGTATTGCGTAAGCACCTTGCGCAAGTGATCGGCAGCTCCCTCGTAATTACCATCAGCACGCATTACCTTGGCATAAAAGAAATGGGCACGCGCGAGATCACGACTAAGCGACAGCGCTTTCTCCAGCACGGCGCGCGCGCGATCCATATCACCTTCCTGGACAGCAGCCCGGCCAATGTTCACCCAGCCGTCAGGATTCTTCGGATCGATTTCTGTCACCTTCTGAAACGCAGCCTGCGCCCCTTTTAGATCGCCCTGCAGAAGCAACCCGATTCCGTAATCGTTCCAGCGTTGCCAGTCCTCCGGTTGCAAGGCTACCTTGGGTTCTGGTGTAGATGCTGACTGGGGCACCGTCTGCAACGTAACTTCATCTTCGGCGAGAACCACTGTGGGCAGATCAGGAATTTGTTCACGCCTGGCAGAGACTCCCGTCAGAGGAGCGCTGAAGACAAACTTAGAGTCGTCATAGTCGGGGGTGGTCTCGTGCTCAGGCTGTTTTGGGTCGGACATGCCGGCAAAAGCGAACTGCGTGTTCCACCAGGCAAACTTGCGATAGCACAGTCGGGCATGAAGCGTAATTTTGTTACCCACGTTTTCTGGAACATGCAGCCGGTAGTGGACGGTATCAGCGGCGCCTGGTGGTATCAGATGCACATAGACAACCGCTCGCGATGCCCAGGCGTTGCGCTTGTTGATCGGATTTCCATGAGCATCCACTTGAAGCGAGCGGTAAAAGTGCGCGCCCTTCTCGACTGGACCTTTCCCTTGGTCCTCGATTTTCCCGCTCCAAAAGACTGTTTGGTCCTTATCATCCGTAGCCTTAAGTTCGAGCCAGGTGTCGTACGCATCGACCGTGCCGCCGGGAAAGAAGTGGCCGATTTTCTTTGTGCGCACCACCACGTCAACCCGCACGTTGTCGCCGCGGCGAAGCGCTGGTTGCACACGATTCAGCGGAGCGGTAACGGGCGCCGCTTCCCCCACAGCGCCGGGCGTAATCTTTGCCTCGGCTTCCTCTCCGACGGCGAACGTAGTGGCTATTTCAGATTGATTGACCACAGCAGGCTTCGCTTCCGAGCGGGCTGGAGACAAGGCAAAGATATCCACGCTCACGATCTTATTTTTTAGGAAGTCTTCGCTGATCTTTAATTGTTCTGCATCTTCGTTGGCAATCGGCAGAGCTGTATTAGCCCCCGGAAATCGATGGGAATGCACGAAACCGTTATTGTTACCTGCATCCTTCGATTGTTGTAACGGCATATGGCAGTCAGCGCACTGTGACGGCTTAGCAGGGTAATAGAAAGACCGCGCGCCCTGTCCAGAGACGCCGCTGGCTTGCCAATTGTCGTACTCATTAAATCCGCGTATCCAACGATAGTGGTTTACCGGAACGTCGAGGTGCACCTTGTGACAGGCAGAGCAGAATTCCGCCGTCTGATCGCGCATGAACGGCTTCAGAAAGACGCGGCGATGCGGCTCGGGATTCAAGTTGATAAGGAAATCATGCAAGGTGCGCACAAGCGGATGCTTGCTGGCCGCCAACTCGTGCAGCGTTGGATACTCTAGGTAAAAATCCCCCTGCCCCATAGTGCTCTTCACTTCGGCAATAGAGTGGCACATCATGCAGCCCAGCCCAGCCTGGGCCTCCGGCGTGTGCACAATCTGTTTGATGGGCGTATCCATCTTGCCGGCATAGAGCACGGCGGGATCGTGGCAACCACCGCACCATTTTGAAGGACGAGTGCCAATGGTGTCCTGCATATACTCAATACTTTTGCGATACCACTGATTGTTGAATGACGAAAAATGATGGGCAGAGCTGTACCACTGGTTGTAAATGTCCTGGTGGCAGCGCTGGCAGGAGTCTGACTCCATGAAGAACTTGCTGGGAATTTTCTTGCCGCCGAACACTTGTGCAGAACTGGGGAAGAATGGGCCGTTGGGCCCGTCACCTTCGCCGTCCATGTTAGCGGCCGGCATTAATGGGTTCTGAATTCGTGCTCTGGTCTGCCAGCGTGAGTGTCGCAGGTACCGAGCTGCCGCTCCCAAAACCACGAGAACGGCCAGGCAGATCGTAACCCTAACAATCGCTCGGCTCGTGCCAGCGCGCAACCAGCCACGTTTGCCCACCCAGTCTGCAAATATGATTCCCGCTCCCGCCAAGCTAAGAACGATGTGTGCGTACAGCCAGTTCCATTCCGACCGGGGAGTGCCGGTGTAGATGAGCGCCAAACCTAGAACAGCTCCGACTGCGATAAGAAGCCAACCCAGCCGTGAGTGAAACTTGCCATTGCGCAAGAAGTGCAACAGGTGAAGAGCGAGCAGGAGACTGGCACCGATGCCCGCCGTCGCGTGCAGCAGCACGATTACCGCGTAAAAGACATTTGATTGAGGAAAGCTGTAAAGATAAGCGGCAGAAAACACCAAGAAGACGAGCAGCCCAGGAAGTACGCGATGGCTGGCGGAAACTTCAGAACGTGGCATTTTCTGATCAGGAAGCCGAGTCGGCCCGAGTCGAAACAGGACGACACAGGAGACTATTATGGTTACACAGAGTACCGCTTTTGGGGGTGTACCGTCATAGTATAAAAGTATTACTGTCGGCCGAGCGTGCGTCGCATTTCAGGCAAGCTTCAATTTAGTGGTGGCTGCCGCCATCCTCCGCGTTCCCTTTCCAGGGCGGCAGCGACCGCAAGCACGATCTCTTCCTCCCAAGGACGGCCCACGATCTGCACTCCGATCGGCAATCCCTCAGGTGAGCGGGCGACTGGCACCACCGCGGCGGGATTCCCTAGCAAATTGAACCATTCCGAATAGCTCCAAGCGTCCAAATAGTCCACCTTCTTACCCTCGATTACCCAACTGCGTTCGCCGTGTCGAAAGGCAGGGACCGAAGCCACCGGGCATAGGAGAATTGGGAACTCTCGCATCTGTGTGAGCACCTGAAGACGAACGATGTCTCGCTCCACCCAAGTCTGAAGCAGCGATTCGCCGGTGTGTGGCGGCTGCGCTGCTACCCAACTCGAAAACTCTCTAAGGATCGGGCTCAACTCTGACTCATGACCTCTGGTTAAGGATCCCAGTAACATTCCGCCTGCGGTACCGAACAATTTCCACCAGAGCTGCCGCGCGAGTTCGAGACCATCGGGACGAAATGGAAATACATCGAAACCCGCCCGCTTCAACGACTCTGCAGCCGTGCGAACGGCAGCACGCGTCTCCGGAGTAACAGATGTGCGGCCATCATCTTCGAAGTAGCCGATCCTAATGTTCTTCAGGTCTGCAGGGGAAATGTCGCGCAGTAGAACGGGGGCAGAGCAAGGATCTCCGACATCCGGTCCGGCCATCGCGTCAAATAACATTTGCAAATCTGCAACGGCGCGCGCCATCGGCCCAACGACGCCTAAGAGCGCAAAGGGGCCAACCGAGTTAGGATAATGTCCAGTGGACGGGATACGACCGGGAGTTGGCTTCAGCCCGCAAATCCCGCTGAAATGCGCTGGCACTCGGATGGAACCCCCTCCATCGCTGCCAACACCTCCTGCCGAACAGCCCGAAGCGATTGCTGCCGCTTCCCCGCCACTTGACCCGCCTGCCGTGCGCTCCAGATCCCAGGGATTATTCGTTCGTCCGTATAAAAGATTATCTGTCTCCCAGGCCATCAGCAGTTCGGGTGTGTTGGTCACTCCAAGAATGATTGCTCCCGCAGTCCGTAGTCGTCCGACCAGAGGAGCGTCCTTCTCGGCAACCAATCCTGCCCGCAGACGCGTGCCCGCCTCACAGCGCAGACCTGCGACCTCAATCGAACTCTTGATGCTGATTGGAACGCCATGTAGCGGCCCCCAAACTTTACCGCCCATTACGGCTGTTTCTGCGGCCTGCGCCTGGCTACGAGCCCGTTCGGCAGCTAGTTGCACAAATGCATTCATCTTGGGATTCAGCGTTTCGATGCGGCTCAAATGCGCTTCGATCAGTTCTACAGGCGAAAGTTGTTTTTCGCGGATTCCCTTGGCCATTTCTGTAGCTGAAAGAAAAGTCAGGTCAGGCATGAAAACTTTGTTTCCCAGGGTGGAATCGTCGAGTCTAGCATGAGCGGAATGGCGACTTTTTCAGCGATTCGGACTGGACTGGATAAATGCAGGCGACTAATGCGCAGATGAGACGGTGGCGCGCGCTTTTTGGGGACGCGTTGTCGGACGGGTGGCGGCTTTCTTATTGCCCTTTGCCATCCAATTCTTCAGTTGTCTGCGGGACGAGGCAGAAAGTTCCTTAAAGAGAATTCCGGCGCGGCCGTTCTCGTCTGCCCAAACCACTTCACCGGTTCCCTCAATAAGGTGTGAAGTCCCGGGCAGAATGAAGCGCAAAGGAAGCTGCGCCGATGGCAAACTATCTGCTGCCTGGATCGCCACTCCCTCTTCATTCAGGTCAAGCACGATAGCTGGCAGGGCACGAGCATCCCCGAAGCGCAGGTACACAAGCGTCTCGAGTTTGAGGCGTGTAGAACGCCGCCGGTCCGGCTGCATAAATCCCCTTCCGGCACGCAGCGAACGCGAAACCTGCGCAAGGGCGAGCGGCTTATAAAGCACAAAGTTGGCACCCGATTGAAAGCTGTCTGCGACATCGGTGCGCGCGCCAATCATGGCAAAGACGACCGGCCGACGCTCCGGAGGTGCAAGCCGCGCCATCCGCGCCACTTGCGCCGCTGACAGCAAGTCGAAGTCGACGACCAATGCTGAAAAGTATCGCTGAGCCAAGAGTTCCAATGCGTCTGGCGCCGAAGCACAGACGTCCGGTTCTATTCCAAGTTCCCCCAATCCAGCGGACAAGGTTCGCAGGCATTGATGCTCGCGACACAGCAGCAGAGCGTTCAACCTCATACGACCGCAGCTTATGCTGCGAGGACATCCCCGTAAAGTGACCCCGGTAATCGCCAACTCTTACCAAAGATGGAACTTAAATGGTAGATGCGCATTGTTTTCGCGCTGGGCCGGCTACGGCTTACGGGCGACCTTGCAAAGGGAGCTTATCCATTCCTTTGGGAAGCGTAAGGCAGGAAGACGGAGAAGGATGTGCCAGAGATTTCCGGTTTGGTGCTGCTTCTAAATCGAATCGAGCCACCGTGTTTTTCAATGATGCCGCGGGAAACCCATAAACCTACTCCCGTACCTTTCTCACCCTTCGTGGTATAGAAAGGTTTGAACAGGCGTGGGTGATGCTCCCGGGCAATGCCTCCGCCATTGTCGGAGACAACAGTCCTGACGCCCTTGACGCTGGGATTCCTCCAATCCAGCGAATCAAATACGTGCACGCATAATTGATTACCGGTATTGGCGAGAGCGTCCATGGCATTGACAACGAGGTTGGAAAAGACTTGCCGCAGCTCGCCCGGGTCGGCGTGTACAACTCCTGTCCCGTGATAACGCTTGTTCACAGCAATCCCCAAAGTCATAGCTTTGCGCTCATAGAGAGTCAGGGCGTCGTCGATCAGATCCATAATCTTCACCGGAGTTTGCCTGCTCTCTGAGCCACGATGGAATCCCAGCGTCAATTTCGTGATCTGGCTGATGCGCTTCAATTCGGTTTGGGCGGCACGAACAAACTCGCGGGCGCTGTCATCGAGTTGTGCAGAATTCTCCAACAAATAAAGAATATTGGTTACAGCTTCCAAGGGATTGTTAATTTCATGGGCGACCATGGCCGCCATGCGCCCGGCAATCGCGAGCTTTTCCGAACTGCGAATCGCCTGCTCCGCCATTTTGGCCTGCGTAATATCACGGGCTGTCGTGGAAGCGCCAACAATCTTGCCCAGATCGTCGCGAATTGGAGAGATTGTGAGTATCACGGTTAATTCACGTCCGTCCTTCGCCTTGCGACGGCTTTCGAAGTGCCTGATCCCCTGCCCCCCGCGAAGCGTTTCCAGAATATCGTTCATTTCATTCGGGCGGTCGGAAGGCATTAGCACGGATACAGGTTTTCCAATAACCTCTCCCACACTGTAGCCATACATCCGCTCCGCGGCTTTGTTCCAACTGGTGATGATTCCGTCAAGAGTCTTACTAAAGATGGCATCATCTGAGCCCTCTACGATGGCAGCAAGCAATGACTGCAAGGGCCCGGTCTCCAGGCTGAATAGCGGCTGCTCCTGCGCCGGCCCCACCTGCGCAGCGGAATTCGGTCGGTTTAGCGCGAGCAACTCTCGCACCTTCTCCAGCAGTTTCTCCGGACCTTCGGTTTTAGGCAGGAAAAAATCAGCGCTCTCTAACCCTTCTGGAATATTAGTTGTACCGGACAAAACTAATGATAGGAATACCAGGTTTCAGCCGCTTAATCTCAGCTGCCATCTTGGTGCCGGTGGCGCGTCCCATGAGATGGTCGGTCACCACCAGGTCGATGTCGCTAGTCTTAAACAGCTCAATACCGTCGTCCGCAGAGGTTGCGGTAATCACCCTGTAGCCCTGCCGTTCAAGAATCAGTTTGCGAAAGTACAATCCTGGCGCTTCATCATCAACGCAAAGAATTGTAGGCCTGAGAGAGTCTGCGGTCATCCCTTCCTTCCTGGAGTTCAGAAGCTGTCACAGCCTGAAGTCAAATAGGTTACTCCAAGTGTGATGTCTGCTGGAAGGTCAAGTCCATCAAAAAATTATTTCCCAGTACTCTTGTAAATCACCGACTCTGGTGCAAGGGCGCGGCCGGGGGAGGGGCATTTCTGTAGTGTTTCGCGGCGAAAAAGACATAGGTCAGTGAAAGAACCACCAAAAAGACCGCGACATAGAGGAAGACAGGTTTGCAACGGTTTCCAGCCAGCAAGTTAGTTCCAATCTACGAAGCGCAAGATTTCGATTCTTGATGAACATCTCATCATTTGAACCCATCTTTTCGATGCCAGAGTTTCCAGCTGGTTTGTTTCTGTCGCGGGAAAAGATTTGCTAAGGGCACCCTCTCAGATAAGTCTCTCTTCCCGAAGCACCTCGCAAATCACCGTGGAGTGGTAGGCTTTTAAACGGGCGTATTTGATCATAAGGAGTTTTACATGTCCCCGAAACACTCCCCACGTTTCCTGGAGATTGTCGAGGATTCCAAGAGACGAATTCGTGAGACTACAGTGGATTACGTCCGGTTGAAGCTCGATAAGCATGAAAACTTTTTGCTCGTGGATGTGCGTGAGGAAAGCGAGTGGACGAAGGATCACCTTCCCGGAGCCATTCACCTTGGGAAAGGTATCATCGAGCGCGATATCGAAGAGCGCGTCCCCGATTTGAACGCGCAGATCGTCCTCTATTGCGGCGGAGGATTCCGCTCCGCCCTGGCGGCCGACAGCTTACGAAAAATGGGGTACCGGAACGTTCTTTCGATGGATGGGGGCATTCGCGAATGGCGCGAGAAGGGCTTTCCACTCTCAAGGGAATGAACGAATCCCGCCCATTTAGTGTGCTTTCCTCGGTAGACCTTTCCTCTTGGGCGAACCGTCGGCGTGCAGCCTTCGCGCGTCTCTCATGCCGTCATCGAGGGCTAACTTCTCCGTATTCGTGAGCGGCCGAGCGGCACCTTTCGGAAGATCACCCAATGTGAGGGGTCCGATGCCCACTCGCACGAGCCGCAACACTTCGATTCCAAACGGCTCGAGCAAACGCCGGATGTGCCGGTTCTTGCCCTCGTCCAACACAATTTCGAGCCACGTATTGCGCTTGCCTTGCCGCAGAATGCCTGCGGCTTTGACGCTGAGAAATTCGCCATTTTCTGTGTTAACCCCTTTGATCAGAGATTGGAGCAGTAAAGTATCGACAATCCGGTCAACTTGCACGTGGTAGACCTTATGCAGGTGCGTTTCGGGGGCGAGCACTCGTGCCGACCACTCAGAATCATTGGTCAGCAGCAACAGACCTTCACTGGCCTTGTCCAATCGTCCCACAGGCGCCACGAATGGCAACTCTTGGCGCCGAATGATTGGGTCGAGGTTTTGGACTAAGCAGGAATAAACTGTCTTGCGGCCCTTCTCGTCCGATGCAGTCGTCACTACGCCGCGAGGCTTATTTAGCATTAGATAAATTCTCGCTTTGATTGATACTTGCTGATGATCGACCTCAATACGATCCTTTTCCAGATTGACAGGGCATTCGGGATCCCGCCTCGTACGGTCGTTCAATTTGACCCGTCCGGCGCGAATAAGTTCGAAGCCCTGGGAACGCGAGCAGTAGCCCAGTTTGGAGAGCGCACGCGCCAGACCGACTCGGCGAGGAATAATCGTATGCAACCTTTTCATCTAGTGAACGGGGCAAGAGGCGACCTAAAAGTGCTGTAGGTTCCCTTATAAAAGGCCGCACTCTCGCCGCCCCACGGTCATCGGAAACTACCCGAGCCTACAGTCCTTCCTGTAGCAACCTTTGGGTTTCGGAATTGCTTGCTTCCTCTCTCACTTACGTCAGCAGTAAAAACGGCAAAACCTGCATCAGAATAGCTGGCACGTAGCTTTCTAATTATCGCTGAGAGAGGTCAAACATGCTTTGGACAATCTTTGTAATCCTGTTGGTCCTGTGGTTGCTGGGACTGGTTAGTTCGTACACCTTGGGCGGGTTCATCCACATTCTGCTGGTGTTGGCGATAGTAGTGCTGGTGATCAACCTCTTAAGCGGACGCCGAACCGTAGTTTAGGGACGGCTCATTCTGCCGCGAGCCGCCCTTTGGGAAGGAGCTCTGCGGGAGGGCGGCGGCGTGATACGAAATGATTCTACGTTTCGTTGGCTTCGCACGACGCCGCAATCCCGACTAGCGTTGCCACAGGTTCCACAGTAGTCGCGTGGAGACCGCATTCACTCTTGTTAAAGCCGGACCAGCGGCCGGCGCGGGGGTTTTCCCCTGACAATACCGCCCGTGTGCAATGGGTGCAGCCGACGCTGGGATAATTCTGGTCATGTAAGGGATTGTAGGGAACCTTGTGCTGGCGGATGTAAGACCACACTTTTTCTGACGTCCAACTCGCCAGTGGATTGATTTTCACGAGTTGAAACTTCGCGTCCCATTCCACTTTTCGAGCCATCGCTCTGGTTGGCGTCTGATCGCGGCGAATCGCAGCAACCCATGCGCGCAGTTCGGACAGCTTGTTTTTTAGCGGTTCGACCTTTCTCAGCCGGCAGCATTGATCCGGATTTCGGCTCCACAGAGCTGGTCCATAAAGGCCAGCTTGATCCTCCGGAGTCAAATTGGAATAGACGCGTTCAACCTTAATGCCGTACCGCTTTTCGACCCGGTCGATCAATTCGTAGGTTTCCGGAAACAGGAACTCGGTGTCCAAGGTGAAGACGCGAAAATCGGGATTCAGTCGCGAAGCCATGTCAATCAACACCATGCCTTCCGCACCGAATCCGGATGCCATAGCTATGTCCTGTTGAAACGTGCTGTAGGCCCAACGCAAGACCTGTTCCGGACTCCATGTTTCTGCAACGGTCTGTACCTGCTGCCATTGTTCGCTCACTCGGTCTCTCCCAGTCTGCCGATAATCCCTGACCCTTCGCTGAAAATCTCTGCCAACGGAATTGTCGATTCGTCGAGGTAGGGATGAATGCCTGATTCGACCTGCTCCTGTCCATCGCGATCACCGACGCCAAGTTGCGCGACATCACCGACAATCAGAAGGGTTGGCGACGCATGTCTGGACGCGGCCGGCAACGTACCGATTGTCGTGTGATAAATCCTCTGACCCGGGCGAGTCGCCTGCGAAATAATTGCGCAGGGCGTTGTGGCTGCGAGTCCCGCCCCCCGCAAGCCTCTTGACGTTGCATCGTAATCATGGCCGGGCATGTAGATCACGAGGGTTGCACCGGAGCTGATCAAGTCGTGCCAGTCGCTCCCGTAATCGCTATCGGCATGATGCGCAGTCAGAAATACGACTGCAGACGATAGTTTGCGGTGGGTCAGGGGAATCTGGGCTGCCGCGGCAGCACCCAGAGCGGCGGTGATGCCAGGAACTATCTCCACGTCAATCCTGGCTTTGCGCAGGGCTTCGATTTCTTCCCCACCCCGCCCGAAGATAAGTGGATCCCCTCCTTTGAGTCGAACCACTTGCAGGCCGAAAGACGCAAATGTCACAAGAAGCGCATTGATCTCATCCTGCGAAATGCTTTTTTGCCCACAGCGCTTGCCCACGTTGCGGAGCTGGGCGGTCCGGGGAACGAGGTCCAGAATCTGGCGCGGGATGAGGTCGTCATGCAGCACCACGTCGGCCAGCTTCAAAATCTTAAGAGCCTTAAGCGTGAGGAGATCGGGATCGCCGGGTCCCGCTCCTACCAGGTAGACCTTACCGCTCATGAAATTTCTCCCTTTCGTCCGCGCTTTCTGATCGTCTGGCTTCGAACGCATCCCGACTCGCCAATGAATGTAAGAGCTGCTTGCGATGATCCGAATCAAGTTCGCTGCTCAAAAGCTTCTCGCGGACTTTGCCCAACTCCTCCACCCATTCCGAGTATTCCTCCCCAAACTCCATCTCCAGTTCACGCCTGAGTCTCTGGGCAAGTGCTGGGCTCTGGCCGCCGGTTGAAATCGCGATTTGAAGCTGCCCGCGGCGAACCACGGCCGGATAATAAAAATCGCAACGCTCAGGATCGTCCACCGCGTTGCACAGGATTCCGCGACTCCGCGCCTCACGGAAAACAAAGTCATTCACGCTGGTGGAGGCGGTCGCCGCAATTGTGAGAAAGATGCCAGTCAGGTCCGAAGCCTCGAAAGTCCTCTTCTCCCAGGCAATCAAGCCTGCGCGAGCCCACTCCACAACTGCACCCGTCGCGGTTGGCGCTACCACGCGAACGTTGGCATTCGCATCTAGAAGACTGCGAATCTTCGGCTCCCCCACGTTGCCCGCACCTACGACCAGGCAGGCCCGCCCTTCCAGCTTGAGAAACATGGGAAACAGAGTCATCGCGTCTCTTTCCTGCTCATCATCTTCCTGCTCATCATCTCGATTAGCCCTCGACTGCGTGCGGCACTCGTCCCGGTGATGGGTCGCGCGCCACCACGGGAACAAACTTGCCGGCCAGGTATTCTCGCAACTCGACATCGTTGTGCCGCGAAAAATATGCGCGTAAGTTTTCGGCTGGTTCGCGCTCAGCCAAGTAGCGTCGCAACAGACGTTCGATCGCGTCCGGAACTTCACTAGCCAGGCAACGGTAGCCAATGGGACGAGCCACTGCCTGATGCAAGCCGAGCGCGCCGCCCAGGCAGAAGTAGTACGCATCCAACATGCGATCGCCGACTTTGATCTTCTTGCCCTCGATGCCAATGTCTGCAATCCAGTGCTGGCCGCAACTGTTCGGGCATCCGGTGACGTGAAGTTTCAGGTGCTGCTCGAAACCAGGCAGTCGCTCTTCTAACTCTTCGACCAGCCAGCGGGAAAAACTCTTCGTTTCCGTGATCGCCAGTTTGCAGAATTCGGATCCACTACACGCAACCGCGCCCCGCCAAAAAGGCGATCCATCAACTCGCAGGCCAATGTCATCCAATTCCTTGGCCAGCGCTCCTACGTTGTGTTTCGGTACACTCACAACCAGCAGGTTCTGCATGTTCGTCGTGCGCAGTTCGCCACCGGCAAATCTCTCCGCCAGAGCAGCCGCGGCATACATCTGGTCGGCCGAGATTCGTCCTCGCAAAACAGCGGCGCCCAAATAGAAGTATCCCGCTTGTTTTTGCGGGTGAATGCCGACGTGATCGCGATACACATCGTCCGGCGGTTGCTCGGGGACTGCAGGATCCAGCCGAAAACCGATTCTCTGCTCCAGTTCCGTTTGAAACGCTTCGGCGGTCACTCCGTGTCGAAGGAACAGGAACTTTAGTCTTGCCCGCTCGCGGTTCTCTCGAAGCTGCTCGCTGTCGCGAAAAACTTCGGCGATTCCCCGGATTACCGGAATCACCTGGCTCCAACGCACAAATACATTCAGGCGCGTCCCAAGATGTGGATCGGTTGACAATCCTCCCCCGACTCGCAGCGAGAAACCGATTTCCGGCTTGCCATTCGAGTTTCCATTCGAATCTTCATGCAATGATCTACGAATCGCGGTGAGACCAACGTCATTGATCTCCGGATATGCACACCACACCCGGCAGCCGGTGATGCTGATCTTGAATTTTCGGGGCAGGTTGTAAAAGTCGGCGTTGCCGGCCAACAGTTGATTGGCCTCGAGCGCCAGTGGCGAAGCGTCGCAGATTTCGTCAGCATCGACTCCCGCAAGCGGGCAGCCGGTGATGTTGCGCGTAACGTCGCCGCACGCGGCGGTAGTGCTGAGGCCGCATTGCATCAAGCCCTCCAAAACTTCAGGAAGGGCTTCAATCGTTATCCAGTGAAGCTGGATGTTCTGCCTGACGGTCAAATCTGCGACACCGCGCGCAAAGCGCTTGGTCAAGTCTGCGACTGTTCGTAGTTGATGCGACTGGAGCAGGCCGTTGGGAATACGGATGCGGAGCATGAAGTAGGGCAGGGCCTTGCCTTCGCCGCCTTGTCCGCCGATAACGCCCGCGCCATCCCCCTGCGTGTAAACGCCCCACCAGCGGAAATACGTGCCCAGCCACTCGGGGGGGATCGACTCAAATCCCTCGCGCGCGAACCGACGGATTTCTTCGAGGCCCTCCCAGGGATTCTTTTCCCGCTTCAACCGCTCGACTCGTTGCGCTTTCGTCTCTTGGACCGGATTTGTCATAAGCGAATCTTGACGCCAAAAGAAAAACCCACCGCCAGTAATGCCTACTGGCGGTGGGTTCGATAATGCCCGGTTGCTAGATAACGCTTAAGTCAGCAGCCTCCCCATGCCAGAAGACACACGCATACAACAACAAGTACATTGCTTGCGCATCTGGCGGAAAGTCAGCATGGTCTTTTGCATAATAGAGAGCGGCCTGAAAGCTGTCAATATCACTTCTGCCGCATTGGATGAATAATTCAGATGTAAAGCATCAAAAAAACTGAGGGAACCTTGGGGGTACAGTTCTCAAGTGTCTTGTTGAGCGCGACATCACGTGCGATCAATCGCCGCAAAATCGATATATCCGCGCTGCGGGTCAGTGCTGACCAACTTGACGCTGAGCTTGTCACCGACGTCCAGGCCCCCGCTCCCGCTCACCAACAATCCCTCCAAGTGCGGCTTCAACACCCGTACAAATGTTCCCTTTGGAGTCACTCCCGTAACGATGGCATCGAATCTCTCGCCAATTCTGCCGCTCATGGCTACCGCTGCGATTCGCTTGGACATCTGCCGCTCAACCTTGCGCGCCGCATCCTCCTTTGCAGTGCAGTTACGCGCAATTACGGCGAGTTCGTCATCCGAATACGGCGTAGGTTGATTGGCCAACACGGCTTTAATCAGCCTTTGCGTCACCAGATCGGCGAAGCGGCGGTTCGGAGCGGTTGAGTGGGTGTAATCCTGGACCGCAAGGCCGAAGTGCCCTTGCTCGGGGTCCCCCGGTCTCTCCAGGACATACTCGCCTGGTCCCATGAGTTTGATTATTGCGAGGGACAAATCGGCAAAGTGGTCGGGCTCGGCCGCTTTACGTTTCAACAAGAATTCGTTCAGTGCCTTGGAGTCAGGCTCGGCGGGAAGTTGCCCGCCCTGCTGTCGTGCCAGTTCCACAATTCGGTCCCAGCGTTCGGGCGTCTTTACAACCCGCCGGATCGATGAGACTTTCTTGTCCCGCAACATGCGGGCAATTACCCCGTTAGCGGCGATCATGAAATCTTCAATCAGTTCGGTTGCGCGATTTTTCTCTTGCTTAACGAGATCGACCACCTGGTGATTGAGAACAACAGCACGAACTTCGATAGTCTCGATATTAAGCGCGCCGTGCCGGTATCGCTCGCGGCGAAGGGCTTGCGCCACTTCATCCTGCATTTTTAGCTGTGCCTGCAGATCGCTGGAGGCTGCCACTTTCTGCGGAGCAGCGCCTTCACCTCCCAACCAGCCACCCACTGGGTTGTAAGTTAATTGCGCTTTATTGCGGACCACGGCACGATACACGTCGCTTGCGCTTACCGTTCCGTCACCACTCACTACAAATTCAATAACGACACTCAACCTGTCTTCATCTTCCAAGAGCGAAGTCGTGCCTGTTGAAAGCTCCTCTGGCAGCATCGGGAAAATTCGCACCCCCGTGTAGACGCTCGTGGTTTGTTTCGCGGCATGATTATCAATCGCGGAATCCTTGGAAACAAATGTATCTACATCTGCAATTCCCACTAATACCTTAGTGCCCCCGTTTAAGTGCTCGGACACTTCGATCTGGTCAAGATCACGCGATGTGTCATTGTCGATCGAAGACCACAGGAGACTTCTTAGATCGCGAATATTCCCTGTGGGTACAATCGCAGGCGGATTCGCCCGCAAGTCCGCCAACTGCTGCTGAATTTGCGAAGGGAATTCGGGCTCAAAGCCGTACTCCAGCATCGTTTGTTTAGCCGCGGCCTGAAGATCAATGTGAGTGGGACGAGAATTGTTCATGGGGTCCGTGAAGGTAGCTGGCTCTAGAAAGAGAGGCTACTGAGACTTGGGCGGCGTTCGCGTGTCAACCTGCACACTGGAGGTTTTGTCAGTTTTGCTGGTGTCAATCCATACCACTGCGAGATTGCCATTTGAATCCAGCGATTGAAGCGTTTTCGTTTCGCTCGTAGTGCCTCCGGCGCTTGGCCGTACGATGTCGATTGTCTTCTGCGTAATCCGAGGATTGTCGGCCGGTGCTGCGGGATTTCTTTCTTCGATCTGTTCTTCGGTTACATTCCCCCCGTCTGAACGCTGCCGGTGAACTGTCGTGACCCTTTGGTTCAGATGCAAGCTGCCATCCCCGGAAGCTCCGGGAATCTCGGTTGAGTAAGTCTCGACAGTCTGACGTCTTTCTCCTGGCCCACCTTCCGGTTCTCTGGTGACGGTGCGCTCGGCCACAGCAAATTTTCCGTCAAGGTCCGGCCGTAGAACACGTTCTTCCTCGACGCGATCCTTTCGCTTCTCCTGCTGGGTCTCACGCTCTCTGATCTCGGAGACCTGCCAATGGCCATTGCCATCCGGAAGTAACGTCGAGCTCCGGACCTTGGTTGCGTTATCGTTGCCCCGCGTCTCCCGTTCTTCAGTTTGCAGGATCGGTGTCAGATCTCCATTTGCGTTCGGGCTTAACGTTGTAGTTTTCGTCTCCCGCACGGAGGAACTGATTTGCTTCGCGTCCTGAATCTCCCGCCTCACTATCTGCAGCCGACCATTCACGTCTGGATTCGAGCTGGTGCGAACAAGTTTTTGGTCGCCGCCCGGTAGAGTACGGATTTCTTCCTCTATCATCTGTGTCAGATGCTTCTGTCCGTCAGGATCCCTGCCGAATGAGCGCTTCACAATTCGTTCCGTGGTCGCGTCTACGCGTATCGATTCCTTCTCAAAATCAAGGTAGGGCTGATAACGACCATCCGTTCCGACGCGCTCGAAGGTTTGCCTGTCGACGGTGCGGCCGTTGGTAACAGTGTGCGTTTCTGTGGTGCGGGTGGGATTCGGGTTGGCGGTGTCCGGCTGTTCGCTGGTTGCGGTCCACGATTTGTCAGCATCGCTCGCCGTCGCATCGGAGCCGGTTTGGGTTTGGGCTCGCAGAGAAAGGTGCGCAACGCACAGTCCTGCCAAGACCATTATCAAGTAACCCGCTTTCAGCAAGCGCTGCGCCATGAAACACTCCCAGGGGTTCTCAAAACCAGTCGGCATGGCCCAGTATAGTAGACGGCGGGCGTTTTTGGGTTGGACAGAACTTGAATGGCCTGACCGTGGATCAAGCCCGCCTTGCAGAAAGAATCTACTTGCGGCTGCTGGCGGCCGCTTTAGCAGATGTCGCCTTCTTTTCCGTTCGCGCCTTCGCTTTCAACCACTCGACAAGAATCTGACGCGAACTGGAAGCCAGGTTGACAAAACGAATTCCAGATTGACCTTGCGCATCTTGCCATACCACTTCCGCTGTGGCCATGAAGGGGCCCGTAGTGTCGGGCAGCAGGCAATGCAGGGTAAGGAGGCCGGAGGAGGGCAAGGGCAACTCGCAGCGAATGGCAGCGCCGCCATCGCTCAGGTCCACAATGACCACGGGTGTGCCGCTTCCCGCCCGTCCTAAGGTGGCGGGAATCGCTACTGCAATACGCTCCGAAGAACGGCGGCGTTCCCGTGCCATCAAATTCCGCACGGCCCGCAATCCCAGACCAACTCGTTCTACAGAAATGGGTTTATACAGCGCGATATGTGCGCCGGTCACAAATCCTAACTGCACGCCGGCCTGTGCTCGCGCCAACACAACCACCAGGCGAGTCTTGCCAGATGGCATCGCACTCATAGTCTGTAATACCAAGGCAGCGCCTTGCGGATCATCGCCGTCCACAATAATGGCGTCGAATGTTCCCTGATCAAGCCGCTGAACCGCGGCATGAGAGTCGCTATAGTGCTCTACCTCGATACCTAAATCGCGGAGAAGACGCGTCAGGACCCGAACCGCACTCTCGTCTTCGCTAAGCAGCAGTGACCGCATGACACACGCTAGCGTATAAACTACCGGCACCTTGGGGCAAGTTACCGAAGTTCTGCGACTGCGCAAGGCCGCGGGCGCTTCTCATACGGTATTAGTGGGATTAGCATTAAAGGGACGTCGGGCGCGCGAATCTCGAGGAAATCTAGATAATTCCATCTCGGAGGCGCCGCAGAAAATCTTCCGCCTCAGAACGCGCCTGCTCTACGATCTTGGGATCTTTCCGGTGCTCCAGCATTACTTCTTGCAACAGAAGATCCACCGCATCTTTAGGTTTGAAACCCCGCTTTACCAGCTCCCGAATGCGTTGCACAAAGCTGTCCGGCGGCGGCGGCCCCTGGCGCTCCCGATAGCTCGTGCAATCATGCTCGCGGAATTTTGCGGAAGCCAGACGGTCATATGCGCTTTTCGCATCCTGCCCGGTTAAGAGTGTAGGAGTTGGGAAGTTCCATTCACACTGGCTGCACGCCCATCCGTGAGGGGTTTGATCGGTCACCCACATCATCGAGCGTCCCATTGTTTTGCTTCGTTCCGCTCTTACGCTGGCGTCATGGCTTTAGTGGTGGAGACCACCTAAAATAAGCGATTTTGTACGGCAACGGAAGGGCAATTTGCGAGCTGTTCGTGATTCCGTTTCTGATGGGCTGGAAGACTCAAAGCAGCGTTGGTATGAAACGTTAACTTGGATCAGCAGGCTGTCTGCTTCGAAGACGGCGAGGATATCGCACCCACAAATTACCTTCGCCAGTCCGGGGAACGCTCCCCCCAGGCATTGACTCAGCGGGCAGTTAATCGAAAGAACCCCATCCCTGTCGTATCCCACGCACAAGCACGCGCTTTCCCGAGAATTTTGCTGTCTGTTCCTGTTCCACAATGTAATGGAGCTGGTTATTCTCCGCGTCGACCAGTACGTATTCGCGGTGGTTAGCTGCGCACGCTCTCGTGCGTTCCTGCAGTTTTCGCTCCATAGTGCTGTTTTTGATCGTCACGGCGTGACCGCTATTAGGGGAATGAACGCCGAGCACGCACTGGCTATCGAAAATCTCTCCCTCGATAACAACCGAGGGATCTGTGGTGGCAACCAGAAATGAAAGTAGAAGCGATACTGAATTCGTGGACGGCATGTGACCTCCTGGTTCCGCCATCAGAAGTCCCGCATGCTGAGCACGCTATGTAACCGAGGGGCATAGAATGCTTGGAATCACGTGGTTGGATTTATTTTGGAACTTAATACCATAGCGGGAAAAAGGTACTGATTGTGAGAGCAGCCATAGGCCATCGCTTCCCACTTCATAGTCTTTTTACGCGTTTCTCAGCGAAATTAACCGCACGGCGTGTTCAGATCCAAGCGACTGTTCTCCTGCTTTGCACGTTAACGCTTTACGGGATCGACATCGCCACCCCCGGCCTCAGGGACCGCGTCGGCCACTTGAAGAGCCCGGACTTCCTGCAGTTCTATATTGCGGGTTCTCTTGCGAATCAAAACCGCGGTGATGCGCTGTATGATCCCGCAGCCAATGTCCGCGAAGCCGTGCGCATTGTGCCTGAAGCGGAAGGAGTGGTTTACTTTCCTTTTTACGGCCCTCAGGTGTCTCTTTTCTTTGCACCTTTCGCGAGATTACCTTATGGATACGCTCTCCTGGTATGGACCTCGCTCAGTGCTGCAATTTACGCGGCCTGCTGCTTTGGCATATGGAGGCATTGTTACGGCCTGAAGCCGCACGGGCGGGCCATCCTTCTCCTTGCAATCGCGTATCCCGCATTCTTCGCACTGTTGACCCACGGACAAATTTCGGCGCTTGCCCTAGCCTGGTTTACCCTCGCCTATCTAGCTTTGGAAAGAGGATGGGAGTTTGCTGCGGGGATGTCCATGGGACTGCTGTTGTTCAAGCCCCAGCTTGGTTTCATAGCGGCGGCCTGTTTCTTGTTTTGCCGCCGATGGAAAGTTGTAGCTGCCGCCCTCATCTCAATTGCAGTTCAGGTAGCTATTGTCTGGATATACTACGGCCTCGCCGTGATTGTGAACTACTGCAGTATGTTCGGACAGTTTGATAAACTCAGGCCTTTTCTGGATGTCAAGCTTTACCAGAATCACTCACTGCGCAGCTTTTGGACGCTACTTGTACCGCAACACTTGGCCACCATGTTGTACATCCTTTGCGCTGCGGCGTTCCTTGTAATTGCTGTGCTGGCCTGGCGCACCGCGGCACCGCTTTCGTTGCGGTATTCAATACTTCTGCTCGTGACCGTACTGGTAAGTCCGCACTTGTATGTCTACGATCTCGTAATCCTCGCTCCCGCTCTGATGTTGGTGGGCGATTGGGCATTGCAACACTCCCAGGACGAACTTTCGCCAGAGATCCTAACCCTGCTCTACATGAGTTTTGTGCTTCCATTGCTGGGACCGATCACGAGGTTCACTCACTTGCAGCTGTCAGTGATTGCCTTCGCGCTTTTGACAGTCGTTCTGTTTCGGGTTGTGTCGCGATCTGCAGTAAAGGAAGAAGTTATCTAAATCGTGACTCTGGTCGGAGGCAGAGAACGATGCCACACGGCGGGGCGGCACCCGACGGCGAATGCTGGCTGCGATATGATCCACTGAATGATTCGCATGCTTTCCACGAGTCGCGTTTTTGTTGTAGCCCTGCTACTGGGATTGTTTGCGCTCACAGCGCGCGGCGTGCGCGATCCGGATTTCTGGTGGCATCTGCGCACGGGCCAGTACATTGCCCAGACTCATTCGGTTCCACATCGTGACATCTATTCCTTCACTAACGAAGGAAGGCAGTGGATTACGCACGAGTGGCTTTCTGAACTGATCTTCTATGGGATCTACCTTTCGACCGGCTTCGCTGGGTTAATAGTCCTGTTCGGACTGATAATCGGGGGAGCCTTCGCACTGACTTACTTCCGGAGCACGGGTCGACCATACCTCGCGGGTTTGTGGGTAGTGCTGGCCGCGCTGGCTACCGCGCCAACGTGGGGCGTGCGCCCGCAGATGTTTTCCCTGTTGCTGACCAGCGTCTTTCTTTTTGTGCTTTACCGTCGGCCCGATACCACTGAGGTGCCCGGTAGAAATATCTGGTGGCTTGTCCCACTGACTTTGCTGTGGGCCAATTTGCATGCGGGATACGCGGTGGGCTTGGCTCTTATTGGACTAGCGATCGTAGGATGGTTGTCGGACGCTGCAACCGCCTCGGTACCCCGCGATGAAGCCCTGCGTGCCGTGCGTTTATTGGCGATCCTCTTGGTGGTTTGCGCGGCAGTGGTCATCTTCAATCCTAATGGCACGCATTTGTACAGCTATCCTTTTCAAACTCTCCATTCTCGCGCCATGCAAAATTACATCGTGGAGTGGGCCTCTCCCGATTTCCATCTCAAACGTTTTCAACCATTTCTCCTGCTGCTGTTCGCCACGTTTGGCGCTTTGGCGCTGTCGCCCCGACGGGAACGTCCCGGCACGGTTCTCCTGCTGATCGCCACAGCTTATGCAGGAATGCGTTCCAGTCGCCATATTTTCATCTTCGCATTAGTGGCGGCGCCGCTGCTGGCGAAATATGTGCAGGCGTGGCTCAACCCACAGAAATGGGTGCTGTGGATGAACACTCCGGAAAAAGTTCCCACTCGTTCGAAAGCGATGCTTAACGCAGCGCTTGTGCTAGGTATGATTGCATTTTGTGTGGCGCGGGTGAGCATGGTCGTATCGCGCCAGCCGGCCACTGAGGCGCAAAACTGTCCGGTAGCCGCAGTCGCCTTCATCGACGCGCAACGTCCCGCCGGCCCTTTCTTTAATTATTACGACTGGGGTGGCTATTTCATCTGGAAGCTGTATCCGACATACCGCGTATACGTGGACGGACGTGCTGACTTGTATGGCGATACCTTCATGAACGAATTTGTGGATACTTATCGCGCGGAAATTGGTTGGCGAAAGACGTTCGACAACTATCAGATACAATCTGCGCTGTTGCCGCCGAGAACCTCGTTGGCCGTGGCGCTGCGCCGGGAACCGGGCTGGAAGAACATTTTCGAGGACAAGCAGGCAGTTGTCTTCACCCGCAGTGAGCCGACCGGAGTCACCTTCAAGCAGGTACCGCCAGAAAGTGAGTCGACTTTCAACCTGCTAATTTGGGAGGTCGATCTCGGAGCGCCTGTTTCAGGCGTTTCGCCTAGACAGATCAGGTAGTTACCCCAATCGGACGTAGCCTCTGTGTTTTCTTAGAGATTTGGAGCTCGATCCCAACCTGTTCATTTGTATCGGCGTGTATGCAGACCTCAGCTATCTAAGGCACTGACACAGTGGTGCGACCGATGTATACTGCGGTAACTTGCGAGCTCGCCCAGGCCGCCTGTTGCAGCGTGTAGCTTGCTTCACAGTCCTTGTCCTCTGGCGACCGCTTCCCCCGTCTTCCAGGTCGAGGTAAGAGCATGCCAAAACCCGAACCGCGTCGGGAGCAGGATGTCCAGCCCAATCTGGCAAGTGGGTCAGCGGCGGTGCGAGCGCCTGGGGAAAGTTCTTCGGCCGACTCGAGCTCTCCGTCCGACTCGCCAACCTTGATTGACCTGAGCGGGTTAGGTTCCGATTCGGCGGCGGCTCCGATCGCGGTAGTGCCTCGAAAAACGACTGTCGGGTCGCCCCACGGCGACGACCCCCTCCTGCGGCCACAAAGCGTTCTTGGCCTGCGCTATGAGATTCTTGAACTCCTTGGTCGGGGAGGTATGGGAGCCGTCTACAAGGCTAAAGACCGTGAAGTAAATCAGATCGTGGCACTCAAGGTGATCCGCCCGGATCTGGCCAACAGTCCCGCCATTATCGAACGTTTCAAGCAGGAGCTGATTCTCGCGCGTCAGGTGACGCATCGGAACGTTATCCGCATTTACGACCTGGCGGAAGCGGATGGCCTGAAGTTCATCACCATGGAATTTATCGAGGGCGAAGACCTGCGCTCTCTGATCCATGAAAAGAAGAAGCTACCTCCGGAGGAGGCAGTGGAGATCATGCGGCAGGTGTGTCGCGCGCTCGAGGCGGCGCATACGGTTGGCGTGATCCACCGCGATCTGAAACCGCAGAACATCATGCGGGACAAGTCGGGTCGCGTTCTGGTCATGGACTTCGGCCTGGCGCGCACTCTCGAGGGCGCCGGCATGACCCAGACGGGTGCCTTGGTAGGAACCATGGAGTACATGTCGCCCGAGCAGGCGCTGGGGAAAGATCTGGATCAACGCTCGGACTTGTTTGCCGCTGGTCTCATCCTCTACGAACTCCTGACCGGAAAGATGCCTTATACGGCTGACAGCGCGCTGGCCAGTCTGATCAAGCGTACGCAGGAACGTGCTGCCCCGGTGTCGGACCACGATCCCGCAATACCTCATACGCTCACCAGTGTGGTCGGAAAGTGTCTGGAACGCGATGCGAAAGCGCGATACCAGACTGCCAATGAGATCATCGCCGCTCTGGAAAGCTGGCAAGGCAAGCGGGCTGCGGGTGCCCTGGAATTTCCCAGTATCAAGCCATGGGCTCAGAGTATTCCGTGGACCTGGATCAGCGTCGGCCTAGTGGTGATTGTTCTAGCCATCAGCGGATGGCTACTGCGAAATAAATTATTCCCGGAAGCGTCGTCAACGCAGGCCTTGGCGGGTCCCGAGGTATCTCTAGCCATCTTGCCTTTCCGTAATGCCTCGGGCGACGCGTCGCTCAACTGGCTGGGAAATTACCTTTCCGAGATGCTGCAGACGCAAGTGGGGCAGTCGGCCCGCGTCCGCGCTGCCTCTCCGGATCGGGTGCACCAAGTTTTGTCCGATTTGCGAATTACGCCCGATGCTTCTATCGATCCCGCGACCCTACGGCGGATCGCAGAGTTCACTGGCTCCGACACGCTGGTATTTGGCCAATATGCCAAATTCGGCGACCAACTGCGCATCGATGCCACTGTTCAGGACTTAAAACACGTCCACAGCGTGCCACTCACGCTTGAGGGTATCTCGCAAAAGGATATTCCTAGTGTCATTGATCGCCTGGGTGAATCGATCCGCAAGAACCTTTCTGTTTCGGCTGACGTGTTGAAGGAACTAAAAGCTAGTTCTTTCCAGCCGACATCGAACTCCGTTGATGCATTACGCGACTACAACCAGGGTGTGGAACTGCTGCGACAGGGGAAGAACCTTGAAGCCCTAAAGGCACTGCGGGCCGCCGCCCAAGAAGATTCGGAATTTGCTCTGGCTTACTCGCGACTGGCCGATGCCCATTCTGCGCTGGGCTATGACAGCGACGCCGAACAGGCCTCCCGCAAAGCAGTAGAGCTGAGCCAACAGCTTCCCTTGGCGGAGAAATACCTGATTGAAGCCACGCATGAACGCATCGTGCGCGACGACAAAAAGGCCATTCAGGCCTACGAGAACCTCTCCAAGACCCTGCCTGATAATCCCGACGTGCAGTATGGCTTGGGCAGCCTCTATCGAGACGAGGCCGACTACGACAAGGCACGTGCGGTGTTTACTAAAATGTTGCAGGCGAATCCCAAAGACATTCGCGCCCTGTGGCAAATGGGTGCCATTGAAATGATGAGCGGTAACGCACAAGCCGCGCTCGATCCGCTCACCAAAGGCCTAAGCCTGGCAATTCAGACGGACAATCAGGAGCAGAGAGGACTTATTTTGCTGGCCGTGGGCGTCACCTATCGCCTGCTCAACAAACCGGATGAGGCCCTCCGCAGTTTCCAGGAGTCTTTGGATATTAATACAAAGATAGGGCAGAAACGCGCCATGGCTTCCGATCTCATCAGCATGGCTCAAGTCCAGGCGCTGACCGGCAAGTCCAATTTGGCCTTGGCCAACTTCAATCGAGGTCTTCAAATCGACCGCGAGATCGGGGCCGAGAAAGAATCGGGAGATACCTTACTTGAATTAGGCAATTTATACATGGATCGAGGACAGTACGAGCAAGCCCATAACATGTATAAGGACTCGCTGCAGATCCAGCGGGATGCGGGTGATGAAAGCAATCAGGCCTTGTGCCTGAACAACATCGGAACCCTTTATCTCAACCGTGCCAACTATCAAGATGCTCTCACGTATCTGCAACAGGCACTCCAACTGCGGGAGAAGCTGAACGTAGCGCCGGACATAGCCGAAACTCTGCACAGCCTTGGCAGCACGTACGACAACTTGGGGCAGGCCGAGGAAGCGATGTCCGACTTCATGCGGGCGTTGGATCTCTATAGAAAGGCCGGCGACAATCGCGGCGCTGCTTCTCAGTCTCACAGCATGGCTTTGTTATTCGCGCACCAGGGCCGCTACGGGGCGGCGCTGAATGCCATGCAGGACGCACTCAAGCTTCTGCGCGATGCTGGCGATCGTAGCATTGAGATGGCTCAATCTCTCACTGATTTCGCTAAATTGTTGGCGGAGGCAGGCAGAGGGGCTGAAGCTGGCAAGCCTTTGGACGAAGTCCAGGCTTTGGCGCGCGAACTGAAGAACAACTCACTGCAGTCGAACATCCTGAACGCACGCGGTGACGCGCTCTTTTACTCCGGCGAAGCGCGCGGCGCGAAAGCAATGTATCAACAAGCCACCCGCACAGCTGCGCAAGGTGGCCAGCGGGACGATGTCCTCATTTCCAAGATCAACCTGGCCAAAGCCACGCTGGCCGAAGGACACTCGGCGCCTCTGCCCAGTGAATTTGCCAAACTGGCACACCAAGCTGATGCTCTGGGACGCAGGCAACTCTCGCTTGAGTGCTCCGTCTTTCTTACTCAAGCGATGCTGAATAACAATAACAAAGACTACTCACGCGCCCGGCTACAACTGGAAGATAGCCTGGGAAACAGCGAGAAGCTTGGCCTGCGCTTCCAGAGTACGAAGATACATTACCTGCTGGGGAACACCCTCCGCCTCTCCGGCAATTCCCCGGAAGCCGCTGGGCACTACCGCGAGGCCTTGCGCCTGCTCGATGAGATGAAAAAGGAGCCCGGAGCAGATCACCTGCTCGATCGTTCCGATCTGCGCACTATTTACGCGGAAATGACCCGCTGGACCGACACCCAAAAAAACTGAAACCCCCAACTCATCAAGTAGCCTGCGATGGCCCCCCGGTTCCCGTCACGCTCACAAGTCCGTTGGAAAGAGCGGTTCAAATAAAAGAGCCGGGCCCGCGGGCCCGGCTCGGTGCCCGGATCGTTGCACTTACTTGATCGTAAGTGGCACCGAGTTGTTGTAGGTAATGTTGCCCGATTGCAACGTTGTCGAGAAAATAAAGTTTCCCGGGCAGAAGCTGCCCGGCACGAACAAATTGAAACTGAAGGATTGACTGAAGTTGGCAGCCGGTAACCTTACCGGAAATCCGGTCGCTGGGCCCCCCGGTACTGGCGGTGGCGGAATCGACAGTTTCGACTGGGTACAGACCCCGCTCCTATTTTTTGCCGGACCTTCAAAGGTGAACGTCAACAACCCGAATCCATTGGTGGATGAGCCCGTCACTGCAGGCACGCCCTGGATTTTCCCCGCAACCGTAACCAGCCTGCTTCGCGTCGCCGGATTGGGCGTAATCCCGAATGTGATAGGTTGAGTGTCGAAGTTGAGATCGATTATCGTCTCCTGTCCATTAAGGGTTATGCCGTGTCCGCCACCGATGCAGCAGCCAGGAGAGAAGTAGGCAGTGATGTTCGTCCAGTCCGGACCCGGGATACCACCTATCAGATGGCTAGCATCATCGTGCGCAATCACATAGGCTGGGTTTTTGGGATCCGTGCCACCCCATTGCGAGGTTAGGCTGATGAAATTACCTTGGGGCGGCGTTATGCCCGTGCAATTGGTCTGCTCGACAGCGCCTATGAAACAGTGGTTTGTGATGATCGCTGCCTGGTTACCGCTCAGACGCACGCATAACGGGTGTGCACCCTGGAGTGGTCCGGGAACAGGAGATCCACCGAACGTCGCCGGGTCACCAGGGTTGCCGTTCGCAACCGTGGCATCGCACGTGGCTCCGTCTACCAGCGTCAGGGTGTCTTGCATGTTGTCAATGCCGTTCATGTTCGTGCCCTGAGGAATCGTAATACTCTGGCTGAGCGTACTACCGGGCGGGAGTAGGACGCTTGTCGTACCCGCCGAGACAGGCACAATCGGCCCTGATTGCGTGGACCCGTTCCACCCGCTCGATGGCGTGGAGAGAATGTACGGCAAGACCGGGGTACTCTCGACATTTTGCTGTGTGTTCACCACCGCCGTGAAAGTGGGGGGATAGCTGTTAAACCCTTCGTGCGAGGAGACGCCCCAGTTTGAGAGGTCGGCATCGTGTAACACGTGGGGTGTATTAACGAGGGCGTTGCCTGAAGCGACTACGGTTGAGACATCCCATTGTGTGCGTTGGACTGTAAAGGAACCAAACGGACTCAGCACAGGGACTGCCGTCGCCGGCGCAGCGTTTTCGTAGTAACAGCTTAAGGAGATGTATGCACCGGTTTTACCGGCTGTCAGAGACGCAAACGCAATGGCATTTTGAGTCAGTTGAGCCGTCGCGATTGGAACGCCGGCATTGAAATGGAACTCTGGGTCGGTACCAATTATAGCCACTGGCCCGGTTATAGCCGGTCCCCAAGTTCCCGAGTTGTTCTGAGCAGCTGTGATTGGCGTGGTATCCCTGGCGCACCCAGGGTCGCCCAACACGATCGCGCTGTAGCTGGCAAAGTCAGACTGCGTCATGGAGCCCCACGCGGCATCATTGACGATTACTACGTTCAGATTTAGAGGGGGAGCCATCGCTTGCTGCGCTTCCAGGCTGCTGCAATCCCCGGCGAAATTTATTTCGCTCCCGGTCCCCGTGGGCGATCCAAAATTCTGTGCCGTGATGGTGTTCTCAAGCATCAGCACGGTCGGGCTTGTGGGCGTCGGTGGTTTGACTGGCGTGGGCAGTGTGCACGTCGCTGCTGCGCCTGGCGTCACGAGTACTATCCCGACCAGGAGCACTACCCCGACACAACAACCAACCGCGCGGATGGACATCGCACTCGCCGCGAAACGCAGCCCGTTTTTAGGAATCTGATTTCCAAACTTCATATCGCCTCTCTTCTGATGGAAGTACAAGCGCGCGGCGCGCTCTCGCCAAAATCACAATGACCGGGATTTTCCCCGGCTGTCAAATGTGTGTCGGACGGACGGCCTTTGAGAGATTCGAAGTCCCAAAAGCAGGGGAAGGAAATTCGAACTGGGCGCGAATTATAGCCGAAAAGGCACGATTAGCATAGGCTTTGGGTTATTTTTTGGATGTTTTTCCAGGCCCGGATCCGGCGTTTCTCGTAGAGTGTCAGCACAACTGTTAGTTTCGGCGGGGAGGTCAGCAAGCCAAGTCAATCCGAGGAGGACCAATACAAACTGCAAAAAAGTGTACTTGGTCGGATTGTTCGATTGTTGTTGGCCGCGTCAAGAATTCTTGGACATTGAACCGAGCGACCGGGATTCCGCGACCGCGATTCCCTGCGCCAATGCCGCTAAAGCATACAGCCGGTTAGGTGGTGAGCGCGGAAGGAATCGAACCTTCAACCTACTGATTAAGAGTCAGTTGCTCTGCCAATTGAGCTACGCGCCCGTTTCGCACTTGAGTGGAATTTCGTGGGAAGAACATGCCATCGCTGTCGAAACCTAGGCTCGTGCTAACCACCGAGGGAGTCGGACGACCGAGGCAAATAGCCATCCTAACCCAGTCTCTGCCGCGCTAGCAACACCAGCACAGCTGCGCCCGTCAGTTCTGTCACTTCTGTCATGCTTTTTCGCAGAAACTTTTTCCATTTTTCGGGGTTTGGCAGTCTTCTAGGTTTTGAACTCGCATGGAGGTGCGATTATGAGAAGAAAAGATCTGGCTTGCGTAGCCATATTGTTCCTCACAATCCCAGTTTGCCCGCTTCTAGCGCAAATGGTAACTCAGTCTCCGGCCGGCTCCGCTCCTCCCAACTCGATCACGACGCGAGCTGGTCGTGCGCGCCGCGAACCCTGCTGGCAGATCGCCGGTATTTCCCAATCCGCCATGCAGCAGCGCAAGTCTCTCGAGGGAAACGCGCGCGCTCAGGTGCAGTCGGTATGCAATGACTCTTCGCTCACGCCGCAGCAGAAGCGCGAGAAGATCCGCCAAATTCACCAGCAAACACAGCAGCAAGTTGAGGGTGTGATTACGCCGCAGCAGCGCCAGGCGCTACAAGCTTGTCGGCAGCAGCGTGGAGAGGGCGCTCACGGAGGCGGCCGAGGTATGCACCCTA
>Ga0209471_1000433_pt1 | contig 28574 bp, 41 predicted proteins | sample GraSoiAngelo_128_FD_185885 | JGI IMG/M metagenome (GOLD analysis project Ga0209471, IMG submission 185885) | Grasslands soil microbial communities from the Angelo Coastal Reserve, California, USA - 14_0927_12_20cm (SPAdes) (version 2) | ecosystem: Environmental > Terrestrial > Soil > Grasslands ... | reverse complement strand
AGTACGGCCTCACGGGGCTCATCGTCGGAGGCGCGGTGGCGGCCGCGGTCAAGACGGGACTGCTGAAGGGACTGTGGAAATTCATCGTGGCCGGGATCGCGGCGTTCTGGAAGCTGCTGCTTGCCGGAGCGGCGGCGGTCGCCGCGGCCCTCAGGTCGCTCTTCAAGCGCCGTCAGGCCGAGCGCTGAGCCTTGAGTCCGCCCCGTCGCCCGTGAGCCCGGAGACACTGCTCGCGCTCGCGCTCGTGGCGGTCTACGTGGCGGACTCCGCGCACTTCCTCGCCATCGGGGAGGCGCTGATCCGCACCCGCTCGGGGAGGACCGCCGGGCTGTCCTTCGGCTGGCCGTTCGAGCTGGCGGGCCGCCGCCCCTTCATTCCGAATCCGCTGACGCCTTTCTGGCCGGAGCTGCGCCTCGTGTGGACCCCCTCGTCGGCAGGCGGCGCGGGCCCGGCCGAGGCGGTGAGCGCCGAGATGCGCGCGCACCTGGCCGCGGTCAGACCCGTCGCATGGATCGCGAGTGTCTGTGCGGCGCTGATCGCCGTCGTGGCTCCGCTCGCCCTCGCCCTCGGGCACGAGCCGCTGTTCGTGGCGGCGACGCTCCTGTGCCTCGCGCTCTCGGCCGCGGCGTGCGCTCTCACCGCCTCGCGCAGGAAGGAGCTCCGACTCACCGGCCTGCCGCTCTTCTCGACCATCCTCGTGGCGCTCGTGTGCCTGCCGTGCGCGGGGAATCTGGCCCGCTCGGTCGCCGCGCAGCGCCGCTGGTCGGTCGCCGCGGCGGAGCTGCCGGCGCTCGGCTTCGAGGGGACTCCGGCCGCGACGCTGCGCGCGCAGCTTCAGGAAGCGCTCGGCGCGGCGCGGCGGGTGCTGCCGCAGGACAGCGCGGCGCATTCTGCGCTCAGTGAGCAGTTGCGGCGGCTCGAGGGAGAAGCGCGTGAGCCTGACTGACTGGATCGTGATCGGCGGCGGCGCCGCGATCGGCTGGGGACTCGTCTCCTGGATCATCACCGTGGTGCGCCAGCAGCGTGCGCCGCCCGTGCCCATGGGGGTGCAGGAAGGCGCCGCCCCACCCGCGACGGCGCCCGCGACGGCGCCCGCCGCGGCGCCGCAGGGGCGCATCAGCCTCGCCGAGCTCGGCAGCACCTGGCACGTGATTCTCGGAGTCCCGGAGGATGCGAGCCTTCTCGAGATCGAGGCCGCTTACCGGGAGCGCGTGGCGATGCGCGAGCGCGGCGCTGCGGAGGGCGGTGCGACTCTCGCCGAGCGCTCGCGGCTCGATGAGGCGTTCGAGTTCATCCGCGCGCTCAGGCAGCGGGCCTCCGGAACGCCGGGCGCGGTCTAGGCTGCGGGCGGCGCTGCCTCGGCCGCCCCGGGCACGGTCAGAACGGGATATCGTCGTCGAAGTCGTCGCCTTTCCCGCCGCCCCCGCCGGAGGACTCCTCGGCAAAGGCCGGGGCCCCGCCGCCGGTCCCGCCGCGGGCCGCGCTCTCGGGGGCGCCGCCCATGGGAGCCGCGCCCGCCCCGCCGCCGCGACCGCCGAGCATCTGCAGATCGTTGCCGACGATCTCGGTCGAATAGCGGTCGTTTCCTTGCTTATCCTGCCACTTGCGCGTGCGCAGGCTCCCCTCGATGTAGACCTGCGAGCCCTTGCGCAGGTATTCGCCCGCGATCTCCGCGAGCCGCCCGAAGAGCGCCACGCGATGCCACTCGGTGCGCTCCTGCTGCTCGCCGGTCTGCTTGTCGCGCCAGCTCTCGCTGGTCGCCACGCGCAGGTTCGCGACCGTGGTTCCGGAGGGCATCGCGCGGGTCTCGGGATCGGCCCCCAGGTTTCCAATGATGATGACCTTATTGATGCCACGCGCCATGGTGTGAGTCCTTCGGATTGAGCTTAAGGATGGCGCGGGTCGCAGCCAGCGCCCGCGGGTGTCTTTGCGACCGCTATTCTAGAGGAGCCGCCCGGGGGCTGGTGAACCACGTTTCGTGGCAAAACGATAGAGTACGAGCGTGATCCGAAGTTTCTCCGAGGCAGACATCGCCCGCGTGCTCACCTACGAGGAGCTCATCCCGGCGATGGAGCGGGCGCTCGCGGCCTTCTCGGCCGGCGAGGTGATCCAGCCCGTGCGCAGCGTACTCACGGTCGAGCCGGGGCAGCGCTACCTCGGCGTGATGCCCGCTGCGACGCACGAGGCCATGGGCGCGAAGCTCGTGTCCTTTTACCCGAAGAATGCGGGCACGGAAGTGCCGACGCACATGGCGAGCATTGCCCTCTTCGAGTCCGCCACCGGCCGTCCGCTCGCCTTCCTCGACGGCCGTCTCATCACCGAGATGCGCACTGCCGCCGTCTCGGCCGCGGTCACGCGCCATCTCGCGCCCGGGGACGCGAAGGTGCTTGCGCTCATCGGCAGCGGCGTACAGGCACGCGCCCACCTCGAAGCCCTGCGGCATGTGCGCCGCTTCGAGGAGGTGCGGGTCTGGAGCCCGACGCCGGCGCACGCGCAGCGCTTCGCCGCCGACACCGGCGCCCGGGCGCTGGATCCCGAAGCCGCCGTGCGGGGAGCGGACGTCATCGTCGTCGCGACCGACGCCCGCGAGCCGGTTCTCAAGGGCGCGTGGCTCAAGCCCGGCGCGCACGTCAATGCCGTCGGTGCGCCTCGCCCCGACTGGCGTGAGCTCGACGACGACGTCATGCTCGGGAGCACCTTGATCGTCGACTCGCGCGAGGGGGCGCTGAAGGAATCCGGTGACGTGATCCTCTCCGGCGCGCCGATCTTTGCCGAAGCCGGCGAGGTGTTCGCGAACCTGCGGCGCCCGGCGCAGGGCGCGACCACCGTCTTCAAGTCGTTGGGGCTTGCCGTGGAGGACATCGCCACGGCGCAGCTGGTCTACGACGCCCTGGGGGGCCCGCCTCGAGCCTGACTGCCGCCTTGAGCCCGCCGGCCCCGGCCCCAACTCTCGTCCTGCCCCGCTTTGGGTCTCGAGTCGCGCCAGCGCGTAGGATAGACGGTTCAATGCAGCAGATCCGCGTGCGCGGTGCGCGCACCCATAACCTGAAGAACGTGAGCCTCGATCTGCCGCGCGAGCGGCTGATCGTGGTGACGGGGCTGTCCGGCTCGGGCAAGTCCTCGCTCACCTTCGATACGCTCTACGCCGAGGGCCAGCGGCGCTACGTCGAGTCGCTCTCGGCCTACGCGCGGCAGTTCCTCTCGACCATGGACAAGCCGGACGTCGACAGCATCGAGGGCCTCTCGCCCGCGATCGCCATCGAACAGAAAGCCAGCTCGCACAACCCGCGCTCGACCGTCGGCACGGTCACCGAGATCTACGATTACCTGCGCCTCCTCTACGCGCGCGCCGGCACGCCGCGCTGTCCCGACCACGGCATCGACTTGAGCGCCCAGACGGTGAGCCAGATGGTCGATCAGCTGCTGCGCCTGCCCGAGGGCACGGCGGTGGCGCTGCTCGCTCCGGTGGTCAGCGAGCGCAAGGGCGAGCACCAGGAAGTTCTCGGCGGGCTCGCTGGCCAGGGCTTCGTGCGCGTGCGCATCGACGGGCGCATCCACGAGATGGATGCGCTGCCCGAGCTCGACGGCAGGAGAAAGCACACCATCGAGGCGGTCGTCGACCGCACCCGCATCAGGGCCGACTCGGGGCAGCGCCTCGCGGAGTCGCTCGAGACCGCGCTGCGCCTCTCGGGCGGGTTGGCGCGGCTCGCGTTCCTCGACGAGCCCACGCTGGATGAGCTCCTGTTCTCGAGCCGCCATGCGTGCCCCGTGTGCGGCTACAGCGTGCCGCCTCTCGAGCCGAAGCTGTTCTCGTTCAACAACCCCTCCGGCGCCTGTCCGGCCTGCGACGGCCTCGGGGTGCAGGAATTCTTCGATCCGGAGCGCGTGGTGCTGCACCCGCATCTCTCGCTCGCCGGCGGCGCGGTGCGGGGCTGGGACCGGCGCAACGAGCACTACTTCCACCTGATCCAATCGCTCAGCAGGCACTACGGCTTCGACATCGAGACGCCCTGGACGGAGCTGCCGGAGCACGTGCGCCACGTGCTGCTGAACGGCAGTGGTGATGAGGCGATCGAGTTCAGCTACCGCGACGCCGAAGCCAAGTCCCGCAGGCGCCACCCCTTCGAAGGGATCCTCCCTAACCTGACACGGCGCTATCGCGAGACCGAATCCCAGATGGTGCGCGAGGAGCTCTCGAGGTACCTCGGCGTGCGCCCGTGCCCCGAGTGTCAGGGAACGCGCTTGAACCGCGCCGCGCGGCACGTGTTCGTCGCCGACCGCACGCTCCCGCAGCTTACCGCTCTCACGGTCGGCCGCGCGCTCGAGTTTCTCGGTGCGCTCGATCTCGCCGGCTGGCGCGGCGAGGTGGCCGCGAGGATCGTCAGGGGCGTCATCGAGCGGCTGCGCTTCCTTGCCGACGTGGGCCTCGACTACCTGACGCTCGATCGCAACGCCGAGACGCTCTCCGGCGGGGAATCGCAGCGCATCCGGCTCGCGAGCCAGGTAGGGTCGGGGCTCACCGGGGTCATGTACATCCTGGACGAGCCCTCGATCGGGCTGCACCAGCGCGACAACCGCCGGCTGCTCGCAACGCTCAAGCAGCTCCGCGACCTCGGCAACACGGTGATCGTGGTCGAGCACGACGAGGAGGCGATCCGTGAGGCGGATCACGTCATCGACCTGGGGCCCGGCGCCGGCGCCCACGGCGGGCACCTCGTGGCGCAGGGCACGCCGCGCGAGATCGCCGCGAGCCCGGCCTCGATCACCGGGCAGTATCTCGCGGGCAAGCGGCGCATCGAGATCCCGGGCCTGCGGACCGCTGCGGACCCGGCGCGCCAGATCAAGATCCTCGGCGCCCGCGGCAATAACCTGGCGCGCATCAGCGTCGACATCCCGCTCGGCCTCTTCACGTGCGTCACCGGAGTCTCGGGCTCCGGGAAGTCGACGCTGATCGTCGACACGCTGTTCGGCCACGCCGCCGCGCGTCTGCAGGGCGCGCGCGTCGAGGCGGCGCCCTGCGACGGAATCGAGGGGCTCGAGCAGATCGATCGGGTCATCGACATCGACCAGAGCCCGATCGGGCGCACGCCGCGCTCGAACCCCGCGACCTACACGGGGCTGTTCGCGCCGCTGCGCGAGCTGTTCGCGGCCGTGACGGAATCGCGCGCCCGCGGCTACGACGCGGGCCGCTTCAGCTTCAACGTCCGCGGCGGGCGCTGCGAGGCCTGCCAGGGAGACGGCGTGATCCGCGTGGAGATGCACTTCCTGCCGGACGTGTACGTGCCGTGCGACGTGTGCCGGGGCAAGCGCTACAACCGCGAGACGCTCGAGATCCGCTACCGCGGCAAGAACATCCACGAGGTGCTCGAGATGACCGTCGAGGAGGCCGCGCGCTTCTTCCAGAACGTGCCGGCGGCGAGCGGCAAGCTCCAGACCCTCGCCGACGTCGGCCTCTCCTACATGCGTCTCGGCCAGAGCGCCACCACGCTCTCGGGCGGGGAGGCGCAGCGCGTGAAGCTCGCCCGCGAGCTCGCCAAGCGTGCCACCGGGCGGACTCTCTATATCCTCGACGAGCCCACCACGGGGCTGCATTTCCACGATGTCGAGCAGCTGCTGCACGTGCTCATGCGGCTGCGCGATGAGGGCAACACCGTCGTGGTCATCGAGCACAACCTCGACGTCATCAAGACCGCCGACTGGGTGATCGACCTGGGTCCCGAGGGCGGTGAGGGCGGGGGGCGGGTCGTCGCCACGGGCACCCCGGAGGACATCGCCGCGATCGAGGCGTCCTGGACTGGGCGGTACCTGAGACCCCTCCTCGGACGGCAGGATCGAGCCCGCTCTGCCGCTGTAACTGCTTGATTAATTTGATCATACGGCAGTCTGAATCGCCGGCACTGGGCTCGGATGCGAATGCGATTGCTAATGCGAACCGTTCTCATCCATACTAGCGTTCATGGACGCCGTTGCCGCACCTCTAGGCCTCGCGCTCGACCCGGGCTTTGTGAGCCTCGCGGCGCTCCCGCCCGGCACGACCGGACGGGTGGTGAGCGTCGGGTCGGCCGCTGCCGCCCTCTCGCCCCTCGAGCGGCGGCTCCTCGAGTTCGGCTTCGTGAACGGCGAGCAGGTGGAAATCCTCGCCGAGGCGCGCCCCGGGCGCGATCCGTTCGTGGTGCGCGTCGGTCACACGACGCTCGCGCTGCGCCGGCGCGAGGCACAGAGTATCTGGATAGAGCTGCAGCGATGAGCTCCCCCGCGGCTGCGGCGTTGGCCGCGCCGCAGCTCAGTCTCTCCCTGGTCGGCGTTCCGAACTGCGGCAAGACCGCTCTCTTCAACCGCCTGACGGGCAGCCGCCAGAAAGTCGCCAACTACCCCGGCGTCACGGTCGAGCGCAAGGAAGGACGCCTCACGGGTCCGCGCGCCGGACGCCTCTTCCGAGTCGTCGATCTGCCGGGCGCCTATAGCCTCGAGCCCGCGACGCTCGATGAGGCCATCGCCCGCGACGTGGTGCTGGGCCGGCACGCGACCGAGCCCGCGCCGGATCTCCTCGTGTGCGTGGTCGATGCGACGAACCTGCGCCTCAGCCTCCGTCTGGTGCTGGAGCTCAAGCGGCTCGGACGGCCGATGATCGTGGCGCTCAACATGAGCGACCTCGCCGCGCAGCGCGGCTACACGCTCGATCGTGCGGCGCTCGAGCGGGCGCTCGGGGTACCGGTGGTCCCGACGGTGGCCGTACGCGCGGGCGGCGAGCGCGCACTCGTCGAGGCGCTCGATTCCTATCGCTTCCCGCCGGCGACCCTTGCAGGGACTGCTGCGCTCGGCGTCGAGCCGCCGCCGGCCGCGAGCGCCGCCGACATCGAGGCCACGCAGCGCGAAGTGCGCCGCGTGCTGAACGAAGCCGGCTATCGCGTGCCGGCCCGGCTGCGGATGCTGTCGCGCCTCGACGCCGTGGTGCTCAACCCCGTCGCAGGTCCCGCGCTGCTCGCGGTGGTGCTGTTTCTCATGTTCCAGGCGGTGTTCAGCTGGGCCAAGGCACCGCAGAACCTGATCAACACCGGCGTTCAATGGCTCAACGCCGCGCTGAGCGGTGTGCTGCCGCAGGGACCACTCCGCGGCCTGCTGCTCGATGGCGTCATCGCCGGCACCGGCAGCGTGCTCGTGTTCCTGCCGCAGATCCTGATCCTGTTCCTCTTCATCCTGGCGCTCGAGGATTCGGGCTATCTGCCGCGCGCCGCCTTCATGCTCGACCGGCTCATGGGAAGGGTGGGACTGTCGGGCCGCGCCTTCATTCCGCTGCTCTCGAGCTTCGCGTGCGCCATTCCCGGCATCATGGCGGCGCGCACCATCCCCTCCTCGCGCGACCGCCTCGCGACCATCATGATCGCGCCGCTCATGACCTGCTCGGCGCGCCTGCCGGTGTACGCGCTGCTGATCGGGGCCTTCATTCCGCAGCGCGCCGTCGGAATCTTCAACCTCCGCGGGCTGGTGCTGTTCGCGCTCTACCTCGCGGGCGTCGCGAGCGCGCTGCTCGTGGCCTTCGTTCTCAAGCGCACCGTGATGCGCGGGGAGTACCGGCCGCTGCTGCTCGAGCTGCCCGAGTACCGCTGGCCGCACCTTCAGAACCTGGCGCTCGGCCTATGGGAGCGCACGCGGATCTTCCTCACGCGCGTCGGCACTATCATCCTCTCGCTGATGGTGGTGCTGTGGTTCCTCGCGAGCTTCCCGGCCCCGCCCGCGGGGGCGACGGGAGCCGCGATCCAGTACAGCGTCGCGGGATTCCTGGGTCGCGGGCTCGAGTACCTGTTCGCGCCCATCGGCTTCAACTGGCAGATCTCGATTGCGCTGGTGCCGGGGCTGGCGGCGCGCGAGGTCGCGGTGAGCGCCCTCGGCACGGTGTATGCCATGTCGGGAGCGAAGGACGTCGCCGGAGCGCTGGCGCCAGTCATCGCGCAGGGCTGGAGCATCGCCACCGGACTGTCGCTGCTGGCCTGGTACGTGTTCGCGCCGCAGTGCCTGTCGACGCTCGCGGTCGTGAAGCGCGAGACCAACTCCTGGCGCTACCCGCTGTACATGGCGGCGTATCTGTTCGCGCTCGCCTACCTCGGCGCTTTCGTCACCTACCGCGTGGCGCTCATGCTCGGCGGCGGCGCGAGCTAGGACCGCAGAGCATGAATCCTCTGCTGCAGGAAGTGCTGGTGGCGGTGCTGGTCGCGGCGTGTGCGCTCTTCAGCGCCTGGCGGCTGATGTCGCTGCGGTTGCGGCTGCGCTGCGTCGATGCGCTGAGCACCCTGCCGGGCGCCGGTCGCGCCCGCTTTCTCGTCTCGCTGAGAGGGCGCACGCTCGCGCAGCTCGGAGCGGGTTGCGCCGGCTGCGGCGGAGCGGCCGGCCAGGCCGCAAAATCGCGCGAGATTACGCCGGGCGCGGCTGCCCGGAATCAAACACCTGGCGCACTTCACCGTTGACGACTCGCTCCTGGTAGCTGCCCCGCGTGTAGGCGCCGACCACGCGGCGCCAGAAGCTCACCGCGCTGTCGTTGCGCAGATACTCGTTGATCTCCCAGCGTCCGGCGAAGCGGCTCAGGATCAGCTGCACGGCCTTCTGGCCGATGCCGAGCCGCCGCCGCGCACGCGTCACGAAGAACTCCGCCATGCGGTAGTCGATGCGCGGCTGCCCCGCGCCCTGCACGACGCGCAGCACGCGCGCGAAGCCGACCGGCTCGCTCCCCCGGAGGATCACCAGCGGGAAGGTGTTCGGATCGCCGAACCAGTGCGCGATCAGATCGGGCTCCCGATGGCCCACCTCGCGGAGCTTGGGAAACAGGCCCGTGCCGGGATTCAGGTCATCGAGATATTCGCGATAGACGCCCTGGATCCAAAGCCGGTCGGCAGGCATCGCCCGCGCATCGCGCACACTGACGGTCTCGACGATCATGGCTGAAGGGCAGCAGGCGCCGCGGCCCCCAAAACGAAACGGCCCGGACAGCTCGCGCGCGCGAACCGTCCGAGCCGTGCTTGGGCCGTAAGCTTGGGCGACTTACTGCTTCGGCGGCGTGGCCGGCGGCGTGGCCGGAGCGGCGGCGCCTTCGGCAGGCTTGGACTCCGGAGCGGCGCCCGCGGGCGGCGCAGCCTGGCCCGCGGCCTCGGGCATGGCAGCCGTGCCGGAAGCCGGCGGCGTGGCCGAAGAGTCCGAAGCCGCCGGAGCGGCCGGAGCAGGAGGAGTTGCGGCCTGGTCGGTGCTGGCAGATTCCTGCTTCGCGCAGGCCGTCAGCATCAGCGCCGCAACGAGCGCGCTAAGAGCAAGTTTTGTGTTCATCGATCGGTACCCCGAGAGAAGCAAGAGTTGTGTTGATGAGACCACGACCGCTCACGGCCGTTCCGCGCCCCGTCCTGGGCGGCGGGACGCAAATTCTATAGAAATCCCGCTACGATTGGAAACCAAGGCGAGGGCCGGAAAGCAGGGCGACGGCTGGAAAGCAGGGCGACGGCGCGGCGGTGTGCTGTCGGGCCGAGGCGACAGCCGCGGCAGACCTTTACGAGACTGGCGACAGGTTGGAATGAGGTCCGGCGAGCACTTTTCACCCCCGGGCGAGCGGCGGCTCGAAGCCACCTACGGCCCGCACCTCGAGGCGCTGTGCCAGCGCTCGGCCCGCGCGCTCGCTGCCTGCGGTTACACGGCGCTGCTGGTGCACTCAGGCTCCCTCCTTCCGGTCTTCGAGGACGACCAGACCTACCCCTTCAGGGCACACGCCCCCTTCAAGGTGTGGGTGCCTCTGACGGACGCCCCGGACTCGTTCCTCTGGTTCGAGCCCGGCGCCACGGCGCGTCTCATCGTCCACAGGTGCGCGGATTACTGGCACAAGCCCGCCCAGCTGCCGCAAGACTACTGGGTGCGGCACTTCGACGTGCGCACCGTGGCCGCGCCTGAAGGCGCGCGCCGTGAGCTGCCCGCCGACCTCTCCCGTGCCGCCTACATCGGAGATGCCTTCGCCGAGCTCGCCCGGTGGGGCGTCGGCGCGATCAATCCCCCGGACCTCATGCGGTGGCTGGATTTTCCGCGCGCGGTCAAATCGCCCTACGAGCTCGACTGCCTCCGCGAGGCCAGCCGGCTCGGTGCGCGCGGCCACCGGGCGGCGGAGCGCGCCTTTGCGGCGGGCGCCTCGGAGCTCGGGATCGAGCTGGCATTCCTCGAGGGCTGCGGGCAGCGCGAGCAGGAGCTGCCCTACAACCCCATCATCGCGCTGAATGCCGGCGGCGCGGTGCTGCACTACCAGGTGCTGGAGAGGCAGCCGCCGCGCGAGCGGCACTCGCTCCTCATCGACGCCGGAGCGCAGTTCCAGGGCTATGCGAGCGACATCACCCGCACCTACTCGGCCGGGGACGCCGATTTCGCCTTGCTGGTAGGCCGGATGGATCAGATGCAACAGACGCTTTGCGCCGGTGTGCGCGCGGGCGTTGACTGGCGCGACGTGCAGCTTCGGGCCCACCGGCTCCTCGCCGAGCTGCTGCGCGAGGCGGACATCACGCGCTGCAGCGCAGAGGAGGCGATCGCGAGCGCCGTGACGAGCGTATTCCTGCCGCACGGGATCGGACACCTCCTCGGTCTCGAGGTGCACGACGTCGCCGGCTTCATGCGCTCGCCCCAGGGCGGGGACATCCCTCGTCCGGAGGGCCACCCCAACCTGCGGCTCACCCGGGTCCTCGAGGAGGGCTTCGTCGTGACCCTGGAGCCGGGGCTCTACTTCATCCCGCAGCTGCTCGATGCCGCGCGGGCCGACGTCCGGCGCGCGCGCCGCATCAACTGGCCGCGGGTCGAGGCGCTCTCGAAGTTCGGCGGGATCCGGATCGAGGACGACCTCGCCGTCACCCGCGACGGCTGCGAGAACCTCACACGAAACGCCTTCCTGGAGACGGCCTGATACGGCGGGTGGCTCATCCGGCCCACCGGGCCGGTTGTGGGTCCCGCGCGGGTAGGCGAGCCTCACCCTCACTGCATCTCCAGTGAGACAGAATCTACCTTCTTGTCAGCAAATCCTTTATGTCCTGCAACAATACTTCAGTCTTGGAGGACACGGGAGGCGGTGCATTGGGGGCAGGGCGCTTGAGCCTGTTGATGCCCTTGATGACGATGAAGAGTGACAGCGCGATCACCAGGAACTCGAAGATCGTCTGAAGAAACGCGCCGTAGCGGAGCATCACGGGCTTTCCCGCGGCATTGGTCGCAATCTGCACCGCGAGGTCCGTGAAGTTGACGCTGCCGAGCATCGGAGACAGCGCGGGCATGATGACGTCCCCGACGAGCGAGGCGACGATCTTGCCGAAGGCGCCGCCGATCACGACGCCGACGGCCAGGTCGATCACGCTGCCCTTCATGGCGAATTCTTTGAATTCGGAAGTGAAGCTCACGGGTCCCCTCCCCGAGTCGACTCAAGCGCGCCGACGCTTCAGTCGTCGGCGGCTTTTTTCTTCCGGGCGCGCTTCTTCGGTGCCTTGGCGGGCTCTTCCTTCGGCTCGCTCTTAGGCTGCGCTTTGGGCGCGGTCTTGCGGCTGGCCTCGGCCTTCGCCGGCGCCTTCGCCTTGGGTTTCTCCGCCGCCCTGGCGCGGCGGCCGGTCTTCTTCGTTTCGCCCGCCGGCTCCTCGTCCGCCGGCGCAGGCGGCGCCTCCACGAGCTGCATCAGCGCCATGGGAGCTGCGTCCCCGGGGCGCGGCAGCATGCGGAGGATCCGCGTGTAGCCGCCCGGCCGCGTCCGGAAGCGCGGACCGATCTCGGCGAACAGCTTCTCGACGATCTCGACATCGCGCAGCCGCGCGAGCGCGCGGCGGCGGTTGGCGTCGCCGTCGTTCTTCGCGAGCGTGATGAGAGGCTCCACCACCCGGCGCAGCTCCTTCGCCTTCGGGAGCGTGGTGCGGATCCGCTCGTGCCGCAGCAGTGACACCGACATGTTGCGCATCAGCGCGCGCCGGTGCGAGGCGTTGCGCGAGAGCTGACGGCCGGAAAGCTGGTGACGCATGAGATGCCTTCGCTCGAGTGCGCTGCCGTCAGATGACGTCGCGCTCTTCGTCGTGCTTCAGGCCCGCCGGCGGCCACCCGTCGAGGCGCATGCCGAGCATCAGCCCGTGGCTCTGCAGCACCTCCTTGATCTCGGTGAGGGACTTCTTGCCGAGGTTCGGCGTGCGCAGCAGCTCGACCTCGGTGCGCTGCACCAGGTCGCCGATGTAGTGAATGTTCTCGGCCTTGAGGCAGTTGGCGCTGCGCACGGTGAGCTCGAGCTCGTCCACCGGACGCAGCAGTATCGGATCGAACTGCATCTCCGAGACCTTGGTCGCCGCCTCTTCCTCGCCCTGCAGGTCGACGAACACCGACAGCTGGTCCTTCAGGATGCTGCCGGCGCGGCGGATCGCCTCCTCGGCCTCGATGGTGCCGTTGGTCTCGATGTCGATGACCAGCTTGTCGAGGTCGGTGCGCTGCTCGACGCGCGCCGCATCGACCGAGTAGGTGACGCGTCGCACCGGCGAGAAGGAGGCATCGAGCTGCAGGCGGCCGATCGGGCGCGTCTGCTCCTCGAACGCGAGGCGCGATGCCGCCGGGCGGTAGCCGCGCCCGCGCTCGACGCGCAGCGTCATCGAGAGCTCCCCCGCCTTGGTGAGGTTGGCGATCACCAGGTCCCGGTTCACGACCTCGATGTCGTGATCGGTCTGAATGTCGCCGGCGGTCACCGGACCCGGGCCCTTCTTGTGCAGCCGCAGCTCCGCGGAATCGCGCGAGTGCATCCGCAGCGCCACCGACTTCAGGTTCAGCAGGACGTCGACGACGTCCTCCTGCACACCCTCGATGCTGGTGTACTCGTGCAGCACCCCGTCGATCTCGACCTCGGTGATCGCGCTGCCGGGCATCGACGACAGCAGCACGCGGCGCAGCGCGTTCCCGAGCGTATGGCCGAAGCCACGCTCGAACGGCTCGATCACCACGCGCGCCTGGCGCGGGGCAACCGGCTGCACCTTCACCACACGGGGCCTCAGAAACTCGCTTACGGAACCCTGCATTGCCTGTCACCTTGCCGGCTCATTCGCGACCGGCACAAAACGGACATTGGACGGGCTTAAATGGGTGCTCTAAGAGCCCATTGCAAGCCGGCTACTTCGAATACAGCTCCACCACCAGGTTCTCGTTGATATCGGGCAGGACCTCGTCCCGGCCCGGCGCCGACTTGAACACGCCGCGGAACTCCTTGTCGTTCACCTCCACCCATTCGGGGAGCCCCACCTGCTGCGCGACGTTGAGCGCGCTCTGGATGCGCAGCTGCTTGCGCGACTTCTCGCGCACCTGGACGATGTCCCCGGGCCTCACCTGGAAGGAAGCGATGCTCACCGGCTTCTCGTTCACGGTGATCGCCTTGTGGCTCACCAGCTGGCGCGCCTCGGCGCGCGTGGAGGCGAAACCCATGCGGTACACCACGTTGTCCAGGCGGCACTCGAGGAGCCGCAGCAGGTTCTCGCCGGTGGAGCCGCTCTTGCGCGCCGCCTCCTCGTAGTAGTTGCCGAACTGCCGCTCGAGCACTCCGTACATGCGCCGCAGCTTCTGCTTCTCGCGCAGCTGCAGGCCGTAGTCGGACAAGCGCGTGCGGCGCTCACTCTTGAGGCCGCCCGGCGGCACGGTGAACTTGCACTTGTTCTCGAGCGGCTTCACGCCGCTCTTCAGGAACAGATCCGTGCCCTCGCGGCGGGCGAGCTTGCAGGTGGGACCGGTGTATCGCGCCATAGTGTCCTCGTTAAACCCGGCGTCGCTTCGGCGGCCGGCAACCGTTGTGAGGGATCGGCGTCACATCGGCGATGCTGGTGATCTTCAAGCCGCAGTTGTTGAGCGCGCGCACCGCGGACTCGCGTCCCGGCCCCGGTCCGCCGACGCGCACCTCGACGTTCTTCACGCCGTGCTCCTGCGCGGCGACACCGGCCTTCTCCGCCGCCACCTGCGCGGCGAACGGTGTGCTCTTGCGCGAGCCGCGAAAGCCGCAGCCGCCCGAGGTCGCCCACGAGAGCGTATTCCCCTGCCGGTCGGTGATGGTGATGATGGTGTTGTTGAAGGACGCGTGCACGTGCGCGATCGCATCGAGCACGTTCTTGCGGGCCTTCTTCGGCTTCTTGGCCGCCGCGGCGGGTGCCGCCGCGGCCGGCGCCGCGCCGCCCTGCTGGGGTTTCTGCTCGGCTTGCTGCTCGGCTTTCTGCTCAGCCATTCGTCATACCTTTCCGGCGGGTGCGTTCAGCTTGACCGCCTGCTTGCGCGGACCCTTGCGGGTGCGCGCGTTGGTGCGCGTGCGCTGGCCGCGCACCGGGAGCCCGCGGCGGTGGCGGATGCCGCGCCAGCTTCCCAGGTCCATCAGGCGCTTGATGTTCATCGACACTTCGCGACGCAGGTCGCCCTCGACCGCGTACTTGGCGATCTGCGAGCGGATCGAGTTGACCTCGGCCTCGGTGAGATCCTTCACCTTGGTGCTCGGATCGACGCCGGCGGCGACGCAGGCGCTGCGGGCGCGCGAGCGGCCCACGCCGTAGATGTGGGTGAGCCCGACCCACACGTGCTTGTTCATCGGAATGTTGATACCGGCTATGCGTGCCATGTGTGCCTCGCTTCAGCCCTGGCGCTGCTTGTGCCGCGGATCCGAGCAGATGACGTACACCACGCGGCGGCGGCGCACGATCTTGCAGTTCTTGCAGATCTTCTTGACCGAGGGACGTACTTTCATGACTGACCGCCCGAGCCCGTGCGACCGTAGCCGAGCAGGTTCGCCTTCTTGAGCAGATTCGGATAGTGGTGCGACATCGTGTGCGCGTGCAGCTGCGACATGAAGTCCATCACCACCACCACCACGATGAGGAGCGAGGTGCCGCCGAAGTGAAACGGCACGCCCTGCCAGGACACCAGGATCTCGGGCAGCAGGCACACCAGCATCACGTAGAGCGCGCCCCAGAGCGTCAGGCGGGTGAGCACCTGATCGATGTACTCCGCGGTCTGCTGCCCCGGGCGGATGCCGCGCACGAAGGCTCCCGACTTCTTGAGGTTGTCGGCCGTGTCGCGCGCGTTGAACACCAGCGCGGTGTAGAAAAAGCAGAAGAAGATGATCAGCAGCGCGTAGATCAGGAGGTGCAGCGGCTGGCCGTAGCCTAAGGCCGCGGCGACGTTCTGCATGAAGCCCGAGATCGGCCCCTCGGCGCTGGTGCCGAAGAAGCTCGCCAGCGTCGCCGGGAAGAGCAGGAGGCTGGACGCGAAGATCGGCGGGATCACCCCCGACATGTTCATCTTGAACGGCAGGTGGCTCGACTGCCCGGCGTACATGCGCCGTCCCACCTGACGCTTGGCGTAGTCGACCGGAATGCGCCGCTGGGCGCGCTCGACGAACACGACGAACGCGGTGGTGGCGAGCACCACGATGAGGAGCGCCAGCGCGACCGGGCCCTGCATCTCGCCCGAGCTCACCGCCTCCGCGGTGCTGCCGACCGCGCCCGGGAGCCCGGCGACGATTCCCGAGAGAATGATCATCGAGATGCCGTTGCCCACGCCGCGCTCGGTGATCTGCTCGCCGAGCCACATGAGGAACATGGTCCCGGTGGTCATGGTGATGGTCGCCGGGATGAGGAACGCCCAGCCGTGGATCAAGGTCATGCCGCCCTTGGTGAGCGCGCCGGCGGCGGCGAACGACTGCACCAGCGCGAGCCCCACCGTGCCGATGCGCGTGTACTGGGTGATCTTGCGCCGGCCCGATTCGCCCTCCTTGCGCAGCTCCATGAGGGTCGGCACCACCATCGACATCATCTGGATGATGATCGAGGCGGAGATGTAGGGCATGACGCCCATGGCGAAGATCGACAGTCGTGACAGCGCCCCGCCCGAGAACAGGTTCACGATCCCGAGAATCGTGTTGGACCGGTCGGCGAAGAAGCGCGCCACTTCGGCCGGATTCACGCCCGGCACGGGTATGAAGGTGCCGATGCGGTACACGACGAGCGCACCGATGAGGAACAGGACGCGGTTGCGGATCTCGCCGAAGCGAGCGGCCTCGCTGAAGGCGGTGGCCGGATTGGTGAGGCTGGTGGTTGCCATGGCTCTCTTTCAGGCCTCGATCTTGCCGCCCGCGGCCTCGATCGCGGCGCGCGCGCCCTTGGTCACCGCCACGCCCTTCAGGGTCACCGCCCGGGTGAGCGCCCCGGACAGCACCACCTTGGCGCGCTCGGTGCCCGGTGGCACGACGCCCGCCTCGAGCAGCGCCGCGAGATCGACCACGGCCGCCTGCACGCGGGCGAGCTCGGCGAGGCGCACCTCGGCGCGGCTCGTCTTCATGCGCGAGCGAAAGCCGACCTTCGGCATCCGGCGCTGCAGCGGCATCTGCCCGCCCTCGAAGCCGACCTTGTGGTAGCCGCCCTTGCGCGCGCGCTGCCCCTTGGTGCCGCGGCCGCAGGTCTTGCCCTGGCCCGCGGAGGCACCGCGGCCTACGCGCCGGGCGGGGCGCCGGGAGCCGGGAGCGGGCTTCAATGTGTTCAGTCGCATGGGGTTCAGGCGCCTTTCTCGACGCGCAGCAGGTGAGTGGCGGCGGCGATCATGCCACGGTTCGCCGGGGTGTCCGACACGGTCACGCTCTGGTGAATGCGGCGCAGCCCGAGGCCGCGCGCGGACGCGGCGATGTTCCTGAGCTGTCCGTGCAGGCTCTTCACCAGCGTCACTTTGAGCTTGCTGTCCGTCATGGCCCTCAGCCCGTGATCTCTTCGAGGCTCTTGCCCCGCTTGGCCGCGATCTCCTCGGGCGAGCGGATCTTCGCCAGCGCGTTCATGGTGGCGCGCACGACGTTGATCGGGTTGCGCGAGCCGTAGCTCTTGGCGAGGACGTTGCGCACCCCGGCGCATTCGAGCACCGCGCGCATGCCGCCGCCGGCGATGACTCCGGTGCCCTCGGACGCCGGCTGCATGTAAACACGCGTGGCTCCATGAGTACCTGTGACCGCGTAGTACAGCGAATCGTTTCGCAGCGCGACGTTGATGAGGTTCTTGCGCGCACTCGTCATGGCCTTGGAGATCGCCACCGGCACCTCGCGCGCCTTGCCGAAGCCGTAGCCCACGCGCCCGGTGCCGTCGCCCACCACGGTGAGCGCGGTAAAGCCGAACTGCCGGCCGCCCTTGACGACCTTGGCGGTGCGATTGACGGCGACGAGCTTCTCGACGAACTCGTCCGCCGGCTGGCCTTTCTCTGGTCTCGCCATATTCTGTTACCTGCCTAGAACTCGAGGCCCGCCTCGCGGGCCGCATCTGCGAGCGCCTTGACGCGCCCATGGAAATGAAACCCGGAGCGGTCGAAGGCGACCCGGCTCACTCCCGCCGCCTTGGCCCGCTCGGCGATGGCACGGCCGACCGCCTTGGCGGCCTCGACGTTGCCGGTGCCCTTCAGGCCGGCGCGCAAAGCCTCCTGAACGGTGGAGGCGGCGGCGAGCACCTTCGCGCCCGCGGCGTCCACGACCTGCGCGTAGATGTGCCGCGGAGTGCGGTGCACGGTGAGGCGCGCCACGCCCAAATCGCGGATGTGCGCGCGCGTCTTGACGGCGCGCCGCAGGCGGCGCTCTTTCTTCGTCGTGATCACTTCTTCTTCCCCTCCTTGAGGGTGATCTGCTCGCCGGCGTAGCGCACGCCCTTGCCCTTGTAGGGCTCGGGGGGACGGATGTCGCGGATCTCGGCGGCCACCTGCCCGACCTTCTGCCGATCGATGCCCTTCACCCAGATCTCGGTCTGGCTCGGGGTCTCGATGTTGATGCCCTCCGGGATCGGCACGTTCACGGGGTGCGAGAAGCCGAGCGTCAGGTTGAGGCTCTTGCCCTGCACCTGGGCGCGGAAGCCGACGCCCACCAGCTCGAGCTTCTTCTCGTAGCCGCGGGTGACGCCGCGCACCATGTTGGCGAGGTGGGCGCGCGTCGCCCCGGCGCGCGTGCGCGCGAGCCCCTCCGCATCGAACCGGATCTGCAGCTTCTTGTCGGTCTGCACCACCGAGACGCCGGCGGTGAGCGGGAGGCTGAGCGAGCCCTTGGCGCCCTTGATGGTCACGGCATCGGCGGCGATGGTCGCGGTCACGCCCGCGGGCAGCTCGACCGGTGCTTTGGCGATTCTCGACATGACTCTATCTCACTCGCTCAGGCGACGATGCACAGGACTTCCCCGCCCTGCCCGATCGAGCGCGCCTGCCGGTCGGTCATCACGCCTTTGGGAGTGGAGACGATCACCGTGCCCATGCCGCCGAGGACCTTGGGCAGCTCGTCCTTGCCGCGGTAGATCCGCAGCCCCGGGCGGCTGACGCGCTCGAGCCGATCGATCACCGGCCGGCCCTCGAAGTACTTGAGCCCGATCGTGAGCCGCGCCTTACCGCTGTCGGCATCGAGCCGGTAGTCGGCGATGTAGCCCTCCTCCTTCAGCACCTTGACGATCGCGGCCTTGAGGCGCGAGGAAGCGAGCTGCACTTCCGCCTTGCCGGCGGTCTGGCCGTTGCGGATGCGTGTCAGGAGATCGGCAATGGGGTCGGTCATGCTCATGCGACGTCCCTCACCAGCTCGCCTTGACCAGGCCCGGGATCTCCCCGCGGCTCGCGACTTCGCGGATCTTCACCCTCGAGAGGCCGAACTTGCGGTACACGCCGCGCGAGCGCCCGGTGATGGCGCACCGGTTGCGCAGCCGTGCGGCGCTGGCATCGCGCGGCTGCGCCTGCAGCGCCGCGACCGCCGCCGCGCGCGCCTCGGGCGAGCTCCGGGGACTGCGGATCAGCTCCTTGAGCTTGGCGCGCTTGGCCGCGTACTTTTTCACGATCCCGGCGCGACGCTTCTCGCGCTCGACCATGCTGGTCTTCGCCATTAGTGGGTTTCCTGCTACTTGCGGAACGGGAAGCTGAAGGCCTCGAGCAACGCTCGCCCCATGCGATCGTCGCGGGCCGTCGTAGTGATGGTGATGTCCATGCCCCGCACCTGATCGATCTGGTCGTACTGGATCTCGGGGAAGATGATCTGCTCCTTGACGCCGAGCGTGTAGTTGCCGCGGCCGTCGAAGGAGCGCGGCGAGACGCCGCGGAAGTCGCGGATGCGCGGCATGGCGATGTTGATCAGGCGGTCGAGGAACTCGTACATGCGCCGGCCGCGCAGCGTCACTTTGGCTCCGATCGCAAGCCCGGCGCGGATCTTGAAGGCCGCGATCGCCTTGCGCGACTTGGTGACGAGCGGCTTCTGCCCGGTGATCTTGCTGAGGTCGGCGAGCGCCGCGTCCATCACTTTCTTGTCCGCCACCGCTTCCCCGACGCCCATGTTGACCGTGATCTTGCTGATGCGCGGCACCTGCATGAGGTTCGCGATCTGCAGCTCGGTGCGCATCCGCGGCACGACCTGCTCGCGGTAGTACTGGTGCAGCCGCGCCGGGCCGGATGGCCGCTGGGGAGGGGCGCGCTCGGCCTTCGCGTCAGGCTGCTTGCCGGCGGCCGTGTCCGCCTGCTTGTCGGCCGGCTTGCGCTTGTCGGCCGACTTGTGCTTGTCGGCCGGCTTGTGCTTGCCCCGGGGCTTTTCGCCTTCCTTGCCTGCAACGACCTCAGACATCGAGCATCTCTCCGTTCGACTTGAAGAAGCGCACGCGCTTGCCGTCGCCGAGCGTCTTGATCCCGACTCGATCGCCGCGCTTGGCGCCGGGGTTCCAGATCGCGACCTTGGAGACCGGCAGCGGCATCTCCTTCTCGATGATCCCGCCCTGCTTGCCCGCCTGCGGGTTGGGCTTCTGGTGCTTCTTCACCATGTTGACGCTCTCGACGACCACGCGGCCGTCGGCCAGCACCTGCAGCACCGCGCCGCGCCGGCCCTTGTTGCGGCCCGACAGCACCACCACCTGGTCGCCCTTGCGGATCTTCTTCATCAGAGCACCTCGGGCGCGAGCGAGATGATCTTCATGAACTGCTGGTTGCGCAGCTCGCGCGTCACCGGACCGAAGATGCGCGTGCCGATCGGCTCCAGTTTGTTCGTGAGCAGCACCGCCGCGTTGCCGTCGAAGCGGATCAGCGAGCCGTCGGGACGGCGCACGCCGCGCGTGGTGCGCACCACAACCGCGTCGTAGACCTCGCCCTTCTTCACCTTGCCGCGCGGAATGGCGTCCTTGACGCTCACCTTGATCACATCGCCGACGGTGGCGTAGCGGCGGCGCGTGCCGCCGAGCACCTTGATGCACATCAGGGTGCGAGCGCCCGAGTTGTCGGCGGCATTCAGCATGGTGCGCAACTGGATCATGATTCAGCGCTCCGCGGCCTTCTCCACGACCTCGAGCAGCCGCCAGGACTTGTGCCGCGACACGGGGCGGCAGGGGGTGATGGTCACGAGGTCGCCCTCGCGGCAGGCGCCGTTCTCGTCGTGCGCCAGGAGCTTGGTGGTGCGGCGGATGTACTTGCCGTAGGCCGGATGGCGCACCAGGCGCTCGATCTCGACGGCGATGGTCTTCTGCATCTTGCTGCTCACGACGCGCCCGGTCAGGGTGCGCGCGCCGCGCGGCTCCTCTACCCGGGGCGCCCGCTCCGGCGCGGCCGGCGCCTGCTCGAGCGTCTCCCCGGCCGGCTCCGCCGCCTGCTCGGCCGGCTCCGCCGTCAGCGCTGCCTGCTCCGGCGCCTGCGCTGGCGGCGCCTTGCTCTTCTTTGCGCTCTTCTTTGCGGTCTTGGTCGCGGTCTTCGTTGCGCTCATTTCTTCCTAACTCCGCCGGTTGCCGCCTGAGTGGCGTCCACGCTCACCTCGCGCAGCACCGTCTTGACGCGCGCGATGTTGCGCCGGACCTTCCCGAACTGGTCAGGCTTCGGCGCCTGCCCGGTGGCCCGCTGCATGCGCAACGCGAACTGCTCCTTGCGCAGCTTGACGAGCTCATCGGCGAGCTCGGCCGCGGACTTGGTGCGCAGCTCCTTGGCTTCCATCTAGCGAACCTGCCGTTTCACGAACGAGGTGGCCACCGAGAGCTTGGAGCCGGCGAGCCGGAACGCTTCGCGCGCGGTGGGCTCGTCAACCCCTTCCATCTCGAACAACACCTTGCCGGGCTGTACGCGCGCCACGTAGTACTCGACGTTTCCCTTGCCCGAGCCCATGCGGACCTCGAGCGGTTTCTTCGAGATCGGGACGTCGGGAAACACGCGGATCCAGATCTGCCCGCCGCGCTTCACGTAGCGGGCCATGGCGCGGCGTGCCGCTTCGATCTCGCGCGCCGTCATGCGCGCGCGGCTCGTCGCCTTCAGGCCGAACTCGCCGAAGGACACGTTGTTGCCGCGCTGCGCCAGGCCGGGATTACGGCCCTTGAACTGCTTGCGGAACTTGGTGCGCTTGGGCTGAAGCATCGTCAGGCCTGCGCGGGGGTCTCAGGAGCGTCCGGGGCGGCTGGGGCTGCGGCGGCGAGCGGTGCGGCCGGGGCCGCGGCGGCGAGCGGTGCGGCCGGCGGCGCGGCGCCTTCGGCTTCCGCGGCCTGCTGCTGCGCGAGCTCGCGCTTATCGAACACCTCGCCCTTGAATATCCAGACCTTGACGCCGATGACGCCGTAGGTGGTATTCGCCTCCGAGAGGCCGTAGTCGATGTCGGCGCGGAAGGTGTGCAGCGGGATACGCCCCTCACGATACCACTCGGTGCGTGCGATCTCCGAGCCGTTGAGCCGGCCCGAGACGCGCACCTTCACCCCGAGGGCGCCGCTGCGCATGGTGCTCATGACCGCGCGCTTCATGGCGCGGCGGAACATGACGCGCTTCTCGATCTGTTGCGCGATGGAATCGGCGACCAGCTGCGAGTCGAGCTCGGGCTTTCTGATCTCGGCGATGTTGAGCCGCACGTCGTTGACGCTCATGCCGAGGAGCGCGGCGGTCTCCTGGCGCAGCTTCTCGATGTCCTCGCCCTTCTTGCCGATGACGATGCCGGGCCGCGCGGTCTGGATGGTGATGTTGACTTTCTTGGCGGCGCGCTCGATCAGAATGCGGCTCACCGAGGCCTCGGCGAGCTTCTCCTTGAGGAACTCCCGCACTCTGAAGTCGGTGTGCACGTGCGTCGGGAACTGCTTCTTGCTGGCATACCAGCGCGAGGTCCAGTCGCGCACTATCCCGAGTCGGATGCCCAGCGGATTGACCTTCTGACCCATGCGTTAGTCCTTCTTGCCGTCGCTGACGCCGACGGTGATGTGGCTGTTGCGCTTGATGATGCGCGCGCCGCGCCCCTTGGCGCGGGCATGGAAGCGCTTGAGCTGCGGGGCGGCATCCACGTGGATGAGCGCCACCTTCAGCTCGTCGATGTCGGCGCCGTGGTTGTGCTCGGCGTTGGCGACCGCGGACTCGAGCACCTTGCGCACGATCTGCGCACCCTTCTTCGGCATGTAGCGCAGCGTTGCGATCGCATTGCCGACCGGGCGGCCGCGCACTACGTCCGCGACCAGCCGGCACTTCTGCGGGGAAATGCGCGCGTAACGGAGTTTGGAAATGACCTGCATGAGCTTTAAGCTGCGCCCTCAGGTGGCGGCGGCCTCCACCTTGCGATCGCCCGAGTGCGCCTTGAAGGTGCGGGTCGGGGCGAACTCGCCGAGCTTGTGGCCCACCATGTTCTCGGTGATCAGCACGGGAATGTGCTGGCGGCCGTTGTGGACGGCGATGGTGACGCCCACCATCTCCGGCACTACCACGGAGCGGCGCGACCAGGTCTTGATCGGCTTGCGGTCGTTCTTGGCGGCGGCCACCTGCACCTTCCTGGCGAGGTGCAGGTCGACGAACGGGCCTTTCTTCAGCGAGCGTGGCATACGGGTCTCGATTAGCGGATACGGTTCTTGCGGCGCTGCACGATCATGTTGTCGGTGCGCTTGTTGTGACGGGTCTTCAGTCCCTTCGTGTTCCAGCCCCACGGCGACACGGGGTGCGGATTGCCCTGACCGGACTTGCCTTCCCCGCCACCGTGCGGGTGATCGACCGGGTTCATGGCGAGCCCGCGCACCGTCGGACGCACGCCGCGCCAGCGCTTGGCGCCCGCCTTGCCGTAGCTGCGCAGGTTGTGCTCGTCGTTCCCCACCTCGCCGAACGTGGCGCGGCAGTCGATGTGCACCTTGCGGGTCTCGCCGGACTTCAGGCGCAGGTACGCGTAGATGCCCTCGCGCGCGGTGAAGGACACGGAGCTCCCGGCGCTCCTCGCCAGCTGTCCGCCGCGGCCGGGCTTCATCTCGACGTTGTGGATGATGGAGCCCACCGGAACGTGGCGCAGCGACATCGCGTTGCCCGACTTGATCGGCGCATCCGCCCCCGAGCGCACCTCATCGCCCGTCTTCACGCCCTTGGGCGCCAGGATGTAGCGCCGCTCGCCGTCGGCGTACCTGATGAGCGCGATGTGGCTGGTGCGGTTCGGGTCGTACTCGACCCGCTCGACGACGCCGGTGATGCCGTCCTTGTCGCGCTTGAAGTCGATGATGCGGTACTTCTGGCGCATCCCGCCGCCATGATGGCGCGTCGTGATGCGGCCGAAGTGGTTGCGGCCCCCGGTCTTGCTCTGGTGCGCGGTGAGCGCCATGTGCGGGGCGCCCTTGTGCAGGTGCGAGCGGTCGACCTTCACCACCGCGCGGGTGCCGGGAGTTCTGGGCTTGTACTTGATGAGGGCCATGGGCGGCTTCCGATTCCGTCAGACCTTGGCGCGGGCTTCGTAGTCGATCGTCTCACCCGAGGCGAGGCTCACGTAGGCCTTCTTCCAGTCCTGGGTGCGGCCCTGGAGGCGGCCGAAGCGCCGCTGCTTGCCCGGCTCGTTGACGACCTGAACTCCCGAGACCTTGACGTCGAACATGAGCTCGACCGCCTTCCTGATGTCGGTCTTGGTCGCATCCCGCCGCACGCGGAAGGTGTACTGGTTGTGGTTCTGCATCGCGAGCGAAGTTTTCTCGGTGACGTGCGGGGCGATCAGAACACTCATCAGCTGCTCGCGGTTCACTGCAGACGCTCCTCGATGAGCTTCACCGCCCCGACGGTCATCAGCACCTTGTCGTAGGCGGCGAGGGAGAGCGGGTTCAGGGCCGGCACCTCGATGACCTCGACGTGCGGCAGGTTGCGCGCGGCGAGCGCGAGCTTCTCGTCGCTCGCCTCGACCACGATCAGCACCGACGCCAGCTCCCAGGCCTTGAGCTGCTGGGCGAGGAGCTTCGTCTTCGGCGCCTCGAGCTTGATGCCGTCGGTGACCAGCAGCCGCTCGGTGCGCGCGAGCTCGGAGAGCATCGAGCGGATCGCGCCGCGATACATCTTGCGATTGACCTTCTGGGTGAAATCGCGCGGCTTGGCCGCGAAGGTCCTGCCGCCGCCGATCCACAACGGCGAGCGGTTGGATCCCGCGCGGGCCTGGCCGGTGCCCTTCTGGGCGTAGGGCTTGCGCCCGCCGCCCGACACCTCGGCGCGGGTTTTCTGAGCCTTGGTGCCAGCGCGCCCCGCCGCTCGGTACGCGGTCAGCACCTGGTGCACGAGCGGCTCGTTGAACTTGTGGCCGAAAGCGGCTTCCGACACCTGCAGCGCCCCCGAGCCATTGACCAGCTTCAGTTTCATGCCCTTACTTCTTCTCGGCCTTCGCCGCCTCCGCCTTGGGCGCATCCTTCGCCGGCGCGGCCTTGGCCGGTGCGGCCTTGGCCGGTGCGGCCTTCGCGGCCTGCTTCGGCGCCCCGCCCGACTTGGCCGGCGTCGTGATCTTGCGCGTTGCGTGGCGGGCGGCCTTGAGCGACGGACGCACGATCACCTGGCCACCCGGCGCCCCGGGCACCGCGCCGCGGATGAGGAGCAGGTTTCTTTCCAGGTCCACCTGCACCACGCGCAGGTTCTCGATCGTGCGGCGCTGGACGCCCATGTGGCCGGACATGCGCCGCCCCTTGAATACTCGTCCCGGCGTCTGGCGCTGGCCGATGGAGCCCGGCGCGCGGTGCGACAGGGAGTTGCCGTGGGAGGCGTAGCCGCCCGCGAAGTTGTGACGCTTCATGGTGCCCGCGAAGCCCTTGCCGATGGTCGTCCCCGTGACGTCGACGATCTCGCCCTCCTTGAAGAGGTCGGCCTTGATCTCGGCCCCGGGCGTGAGGTCGGTCTTGTCGGCCGCCGTCAGCCGGAACTCGACCAGTGCTCTCCCGGGCGCGACGTTGGCGCGTGCGAAGTGTCCGGCCACCGCCTTGGAATAGAGCTGGGGCCGGCGCGTGCCGTAGGTGACCTGCACCGCGCGATAGCCGTCCTTGTCCTGCGCCTTGACCTGGGTGACGCGGTTCGGCAGGACCTCGATGACCGTCACCGGCACGGTTTCGCCGGCGTCGGTGAAGACGCGCGTCATGCCGGCCTTGCGACCGACCAGTCCGATAGCCATTCCAGGTCCTCTCACGACCGCTAAGCGCCTGAAGCGCCCCGGAACCATTGGCTTCAGGCTAAGTCATTGACACAACAGGAGATTTCGCGCTTCTCGCCCATGTGGCTGCGCTGATCTCGAGTGGTCTTGGATCTAGGCCCGCAGGCCTCTTCCAACCTCGCCCGATGCCGCTTGTGCGACGTGGCCGCGGGTTAATCCCCGGGCCCAAAAGGGCGCGCAGTATAGGCGCGCGCAACGCCGCAATCAACCTTCGAGACTCACGGACTAGCGCCCAGGGCCTGAAGCCGTTCCTGAAGCCCGGGGTGCGACGCGAGGAATCCCCCCGGGTCGCCGCCCTGGCGTTCGGCCAGGCGCTTGAGGAGGGCGGCGAGTCGCCGGGGGTCGACCTGGTGTAGCCCCAGCCAGCGAGCCGCGAACGCATCCGCCTCGCGCTCAAAGTCGCGCGAGTACGCGGCGGTCACCAGCAGGGTCGGTGCCACCGCGGCGAGCGATGACACCCCGCTCACGTCACCGAAGACCCCGACGATGAGGAGCGTCGTGGCCGAAGCCTGCACCAGCATCCGCATCGCGTGCCGATTCACGAGGTGCCCGACTTCGTGGGCCAACACTCCGCGCAGCTCATCGTCATTCCTGGCGAGCTGCTCGAGCTCATCCGTGAGCACCACGATGCCGGAAGGGAGCGCGAGCGCGTTCGCCCCGATTGAGCCGCCGCCGCGGAACTCGAGGCGAAAGTGCGCATCGCTCCCCGACACGCCCACGGTGATGTCGGAGAAGATCCCCCGCAGCTGCGCCTGACGCGCGGTCGTCAATGTCGTCGGGCGGAACGTGGAGGAATCGAGGACCCGAAGAGTGTCGGTGGCGATGAATGAATCGACGCTGGGCGGAACGAATCGCACCGCGCGGGCGGCCAGCGCCGGAACGCCAAACTTGAGAAACCCTGCGGAGCCGAGCAGCGTCGTCACGACCGCCAGCAGCGCATAGCGCCAGCGGCTCTCGAGCCTGCGGATCGGCGCCTCGGCGGTTCGCAGCCCCGCCGCCTCCAAGGCGGCGTCGAAAGCGGCGTCGTCGATCACCTCGAGCGAGCCACCGTCCGGCAGCTGCACGATGCGGTGGGTCTCCCCCACGCGCTCGCCCACGTGCACGGCCGTGAACGGAACGCTCGTGTCGGTCCCGGCCGTGTGGATCGTCAGGCTGGCGAAATGGCCACTCGCGGCGATCGCGAGCGTCGCGTCAAGCGCGCCCGATGTCCTGCCGTCATAGAGCCGGGCGCGAATCGGCGATGTCGTCACGTCAGAAACCGAAATCGACGTCGAGGAGCGAGCTGATTTCCTCGCCCGTTGCGGCCTGAACCGGAGTGGCCGCGGCCGCGACGAAGTCATCGAGCGAGCCGTGAGCCTCGAGTTCGAGGCCCTCCAGCCGGTAGCGCGCCAGGCGGATCTGCGCCCACGGTGTGTACAGGCCGAGCGTGAAGACCAGGGCGAGCAGGTTCGTCAGATAGATACTGATCAGTGGGGTTGCCCGCAGATCCGAGACGACACGATGCGGTCCGAGCGAAGTCGTGCCGAAGACCTCGTTGAGATTGCGGGCCTGCACGTAGCCGTGCACGACAGACAGGATGACGGCGTACATCGCGGCCACGCCCGCCGTCGTGACGACGCGCGTCACCGCGGGCGGCGCCCCGGCGGCGTTCAGTACGCCTACGACGACCGCGAGGAGGATCCCGAGGACAACTCCGACGACGAGCGCTAGTCCCATCCCGGCAAATGCGGTCTTGAAAAAGCGCCCAGCGTCGGGATGACAGTCAAATGCGGTGGCACCATAGCGGCTGCGGCTCACGATGAATTGATACCGCTCGCGGGAAAACCGCGGCATCAGGAGGCCCGCGGTCGCGATCCCGAGAATGAGCCAGCCGAGCAACTGGCGGTAAGCTCCCCGGTAGTCGGGGCTGAAGTCGAATCGCAGCCCGCGCCAGGACGTGACGCGAAGCGCGAACATGCGCGACTTCACCACCAGCCACGGCGTGACGAGGGCGAGGAGGCCGAGGACGATGAACGTAGCGAGCGTCGAGGTCTGACGCGCAAGGAGGTAGGTGCCCGCGAGGGCTGCGGCGATGAGGCGGCCTCTCAGGATCGCCCGCGGATCGCCGTGATAGCCGAAAGCACTGCCCGCCACCACCGTACAGCCATAGAAGTAGCGCAGTTTCCGGACCTTGGCCCACGCCGAATAGATCCCCAGGGTCACGATCGTCAGCGCCAGATTGACGATCCAGATCCTGAAATACTCCTTTGGGTCGGCCGTGAACTCGGGCCGGTACCGGACCGGGGCGCTCGCCTCGCCGGTGATCCCGGCGCGCGCGGCGACTTCGGCTTCCCACTTGCGGCGCTCGATCTCCGTGGTCAGCGCCTGATAATCCAGGGGAAAGTGCTCGCGATCGATCCGCTCGAGCGCTTCGTCCAGTTGCTCCCGGGTGAAGGATCGGAAGTCGAGCTCACCGTCCGTAGCCATGCGGTGGCCACCGTTGTTGTTAGAGGTATCAGAGGGTCGACGTCGCGGCGACCATCTTGCCAGATTCAGCGACCGGCGGCGCAGCCGGTGTCGGACCCGCCGGGGGCTGCGGCGTGGATGAGATGGGTAAGCCGGCCCCCGGGGTGGGCCGCTGTCAGTTCAGCTTGATCTGCACGTCGACGCCCGCCGGAAGCTCGAGCTTCATGAGGGCGTCGACTGTCTTGTCGGTCGGGTTCACGATGTCCATGAGACGCTTGTGGGTGCGCAGCTCGAACTGATCGCGCGCGTCCTTGTCGGCGTGCGGAGAGACGAGCACCGTGAAGCGCTCCATCTTGGTCGGCAGCGGCACCGGGCCCTTGACGGTCGCGCCGGTGCGCCTGGCGGTCTCGACGATTTCGCGCGCGGACGAGTCGATCAGGCGATGGTCGAACGCCTTCAAGCGGATACGGATGTTCTGGTTCGCCATTCCTGCCACCCCGGTTAAGAAATCGTTCGCACTACTTCAGAATCTTCGCCACCACGCCGGCGCCGACGGTCTTGCCGCCCTCGCGAATCGCAAAGCGCAGCCCCTGGTCCATGGCGATCGGGCTGATCAGCTCGATCGTCATCTTGATGTTGTCCCCGGGCATCACCATCTCCACCCCGGCCGGCAGCTCGATCGTGCCCGTCACGTCCGTGGTGCGAAAGTAAAACTGCGGCCGGTACCCCT
>Ga0209471_1000431_pt1 | contig 28688 bp, 27 predicted proteins | sample GraSoiAngelo_128_FD_185885 | JGI IMG/M metagenome (GOLD analysis project Ga0209471, IMG submission 185885) | Grasslands soil microbial communities from the Angelo Coastal Reserve, California, USA - 14_0927_12_20cm (SPAdes) (version 2) | ecosystem: Environmental > Terrestrial > Soil > Grasslands ... | reverse complement strand
AGAAGCAATTCATTCAGCACCTGGTTACGTGGCAGGGAATGCAGATGAGCATTCGCCCTCACGATACTGCAAAAGTTTTCAACTTGTAGGCAGCGTTCGCGCCCTGGCGCGGACCGTGGAAACGAAAAGGGGAATGGAAAGCAAATTTTCGTTTGCAAATTGAAATAAACTGAGAATGGCCAGGTGATCGGCACTAGCAGCGAACGATATTTACACTCTTGATTCCCTTAGTTGCGTTTCGAGTGTCGACCACCAGCTTCGAATCCTTAACGATGCGCTGATAATCGTAATCGGAATGGTCAGTCACAATGAGAACGCAGTCGTACTGGCCCAGGTTCTCGAGCGATGAGCACTTCATCTGCAGATCGTACTTGCGACCTTTGCCGATGAAAGGAAAGTATGGATCGTTATAACTGACCTGGGCGCCTTCTTTCTGCAACAGTTCGATGATGGTGAGAGCGGGAGATTCGCGCAGATCATCAATATCCCTTTTGTACGCGACACCCAGCACCAACACGCACGCTCCGTTGAGCGCTTTCTTGTGGCGGTTGAGCGCGCCTGCGACGGCACTCAAAACGTGATAGGGCATCGAAGTGTTAATTTCGCCGGCCAACTCAATGAAGCGAGTGCGGAAGTCCCACTGCTTGGCTTTCCAGGAAAGATAAAAAGGATCCACTGGGATGCAGTGTCCGCCTAAACCGGGACCGGGATAAAAGGGATGGAATCCAAAGGGTTTCGTCGAGGCAGCTTCAATGACTTCCCAAATGTCCAACCCCATTCGCAGACAGAGCAGCTTCAGTTCATTGACCATCGCGATATTCACGCAGCGGTAAATGTTCTCCAGCAGTTTAGTCATCTCCGCCACCGCCGGCGAAGAGACGCGCACCGTCCGGGTAAAAATCGAGCCGTACAATGCAGCAGCGAGTTCTGCGGCTTCGGGATCAAGTCCCCCTACGACCTTCGGAATGTCTCTGCGCGCAACCGTGGTGTTGCCCGGATCTTCGCGTTCCGGGGAGAATGCCACATAGAACTGCTGCTCCTGCGAAGTGCCGGCACGCGCCGCTTTCAAACCATTCTTGTTTTCATTTTCGAGAATCGGCAGCAGGACCTCCTCCGTCGTACCTGGATATGTAGTGCTCTCCAGTACGACCAGGTGCCCCGGCTTGAGGTAGGGCGCGATGGAGTGAGCCGTGCTGGTGATGTAGCTCAGGTCGGGTTCGTGGTACTCGTTGAGCGGGGTCGGAACGCAAATAATGATGGCGTCCATGTCAAGGAGACGGGAGTAATCCGCTGTTGCCGAGAAACCGCGCGCCTGAGCGGATTGGATCTCTTCCGCCGGGATGCGGAAGATATAGGAACCACCTTTGGTTAAGGTGTCTATCTTTCGCTTGTCAATGTCAAAGCCGGTAACGGGAAATTTCTGCTCAATGTAAAGGAGTGCCAAGGGCAGCCCGACATAACCGAGGCCGATGACCGCGACCCGCGCCTGACGAGCCTCAATTCTATTTTTTAGTTCGGTAAAAAGGGTTACTGGTATGGAACGGCTGGTCATAATTTATTGTCAAATTCTTTTCGATTCTAGCATGCTGCCCGGTGGCCTTTGAGTGTGGGGGTGACAGTTAGATGAAGGCGCTGGTGTCATGCGGTGATCGGAAGAACTGAAGAACAATGGTTCGTAGAACTCTGATCGTCGCAGGAGGGTTGCTGGCACTTGTCCTGGGGGCCGCATCCGGCGGATTTTTGGTAGTTGATGAGCCCCGAAAATCAGACGTGATCATAGTGCTGGCGGGTGAGACAGACCGTCGTCCGGCACGGGCCCTGGAATTATTCGATCAAGGGTACGCCTCAAAGATTGTCCTCGATGTTCCCGCGCAGGCCAAGATCTATCGGTGGACACAGCCAGAGCTAGCCCAAAAGTACGTTGATAGTCTCTCCCAGGCGCCGGCAATCACAATTTGTAAAATCACCGGTCTTTCAACCAAAGCTGAGGCTAAAGATGCCGCGAGATGTTTAAATGCCATGGGTGGCAGAAACGTAATTGTAGTGACCTCGGACTTTCACACTCGGCGCGCGTTGAGTGTCTTTACACGCGAGATTCCAGCTTACAAGTTCAGCGTGGCGGCCGCCTACAACCCGAGTGAATTTGGTGTGCAGTGGTGGCGTCACCGGCAGTGGGCCAAAGTGAACTTCGATGAATGGCTGCGGCTTTTGTGGTGGGAAACCATCGATAGGTGGCGTTAAGCCCTTAGCGAACGTGACCACTGCTGGCCCAGCAGGAAACCCGAAAGACAATTGACCAGCCAGGGGCGGCAAGCTAGGATTGCGAAAATAATAGTGTGCTAGCGGAGTGTTTGGAATGCGAATGCCCTTATATCGCAGGATTCTAAGCTGCGTCATGATTGCAATTGTGCCTGCTGCCATGTTCGCGGCTGACACCGGTGCGGCCATGCTTTATACCAATGGCACTACCTGGCTCAATGGCGCTGGCATTCCCAAGTCATCCGCTGTTTTCGCAGGCGATCTCATCCAGACCAAAGGGAACTCAGTTGCCAACATTAAAGCCGTCGGTTCAAGCGTCATTGTATTGGCGGATTCAATGGTCGAGTTCGAGGGTAACGCCGTGAAACTGGAGCATGGTGGTGTAACTGTGTCGACCTCTAAGGCATTGGCGACGCATGCCGGTGACTTGACGGTGACCCCGGCTACTAATGGCTGGACAGATTTCGACGTCAAAGACGTGGATGGCGACGTCCATATCGCGGCTCGCAAGGGCGATGTGTTAATTGCCGATGAAAGCGGAACCACCACTCTGCCGCAGGGACAACAGACGACTCGTGAAGAATCTTCGACCACCAAGAAGAAGAAAAAAAGGGCAGGCGCGGCCGTTTCCGCCGCCCGCGGAAGCATCCTGGATTCACCGTATGCGATCGGTGCGGGCGTTGCTGCGGTTGGAGGCGTAGCGGCATGGGTGCTGTTGCGATCAGACGATCCGGTCAGTCCAGTCAATCCGAATTGAGCCGCGGCCGTTTCTTCGGCCATCCTAAATTCTTGTCCCACCCACTGATTGACTCTCTTTCGTTCTACTCAAATGTTGCTTCCCTTATCGGCAGCGAAATATACGGCATTCGCATCCAAATAGCCCAATGACGGACGATATCAGCAAGTCCTGGCTGCGACGTCGCGTGGAGGGCGCTGTGCAAAGCGGCCTGACGCGAGCGTATGAAACGGTGAAAGTCGATCCGGCAAGATTTCTTCTACAACTGCGCTCTGCCTACGGCTTGCCGATCACGACCTTTGCCGGGGTCTATTCCGTGGATCCAGGTCTCCTGGACCGCATCTCGCGGTCATTGATCCGCAGCGGAATGAAAGTGGCGGCAGCCGAAGGTGCCGGACTTGGCTTGGGTGGCGCCATCACCATTCTGCCCGATCTCAGCATTCTTGCAGGAGTCACACTGCGTACCATTCAGAAGCTAAGCCTGCTTTACGGCTTCGAATTTAATACCGATGAGGAAATTTCCGAATTATGGATTGCCGCCGCCACGGCCGCTGGGGTGGACATCAGCAGAGAACTTGTGGAGAAGGAAGTAGTCAATCGCTTTGTTCCGCGAGTAATCCAGCGGATCGCCGTGAAAGCCAGTGCCGAAGTAGTAGAGAAGTGGGCGGGACGGGTGATTCCAGTGGTCAGCTCTTTGATTGGCGCAGCCCTGAACTATTATTTTGTGCGAACCTGGGGAGCGCGCGCTAACGCGCATTTTCGCCAGAAACATTTACTGGTCCGCAGCCGGATGGCAGCCAGTCCGGCGATGATTCCCGGCGCGGATGGAACACTGCTGTCACCCTAAGCTGACGACTCCCCATGCGCCTTTGTATTCTCGCGAATTCTGCGTAATCTTCTGTTAGAGGCTCCCGCATTGAGACTGAAATCATTTCGCTGCGCCGCGGTTCTCTTCGATCTCGACGGAGTCTTGGTCGATTCCACCCACTCGGTCAGCCGGCAGTGGCGCATCTGGGCGAATGAGAACAACCTCGAGCCTGCGAGAATTTTGGAGATTGCCCACGGTCGGCGCACGGCGGAAGTCGTGGAACTCCTGACACCCCATCTGGCGGTGGAAGATGAGGTCACGAAGATCGAGCAGCGCGAGGCTGCCGATACCGATGGCGTTCGCGTCATGCCAGGCGCCCCTGAACTGGTGGCTGCCATTCCGGATGGCTATTGGTGCGTGGTCACTTCCGGAACCCGTTACCTGGCCACATCGCGCCTTCGCCTTGCCGGGATTCGGATTCCAAAGGTTCTGGTATCAGCCGAGGATGTTGTGAAGGGAAAACCTGCTCCCGAGCCTTACTTGAAAGGCGCCCGAATGTTGGGAATGGAGCCAGCTCAATGCCTGGTCATTGAAGACGCGCCGGCGGGAATTCTTTCTGCACATGCCGCCGGCATGAAGGTCGTGGCGTTGACCAGCACCTATCCGGCATCAGAATTAGGAGAAGCGGATGGCCTGGTGCAGAGCATTGCACAGATTCGCCTTAGTTTTGACGCCGCCCGCAGCAAGCAAGCTCTGGATATTTCTATCGTTTGACTTTGTATGAGGCTGACATGCGGCTGTCTGCTTTTATCTCAGAAAGTCTTCTAGCTCGATCCGCTGATCAGTCTTGTCGTCGCGGTACTTCACGATGACGGGGGTATAGAGCGAAAGGTTCCACTCCGCGGCCTGTCCCGTTTTGACTGCTCTCGCACCGGGAACCACAACCGCGTTTTCCGGGACCTCCAAGGGTTTGTCGCCGGTCGCGCGATACACCTGCCCGCGCACAATATCGTAAATCGGTGTGGATCGAGTCAGAACAGTGCCTGCACCAAGCACCGCCCGGGAGCGCACCAGTGTCCCTTCATAAATCCCGCAGTTTCCGCCCACGAGTACGTCATCTTCCACGATCACGGGCGCAGCACTCACCGGTTCCAGCACGCCGCCGACCTGCGCCCCCGCACTCAGGTGGACGCGTTTCCCAACTTGTGCGCACGAACCCACCAGGGCGTGCGAGTCTACCATGGTATCCTCGTCCACGTACGCGCCGACATTGATAAACATTGGGGGCATGCAAATTACGGATGGCGCTACGTAAGCTCCCATGCGCACGGAGGAGCCACCGGGCACGACACGCACGCGATCGTTCACAGTAAATCGGCGGAGAGGAAAAGTGTCTTTATCAACAAAGGAGAGGCCCGTGCCGTCGCCCATTTCCGTGAGTTCGCCTAGCCGAAAACCCAGTAGAATGCCGCGCTTCACCCAGGCATTTACGAACCAATCCTTACCCTTTTTTTCTGCGGCACGGATCTTGCCCTGCGTGAGGGCATCACGAAAATCAAGAAAGGTCTGCCGGGCGTTCGGGTCGCGCTCAACTTCGCCTGGCGGTGTCAGGCGTTCGATGGCAGCTTTCAATGCTTCCATGCGAAGGGAAGTATATAGGGAAAGAATTCCACAACGCAGAGATCAGGGTGGCAGATGGAATCGCTATACAACGGCCAGCTTCATTTGGGTGCGGTACCAGGCCACGGTTCGGCGAAGCCCCTCTTCGAAGTTCACTTTCGGCGCGTAGCCCAAGGATTTCTGGGCGCGCGAGATATCGGCCAGGGAGTGCTTGATGTCTCCCTCGCGTTCCGGGCTGTACTTCGGCTTTCCTGAATACCCGGTAAGTTTCTGCACGGCGCTGAATGTCTCGTTTAGTGAGATGCGGCGTCCGGTGGCGATATTAATTACCTGGCCGGCGACCTGCACGGCGGGCGCCTCGCAGGCCAACAGGTTGGCGTCCACAGCATTGTCGATGTAGGTGAAGTCCCGGCTTTGTTCGCCATCTCCAAAGATCGTAGGCTGCTCGCCCGCGAGCATCTGAGTAATGAACTTAGCCAGCACTCCTGAGTATGGCGATGAAGCGTCCTGCCTTGGCCCAAAGATATTGAAATACCGCAAGCAAACTGTCTCCAGTCCGTAGCAGCGGTAAAACGACGTCATGTAGTGCTCGCTGGCAAGCTTGGCGACGGCGTAGGGAGAAATCGGATTAGGTATCATGCCCTCGTGTTTGGGTAAAGTCGGAGTATCGCCGTAGGCAGAAGAGGAAGCTGCGTAGATCACACGCTTGGCTTTGGCATCCCGAGCAGCGACAAGGAGATTCAAGGTACCATCAACATTGGCGCGATTGTTGCCTAGCGGATCGAGCACAGATTTGGGTACCGACGGGATAGCCGCCTGGTGCAGGACATAGTCTACGTCCTGGCAGGCACTCTTCATGGCGTTGAGGTCGAGCAGATCAGCTTCGCGGAAATCAATGCGATGCAGAATTTCTACGAGGTTCTCCCGCCTGCCGCTGGCGAAATTATCTATTCCCCGCACCCGTTCTCCCCGCTCCAGCAGAGAGTGTGCTAACGAGGAACCGATGAAACCAGCGATTCCTGTGATGAGGTAGGTTGCCATAAATAGATATGATATCGAATCGTCTGCTATCGCGCTCTGGCCCGGAGACAAACGAAAGTAACCCAAGGGAATTTGTCCAAGGTCAGTTAATTCCGATTACGACCAGCAGTAAGTTGTCGCAAGGCTGGCCGGGGGTGAAATTCGCGCGCGCGAATTGATTGATGGGGAACTGGCTGCGCTGGTCGCCGCAGAATGTCAGCGTGCTGGAATTGCCATTAAAGAGAAAAGTCACAACCGTTCCGGGGCTGGACATTCCATTCCCGAACACAACTGTAAACTGCACCACACTGACGAAGCCGCTTTCGGTCTTAATACTGTCACTGCCGCTAAAAGCGCCGCGAAAAGAAACGGTCCCGCAACCGCTACTGGTGAGAAGCAGGGCACAGGCGAGGAGAGCGATCAGGAGGGTTTTCACCACGTCACACCTCGCACAAATCTGAGGGTCACGAGAAAATGGCAGGAAACGGAATTCCTAGCGGGCCGGGCCACTCATCTGGTTCTGCGCGAATACTGCTTCCTGCTTCTTTAACAGTTCAAGTCCCTGAGCAAAAGTAAGATCCCTGGGTACCGGGCGATAGTCGCTAAAGACCTCATCCGACTTGATAGTGAGCCGTTTGACCATCATGATTTTCCCGGTAAAGCTAAGGTTCATGCGGGAGACTTCCCAGCCGTCCTCGGGAACAGCAGTCTGCTGCACGAGGAAGTGCCCGCCCTTGTCAAGATGCCCGAGAATTCCCCAGCCAAATCCGACTTCCTTGAATAGAGTGCCATCGATCTCAGCAATGCGGTTGCGTTTGGCATCGATCAAAAGAACGCCGTGCATTCCGGTCAGCACTTGCTCGACGCGCGAGGGGGGATTGTACTTTGGATTGGGATGAAATCTCAGCTTTACCAGGTCATCTCCCGGGGCGCCCACCCCTTCCCGGCCGGGAACTGTCCCCTCGCAATCGAAGATAAACGCCTCCGGCAAAGCTCTCATGATGCGGGTGGTGTGCTCTTCATCTTCCTTCTCTTGTTTCCGCTTATGCTGCAATTCTTGAGGATTCTCAATGAATCGTTCCACCCGAGCTTCTTCTGCCTGGCGCTGTTCAGGGGTTAGCGGCTTTCCATTCACCGCGACTATCAGGCCAACCGTAGCATCGCGAGTCTGAATGTACAGTTTTGTCTGGATGCCTTGCGGCGTTTCTTTCTGCGAGCGAAACATATAGTGGGCAGCGTTCGCACTACTCTCTTTAAGCTCGTTTTGGACTGTCTTGCGGACCAGTTCTGCTGGCGACGTGCAGGGTTCGGACTGAGCCAGCATCCGGGTCGCATAGGCCCCAAAAAGGATGGCACACGTCAGAGTAGCTGCTGTTTGGAGCCGTAGATTTGAGTGCCCTATCATTGAGCTGCCCCGTTGCTGCGAGTTTAGCAACTTAGACGACTGACACCTAAGGTTATGTTGCACGGGAGGCAGGTCTAAATGTTTTCATGGATTTAGATACAGGACTTAACCTTAAAAGGACTTGGGTTTGTTTACGATCCATCTTGCTTTCAGTGCTGCGTGGTTTCGCTGGCGTTGGGAATGGTTTAAAATCACAGCTTCCCGTTATTTGGCCGGGTCCCTCGGCAGTGTCTGTGGGTAAAAGTCCTGTGCCTTTGCGGGCACAAGAGCCGACCGACTTCCAGAAGGGCGCCGATGAATTGATGGCGGGTGGCGGCGGCATAAACAAACTGGCCCAGGAGGCAGTCTCATGGAAACACCCAAAACTGCGGAATGCGCAAATATCGGGAAGTCAGTAGTTATTAAAGGCCAAGTTTCCGGCAGTGAAGATTTGTACGTCGACGGGCAGGTAGAAGGTAGTCTCGAGTTGGCTGGTAACAATCTCACCGTTGGGCCCAACGGCCATGTGCATGCCGATGTGAATGCAAAGGGCGTCGTTGTCCAAGGTAAGCTGGAGGGCAATATCCGTACCACCGACCGGGTTGATCTCAGAAAGTCAGCCGTGGTGATGGGAGATATTTTGACGCAGCGTATCGCAATCGAAGATGGAGCCTACTTCAAAGGAAAAGTTGAGATACTGAAGGAGGCGGCAAGAGGCGAGGTGAAGGCAGAGCCAAAGCGTGAATCCGGCCTCGCGTCGTCTGCCGCGGCAAAGCTGTCTCAGGCCAGCGCAGCGGTAGGCTCGACGGCTAGTTTCGGAACTTCAAAGCCAGCTGTTGCGGAACAGAAAAAATAGTTGCGCAAAAACCGCGTGCTAGAACGTCGTAAGCGCCTGAAGAGGCGCTGCCAAGCAGGGCCGGAGGCCACGAGTAAACAATGGCCTCCGTAACACAAACTTCATGAAATTGTTCCGTGGTGGCTCTTCGACTGAATCGGGCCAGGCGCCGAAACCGGCCCAGGCAGCGCAGCGACTGTCTCGTCGTTCTAGCGGACTCGGCGAACTCTCCCGTCATTGGGGGTCTGAAACGGGCCTCTGCATTCTCGATCTGGGTGCTACCTCGGCCTCGAATATCCGATACATGACCGAGCGTGGGCACAAGATCTATAGTGAAGATCTGCTGGTCGCATCTACGGATCCATCACTCGCTACCAAAGACGAGCAGGGCAATCGAGTACTAGACGACAAGCGTTTTCTCTCTGACAACCTGCTTTATCCTGCCGCCCACTTCGATGCCGTGCTGTGCTGGAATTTGGCGGATTACCTGGATGAGAGTCTGGTTAAGCCGGTGGTCGGGCGCTTGTGGTCAGCGATGAAACCGGGTGGCATGCTACTGGCCTTTTTCCACACACGTGATGCCGGCCCCGATGCGCCATGCCACCGCTACCACATTGTAGGAGCCGACGCACTGGAAGTTCAGAACATGGTGGCTCCAAAAGATCCAAAGCGAGGTACCAGTGGCCCAGTCCAAACATCTATCGGGGGTGGATTCCGGCTGCAACGAGTCTTCAACAATCGTCACATCGAGAATCTGTTCAACGATTTCGCTTCTATCAAGTTTTTTCTTTCCCGCGACCATATCAGGGAAGTGCTGGTGATTCGCTAGACGGACTGAATCATCCATTCCGCAGAATTCAAAAGCTGGCGAATCCTGCTTAACGGGTCCGTTGGACTAGATATCTTGTGAATCGCGGACTGCTCTCGAGCAGGGATATCAGTGGCCCACGCAGAAAACGGGGCAGCGCCAATAACTTGCGAATAGTAGACGACGCACGGAATACCGGCAGAAGGGTTTGTTCGTAGGATTTCCGATATACGTCGGCCGCCCTGACGACTGAGATTTTTTCACTGAAACAGGGCGCCAGCGACTTGGCTGCCAGGGCTCCGCTGCGCAGCGCGAGTGAAATGCCATCACCGACAAAGGGATCAACGAAGCCGGCTGAATCTCCAACCATCAGCACATTTTGTTCAGCAGGCCGCGGTGGACGGAAAAAGAGCGGTGCAGTGGTTACCGGGTCAGATAGCGGCTGCCAATCCCGGCTGCGCTCGCGAAGTTGCGGATGCAGCCAGAACACGTCCAGAAGGGTGCTAGCGGTGTCGGCGCGGACCATGGCGCAAAGATTAATTCGTCCACCCTTGGATTCCTCGTTCTCCGGACCCAGCAGATTTACCGGCTGCACACCGCAGTACCCTCCTGGGAAAAAATAGAGATCAACTGATTGTGCCGCGGCGGTCTCTGAAAAGTGGCCTTTTAATCCCACCCACTTCTCCCGAATAGCCCCATTTTCCTTAGCGGGTGCCGTAAGGTTCGACCAACGGCCTGCGGCATTGATAACCGCCAGCGATTCGAACGCACCGTTAGCAGTGGAGACTGAGAACGGTCCGATTCCGTTGATCTTCTGGGCGCTGGTTTGCAGATGGCCTTCCACGCCGTTTTCTATTGCGGCCCGCCAAAGAGCTGCATCAAGGTCATAGCGGGCGATACTGCCTGCGGGTGGGTTTATGGGGCTCTCAAGCGTACGATCGTCCAGGAAAACACGGGCATGCGAAATCGGCACTGCATCTGTCAGCGATGCTTTGCCGCGGTTGCCCAGCAATTCGGACAACAATCCTAGCGACTCGGCTGAAACGAACTCGCCACAAACTTTGTGGCGGGGATAGCGTCCCCGCTCCAGGAGCAACACTTTCACACCGGCCTGCGCCGCCGTGATGGCCGCTGATGAACCGGCTGGTCCGCCACCGATGACGATGAGGTCGTACATGAGCCTTAAGGCGTATTCCTTGTTAGTATTTCCAGGCAATCGCGCCCATGCGATACAGGTAGTGGCGATTAACCTCGACACGTGCTGTTCCTGCCTGGAGTAGCATCTCCCGCATCTCTTTTCGAGTGTACGCCTGGCGTACCGATGCAGGCGCATCGTGGCGGGTAAGGCGGCTTCTATACAGCGGGCGACCCGCGTAGACAAGTGCCAAATGGAGCGAAGTTCGAATCAGATCGTTGATCAGGACCGCTACCCGGCACACCCGCAGCGCTTCTCGCACGAAGCGCTTCAGCTCGTCGGGTCCCAGGTGGTGTGCGAAGAGGCTACAACTCACTAAGTCGAAGCTTGCATCCTGGAAGGGAATAGAGACAGCATCAGCGACCACCGCAGGTGCGCCGTCGCGCAGATGCGAAGGCGCGCGGTCGAGCAGTGCGATTTCCAAGCGAACGCCACGCCCACGCAAGCGATCACGGACGGTCTGCGGAACATAGCCAGAGCCGGACGCCACATCCAGAAGGGTGAAAGAGGACCGGTCTGTCGCACGCGCCACCTGCTCAATCATCCGCTGGGTTGTGTCGATGCCCCCGAACCATTGGTTAAAGCTTCTAAGGTCCGATAAGGAAGCGGCAACTTCCGCGGGAGTTCCCGCGTCACGATCGAGCAGTTCGAGAGTAGGGATTCGTTTCATTTGTCAGGAGAGAGTGCCCCAGAGACGACTGCGCAAAGCCCGATCTCCAGTTCTTCCGCCAGCGAGCGCATCCCCGCCAGATCAGACTTCGGCCAATTCTTCTTCCAGTAATTGCTTATTGTATAAATCGGTATAGTAGCCGTCGAGCGCGATGAGTTCATCGTGCGTTCCGATCTCAACGATCCGTCCGCTGTGCAGTACCGCGATGCGATCGGCATTGCGCACAGTAGATACCCGGTGGGAAATGAAAATGGTGGTGCGGCCCCGCATCAGGTCGCGCAGATGGTTGAGAATTTTATCCTCGGTATGTGTGTCCACACTGGAGAGGGCATCGTCGAGAATGAGGATCCGTGGGTCGCGTATGATGGCGCGCGCAATAGCGGTGCGCTGCTTCTGGCCTCCCGACAGTGTAATACCGCGCTCGCCCACCACGGTCTCGTATTGTTCGGGAAAACTTTCGATGTCTGCCGCGATGTCGGCGGCCTCCGCGGCCTGTCTAACTTGTTCATCGCTGGCGTCGTCTCGGCCGAAGGCGATGTTCTCACGCACGGTATCGCTGAATAGAAAAGTTTCTTGCGGCACAAAGCCCACGTTGCGGCGCAACTGCTCCAGTGAGTACTCGCGAATAGCTCGCCCGTCAATCAATACGGCTCCGGGAGCCGCGTCATAGATGCGCGGTATCAGGCTGACCAGCGTTGTTTTTCCGGAGCCGGTCGGCCCCACCACGGCCAGACTGGTGCCAGCGGGAATTCGCAGGTTAACGTCGTGCAGAACGGGGGTCCCGTGGTAATCGAAGTTAAGATGGCGGAATTCGACGGTGCCTTGAATCGGCTGAGATAGCGGAATTTCAGCCGAGCCCGAGCCGGCCTGCAATTCCGCACTATCGTGAATGTCGGGCCTCTCCACTAGGATTTCGTTGATGCGTGCCATGGATGCGGTGCCGCGCTGGAAGATATTGATGACCCACCCCAATGCAATCACCGGCCAGGTAAGCTGCGCCAGGTACTGAAGGAAAGCTACGTAGCCCCCCAGGGTCATGCGCCCGAGCAAAACCTCGCGTGCCCCCAGCCAAAAGGCCAGTACGATGGCCAAGCCGAGCAGGAATTCCAAGGTGGGCCACAGCATTCCCATCAAACGGACCAGTCTCAGACTGCGCGCGATGTATTCACGGTTGGCGCTTTCGAAAGCGTTTATTTCTGCTTGCTCCTGCACATAAGCGCGAATTACGCGAGCTCCGGAAAAGTTTTCCTGCACCCGGGCGGATATGTCGGAGAACATGGCTTGAATTCTTTCGAAGCGCTCATGGATTTGCTTTCCGAAATACTGCACCACGATACTCACGACTGGTAAGGGGAGGAAAGCGTAGAGGGTCAGCTTGGGGCTGATCGCAAGCATGAAAAACAGCGCGCCCGCGGTGAATACCAGGGTATTCGCCGAATACATGATGGCCGGGCCCAACAGCATGCGGACGGCATTCAAATCATTAGTGGCGCGCGCCATTACATCGCCCGTACGCGTACGCTGGTAATACGAGTAGGAAAGGCTTTCCAGATGCTGAAAAAGATCATTTCGCAGATCAAACTCGATCTCACGTGAAATGCCGATTACTACCCAACGGGTCAGAAACTGAAATATGCCCTTGGTAACCGCGGCAGCGATCAGCTCAAGAGAATAGATCTCAAGCTTATGCCGCGTGACACCCAGGCGCAGACCGTCTATTGCATGTCGAATGATCTGCGGAAAGAGGATCCAAATACCATTGTTTAGTAAGACGCAGAGCGTGCCCACCACGTATTGACCGCGGTACTTCTTTAAGTAAGGCAGGAGAGGACGCAGACTCTTAGGCAGCATGGGCTCCTAAATAGATGCGATTCTAGCAGCTAGGGGTGCAGCTTGTCGGCGGGTATGAAGCCTCGATTAGCCGACGATTACTAACAGATTGGGCTATCGATCTCCAACCCGCAGGTACGTCGGTAATCTTGCGGTCACTTTGTGGAAGCCCTAACTTCTTATTGGGAGCCTCAGGTATTAGGACTCCCCGAGGTTTTTCAAAGGGATATGGTTGGTTTGGGTAGAAAACGTTATTCTCGGCAATCCACAAAGTCTTGTGGTTGCTTTTGCTTTGCCATCGGTTTGTTCATTTCGATGATGACAGGACTTTGTCCCACGGAATTACATGCCGCTGAAAAAGTCGAAAGGCGAGCGGTGTACAAGGTAGCTCCAATATATCCCCAGAGCCTGAAGAGATATCGTATTAGTGGCATCGTGCGTTTGGATATCGTGATCTCATCCCGTGGCACGGTGGATTCCGTTTCGCTGGTAGGCGGGAATCCGATGTTTGTGGACGCAGCGGTCACCGCCGTCAAGAAATGGAAGTACGTGCCCGCAGAATCAGAGACTAAGAGTCAAGTTGAATTCAAGTTTGATCCGGGCCAAAATCCCTGAGTCCCAAAGTCTGTCTGCTAACCGAACTGACTGCGCGTACGAGATACGCTTTTCCGGTGAGTCGTTTGTAAGTCGCAAGAATTTCCTGAACAGCCTGCAAGCGGCCTAACGTTGTCAGATTTGTGTTTTCCAGCGCCCGTTCAACCTGCGTCATCCAGCATTCCACAGCCGCATCAATGCCGGAAGCCATCTCGGCGGCAACCGCCAAAATGAAATCGTCAGTCATCACTGAAGTCGTCAATTGCTTATCCGCCTTTCTTACGAGCAATGCCCAAGAAAAAAGCAGGCGGGGGAAACAGAGAGAGAGGTGTTTCTTCCCCGCCTGCACGGGCAGACGACAGCAGCTAGTCGCCTGACATTCCTTCATGCATATGCTTCATGAAGCGTTGTTCATGCCGGTTCATGAATTCCTGCATCTTGGTCTTTTGCTCGGGAGTAAGCAGCTGAAACAGATCCGATTCGATGCGTGTTTTTTGCACAATCAACTCGGTCATCGTCTGCGATTGCTGAGCAGCCAATGAACGCACCTTGCCTTCATCAAAGCTGCCACTCTCGGCTAGTTGGCGCAATTGGTGGTGAGACTGCTTTAACTGCTCCATCAACGGCTGGATGGTAGGCCGCTCCTTAGCCATAATCTCCTTGATCTGCGCCTGCTGCGCGTCAGTCAGGTTAAGGTAATCGGTGAAGAAGCCGAGCATATGCCCGCCCAGGCCGAATTCTCCGCCGTGCATATGCGCCCTCTTGACGGTCTGCGAAACCGCCACCGCTGCTACCAGCGTAATGATTAGCCCCGCCAAGATGATTTTGGTGCGACTCAACTTCATATTTCCTCCTGCAGCGTTCTCTTCTCCGGGAACGTCTGAATGCTTGCCTCGATGGAAACATGTTTCTCCCAGTCGTGCGGTAAAGAGTCGGTCAATCAGCGTAAAGTTTTGTAAAGGCAAAGGATTGGGGGGTCAGTGTAAATGCCCGATTGACAATTCTTTATGTGGATTCATTGCACCGTGTTGTAAAACTAAAGTGATCAATCATGGATGGGGTGCTTGTCATCGACGACGATGTGGAACTCTGCGGGCTGGTCAGCGAATATCTCGGCGGTGAGGGATTCACAGTAGAGTGCGTGCATGACGGGAAACGAGGTCTCGAGCATGCGCTGCGTGGTAACCATTTGCTAGTAGTGCTCGATGTCATGCTTCCTGGCATGAATGGCTTTGAAGTGCTGCGGCATTTACGAGAGAAGTCTCACATTCCCGTGCTGCTGCTGACCGCGCGCGGCGAAGACGTGGATCGCATTGTGGGTCTTGAAATCGGAGCGGACGATTACCTGCCCAAGCCCTTTAATCCCCGCGAGCTGGTTGCGCGCATTCGGGCGATCCTGCGGCGTACCAAGAACGGTGACCGCTCCGCCTCGCCGCCACAAATTGTACGGGTCGGCGATATTGAACTCGATCCTGCCACGCGGACAGTCCGGCAAGCCGGCAGCCTGATCGAGTTGACCTCTGTTGAGTTCAATTTGCTGGAGGTGTTGCTGCGCGAGGCCGGCCGCGTCGTCAGCCGCGAGCGGTTGGTTAACGCGGTGCTCAGCCGCAAATTTTCGCCATTCGATCGCAGCATCGACATGCACGTCAGCAAGGTTCGCAAGAAACTCGGTGATTCGGAAGGCGCCCCGGAGCACATCAAAACTATTCGGGGCGTCGGCTACATTTTCTCGCGTCCTCGGGAGAAAGCCGGCAGCGAGACGGGATGAGAACTCTTTTCCTCAAAATCTTTCTGTCTTTCTGGCTGGCCCAGGCCTTGTTTGTGGTGCTGGCGATTCTGGTCACACTGGCGTTGCGCCCACAGCGCGAGCTGGCGACCTGGGAAGCGCTTCGGGGTAGGGCTCTCAGCGAGGCTGTGCAGGCCTACGAACGGGGTGGGGAAGCTGCAGTTCGGCAATACCTGGAAGACTTGCAGCACACGCAACATGTGCGAGCTTATCTCTTCGACGATCAGAGAAACGAGGTTTCACATCGCGCCCCACCAGGATGGGCGGAGCGTATGGCTGGCGGCAATGCACCAAATAGGCATGGATTTTGGTCAATGTTAATGCCATCCCCATTCATGCGCCAATCCACTACGGATAGCAAGGGCCGCCGCTTCACGCTGATAATCGAGCTGCCGCATGGTCCGCGAATTTTCTTTGGCCCGCATGGTGTTCCGGGGCTAGGACTGCTCATCGCTATCGTTTCCTCAGGCCTGGTTTGCTACATATTGGCGCGATACCTGACGGGGCCGGTGGTGCGGCTGCGAACTGCCACTCAGCAGCTCGCCGCTGGAGATCTCTCCGCCCGCGCACAAGCGCCTCCGCTACGCCGTCGCGATGAAATTGCGGGACTGGTACGCGATTTCAACAGCATGGCCGCTCGCCTGGAAGATCTGGTCAACGCGCAGAACCGGTTCCTCAATGACGTCTCCCATGAGTTACGTTCGCCTCTCGCCAGGCTAAATGTCGCGCTGGGGTTGGCTCGACAGCGCACCGGGCCCGACGCCCAAACCGCTTTAGAACGGATCGAGCTGGAAGCTGAGCGCTTGAATGAGCTGATCGGACGGCTGCTCACGATCGCCCGGTTGGAGGGCGGCGCAGAGACTGTGCAACGATCCGCTATTGATCTCGGAGAGCTGGTGCGTGAAATTTGTAAGGACGCAGACTTCGAGGCCCAAAACCGCAACTGCCGCGTAAGTTGTGTTGTCGCCGATGATTGCATTGTGTTGGGGCAACCCGCGCTGTTGCACAGCGCGATTGAGAACGTCGTGCGGAACGCTACGCGCTACACGCGGGAGGGCACGCAGGTGAAAGTCGAATTGCAGAAATCCGACCAAGCATTGCCTGCAGAAGCTGTGCTGCGGGTGGCGGATTCCGGACCCGGAGTCCCGGCGGAAGCTTTGCACCAACTATTTCGTCCCTTTTACCGTCTTGATGACGCTCGCAACCGCCAGACCGGTGGCGTCGGATTGGGGCTGGCCATTACTGAACGCACGGTGCGCGCCCACGGGGGAACGGTAAAGGCGGCAAATCGCCCCGAAGGGGGACTAATCGTGGAAATTCGCTTGCCTCTTACTCCGCGCGCCGAGCGACCTGTCGGAGACCGAATCGGTGCCGCCGCTGAGGAGTAAACAGCACTGAATCAGTACACCTGGAGAGCTTCCGGAAAATCCCTATGGCCACGGGCAACTCCGATGATTTCCAAGTGATTCCAACTGTTTACAAGCATTGCGAAGTTTGCGCTTCGCGGGCATTCCTGATACACAAATGAGGGTGTTGGATGCCGCAGTTGATGGCCCTCAGTTCGCGCAGACGAAGCTTGTCCCACTCGAATCGCGATGAGGAAATACAGGGAGGAAAATGTCGATAAAGGTTCGCGGATTTGCCGGCATATTATTTCTAATCGCATTGGGCAGTTTCTTAATCAGCTGTGGGACTTCGCCCTCCAGGACTGCGGGGGTGCTGCTGGTAACGAGTGAAGGAGCCTCTTCGGTCACTTCGTATGGCATCAATCTCAGCACCGGGGGGTTGTCGCAGATCAACACCAGTGCTCAGACCCAGAATGTGCCTTCAAGCATTGTTCTCGATCCCTCGGGTGCCTTCGCATATGTTACTAACAGTGCATCGAATACACTCTCCGCGTATTCGGTCAACCCTAATGGAACGCTGACGGCTGTCAGTGGAAATCCTGCAACCGGAACCACTCCCGTGGCGCTTGCGATAGATCATGCGGGTCATTTTCTTTTTGTAGCGAATCAGGGTTCAAACGATGTGTCGGTATTTTCGGTCGGTTCAGGCGGAAGCGTTACCTTAGTCGGCTCATTTCCCACCGGGACGCTGTCAGCCACATCGGGCGCAACTCCTGCTTCAGTGGCGGTCGACCCCTCGGGAAGTTTCCTTTACGTTGCTAACCAGGGGCAAGGAACGATATCAGTCTTCTCCATTGATAGCTCAGGCGTACTCACTCAAGTACTGGGATCTCCATTCCCCGTTCGTACCGCGCCGTCAGGACTAGCGGTCGCGACCACACCCACCACGAATCCAGTGCCGATTACTATCCTCTACGTGGCCAATGAGGGGTCGAACGACGTCAGCGCATTTGTGATTTGCGAAACCGTCTCCCCAAGCTGTGCGATTGCCGGCACTCCTGTTGAGGTCAGTGGTTCACCGTTCCCTGCAGGACTGGGTCCGGTCTCCGCGGCTATCGATCCTTCGGTAAATTTCCTTTACGTCGCAGACATGAATTCGAACCAGGTTTCGGGATATCACATCAATCCCAGCAACGGCGAGTTGACGGCGCTTGCCCAAGCGCCATCTACCGGCACCCGACCTGTGTTTGTGGCAATTCACCCCGGCGGACTTTACCTATACGTGGCAAACATTGGATCTGACTCGATCTCAGGCTTCAAAATCACCGCGAAGTCAGGTGTGCTGGCTCCACTTGCGCCTGTTTCGACGGCGGCGCAACCGTCGGCGATTGCGCTGAAATAATCTCGGTAACTCTTTCGGTATCGACCGTGTAGCGGACGGGTGAGGACGGTTTCCTTCAATCGATTTTCAGAGGCCTGTGGAGAGACCACACGTCGAAAATGAAGTTAGGTAGGCACCTTGAGAATCAAGTATCCGCCGAAAAATGCAAAAATTAGATCGGGAGACCATGCCGCCAGAGCTGGCGGTAACTGGCTAAGATTTCCCATCGCCTCAAACAGACGAGACACAACTGAGTACACGACGGCAATTCCTACAGCGACAGCAACCCCGGCGATGGCGCCACGCTTGCCTGCGGAGAGTGAAAAGGGAATCGCCAGCACCGCCATGACCAGTGTGATCAAGGGGAAAGCGAACTTCTCGTGCAATTGAACCCGGAGTCGCACCACGTCAAACCCGCTTTGCTGCAAGTCATGAATGTAGCGCCGCAGTTCGTCGTAACTCATTTCCGATGACTGTTTTACTTCTTTCTTGAAATAAGTCGGCGGCTCGCTGAGTTGCGGGAAAGTCTCCACCTCAAACTGACGATAGTTCTGAATTGCAGTCCCGTTTAATTCGCGTTGCCAGCCTTGTTCATACACCCAACGTTGGAGACGGTCCGCCCAATGGGCCCGCTCGGCATAAATTCGCCGCGTCATTTCGAAAGTCCGCGGATCAAGTTGAAAAACCGAAATGCTGCCGAACTGGTCACGGTCGGAGTCGAAGAACTGGTAGTAGTAAATGTCAGAATGTTGGCCGAAGATCCACTTCCGGTCGGGTCGCAGGTAAGTTTGTGGAGGTTTGCCCTTGATCTGATTGCGCAGTGCATCCTGGCGTTTGTTGGCATGGGGAAGGTAGAGCTGGTCGAAAAAGAAAAGCGCTCCCGCCAGAATCGCAGCCGCCAGCAGCACCGGGATGATAATGCGGTAAATACTGATACCCGTCGCCTTGATGGCGGTGATTTCGTTGGAGCGCTGCATAAGGCCGAAGGTGATGAGAACCGCGAGCAGCATGGCCAGCGGCGCCACATTGTAAAAGAAATAGGGGGAAACGTTCAGCAGATAGGCCACCACGAGGAGCGGCGAAACCTGGTTGCGAATAATGTCGCCCAGCAGTTCAAACAGTGTGAACACCAGGAGCAGCATGAGAAACGTGCTTACAATCATCGCGAGATAAACGCAGAAGTCGCGCAGAATGTAGTCATCCAGAATGGTGGGAAATCGGGCAAAGAAAACTCGACGGCGGGTCGCCGCGCGCTCAAATGCATCATCGTGCTTGCGGGAGTTGGCGAGCATTTCTCCTCCCATTTGCAGCCCATGCATGAGCCGTCCCCACGTCGCACGAATCGGAGCGATCTCAAATGGGCGCCGCTCGGCTCGCCATAGCAGGAAACAGCCGCCGAGGAGAAATACCAGATTGGCCAGCCACACACCGAGAGAGGGCGGAACTTTCCCCTGACGCGCCAGGGACACTCCGATGAGCGAGGCTGAGTAATACGCGAATACCAGCAGTATGGTCAGCACGAACCCACTCGATTTACCGCCCTTTTTCGAGGAGAGACCCAGGGGAATCCCGACTAGCGCCAGAACAATGCAGGCGGTAGGTAGCGCGAGTCGGCGATAGAACTCAATCTGGTACCAGCGTGCCGTGATCCGGTCCACCCGGGGCGCCTGACGCAACAGGTCCCAGGTGGCCATTTCGCCAATTGTCGGAGGCTCGCGCTCTTGTTTGCTCTCAGCGCTGGGAAGTTGAATCGGAATATCGGTGTCCTGAAAAGTTGAAATCTGGTAATGCTCGGGCGATTTGGGATCGGTCTCATGTATCGACCCGTTGATGAGGTGAAGATGCAAAGCGTCGGGCCCTTCGCCGATCAGGATTCCTTCTTGCGCGAGAGTAATGCGAGGCGCCGCGGGCAGGCTCATATCTGCCAGAAAGACGCCTTTCCACATTGCAGCTCCGGATGCGCTTCTTACGTCCTGCACATAGAGCACGGCCTTGGGAAGTCCTTCATAGAAAACCCGTGGTTGGATTTCGAAGGACGCCTGGGAGGTTTTTAGCTTGTCTTGCAGATGTGCCATGGCGGCCTGCGATCGCGGAGCCACGTAAAGACTGTTGACCAGGGCCAATAGCCAGGCTGCCAGAACGAAAATCAAATTGATTCGCAGGAAACTCCACACCCCGATGCCGGTGGCTCGCATGGCCGTTATTTCGCTATCTGCGGCGAGCCGGCTGAGGCCGATGAGGATACCGACCAATACACCCATGGGAATTGTGTAGGTCAGCGCGACCGGCACTGTGAAAAAGAATATTTCAGCGACGCTTGGTAATGGGGCGCTCTTGCGGACGACCAGTTCCAGAATGCGCTCCAGATCGCGAGTGAACAGGACAAAGGTGAAGATTGCTGCGCCAATCGCAGCATGCGATATCACTTCGCGCAAAATGTAGCGGGTGAGGATCCGCATGGTTGAAGCGGTGAAAACTAGATCGAGTCTAGCACGGGATGACGGCACGCCCGAGGCTTGCCTTCATTTTGGGTTGCGTTCAGGCGCCTGCTCGTAGCACAATGCCCCGCCCCAACCCTTGATGCCGGGTGGCAGCTTTCACAAATATCTCAAGTACCGGATGGTGAAATGAATCTTCAGCGTGCTTTTGGATTGCCTCTCATTCTTGCTTTCGGAGTAACCCTCTCAGGCCAGCAGTCGGGTGACCTGCAGCAGACGACCAATGGTCTGGCTGCGTTGATTTATACCGGCCCGTCGATGAAGACCTTACGTGAGCTCACAGATGGTGTCGGCGGCCGTCTGACTGGCTCTCCTGCGCATCAGCGTGCAGCGGATTGGGTGGCTTCGAAGTTCCGTTCTTTCGGAATCACGAGCGTTCGCCTCGAAGCATTCACGATTCCGAACGGGTGGCAGCGCGGCAGCGCGCGCGGTGAAATCCTGGGGCCGACGCCTCGCGCCTTGCACGTTGAGTCCCTCGGGTGGACGCCCTCGACGCCGCCGGGCGGCATCAGGGGCGACGTGGTGCTGATCGCAGATCTTGACACGGCGAAACTCAAGGCACAATCCGATCAGATCAAAGGCAAGATCGTCATGCTCGACACGCCGAAAATCTTTGCCGAGGGCTACGTCAAGGCATTGCCCAAATTGCATGCGGCATATCAGATTTTTAAGGATGTCGGCGCTTTAGGCGTAATTTTCCCCGATCGCGAATTAAACAATGTGCTGAACGCGCACGATTCCAGTTGGGGAGCGAAAGTGAGCGTTTTGCCGATGGCGCAGGTGGGAATGGAGGATACGAGACTGATTCGCCGGTTGCTGGAGCCCGGACCAGTAAGTGTGCAAATCGAGGTGGAAAACAAAGTTTCCGGACCAACACAGGTCAATAACGTGATTGCCGAATTGCGTGGCAGCGAGCGCCCAGACGAGTGGATTCTGATTGGAGCACACCTCGATTCCTGGGACTTTGGCACAGGAGCGCAGGACAATGGCACGGGAAGTATTATGGTGATGGAGGTTGCGCGCACCCTGGCGGCGCTAGGAAAGCCACCGCGACGCTCGATTCGGTTCGCCCTGTGGGGCGGGGAAGAGCAGGGACTTTTAGGCTCCTATGCATATACCCAGGCACATCTGGCGGAACTCGACAAATGTGTCGCCGTGCTGAATACGGATAATGGCGCCGGTCATCCGAAGGGGTGGAAAGTAGAGGGCCGCAAGGACCTGCGTGATGCCATGCAGCCGATCAGCGATTCGTTGCTAAAAGACTTCAGCGGCGATGACCTCTCGATGGACGTCAGTTACGATACCGATCATGGCCCATTCATGTTACAGGGAATCCCGGCCCTCGATTTGAAGGTGGACATGGCGCATTATGGCGAGATCCATCACAAATCCAGCGACACTTTCGATAAAGTGGATCCAGTAGACTTCAAAGCTGGTGCCGCCATAGTTGCCGTTACGGCTTATGCGATTGCACAGAACCCGAATCCAATCGCGCCGCACATTGATCATGCGGCCGTGGGCGCGATTATCAAGAAAGCCGGACTGGACGAATTGTTGACTGAAATCGGCCAGTGGAAGCCTTAGCCTGCCTGCGAATGCCGCGATCTCATCCCAAGAGGAAGTCGAGGTATGCGTTGAAGCTGAAGTTGGCGCTGGAGGGGCTCGGACTCAGCGAGCTACGTGCGATCCTTTTTCTTCATTGGCGTGCGCTACGCCACGGATACGGTGGCGGTGAGCCGTCGCAACAGGAAATGGTTTACACCTTGAGATTGATAGACGCGATTCGGATCATTCTTCCCGTTTAGAGTTACTGAACAGTCAGATTCAGGGCGGTACTGTGAACAATCGTTCCGCTTGTGCCTGTAATAGTCAGCTTGAAGTTACCGGTCACTGACCCGGTTTGTGCCAGCACGGTGAGCGTCGTAGTGCCAGAACCCGGCAGCGAGGTGGGACTGACGGTGGCGATGATTTTTGGACCAGGTGAGCCGGTCACGGTGAAGTTTACAGCTCCTACGAATCCGTTAGATGGGGAAAGAGTAATAGTTGACTGACCGCTCGCGCCTCCCCGAGTTATTGTCAGACTTCCAGGCGATGCCGCAAGCGAGAAGTCACCGGGCGAATTCAGGATCAACTTGACTGTGTCGCTGCGAGTGAGGGTACCGTCAGTTGCACTGACTGTGAAGGGAAATGTCGCCGGAAAATTGGGAGGATTTAGGCCATTCGTGTTCACCGCTAAAGCGGACGTTCCCCGACCGGAGATTGAATTCGGGTTAAAAGTAGCGGTGGCTCCGGTCGGAAGGTTAATAGCGGACAGGTTTACGGTTCCACTATATCCAGCTGAAGGCGCAAGTTGCACTGTGTAAGTCGCGGTGCCGCCGGGAACAGTGGCTTGCTGAGGGGGCGAGGTCGTGATCGTGAAGTCTGGACCCGCGGTGACTTGCACGAAACTCGCGACCGAGGGAACGCCCGCGGAATTCAAAAGAAACAGCAAGTAGTACCCGGGCGGAGCGATGTTGGAGTTGGGTGGTCCCGTCACCGTCAAGTTGCCGGAGTCTGCTACCACATAGGACAAACCCACGAGTCGCTGGTCCATGTCGAAGGCGTGAGTTGTCGACCCCGCCTTGACTAGAACTACAGAACTGATGGTGGCGGCATCAGGGGTCTGGACCGTAAAACTTCCAGCCCATCCAATAGTGGTGGGAGCATTCGTGATCGTCGGCCGCATGGCCACGCTGCCATCCGGATTGAACAGATAAGCAGGCTGATAAATCTCCATGTGAGGCTCGTAAGTGCCGCGCTTAGGGTTGCTGCCGGCGAGCCATATAGTGGCATCGGGAAGAAGCAATGCGACTGAGTGATATAGCCGGGGAAAAGCATTGCCGCCGGCCGACGAGAAAGTATTCGTGACTGGATCGTAAAGATCAGCGTTGTAACTGGCCGTGCTCGCGTTTTCGTCTTGGGCCGAACCCCCTATCGCCAGAACTTTGCCATTAGGAAGAATGACAGCGTTCATTTCGATGCGAGGCTGTGACATCGGGGGTCCCCATTGCCAGACCGGCGTGGTTGCGGAAAGATCAATGGTCTCCGTAGTGGCGGTGGCGGGATTACCTCCGCCCAGGAGCATGACCACCGGTTTGTAATTGTTGGCTGGTGTGAGTGGGAGCAATACGGAGCTTCCGTACGTGCGCGTGCCGCCGTAATTCGTGGTCGCAATAACGCTCGACCAGGAGTGGCTGGAGGGAAAGAAATATCGCGACCTTGGAGTCGAACCTGAATAAAAGACTTTCCCGCTAGGCAGCAGGTGCAGCCGGGGATAAAGAGGCGGCGTGAAATTCGCCGTATATTGCGGACTCCAGGTTCCGGAGGTTGGTGCGAAAATTTCAACCGTGTTGTTCGTGCTTCCGGTCTCATTCAGACCTGAGAATGTCATGACCCTGCCATCACCTAAAGTGATCAAGGTGGGATACCAGCGCCCATGCAGCGTGGGGGGCAGGTCGATAAAGGTATTGTTTACGGGATCAAACACAGAAGTATTGGGGAGCCCGAAAAACGGATTGTATTGCTGGGTACCTCCATTGATAAGTACTCTCCCGTCGGGTAGCACTACGGCGCCGTTACAGAACATATCCCAACTGACGGTTTGTGTGGTTGTGGTTCCGGTCTGCGGATTCCAAATGGCTGCCTGGAGGTTCTTGTTAGGTGGATTGTTGCCGGATCCAGCAACTACCAACACCTGGCCGTTCTTGAGAAGTGAGACGTGAATTGGATTAATTGGCATCGTGCGGGACATGGTCGTCCACTGCCCCTGCACATTCGGCTGTGCCATCAGCGGCAGCCCCAAGGCCGCCATTAACATCATTAGGTACAGATACTTAGCAGGCTGAATGAATTTCATAATGACTTGGATAACAATGCGAAAAAATCCTAAAAAGGGGAGATCGTCTGAAGGCAAAAGCCTCTGTATACGTCGCGAAGTGTAACTTTTCCACAAGCACGGGTCAAATCGCCTACCATCCCCTTGGTTTGCACACGCTAAACCCGCAGGGCATACTGCCCCCCTGCGGATTCTAGCTGCACGTAAGATGCTCAATGCAAATCTAAGGTTGAGCCACCCACTTCCCCCGCCGATCTCTGCATCTTTAAGCAAAAAAAAGAGTTATACGATTATTGACTAAGACTGGTAGGAGATTTCGGTCGCGCCTGTGGAATAGTTTCGGGCGGGGTATTACGAGGAATGTAATAAAGCAGAACCGTTTTACCTATAGTGGTCACTGGTGTGTAGCCGGACAGCCAGGCATAGGCGTCTGGATGCTTACCTCCCCAGAAGGCGTCACCGGTCTTGATCAAACGTATGCTGGCGGCAAACCAGCCTGTATTTCGTTGGTACGGAACACATTGGTTAACTTTTGGGAGTCCCAAGGACTTGATGTCGGCGCTAGTGAACAGGCATAGAGTGATATCGTCAATGCCGCGGTTTTTCAGGACTTCAACCAGACGGTGGGTATCCTGTCCGCAGTCCAAGTCACATCCCCAGAGCAGATAATCTGCACTGCTTTTCGTCCCCACCTCATTGAAGTATGAAATGTAATCAGGGTGAGCTCGGGCGGCGGCGATTATCTGCCATCCCAACAAAAGACAGAGGGCCATCCTTGCAAGCAGACGTAAGTTGGTCCGGCGTTCCCAGAGGTACATGCCGCCGCGCCCGGCGACAATTGCCATTAATGGGTAGACGACGAGCACATGCCGAACTCCGTAATTAATCCTTGCAGGCATGGTGACGACGAGGATGGCAATGACGCACAGCAACGGGACAAGATGTTGCCAATCTCGAACCGGTGTCGGAGCAGCGAGAATGGCGACCATACCCACGGCTGACAGAATCAGAAAAGCTATTGGAGTCTTAAGCGCGACCGCGGCGATGAAGAAATACCACCAGCCCCCGCGCCGGATGTTGCCAAACAGATATGACGGTGGAGCTTCGGCGTTCATGCGGAGGTCCGACTCAATTCCTTCAAAGAAGGACTGTGCCGGGATCCAGGGAGCCACGCGCAGAACCTGGATGGAAATAAACCTCAAGGGCCGCGGCAGGAGCTCAAGTGCTGCCATCTCTTGAGGTGGTTTGGGTATCCGGTTGAGAGAGAACCTGAAGCCTGCCCAAATTACAAGAACCAGCGTCAATGCGGCAAGGAGGACTGTCCAGCTTGAGCGCTGGATTAAGCGCCAGCGCCGCGGCGAATCCGAGGTACCGCGAATAGTCCACTTGGCAGCGAGAATCACCAGAAAACACGGCGGCAGGAATAAGAGCGCGGTGAACTTCGAAAGGATAGCCAGTCCAACACTCAATCCGAGAACCATGGCACGGGTTGCCGTGCGCTTCTCGATCCAGCTACTGAAACTGAAAAGGCTCCAGGGAACTAGCGCAGTGAGCACCGGATCAGTGTAGGCAAGACCAAAAAAAGCCAGGATTGGAGGCAGGTTCGTATAAGTGAGTACGGCAAGCACAGCAGCCCAATCACCGAACAGCTCACGGGTCCACCAGAAGACCATGATGACGGACAACACGAAAAACGGCAAAACAGCGAGACGCGCAAGGGACAGAGTCTTGAAATAGTCGCTTTCCGCCAGGATGTCGTTACCGGCGCCAAATATATCGTACGAACGGCCATGCTGATCCTGCAGAATCCGCACTGCAGGTAGTCTCAACCCCGCCAGGTAAGGTCCAAGTGCGACTGCTATTCGGGCCAGAGGAGGATGAAGTGGTTCAAGTGTGTACGTTCCCTTATTAAGCCATTCCATGCCGCAAGCGATGTGCGCCGGCTCGTCATAGGCTTGGGAGAGCACATGATAGGTGGAGACGATGCGAAACAACGATATCAGGAGCATCAGGAAACAGAGGAAAGCAGGAAGCCAACTTGATCTGGTTGCCGGACGCACGCTTTGCTTACCCACGATTCAGCATCTTAGCAGTCGTCATCTTAATCAGGATTTTATCGCGACTATAACCCAGAGCCGGCGCTTCGATCGTCAATGGGATCTTTCCTCAATGCCCATTTTCGGAGAGTGAGGTAGTAACTCCCGCCCAGCCGCTTGGCAATCTTCTTTGAATTCCAATACAGGTATTGTCGCACCCGAGGAGGCCAGTTGCCGGATGCGATGGTGCCCACCGTATTGGCAGAAACTCCTTGCCGGATGGAGTAGCGTCCGAAAACCCGGCATCCAGCAACCTGTTTGATGCGAGTGGTGGGTTCGGAGTTGAATAGCACTTCGATGCCGGCCGCTGCAGCCGCTATCGCTACGCGCCTGGCGTAGTAGCCTCCCGGGACCGAAGCAACCGTCGAAGTCGCTCCCAGGATCTCGGTTAAGGCGCGAGTGCTCTCCAACCACTCACGCTGAAGCTGTTCCGGCGGACAGCGTGACATACGCGCGGGATGGGAACAGGAGTGGCTCCCCACCACATGGCCGCGGGCGTACAATTCTCGAATTTGGTCCTTGGACAAGAATGCCGGCTTGCCGATGTAGTCAGTCGTGATGAAGAAGTGGCCGCGCCAGCCGTAGCTTTCGAGAAGCGCCGCAATAGACATGGCGGTTACACCGCCATCATCAAAAGTGAGCAGCAGAGAGCCGGAAGCGACCTTTCCGGGCACGGAATTTACTACAGTAACTTCACCCCGTCGGGGAGCTTGGGCAATTGCCTCCAGGTGGCGCTCAAATTCGGGGCGTGCAAACTTATAGATATCGGCGTCACCGCCGGTGAAGCCGCTACTGTCAAAGTGGCCGGGCATAACGACGTCGTGGTAGAGCAAAGAAATGGCTTTCATCGCTGCTTTGCCGCGGCTTTCCAATGCAGATACTTGGTGAGCCAGGGTTGCCCCCATGCGGCCGACTTTCTGCCACTCACATCAATCGGAACGGCAACACCTGCGTGAATCTCCATGAACTGCTCCTGGAGAGCATTCAAATTATCAAACACAGTTCGATGCTGGATGATGATATGCGACTCTTCGCGTTCGTTGTAATGGCAGGTGTAATGCCCGAATACCGGTCCGGTATCGACACCACGATCAATTCGCAGCAGCGTCATGCCGACGTGCTCCAGGTCATCGTTAGCTAAGGCCCAGAAGCAGCCGTGGGAATTACGGTATTCCGGACAAATCCCCGGGTGCATTACAAAGGTGCCATCCTTGGGGATCATGAAGATCTCTTCTTTTAGGATAAATTTACAGCGGGCAATCATCAGATCGGGGGCGGCCTGCTGGATAAACTCTCGCACTCGCCTGGTATTTGGCGAATCGCTCACCAGTATCGGCGTGGAAACTGGAATTTCCGAATAGCGCTGGCATAGATCTGCTAACTTTGTCTGCTCCCATTGCTGGTCCGTGCTAGCCAGGAACGCAGCGTAGTACAAGCGAAAAGCCAGGACGTCGAGGAACCGTAAAGGACCAACTCGCTTGAGTTCGCGCTTTACCCGCCGCCGACGCTGGGCGCTGGTTTCCTGCAAAACCACTATTCCAGCGAGGGTAGAGAAAGAAGCCAGCCACCGCGGCAGGGCGGTGCGGTTCAGTGCCTCCTCTTGATGGCAAATCAGGACAGTGCGCATGCTCTTGGTGGTCTGACGGGTGAGATGACTTTGGCAATCTGAACGACCAGAATTGAGCTGGATGCAAAAAAGTGCGGACTCCGGTCCCCCCTGGGTTTACGGCCGAATCCAAAGCTTCCACTCATTAACCCCGATTCTAAATCAGATCATGGTCGTCGCTCAGCAAAGCGCAGCAACAGTACCGCAACCTCCTCAAATCGGCGCGGCGAGCTACCGAATCTGACTTGAAAGCATCACACTAGTGTGTCTGATCACGAGCAGAGTTGGATAGATAAGTTCAGAGCCGCCGCGGCCGATCGAGAGCCGCCGAGGAAAAGAATC
>Ga0209471_1000428_pt1 | contig 28919 bp, 33 predicted proteins | sample GraSoiAngelo_128_FD_185885 | JGI IMG/M metagenome (GOLD analysis project Ga0209471, IMG submission 185885) | Grasslands soil microbial communities from the Angelo Coastal Reserve, California, USA - 14_0927_12_20cm (SPAdes) (version 2) | ecosystem: Environmental > Terrestrial > Soil > Grasslands ... | reverse complement strand
CAGCGGATCGCCGATGTTCTTCATGCCCCCTCCGCCGCCAGCGTGAGCGCGCGCACGGCCGTCCGCCGGGCCAGCTCCATCTTGAAGGCGTTGTCCCGCCGCGTCTGCGCTCCGCGCACGGCGATCTCCGCCGCGCGCTGGAAGGCGACACGCTCCGGCGACTGCCCCTGCAGCGCCTGCTCCGCTTCCGGCACGCGCCACGGTTTCGTGCCGACCCCGCCGAGCGCCAGCTGGGCGGCGCGAATCTTTCCCGAGGCGATCTCCAGCCCGGCCGCGCAAGAAGCGAGCGCAAAGGCATACGAGGCGCGGTCGCGCACCTTGACGTAGCGCGAGCGCATCCCCGCCGCGGAGAAGGGGATGAAGACCGAGAGCACCAGCTCGCCGGGCTCCAGCGCGAACTCTCGTTCGGGGTGCTCGCCGGGCAAGAGATGAAAATCGCCGAAGGGGATGTCGCGCTCGCCGTTTGGCCCGCGCACGTGGATGACCGCCTGCAGCGCCGCCATCGCCACGCACATGTCCGAGGGATGCAGCGCGATGCAGCGCTCGCTTCCGCCGAGGATGGCGTGCATGCGCGTCCAACCCTCGAGGGCCGCGCATCCGGAGCCCGGCTCGCGCTTGTTGCAAGCCGTGGCCAGGTCTCGATAGTAGGCGCAACGCGTCCGCTGCATCAGGTTGCCGGCGACGGTGGCGACGTTGCGCAATTGCGGCGAGGCGCCGGAGAGCAGCGCCTCGGAGAGCACCGGGAAGCGCCGCTTCACCTCTGGATGCGCGGCGACTTCGCTGTTGGTCGCGCAAGCGCCGATCCGCAGGCCGTCGGGCCGCGCCTCGATGCCGCGCAAATCCAGCCGCGAGACGTCCACCAGGCGCGAGGGATTGAGCACCTCCAGCTTCATCAGATCGACGAGCGATGTCCCACCGGCGAGGAAGGCCGCGCCCGGCCCTGCTCGGACTGCATCCTCCACGCTCGCTGCGCGCTGGTAGCTGAAGTGGCGCATCAGCCCCTCCCGCGCAGGCGGCGCACCGCCGCACAGATGTTCGGATACGCGCCGCAGCGGCAGATGTTGCCGCTCATCCCTTCGCGGATGGCGCCGTCGCTGTCCGCGACGCCTTCCGCGAGCAGCGCGACCGCGGAGAGGATTTGCCCGGGAGTGCAGTAGCCGCACTGAAAGGCGTCCTCCTCGATGAAGGCGGCCTGCATCGGATGCAGCTCCTCACCGCGCGCCAGGCCCTCGATGGTGGTCACCTTGCGACCCTCGACCTGCAGCGCAAGCGCCAGGCAGGAATCGATCCGCTGTCCGTCGACCAGCACCGTGCAGGCGCCGCACTGGCCCATGTCGCAGCCCTTCTTGGCGCCCGTGAGGCCGAGGTTCTCGCGCAAGAGATCGAGCAGCGTCGTGCGCGGATCGATGCGCAGCGCACGGCGCTGGCCGTTCACCTCGAGGGAAAGGTCGACGAGGTCGCTCGGGGCCGCCGCCGCCGGTGCGGTCGGCACGGTGGCGCAGCCATCGAGGAGCCCGAGACCGATGGCGGAGGCGATTCCGCCGACGAGAACGTCGCGGCGTCCAGGATTGGGGGGCATGCCGCAGCCCAACCATAGGAGCGGCGCGAGGCAAATGCGGGCGAGGCCGCGTCCGTCGCGCAGCGAACGTCAGCGAGGCCGCTTCATCTCCTTGACCATGACGATGGCGTCCTCGCCTTCGTCGACGTAGTAGTTGGGCCGCACGCCGACCGCGCGGTAGTCGAACTCGCGGTAGAGCTCGAGCGCCGGCTGGTTGGAGCGGCGAACCTCCAGCGTCATCAGCGAGGCGCCGGCCTGCTGCGCGCGCCGCTCGGTCTCGCCCATCAGCATGCGCGCCACGCCTTTGCGCCGATGCTCCGGCGTCACCGCGACGTTGAGGACGTGCACTTCGTCGTGGACCAGCCAGTAGATGAGGAAGCCGATGATCCGCTCGGTTCCCCTGGGTGCGCTGGTGAGCGGCTCGACCGCCACGAGGATGGTGCTCCAGTCGTGCTCCAGCTCGCGGCGGAACAGCTCCGGCGACCAGGGATGGCGGAAAGCGGCGCGCTCGATGAGCATGACGTCGTCGAGATCGTCCGGCCGCATCCTGCGGATTTCCAGCCTTGCGCGCGCGCGGACCGCCATCTAGCCTGCCTTCCCCGGCAAAGGCGGCTGGGCGATGACGCGATCCTCGCCGCTGTCGAGCGGATCGAGCACCCGCACGGTGGCGCGCTTGCGCAGCTCCGCGAGCAATTCTTGTAGCAGCCGCTGGTACTTCTCCTGCTGCAGCCTGGCGCGGAGCTGCTCCCGGTCGGAGGCGCCCAGGGTCCGGCCGTGAGCGGCTTCGTCCAGCTCGCTGTCGCGCAGCTGCGCCGCCAGCTTGAGGCGGTTGTCGAGATAGCGGCCGACGCGCAGCTCGCGCGCGAGGATGGCGCCGATCTCTTCGTCGGTCAGCTCGATCGAGCGGGCGAACTGCTCGTACTCGGAGTGGCTGGCGAAGCGCCCGCGCAACCGCGCGAGCAGCGCCTCTACCTCGCTCCGCTCCAGATCGAAGAGCTTGAGCCGTTCGACTTCCGAGAGCACAACCCTCTCCTCGATGGTGCGGCGCAAGGACGCCGCGAGAATGCGCCGATCGAGGACGCCGCTCGCAGCCATCGCCCCGCGCTCGGCCACCAGCCGGACGCGCGTCTCGGCCGCCAGCTCCGAGAGCGTGATCGAGTGGGCGTCGACCACCGCCACCACCTCGTCGACCAGCTGGCGCTCCTCCGCGCCGGCGGCGAAGGCGAAGAGGAGCAGGGCGGCGGCGGTTCTCACCAGTGGATGGTAACGAGCGCGTGGCCGAAGGGTCAATCCGCTGGTTGACCACTTTGGCGCCGGTGGTTACGGTCTCCGCCCCAATGCCCCTGAAGGATCCCTACTCCGTCCTCGGCGTCCCCAAGACGGCCACCGCGGAGGAGATCAAGAAGACCTACCGCAAGCTCGCCAAGAAGCTGCACCCCGACATGAATCCGGGCGACAAGAAGGCGGAGGAGCGCTTCAAGGAAGTGTCGGGGGCCTTCGAGATCCTGGGCGATCCGAAAAAGCGCGCCCTCTACGACGAATTCGGCGAGATCTCGACGCGGTCCGGCTTCGACGAGACGAAGGCGAGGCAGGCGAGGGCCTGGCAAGAGCAGGCGGCAGCCGGCGGGGGCTTTGGCGGCTTCGAGGGATTCGAGGGCTTCAACTTCCGCAGCCAGACCGGCGGATTCGATGCGGGGGACCTCTCCTCGATGTTCGGCGACATCTTCGCCCGGCGGCAAGGGAGCGCGCGGCGCTCGGCGGTCGAGCCGATCGACGGCGACGACGTCGAGGCGGGCGTCGAGGTCGACCTGGGCGATGCGGTGCTGGGGACCGAGCGCGAGATCTCCTTCACCAGGCCCGACGGAACGACGGCGCGTTTGAAGGTGAAGATTCCGCCCGGGGTCGAGACCGGCTCCCGCGTCCGGCTGCCCGGACAGGGCAGCCCCGGCGAGCGCGGCGGACAGCCCGGCGACCTCTACCTGCGCATCATCGTGCGCGAGCATCCGATGGTGCGCGTGCAGGGGCGGGATCTCTTGCTCGATCTGCCCGTCACCGTCCTGGAGGCTCTCGCCGGAGCGGAGGTGAGCGCGCCGACGTTCGAGGGGCCGGTGCGGCTGAAGATTCCGCCGCGATCGCAGAGCGGCCGCAAGCTCCGCCTTCGCGGGCGCGGCCTGCCGGCCCTCAAGGGGGGCGCGACGGGAGCGCCGCGCGGCGATCTCTATGTGGTGCTGCAGATCGTGCTGCCCGAAGACTCGCCCGAGGCGCGCCAGGCGGCGGCCGCGCTGGAGAAGCTCTACAAGGGCGACGTCCGCAAGGACGTGGTGCTCTGATGGGCCTCCTCGACAAGCTCGGCATCGGCGGCGGGCCGCAAGCGCGCGTGGCGCGGCTGCAGAAGAAGGCCACGGAGAAATACGGGCCGCCGGAGAACCGGCAGGGCGCCATCGAAGAGCTGGGCGCGCTCAAGAGCGACGCGGCGGTCGAGGCCCTCTTGATGCGCTTCACCATCCGCATCGACCCCGGCATCACCGACGACGAGGAGAAGGCGCGGGTGCGCGCGCTGATCGTCGAGGCCGGAGCGACGGCGCTGCCGGCGGTGAAGCGGTTCATCCTCGGGCGCGACGAGATCTCCTGGCCGTTGCGCGCGCTCGCCGATCTCTTGCCCGAGCAGGAGGTGGTGAAGTTCCTCGTCGAGCTGTCGAACAAGTGCGCAGCCGAGTACAGCCGCGTGCCGGAGAAGAAGGTGCTGCTCCTGCACGCCCTCGCCGAGCACCGGTCGAAGGAGATCGCGCCGGCGGTCCTGCCTTTCCTCGAGGACATGGACGACGAGGTGCAGATCGCGGCGGCGGAAGTGATCGCGAGACAGCAGGACCCGGTTGGCCGCGAGCCTTTGATCCGGCATTTCTTGAAAGCGCACCAGGAGTCGAACGCGCGCGTGCGCGAGGCGCTGGCGGGAATCCTGGCCGATTCCCCCTGGGACGTGAAGGGCTACACGCCGAAGGTCGAGGCCGCGCTGCCGCCGTCGTACAAGGTCGACTCGAAGGGGCGCGTCGTCCGCAAGGCCTGACCGTTTCTGGCCAGTGAGCGCTTGCCTCGGCCGATCTCGCTGGGAGAGGATGCGCCGTGTGCCGCAGCCGGAGGGCGGGGGCACCGTGAAGGCGGGTATGGCCATCGAGTCCGCAGAGCTGGCGCAGATCGCCGCGGAGGCGCAGGACATCGCCAAGAACGCCGGCCAGCCGGCGGGCACGGCGCATCTCCTGCTCGCCACCTTCACCGTGCCGGGACCGGCGGACTCGCTCTTGCGCGAGCGCGGCTGCGACGAGGACAAGGTGCTGGCCGAGATGAGCGCCCTGGGGTCGGCGCCTTCGGAGCCGGTCGAGTCGTTCGCCCAGGCGCTGGAGCGGGCCCGGCAGCTCGCCGACGACTGCGGGAGCGAGAGCGCGGATGGCCTGCATCTGCTCGTCGCCCTGACGCGGCTCTCCCGTTCGGCGGCGGCGCAGCTCCTCGAGAAGACGGCCCCGCCGGTCGCCTCGCTGCGCACGGTTGCTCTCGGCTATCTCACGCGCGCCGTCCCGCGGCGCAGGGAAGCGGCCCCCGCCCAGCGCGCGGCGGCGCCGCTCGCCCCTGCGCCGAAGACATCCGCCGCGCGCGTCCTCACCGTCCCGCCTCCTTCTGAAGAAGAGCCGGCGCTCCGCGCGCCGCTCTTGCCTCAGCCGCAGCTCACGCCGTACTCGCTCGATCCGCGGGTCTACCCCTGGCTGTCGTCGTTCTCGCGGAACTTGACGGCGCTCGCCGCCGAGTCGCGGCTCGACCCGGCGATCGGGCGCGAGCGGGAAGTGGAAGAGCTGCTCGACATCCTCGGCAAGCGCCGCGCCAACAACCCCGTCCTGGTGGGCGAGCCGGGCGTGGGCAAGACCGCCATCGTCGAGGGGCTCGCGCAGCGGATGCTGCAGCTGCGCGACCTCGACCGGGTCCTGGTCGAGCTGGACGTGAGCGGGCTGGTGGCGGGGACGCAGCTGCGCGGTTCCTTCAGCGAGCGGCTCATCGGCATCAAGGACGAAGTGCGCAAGGCCGACGGCCAGGTGGTCGTGTTCATCGACGAGCTGCACATGCTCATCGGCGCGGGCGCTGCGGGCGAGGGACCGCAGGATGCCGCCAACGAGCTCAAGGCGGCGCTGGCGCGCGGCGAATTCCCCTGCGTGGGCGCGACCACGCACGACGAGTTCCGCAAGCACATCCAGGGCGACCCCGCGCTCGAGCGCCGCTTCGTGCCGGTGCTGGTGCGCGAGCCTTCGCCTTCGAGGACGCTGGAGATCCTCCAGGGCGCGGCGCCGCACTACGAGGAGCACCACGGCGTCCGCTTCGCTCCCGACGCGCTCGAGGCAGCGGCGTCCTTGACCGCGCGCTACGTGCGCGACCGCTGCCTGCCCGACAAGGCCTTCGCCGCGATCGACCTGGCGGGCTCGCGCGTGCACCGCGAAGGGCGCGTCGAAGTGGTGCGCGAGGACGTCGCTCGCGCGGTGGCCCGCATGGCGGGCCTTCCCGAGGAGCGCCTGCTCCAACCCGACGGCGAGCGATTCCTTCAGCTCGAGAGCCGGCTGGCGAGGCACATCGTCGGGCACGAGCAGAACATCGCCGCCATCGCCCGCGCCGTGCGGCGCAACTACGCCGGCTTCTCCGCCCAGCGGCCGCTGGCGTCGTTTCTCTTCTGCGGTCCGAGCGGCGTGGGCAAGACCGAGACCGCCAAGGCGCTGGCCGACGAGCTGTTCGAGCCGGGCGCGCTGGTGCGCATCGATCTCTCCGAGTACGCCGAGCCGCACACCGCCGCGCGGCTGGTGGGCGCTCCGCCGGGTTACGTCGGCTACGGCGAAGGCGGGCTGCTCACCGAAGCGGTACGACGCCGGCCCGCCTGCCTCGTGCTGCTCGACGAAGTGGAGAAAGCGCATCCCACCGTGCTGCAGCTCTTGCTCCAGATGCTCGACGAGGGCCAGCTCACCGACGGCCGCGGCCGGCGCATCGACTTCACCGCCGCCGTCATCGTGCTCACCAGCAACGCCGGCGCGGATGCCTTCGGCGGCGGGCAGCGGGCGATGGGCTTCGGCGTCGCCGCGACGCAGCCGCAGGACAAGGCCCTGGAGGCGGCGCGCAGCGCTTTTCCTCCCGAGCTGTGGGGCCGGCTCGACGAGCGGCTGGTGTTCGCCCCGCTCGCCCGCGACGAAGTCGGGCGCATCGCCGAGCTGCTCCTCGCGGACTCCGCGCGACGGCTCGCCGAGGATCGGCGCATCTCCTTCCGCGCCGGCCCGGGGTTGATCGAGCACCTCATCGGCGCGGGCGGCTGGCAGCCTGCGCTGGGCGCGCGTCCGATGCGGCAGGTGATCCAGCGCCTGGTCGAGTCGCCGCTGGCCGACGAGATTCTCGCTGGGCGCGTCCGGCCGGGCGAGCGTCTTCTCGTCTCGGCGCACGAGGGGAAGATCGAGTTCCGGCCGGAATGAAGCCTCTCGGCAGCGCGGCGGTGCTGGGCAGCGGCGCGGTGGGGACGGCGCTTCTCGAGGAATTGCCGAAATGCGGCGTGCGCGTGGTCGCCGCCTGGACGCGCTCCAGCGGGCTGATGCCGCCGCCGCTCGCCGGCGCGGACGTCGTCTTCCTCGCCGTGCCCGACGCGGCGGTCGCGCGGCTCTGCCGGAAGCTCGAGCCGAAGCGCGGGCAGCTCGTCGTGCATCTCGCGGGGGCGCTCTCGCTCAACGCGCTCGCCGCCGCGAAACGGGAAGGGGCGCGCGTGGGATCGATCCATCCGCTTCGCGCCTTGGTGCGCGGCCGCAGTCAGGACTTTCGCGGCGCCTTCACCGCAGTGGCAGGCTCGGATGAAGAGGCTCGGGAGCAACTGAGCGATCTCGCTCGCCGCCTGGGGATGACGCCGCTCCTCATCGCCGACCGCTCGCGCCCGCTCTATCACGCCGCGGCGGTGCTGGCGGCGGGCGGCCAGGTCGCGCTCTTCGCGGAAGCGGTCCGCGCTTTCCGGCTGGCGGCAGGCACATCGGAGGAGGAAGCGAGGTCGGCGCTGCTGCCGCTCGCACTCGGCGCCTTGGAAAAACTGCGCGTCATGCCTGCCGCCGAGGCGCTCACCGGACCCGTCGCGCGCGGCGACCGCGCGACGATCGCCGCGCACCGCAAGGCGCTGCCCAAGGACCTCCTGCGCCTCTACGACGACCTCACGCGCGCGTCAGAACGTATTGGGCGGGAGCGCTCCGGGAACGGGACCTAGCGAACCGATCATCTCCTCGACGTCGTCCACTACTTCGGGCGGCGCGCCCAAAGGCCAGGAGGCGATCACCAGCGCGACGTGATCGCCGGCTCGCACCACGGCCACGCGGCCGCGCACTTCGTCGGACACCGTGAAGGAAAAGCCGTACGCCTCGCCGCCGCGCGCGAGCAATCGCTCCACATCGTCGACGTGGACGCGCTCTTCGTTGGAGAGGTTCTCGCTGAGGATGCGAACGAGGAGCCGCAGATCGTTGATCCCGTCCGCACTCTGCACCACCAGCTGCGCTCCGGACTCTTGCGAGAGCGCGAGCAGCGGCACCGGCTCGCCGTCCGGGCCGCGCACGCCGCTGCGAAACATCCAGTGCTCGTTCTCGGGCCGCGAGAGCGCAAACGATCCGGTCCGGTCCTGCCACAGTTTCGGCGTGGGCAAGCCGTGCTGCGGCTTCTGCATGCGCCCGAGCGGACGGGAAACGCGAGCCGCAAGCGGAGAGGCGAGCGAGAGGACGGCAGCTGCGATCCAGGCGGTGCGCATGTGATCACGGTCGCCATCGACCGCCCGATGCGCCAGCCCCGTTGGTACGAGCTCGAGCTCGTGCTCGACGTCGAGCACGAAAACGTGCACGTGCACGAGCTCGGCTTTTTTGCGCTAGTGTCCCGCCGACACCCGCGCGGCGCAGGCGTTGTGCGTCAGCGTGATCTGCCGCGCCTCGGCGTTCGTCGGCTGCATCACCAGCTGATCGCCGACTTTCACCAGCCACATGGCGCTGTGGCGCTGCCCCGCCGCTTCCTTGGGAAGGATCTCGCGGCTGACGAGGATGCGCCCCTGCGCCACCTGCTTGCTATGCCACTCTCCCGGGACGTACTCGATCTTGTTCTGCTGCGAGAGCTCCTTCACGTACTCAGCCGACCCGGCGTCGAGGCAGCGTTTCACTTCGCAGAGGGTCTGCTGCTCGTCGCCCTGCACCGCCGCGCACGGGTCCACGGGCGCTTGCTCTTGCGCCGTCGCCTGCGTGCGCAGGCCCTCGGCCGCCTGCTTCACGGCCGGGTAGAGCTGCTCGGCAAAGAGGCGCGAGCGCGGTCCGAAGTCGGCAGCCTTCTGCGCCGGCTTCCAGTGTTCCGCGGCGCAGCGGGCGTCGTTGGCGGCGAGGCACACCTTGATCATCGCTTCGTGACCCGCCACCGAATCGGGCGAGATCTGCAGCAGTCGCGCCGCCGCCGCTTTCGCCTCCTTGAGATCGCCGCCGCTCTCGGCGAGAGCCTCGGCCAGCCCGCGCAAGGCGATGGTGTCGTCGCCGCTCCTGGCGAGCGCCTCGCGGAAGGCTTTGATCGCCTCCGGATGGTTCCGCACGGCGAGCTGCGCGATGCCGTACTCGGCGGTGGTTGCGGTCTCGGAGATGTCGAGCGTGGCGCGGGCCACCTCGAGGTTGAGCGCCTCCGGCGGCGGCGGCCGATCCAGCTCGGGCAGCATCACGGACGGCCGGCTCTGGCCCATCGCCTTCCCAAGCCCGACCTGATTTCCGATCGCCTCGGCGCCAGGAGGCAGGATGCTGACCGGCCCGTAGGCGCGCTGGTAGTCGATGGCGGTCGGCGGGAAGGCCCAGAGCATCGCCGAGTTGGTCAGGCAGCGCTCCAGCTTGCGGTTCTGGATCCCCCTCTCGGCGCTGACGAAGACGGCGTAGACGCGGCCGTCCTTGCGGATGAGCAGCTCCATGCGGATCGAGCCCTGCATGTCGCCGGTGGCGCTGGAGTTGACCATGGCGAGGGTGCAGCGGTCGAAGTCGTTCTGCAGAGGGCGCCGCTCCGCCCCGGCGGCTGGAAGGGCCGCGACACAGATGGCAAAGAGGGCCCCGCGCATGTTGCCTCCTACTTCTTGCACGCATTGTAGTGCAGCGTGATGTTGTTCGCGTCGATGGTAGTGGGCTTCATGTCGACGCGCCCGCCTACGTTCACTTCCCAGGTGGCGTCGTGCGGTTGCAAAGACTTCTTGCCGGCGCGAATGGGCACCGTCACCTGCGGCACGCTGCTCTTGCCCTTCGACACCTTCCACTCTCCCGCGGTGTAGTCCTGGCCGGTGATGTCCTTGAGGCTCTTGGCATAGGCGCTGGCGCCCTGCCCGAAGCAGTATTTCACGAAGCAGATGGTTCGCTCATCCCCTTCCGGCTTCGCGCCGCAGCCGGTGGGGTCGGCCCGCTTGCGCGCTTCGCCCGCGACCTTCTCCTGGGCAGCCTGCTCCTCCTTCTCGACTTCGGCGCTGTACCTCTCGTGCACGGCCTTGACCTGATCCTGGATCTGCGCCAGCTCGAAGGAGCGCGCGATCTTCTGCTTCTCGTCGACGGGCCGGATGACCTTGCCCTCGCTCCGCTCGCCCAGGGTGGCGTTCTCCCACTCGTCGAGCACGCACTTGGAGTCTTTCTGCTTCAGGCAGACCCTGACCAGCGCTTCGTGGGCGGCCACAGATCCTGGGTCGGCCTTGGCGGCCTTCTCGGCGATGTCGCGCGCCTCTTTCACCTCGCCGCCAGAGGCGAGGATGGTTAGCGCCAGCCCGCGCAGCGTACGGGAGTCGTCGGGATGGGCTTGCGCCTGCGCGCGAAAGAGCTCGAGCGCCTTCTGGTAGTCGTGCACGTAGTAGGCGCCGTAGGCTCTGTCGACCGGCGTGGCCCAGTCGGCGAAAGTGAGGGTCGATTTCGCCAGCCCTTCGTCGAAAGGCCCCGGTGGCTGCTCGCGGAGCTGCTTCTCCAACCCCTGTGAGCCGGCGAAATAGAGCGGCTGCGGGTGCAGGTAGTCGGTGTTCTCCGACTCGAACTTGCTCATGGTGGCGGCGTCGAGGAGGCAGCCGCTGAGAATGCCACCGTGCAGGTTCTTGGCGTCGTGGACGAAGGCGGCGGGAACGGCGCCATCCTTGTCGACGATGAACATGAGGGTCATGGTGATCGCCTCGCCCTCTTTCTGGCCGAGGTTGGTGTCGATGTTGCGCGCACGCTGCCAGCAGTTTTGCACGTCGGTGGGCGGGAAGTTGTGCCCGCTGGTGGGGCGCGTCTTGGCACCGGCGCAAGCGAGGAGCGCGGCGGCGGCGGCGAGGTGGACGTAGCGCATGCGATTTCCTTTCAGCCCATCGACTCGAGGGCCTGGGTGAGCTCGGAGAGGGTGTGCGAATCGCCCTTGCGGCGCGCCACCTCCTGGCCGGTGCGGAAGGCCGCGCGCGCCTGCTCGGATTTGCCCAGCGACTGGAGCAGCATGCCGTGCTGCAGATAGGCGGCGAGATAGTCGGGAGCGCGAAGGATGAGCTCCTCCATCTCCTCCGCCGCCGCCTCGGCCTCGCCCTTTCCCTTCAGCTCCAAGGCGAGCGCGTAGCGGGCGAACGGGTCGTCGGGCGAGGCAGCGATGAAGGTGCGCAGCTGCTCGATCCGGTCGGGCATGGGCGAGCGGCTTTTAGCACAGGGAGCCGGTCACCAGAGGGAAATCTGGTCGAGATCGTCGCACAGCTGAACGTCGAGGCCGAGGGTTCTTGCCTCCCGCTCGATCTCCGCCCGGGCGGCGCGCGGCCCGCTGCCCAGGTGGCCGAGCAGGACCGGGACCTTGGGCAAAAGCGAGCGTAGCTCCGACCAGGAGAGGTGCTTCTCGTCGCCGGCCTCGAGGTTGGTGCACTCGGCGCAGATGGCGCGCGCGCCGCGGAAGAGGTCGGCCAGGCCTTCGTGGCTGCCGGTGTCGCCGGTGAAGGCGACCTCGCCGATGCGCAGGGAGAGCGCGACGTGCGGCGGCCGCATGTGCCGCGCGGCGAAGGCCCGCACGCTCCTGCCGGCGAGCTGTTTTTCCGAGCCGGGTGAGAGCTCATGGAATTCGACCGGAAAGGGCAGCGGCTCCTTTGCCGCGGTCGCGTAGCAGGCCGACCAGAGCGCCTGCAGCGTCTCACGCGCGCCGGGCGGGCCGCTGACGACGAGCGCCGCAGTCCGCCTCGCGCGATAGACCGCATCGACCAGCAGGAAAGGCCAGCCGGCAGTGTGATCGCCGTGCAGGTGAGTGAAGTGGATGGCCCCCAATTCTTGTGGCTCCTTGCCGAGCCGCTTCAGGGCCTGGAGCGCCGTGGCGCCGAAGTCAACCGCCGCGAGCCCGCGATCGTCCTCGATCAGCCAGCAAGTGTGGCCGCGCCCTTCCGAGCAGAAGGCGTCGCCGCTGCCGAGCGCGAAGATGTTCACGGCGGCGGCCTCTGCAAGAGTGGCGCAAGCAGTGCCGCGAGGTTCTTCTGCCGCAGATGGATCTCGCGCCGCAGCGCCTCCAGCGAGGGCATGCCGCCGCGCAGCGAGAGGTCGGTCTGCAGCGCCTCGCCGCCGCGGCGCCAGCGCAGCCGCAGCATGGACAGCTCCTTTCCCGCGATCGGCGCAAAGGCGCGATGCATGGCCGCATCCTCGATCTCCGCGAGACCGATGACCAGCAGCGCGCCGGGCCCTTCGCGCCGCAGGAACAGGCCCTCTTCGGTGCAAGCGAGATCGCAGACGCAGGCCTCGGCCCATTCGGGGGCGAGGAGCGCGATGCCGTCGGCGAAGCGCGTGCCGTGATAGAGCGAGCGCGGCGCATCGATGAGCGGTGTTCCCTCCGCCGACAGATGCGGCGCGCCCGCGCCGAGAAAGCGCCGGTGCCGCGCCTTGATGCGCCGGGAGAACAGCAGCAGGAAAAGCAGCGCGCCCGCGGCCAGGACCGCGAGCGCGCCGAGAACCAGGATCGCGATCCGCAGGGCCTACTCTGCCTCGCCGCCGCCCGCGACTTCGTCGAGCTCCTTGAGCTTCTCCTCCACCGCGTTCTTGGCCTTGTCGAAGCCTTTGTTGCAGGAGACGAGCACTTCGGGCGCCGTCTTGGCGAGAACGCCTTTGTCCACGGTCGCGCAGGCGGTCTTGTTCCCCTGGAAGGCCTGGTCGAGCGCGCTCGCGTACGTGGTGGTCGCCTGCGAGAGCTTCTTCCAGTCGGCGATGAAGGTGTTCGTCACCTGCGCCCGCTGCTCCACCAGGTCCTGCGCCTCCGCCACCGCGCTCTTGATCTTCTCGTCGGCGATCTGCTCCGCCGCGCCGGTCAGCGCCTGCGCGTTGCTGGAGGACTGCGCCGCGAACTGCTGGATGGAAAGCGCGATCCGGTCATAGGTCCTGGCCAGCTCGCGGTACCCGGCCACCTGCCGCCGCGCCTCCTCGCCCTTGGGAAGGTTGGCGCAACCCGCCTTGCCCAGGGTATTGAGCGTCTTGGCAACGTCGGCCACCTTGTCGACGGCCGCGGCGCAAGGCTTCGACTTCTGGCTCTCGCGCGCAGCCGTGACGAAGGCGGCCAGCGAAGCGAGATCGCGCCTGTGCTGCGCCCGCTTCTTGAGGGTCAGGCCGACGCCGATGACCGCGCCGACCAGGACGACGACGCCGATGATGATGGCCGCCAGCACTTTGGGCGACATGCCTGCGTCGGGCCGCTTGCGGCCGCCGACGACGTCGATGCGGATGGAGGTCTGGCCCAGCCGGAGCACGTCGCCGTCGAACAGCTCGACGTCGTCGACGCGCTCGCCGTTCAGCCAGATGCCGTTGGCGCTGCCCATGTCCTTGACGCGGATCTCGCCGTTGATCTTGGTGATCTCCGCATGCCGGCCCGACATCGAGCCGTCCTTGACCGCGATGTCGCACTGGTCCGAGCGGCCGATGGTCACCGTCACCGAGCGCATCGGGTACGCCTTCTCCACTCCCGAGGGTCCTTTGACGATGAAGTTCGCCGAGACCCCGTCGAGGAGCGCGGGGTTGATCATCTCGGTCTTGGGAGTTCCTTCTTCGCCCATGTTTTCCCTCGTGAACAAGCTCTGATGCGGACCGCCAGCGTAGAGGCCGGCGCCGCTTGGGTCAAGGAGCGGCTCTCGAGAGCTGAACCGCTTTGCTGGCCCACCAGCGGCGCCAGGCCGAGGGATCGTCGCCGATCTGCTCGCCGGTGCAGCGCAACAGCGCCCTCTCCACTTCGCGGCGCGCGTCGGCGGGCTTGTCGTCGCCGACGCCTTCCAGCAGCGCCGGGACGATGCAGTCGTATTTGGCGGCTGCGCAGTCGCTGGCGCAGAGGTTGACGAGAACCTTGGCGACGGCGAGACGAACGTCCGCATCACCGCTGCTTTTCATTTTGGCCAGGGTCGGCGCTACCGCGGGCCGGCCCAGGGCTTGGAGCGATAGCTGCGCGTCTTTCAGCTCGGCCGGGGCGGGCTTGACCTTTCCAGCCGTGACGAGCCGCGCGATCCGATCGACCAGCTCTTCCGCCCGCCTGCCCGGATCGGCCAGGTCGGCGCGCTCCTTCAGCTCCTTGGCGCAATCGTCGACCGAAAGCCCCGCACGGAGCGATTTTTGTTCCGCCAATCGCGCGCAGGTGCGCCGCTGTTCCGCCAAAGGGTCCGGAGTGCGGTTGCAGCCGAACGCCAACAAAAGAAGAAGCGCGCGCTTCATGCACGCGCTTCTATCACGGCATGCGCCGGTTACTTGCTCTCGGGCTTCTGGGGCTCGGTCTTCTCGGCCGGAGGCGCGGCCGCGGTCATGACCGGCTTGAGGGCCGGCAGCGGCGCCTCGATGACGACCTGTTCGGGCGCCTTCGCACCCGAGGAGTCGAGCGAGACGAGGACGCTCTTGCCTTGGTCGATGGCCGGCAGATTGCCGATCATCGCGAAGGCGTTGCCATCCTCGTCGACCTCCAGCGCGCCGACGGGCACCGGCTCGCCTGCCTTCGGAACGATCCAGGCGTGGTACTCCTTGCCGGCCTGCGGCTTGAGGCCGTACGCGCTGACGCGCATCCAGCTGGTGCCGCCTTCCGACTCGCCCCAGGTGACCGCGGCCCACGGGCCGTCCTTCACCTTGGACTGGAGGATGACGGTCGTGCGGCCGGCGCTGCGGGCGATGGTCAGGTCGCGCTGCAGCTCGGCGCTGCGCTTGAGGGATGACTCGTACTGCTGCCGCGAGGCGCTCGCGTCGCGCTGAGCGACGCCGACCTCCTGGCTGTACGAGCTGATCTTCGAGACCAGGTACGCGAGCAAAGCGACGAATCCAACCAGCACCAGGACGACGGGAGCCGCACGACGCCAGGAGCTGGTCGACCGGGTTTCGGTCAGCCGGGAGAACGTCGGACGCGTATCCGCAATGGGGGTTGCCATAGCGGAACGGTCTTCACTCTTGAACAAGAAAGGAAGGCTTGCGGGAGCGACCCGGCGGCCGTCCTTCCGTACCTCGGTCGGTCAGTCGTTCGGGCGCCGGCGCAAGGCGGGCACGAGCGCCAGGGCGAGCCCGAAGTCGGAATCGAGCGACTCCTCCTGGATTTTGCGCAACGGCCGGAAAGGAAGCGCGACGTCCGCTGCAGGACGGCGGCGGGGCGAGCGGCGACTGCTGGGGTCCTTCTTCGACATGGCGCGGCGTTGTATCCGACACCCTGCCCCGGCGCAAGGCAGACCCACAGAGCCCCAAACAAATCGGGCGCTTGGCTGCTCGAGTCTCAGCCAGACCCCCGGCCCCCAGGGAATCCAGCGGGTGCTAGGATGCGCCCGATGCCGTCACAGCCGCAGAGGAATCTGGAGACCTTCCCCAATCCCAAGCCGGAGAGGGATTACGAGATTCGCTTCGAGACGCCTGAGTTCACCTGCCTCTGTCCACTGACCGGGCAGCCGGACTTTGCCACCATCCGCATCAGCTACGTCCCCGACCAGAAGTGCGTCGAGCTGAAGAGCCTCAAGCTCTACCTGTGGAGCTACCGCAACGAAGGAGCCTTTCACGAGGCGGTGACCAACCGCATCCTCGATGACCTGGTAGCGGCGCTGAAGCCGCGGCGGTGCGAAGTGACGGGGGATTTCCTCGTCCGCGGCGGCATCCACACCGTCGTCAGCGCGCGCCATCCGTAGGGCGCACGACCGGCTCGGCGCGCGCCGCGGCCGAGAGTCCGACGCCGTGCCGGTACACCATCGTCTCGCCCAGCACCGTCTCGCTCAACACCACCGCCGCCACCGCGAAGGACCCGGCCAAGTAGAGGGTCCGCGCGCGCCGCGGCAGCGGCAGCTTCGACCCGGCGCGCCAGCCCGCGACCGGAAGACAGAAGGCGAGCATGGCGTAGCCGAGCGCCTTGTGGATGTGAAGGAGCGCTTCGCCGGCGGCGCTGTGCGGCCCGAGCGCCGCCTCGGCGGCGAGACCGGTCAGGACCGAGAGCGCAGCGGCGACTGCGCCGATGAGCGTATTCCAGCGGCCCGTCCAGAGCAGAGCCTCACGGTGGGTCACAAGCCCGAGCACGTCGCACACCGGCGCGACCAGGAGCAGCGCCACCGCGAAATCGAGCACGAGAGGATGCAGCTCCGCCACGCGCCCATCGTAGACGGAACTGCGTCAGGCCGCTTCTATTCGACTTCGGCGATCCGCCGGCGCTTGGGGAAGAGCAGCTTGCCGAGGACGAACCCGGCCGCAAGGCCGACCAGGATCACCTGGCCGGGATTCTCCTCCGCCCAGGCCGCGATCCCGCGCGACACGCGCACGGCCACGTCGCGACCCATCGCGAGTCCCTTCTCGAACATCTCAACATCGACAGCGGGCAGCGGCAGCTGTGTCTTGCTCATCGGCTGGGCCATCGTTCACCTCGAGGTGGCGCGGGCGACCAGCAGCCCGAGCGCGAGCGCACCGGAGAAGACGCCGACCGGATGGCGGCGCACGAAGGAGCGCCAGCTGAAGCTGCGGCGCAGGTCTCGCATCGACTGCTCGATCTCCTGGCGGGCCCGCTCGATGCCGGCGCGAATGGCCGCTGGTTCTCTCGGCTCTCCCATCGGTGCCTCCAGTGCAAACAGCCGTTGCCGCTGAGCGGCCGGCTAATGCTGCGAAACCTGTTCCGGCAGGGCGCGCTCGCCCTTCTTGAGCGCGGCCAGCCACTCCTTGTCCCTGCGCAGCTCTTCTCCCGTGCGCGGCAGCGAGAGCCGCTGCCGCAGCGCGCGCCGGCCCCAGAAGAGAGTGAGGATCGCTCCGGCTCCCAGATTGGCGAGGGCGACGATGCCGAACGCCGCCCACTGCGGAATCCAGACGGCGAGCAGGAACCCGAGCGCGATCGTGAGAAGCAGATATCCCGCCGCCAGCGCCGGCACGCCCGCGGCGCTGACGAGGAGCTCGCGGCCGGTGTTGCGCAGCTCTTCCTTCACCTCTGCGCGGGCCAGCGCGATGTGCTCGCGCAGCAGCGTCTGGAGCCCGTCGATCAGCCGCTGCAGCGCATCCAGCGACGGCGCAGGAGTCCCCATGCGGGCCAACCTAGGCACGCGGTTGCGGCGCTGCCAGATCAGTGCAGAAAAGGACTGTTGACGGCGACGGTGCGCCCTTCGAGGTCCTGCTCCGAGCAGCGGATGAGATAGCCGATGAGCAGAAGGCTCGAGGCGTTCTCGGCGGCCCGCTCCGGCTCGCGCTCCATCAGATCGCTGGCGTAGGCGAGGAAGAACTGCGCCAGCTCTTCGCCGGCCTGGCCGAGGATGAGGTCGTGCAAGGTGTCGCGGTCCATCGCCCGCACCTTGCGGATGAAGTCGACGGCCAGGTCCCGCTTGCGCCGTGCGTCCTTGCTCAACAAAGGCGCCATCCTCCCTCCCACAGACTGGGAAGAAGCTGGGCGCTCGGCCCTTCCGCGGCAAGTGCGGGATTTGACTTCCGCCGATGCGAGTGGATGATCCGATGACCGGCGGGACACCGGAGGCGGATGGGGATGTTCACGGGCGTGAAGGTGTTCTCCGCGACCAAGGCCAAGGAGCGGGACGATCTCGGCGAACAGGTGACGCGCTGGCTGCGCGCCAACGCCGATCTGGAGGTCGTCGATCGCACGGTGACGCAGTCGAGCGACAACGAGTTTCATTGCCTGACGGTGGTGATCTTCTACCGGCCGAAGAGCGCGCCGCCGAAGCCCTGAGCTTCATCTTTTCTTCAAGGTCACGGCGCGAGCCGCGGCGTGCGGCGCAGGCGCACGGTGATCCTCGGCCATGCGCAGGGCGGCGACGCCGAGCACGACCGCCAGTCCCGCGCCCACTCCCAGCCAGGACCAGAAGCGCTGCCCGGCGTTCTGCCGGCGCGGCCGCGGCGCGAGCGCCTTTCTCGGTCCCATCCCCGCGAGCGACTCCAGCGCATGGCTCAGCTCCAGCGCGCTGTGCGGCCGCAGGGCGGGATCGGCTTCGAGACAGCGCTCGACCAGGACGTCCCAGCGCGGATCGAGCCCGTCCACCGCCTTCGAAGGCAGCGCGAAGCGACCGACGGGCAATTCCCCGGTGAGCAGCTCATAGGTCATCACACCGAAGGAATAGAGGTCGGCGCGGTGGTCGGCGCGCTTGGCGTCCTTGCGCTGCTCGGGCGCCATGTAGCTCGCGGTGCCCATCGCGACGTGACTCTGCGTCAGACACTCGGCGCCTTCCGAGTGCAGACCGGCCAGCCCGAAGTCGAGCACCTTGGCGCGCAATTCCGGGGTGACCAGCACGTTGTCGGGCTTGAGGTCGCGATGCACCACTGCGCGCGCGTGTGCGTAAGCGAGAGCGTGCGTCACCTGCGCGAGGATCCGCGCCAGCTGCCGCGAGGTGGGCCGATTCTTGTGCGCCCAGAGCCGGAGCGAAATGCCGTCGATCAACTCCATCGCGATGAAGTAATGGACGCCGGTCTTGCCGCGGCCGAGGAGCCGCACGATGCCGGGATGGTCTAGCTGGGCCATCGCCGCCGCCTCTCTCCCGAAGCGGCGAACGTAGTCGGGGACGGCCGCCATCTGCGGCGTGAGGATCTTCACCGCCACCGCGACGCAGTCGGAGATGCGCGTGCAGCGGAAGACCTCCCCCATGCCGCCCTGCCCGAGCCGCTCGTGGACGACGAAGCCATCCAGCGTGGGAAAGGGCCTGTCGTCCTTCTTCTCTTCCACCGGCGGCGGGGGCGGCGGCGGCGCGCTGCGCTGCACTTCGAAGCGCACGCCGCAATGGCCGCAGCGGGCCAGCGCGCCGTGGACGAAGCAGCCCACGTCGCAGCGCACTTCGCAGTTCGGACAGCGCTGCACGACACGCCGGGGAGGCTGCGAGTCAGCCATTGCCGCAGTCTCGTCCGGACGATCGGCAAGGCAAGTTTTTTGTCAGTCGCGGGCTTCCAGCACCCGGTAGATTTCGACCGGAGCCTCGCGGTTTCTCACCTTGGTCGGAGGCAGCGCCTCGAGCACGAACCTGTCCTTCCCCGCCCGCTGGGCGCAGTCCTCGGAGATGACGATCATGTCCTCGCGCGCCACACCGCAGAGGCGCGAGGCGAGATTCACTCCGTCGCCGATGGCGGTGTAGCTGAGCGCCTTGGACGATCCCATGTTGCCGACGACGACCTGGCCGGTGTGCAGGCCGATGCCGATCCGGATCGGCACCTTGCCCGAGGCAACCCGGTCCTCGTTCCACTCCTTCAGCCGCTGCTGCATCTTCACCGCGGCCCGCACCGCCTGGAGCGCATCGTCGGGCCGCTTGAGGGGCGCGCCCCACAATCCCATGATGGCGTCGCCGATGAACTTGTCGAGGATGCCGTTGTGCTCGAAGACGATGTCGACCATCAGCTCGAAGTAGTCGTTGAGCATCTTGACCACTTCCTGGGCCGGCATCTTCTCCGAGATGCTGGTGAAGCCGCGGATGTCGGAGAAGAGGATGGTCAGCTCGCTGAGCGAGCCGCCCTTGGAGAGCTCGATGCTCCCGCGCGCGGCCTGCTCCACCAAGGCCGGCGAGAGGAAGCGCGAGAGCTGCGCCCGCTGCGTCGCTTCGTGCTCGAGCGCGCGGGCGTACTCGCTGTTCTCCAGCGCCACCGAGGCTTGCGCGGCGATGGCGCTCAGCACCTCCAGGTCCTTGGGGGTGAAAGCGGCAATCCGCTCGCGCGAGTCGAGGAACATGATGCCTTTCACGTCGTCGCCGGCAGTGCTCAAGAGCGGCACCGCCATCGCCGAGCGCACCCCGAGCGCGATGATCGAGTGGCTCGCGGCGAAGCGCTCGTCGGCGATGGCGTCGCTGGTGAGCACGCCTTCTTTCGTCTCCTGCACCTGCGCGAGCAGCGTATCGGAGACCAGCACCTTGCCCTGCCCCGGCTTGCGCTGGCGCATGGCCTGGATGACCAGCTCCTGGGAGGCGGCATCGCGCAGGAGGATGACGCCGTTGTCGCAGGGGATCAGGTCGAAGGCGATCTGGAGAATCCGCGCGAGCAGCTCATGGAGGTCGCGCTCGAGGCGGATGTAGTTGGAGAATTCGTGGCCGACCCGCAGCCGCTCGTAGTCGCGCTTGAGCTGGCTGACGTCGCGGAGCTGATCGACCGGAGCGAAGATCGCCTTGGCGGCGGTGCGCGCCACCACGCCACCCAGGTCTTCGCTGCTGTGGACGATCTCGGCGTTGCGGCTGGCGCTGTCCAGGCCGAGGCGGAACTCCATCTTCGAGGTGCCGACCACGACTTCGTCGCCGTCCTTCAGCTTGGTGGGGCCGAAGATGCGCTTGCCGTTGAGGAAGGTGCCGTTGGAGGAGCCGAGATCGCGCAGGACGTAGTCGTCGTCTTCCTTGTCGATTTGGCTGTGCTTGCGCGAGACCTCGCGGTCGGCGAGGCGGACGTTGGCGGTGGTGCTGCGGCCGAGGACGTTATTGTCGCCGAGCGGGTATTCGCTGACCTCGCCGGGAGGGCCTTTGAGGATCAGCCGCGGGCCGGCGGAGCCCATCTCGCCCGGCGAGGGCGTAATTTCCTCCGCGCCGAAGCCGGTCGCGGTCGTCGGCCAGGGCTTCTGCGCGATGATGCGAGAGCGGCCGAAGGTGGGCTCGTCGTCGTTGGCCAGGCTGGGTGAAGGAGCGTCGTCGCGGATCGCGCCGCACCGAGGACATCGGCCTGCGACGGGTTCGAGGTCGCGGTAGCAGGCTGGGCAGGCGGACATACGCGCGGCGCTTCCCCCGGAATCCTCCGGATGGCCGAGCGTACCATCGCGCCGCCGCCATTTCGAGCTTTTCGCAAGTAGTGCGAAGTGGGATTGCCGCGAGCCTCTGCGTCTGCTACGCGCGCCTCCGTGAAGATCAAGCAGCGGCCGGAGGATTTCGTCGTCCGCGAAGGGTATCGCTTCGAGGACGACCCGGAAGGCTCCGTCTGGGTCTACCGGATGGACAAGCAGAAAGTCTCCACGCTGCAGGCGCTGGAGCGGATCTCGCACGACTTCGCCGTGCGCCGCCGCCATCTCTCCGTCTGCGGGCTCAAGGACAAGCAGGGCCGCACCGAACAGCTGGTCGGGGTGTGGGGCGGGTCGCTCGGCGAAAGCGAGGTGGTGCAGTCGGGCGATCTGCGGCTGCAACTCCTGGGCCGGACCGCGCAGCCGCTCAGCTCCGGCAACATCACCGCGAACCGCTTCGAAGTGACGGTGCGCGATCTCTCGCCTGAAGAGGCCGCGCGCGCGGCGGAGAGCGCGGCGGAAGTGCAGCGCACCGGCGTGGTCAATTACTTCGACTCCCAGCGATTCGGATTCCTCAAGCACGGGCAGGGATTCATCGGCCGCCAGCTGGTGCGGGGAGAGTGGGAAGAGGCGCTGCGATCGTTCCTCGCCACTCCCAGCGAGCTGGACAAGAGCGACGACGCCAAGGTGAAGCAGTTCTGGCGCGAGCACTGGGGCGAGTGGCAGCTGCGCGCTCCGCTCGAGGCCGGCAAGCGCTACGCGCCCATCCTGCGGCGGCTGCGCGAGGACCCGAAGGATTTCCGGGGCGCTTTCCTGCACATCGAGAGGCGCGTGCGGATGATGGCGCTCTTCGAGCTGCAGAGCTTCGTCTGGAACGAAGGCGTCAAGCGCTACCTGGCCCAGCGCATTCCGGCGGCGGAATTGATCGGCCTGCGCTACCAGGCGGGCGCGCTCACCTTCCCGCGCTCCTTGCCGCGCGAGCTGCGCGAGGAGCTCTGGTCCAAGTCCTTTCCGCTGCTCGCGCCCGACTCGAAGTTCGAGGACCCGCTGGTCGAGCGGTCCGCGCTCGGCGCGCTGCGCGCGCAGGGGCTGACTCCGGCCGATCTGAGCGTGCCGCACACGCCGCAGCTCTTTTTCAAGCACGAGGAGCGGCCGCTGTTCGTGGTGCCGGGCAAGCTGCGCATCCATCCGCCGCGGCCCGACGAGGTGAACCGCGGGCGGCTCAAGGTCAACCTCTCCTTCACGCTGCCGCCCGGCGCCTACGCCACGCTGGTCGTGCGGCGCGTCTTCTGGTTCGCTGCCGAAACGCGGCGCGAGCCGAGGTCGCTCGGCCAGCCCCGGGGGCGTCCGCTCGAAGCGATCCGCACAGCGAAGCCGCCCGCGCCGCAGCCACAACGGGAAAGGATCGGGTTTCTCGAGCGACAGCGGCGCAAGAAAGCGGCGCGCGCTACGCGCCGGACCAAGCAAAGCTAGCCGCAAACGCTTATCAGTTAGTGTCCGTTGCCTTGCCGTGCTCGAGCTCCTGCTCGTCTTGGTGCTCGGTATCGTTCCCGTTCGGTGCTCGGTGCTTGTTCGCAAAGGAGCACCAGCACGAGCTCGACACCGAGCACCAAGACGAGCACGAGAACGACCACGGCTCTTTGAGCAGCATCTGCGCTAGCCGCGGCACATGCCGGCTGCGCTTTACGCGATTCGCGCCGGATGGGAATAGACCGTCATGCTCCCGTTGCGCACGAACCCGCAGAGCGTGATGCCGGAAGCCTTGGCGAGATCGATCGCCAGGGAGCTGGCCGCCGAGACGCTCGCCACAACCAACAGCCCGGCCGCCGCAGCCTTTTGCACCACCTCGAAGGAGGCGCGCCCGCTCACCACCAGCAGCACGGCTTCGCTGCCGGGAATGCGCCCCGCGATGAGCAGCGCGCCAACCGCCTTGTCGATGGCGTTGTGGCGCCCGATGTCCTCGTACGCCACCAGCACCTTCCCTTTGGCATCGCAGAGCGCCGCGGCGTGGATGCCGCCGGTGCGGGCGAAATTGGGCTGCAGCGCGCGCAGGCTTTCCACCGCCGCCGCGATGGTTTGAGCTCCAAGCATCCCCGGCTGCACGGCGCGCGGCCGGCAGCGTTCGATGACGTCGCCGACGCTGCGCCGGCCGCAGACTCCGCAGGCGGATGTGGTCAAGGTGCCCCGACGCGTGGCCGAGACGCGGTCGATGTCGAGCGAGACGCCCGGCCCGGGCGCGACGTCGATGGTGTTGCCGTAGCCCTCCTCGCCCGGCCGGCCGCAGTGCGCGACGCGGCCGACGTCGTCGCGCGACCCGATCACTCCCTCGGCGAAAAGAAATCCCACCGCCAGCTCGCGGTCGGCGCCGGGAGTGCGCATGGTGACGGCGAGCGTCTCGCCCGCGACGCGGATCTCCAGCGGCTCCTCGGCCACGACCTCGTCTTCCGCCGGCGCGGAGGGCGCGCCGCCGCGCAGGCGAGTGACTTCCCTGTGGGCCACACCTTTCATGTCTCGCGCAACTTGAGCTTGCCCTCGTCGTCGACGTGCGCTTTGAACTCCACGCCGCAGTAGTTGCAGATCACCTCGTCGCCGCTGCCGAAGCCGTCGCCCACTGGATTGTAGGCGGTGCAGGCCGGGCATTCGAACTCATTGAAGCGGCGCTTCGATCCCTGCGACCGGCCCGACTTGCGGTCCTCTGCTTCTTCGTCCTCGGAGATGTCGCCGACGTCGTCGCGATCGAAGGGCATGGGGCGATTCTAGCGCGATTGGACAGAGAAGCGGCCGCCCGGTTGCTCTCCGGCCGTCCGCGACCCAACTTCCGCCGATGATCTTCCTGCTCCTGGTGGCGATCTGGGTGGCGGACGAGTCGGACAAGGTGCGGCCCGACGCGGTGCCCGTCCCTGGACCGGTCGCCATCCATCTGGCAGCGGCCGGCGGGGAGTGCGCCGGCGCGCAGCTGGTGGTGCGCGGGCCCGTCCAGGCGCTTTCGGCGAAGAGCTCGGGCTTCCCCATCGATCTGTATCGCGTCGCGACCATCTTCCTCCAGCATCCGTCCGGTCCGGAGGGCTCGACCGGCGAATGGCCCGACGCGCTCATTCCCACCCGCGACGCGCTCTTCGGCGAAGAGCGCAAGGCCTTTCCCGTCGACGTCGGCAAAGGCCGCGCGCAGGCCATCTTCGTAGAGAGCTGCGCTCCCCGCGGCGGCGGACCGGCGCTGCTCAAAGGCGCCGTCAAGCTGAGCTGGCGCGGTGGCGCGCTGGAAGTTCCCGTCCAGCTCAAAGTGCGCAGCTTCGATCTGCCCGCTACGCCGCCGCTCGCCACCGCCTTCGGCTTCTCCGGCTACTCGGCGGCCAAAGGACATCGACGCGGGCCGGAAGCGAACCGCGAGCTGACCCGCCTCTACGACTGGATGGCGCTCCGCCGCGGCATCACGCTCTTCGGCGGGACGCAAAACGCGCCGGAGTACACGGCGCGCGGCAATGACGTGACCATCGACTGGACCGACTACGACGCGGAAGTGGCGCCCTTCCTCGACGGCACCGCCCTCCCTTCGGGCGCGCGCTGGACCTCGGTGGAGCTGCGCGAGCCCGGCAAGCTGACGCGCGAGCAACGCCGGTCCTGGCGGCGCGCCTGGGTGGAGCATTTTCGCGCGCGCGGCTGGCTCGACCGGCTCTTCCGCTACGTCGAGGACGAGCCGGCCGAGGCGCGCCTCGCCGAAGTGGAGGGCAAAGCCGCCGAAGTCCGCGACGACGCGCCCGAGGTGCGGCGGCTCTTGACCACCGCGCCGTCGGACAAATTGAAGAGCGTCGATCTCTTCGTGCCGCTCCTCAACTGCTTCGCCGGCACCGGCCCGACCTGCCCGCGCGGCGGCCGCGGCCCTTGGTGGTACCAGAGCTGCATGTCGCACGGCTGCCAGGAGAACGCTCACCCGGCTTTCCGCGGCTGGCCCAGCTACATGATCGATGCGCCTGCGACCGCGGCGCGCGCGATGGGCGCGCTCGCCTTCGCGAACGGCGTCTCGGGCGAGCTCTACTTCGACGTCGATTACATCTACGAGTTCACCGACCCATGGATCTCGCAATGGGGCTTCGGCGGCAACGGGGACGGCACTCTCTACTATCCGGGAACGCCGGCGCGCATCGGCGGGCTGCACGACGTGCCGGTCGAGTCGCTGCGGCTGATCCAGATCGCGCGCGGTCTTTCCGACCATGCCTATCTCTCGCTCTGCGCGCAGCTCGGCGATCCGGGCCTGGCGCGCACCGAAGCACAGGCGCTCGCGCCGGGGTTGCGCAATTGGGCGCGCGACCCGCACGCCTATGCCCAGATGCGCGAGAAAGTCGCGGCGCGCATCGAGACCCTGCTCGCCCGCGCCAGACTGGGCGCCCGCTGACGGCGGTGATGACGGCCGCAGGCCTGGTGAAGCGCTTCCGAATTGATGCTAGACGTTCCTGCCGTGCGCGCCGCCGTTGGATTTTCGATCCACACTGGATGGGCGGCGGCTGTGGTCATGGCGGGGCCGCCTCCTCGAGTGCTCGATCGCCGGCGCATCGAGTTGGCGGAACGCGAGGCGAGATTCGTCTTCCACGCAGCGGCGGAGCACCCGGACCAGGCAGAGCGACTGATCGCGCAGGCCGAGAAGATCGGTCGCGAGCGGGTGGTCCGCGAGCTGCGGACTCTCGGCGAGGAGCTGAAGGAGTACGACTTGATGGTGGCGCTGCCGCCCTCGAAGCGGATTCTGCCGCCTGTGCTGGCGGTCCTGAAATCCCATCCACTTCTCCATGCGGCCGAGGGCGAGCTCTTCCGGCGGGTCATCGCCGAAGGCGCCGAGAAGCTGGGCATCCCGGTGAAGATCCCGCAGCCGGCGAAGCTGCCGGAGGTCGGCAAGATGGGCCCGCCTTGGGGAAAGGATCAGAAGGAGGCCGCGGCGCTCGCTTATGCACTGCTGTCGATGTCGTATAGGATCTGAATAGCTGCCGGTGCCGCTCGTCCTTTGCGAGGTATGACTTCGGTGCGCCTGCTTCTCGCCCTGCTCGCTGCTCCCCTGGCCGCCTGGGCGCAGGTCTGCCCGCCCCAGCAGTTGCAGGCGGCGCGGTTCACGCCCGGCGAGGCGCTCTCCTTCCGCCTCGATCTCCTCGGTGCGGACGTCGGCTCCTTCGAAGTCCGCGTCGAGTCGGCGCCAGCGAGCGAGCGGCCGCGCGCAGCGCTCTTGTTGCGCTCGAGGGCGAAGACGAGCGCCTTCGTCTCCACCAACGTCGCCCGCTACGAGGCCTTCGCCACCGTGCTCTTGAGCCCCAACTTCTTGCCGCTCCGCTACCGGGAGGACATCGACGAAGGCGAGGTGCACAAGGCGCAAGAGGTCGACTTCCCCCCGGCGGCCGGCAAGTTGGCGGTGCGGGCGACCAAGAATGGCGAGCCCGATCCTTTCCAGCTCGAAGCCAGTCCCGGCGTGCGCGAGATGCTCTCGACGCTCTATCTGCTCCGCGCCCAGCCGCTGCAGCCGGGCCAGCCGGTCTGCATCGAGGTCTTCGCCGGCCGCAAGCTCTGGCGGCTGGAGGGCAAGTTCGTCGCGCGCGAGACCATCGACACGCCGCTCGGCCGATTCGCCACCGTGCGGCTGGACGCGACCGCGGTCCGGACCGACGACGCCAACGTCAAGCGCGGCGCGCACATCTGGGTTTCGGACGACGAGCGCCGGCTGCCGCTGGTGGCGATCGGCGAAGTTCGCGGGAAGGTGCTGCGCGCCCAGCTGGTGGAGGCGACCGGACTGCCCAGGCGCCGAGTCGCGCAGGAGACGCGGAAGATCGGACGGTAGCCGGACTAGATCAGTCCCTTGTTCCTTCTGATCTGCTCGACCGTCTTCTGGTACTCGACCTCCCAGGCCTGCGTTCCTTCCGAGAGGTGCTTGAGGCGCGAGCGCGCTTCGCGATCGATGTCCTCGTCGACGTCGAGGTGCTTCTTGAAGACCTGGTAGATCTTCTTGCGGATGGTGTGGTCCTCCGCGAAGACCTCCTCGACGTTGCGGGAGATGAGCAGGAACTCGATCATCTGGTTGATGATGTAGTCGACGCCCTCGTCGCCCATCTTGAAGCCGCGCACGTCGGCCATCTCGCGCTTGACCTGGTTGAAGCGCGAGTGGTCGTAGCCGCGCCGCTCCAGCGCCTCGCGCGTGGCCTGGTTCACCCGCTCCTCGGACGCGAGGTACTCCTTGAGGACGGCGGCCATGTCCATCTCCGCGTCGGCTACCCGCATCGTCTCCACCTCGATGTCGCCGTCCGCCATCAGCGTGGCGATGACGTCGCGGGCGATCGAGGGGATGATCTTCGGGTAGAGCTTCATCGACAAAGTCCTCTCACGGCGAGAGCGGGACGACCTTGTAGGACAGTTGGGAGCGCGTGGGCAAGGAAAAACGGTGCCTTGCGCACGAGGCGTCGACACCCGAAAAGATCCGGCACTGCGCACAGATTCGTCAGTCTTTTTTTTGGGGCGCTCCGCCGCCTGCGGCGGCTCCGCTTGTGCGGGCGGATTGCATGGCCGGCGACGCCACGTCCCCTGCGCGCTCGGTCTCGACGTCTTCTTCCGCAAGCAAGGAAGCTTCGTCTTCCAAGGCCTCCAGCTCCGCCGCAGCTGCGTCGAAGGCGACGTCATCGCGCTCGCTGAGCAGCGCGCCGTCGCCGGGGCCCGCCTCGGGAGGAGCGCCGCCGTCGAGATCGGCTCCGCCCTGCGCGGCCTCCTGCGCTTCCGCCTCGGCTACCTTCGTCCCGCTGGCGAAGAAATCGTGCACGCGCTCGGCGAGCTGCGCGTTGAATCCCTCCACCTGCGCGATGTCCTCCGCGGTCGCCGCGCGGATGCGCTTGAGCGATCCGAAATGCGAGAGCAGCGCGCGCTTGCGCCGGTCGCCGATGCCGGGGATCTCCTCCAGCACGCTCTTGAAATTGCGCTCGCGCCGGAGCTTGCGGTGGAAGGTGATGGCGAAGCGGTGCGCCTCGTCGCGCAGCCGGGCGAGCAGATGCAGCTCGCTCGTGTTCTGCCGGAGCACGATCGGATTCTTCTGACCGGGGAGGAAGACTCTCTCGGGGCTGCGCTCGAGGTCGGCGCGGACGAAGCGGCCTTTCTTCCGCGAGCGGCCGACCGCCGGAAGCGCGGGAGTGTCGGATCCGTTCGCTGCGGCTCCCGTCGGGTGCGGCTGAGGCGCCCCTTCCGAGAGAGGAACTGATTTTTCCGGCCAGGCTTCCTCCGGCCGATATCCCTGCCGCGCCGCGAAGCGCTCCTCGTCCTCCAGCACCCTGCTCTTCGCCAGGCCCGCGAGCGGCACGTCCTTTACCGTCAGGCCCGACTCGCGCAGCGCCGCGCGCGCCACGTTGAGCTGTCCCTTGCCGCCGTCGACGACGAGCAGGTCGGGCAGGTTCTGCTCCTCGATCCCGCGCCGCAGCCGCCGCGTCAGCACCTGGAACATCGAGGCGAAGTCGTCGCCGGCCGCCTCGCCGCGCACCTTGAAGAGCCGGTAGCCGCTCTTGTCGGGCTCGCCGTCGCTGAACACCACCTGCGAGCCGACCGAGAGCTGCCCCTGGAAAGTGGAGATGTCGAAGCACTCGATCCGGCGCGGCAGCCGCGGCAGCCGCAGCCGCGACTGCAGCCGGGTGAGCGCCTCGAGCTGGTCGGCCTTGCTGCGCGCCCTTTCCTCGAAATTGTGGCGCGCGTTCTCCATCGCCATCTCCACCAGCCGCACTTTCTCGCCGCGCTCGGGCACGTGCACCCGCACGCGCTCCCCTTTCTTTTCGCCCAGCCACACCTCGCGCATCTGCGCGTCGGGCAATTCCAGCGGGAGGAGCAGCTCCTTGGGGATGAACGCGCCCGACTCGTAATACTGATCGAGGAAGCTGGAGAGCAGCTCCTCGGTGGGAAACTCCTGCTTGCTGAAGCTGAAGCTGCGCCCGCCGGTGAGCCGGCCGCTGCGGAAGAAGAGCAGATGAACTTCCAGCGCGGGGCCCTCGCGGTGGAAGCCGAGCACGTCCTGGTCGAGCAGATCTCCCAGCACCGTCCGCTGCTTCTCCAGCGATCGTTCGATGGCCTGCAGCTGATCGCGCAGCTGCGCGGCGCGCTCGTATTCCAGTTTGTCGGAGGCGTCGCCCATGCGCCGTTCCAGCTGCGCGGTGAGCTCGTCGGCCTTGCCCTCGAGAAAGAGCGCCACCTCCTCGACCGA
>Ga0209471_1000427_pt1 | contig 28980 bp, 29 predicted proteins | sample GraSoiAngelo_128_FD_185885 | JGI IMG/M metagenome (GOLD analysis project Ga0209471, IMG submission 185885) | Grasslands soil microbial communities from the Angelo Coastal Reserve, California, USA - 14_0927_12_20cm (SPAdes) (version 2) | ecosystem: Environmental > Terrestrial > Soil > Grasslands ... | reverse complement strand
TTCGGCCCGGTGCTCGCGGTGATCAAGGTCGGCTCGCTCGACGAGGCGATCCGGGTCAACAACGACGTGCCCTACGGGCTCTCCAGCTCGCTCTACACGCGCGACGTGAACGCCGCGTTTCGCGCGATGGGTGAGCTCGACACGGGCATCACCTACGTCAACGCGCCGACCATCGGCGCCGAGGCGCACCTGCCGTTCGGCGGCGTGAAGCAGACCGGCAACGGGCACCGGGAAGGCGGGTGGGAAGTGTACGATTTCTATTCAGAGACGAAAGTCGTCTACGTCGACTTCTCCGGGAAACTGCAGCGCGCGCAAATCGACACCGAGGGGTAGTGTAGCGCGCGGTATTGATCCCAACTGCAACAAGAGGGTGACGCCCCTCACGCCGGACGCGTTAGTGTGCGTCCGGTGGATCACGAATCGCTGGTGATCATTCTGTCGCTCGGCGGCTCGCCGCTCGAGCGGACGGCGCTCGGCGCGCTGAGCGACGTGGTGGTGTCGTGGGTCCGCGTCGAGCGCGAGGGCGAGACGGCGTGCCTGGCGGCCCGAGTAATGCATAGCGATCCGCCGGACGAGTTCCGCGATCGGGTGCGGCGCTGGGGAGCGGCCCGCGGATGGGCGATTACCGTTGCGTCCAGCGGGCGCCATGGGTAAAGTAAAAGGCATGCTTCACTTGGGGGCCCCCCGGGCAGGTACGGGCGCGCGCACGGCGTCGGTACCCGTCGCCCCCGCTGAAAGGCGCCAGTCGCGACTGGGTCGCTGGTTCGACAACTGGCTGCGCTCGGTCGGCATGGCCGTCATTCTCTTCGTCATCATCAAGACCTTCCTCGTCGAAGCATTCCAGATCCCCAGTGGCAGCATGGAGCGAACCCTGCTCGCCGGGGACTTTTTGTTCGTGAACAAGGCGGTGTACGGCGCGCAGATTCCCGGCACCAAGGCGCGGCTGCCGGGCTTCGAGTCGCCGCGGCGCGGCGACGTGATCGTGTTCGCCTACCCGAAGAATCCCGAGCTCAACTACGTCAAGCGCGTGATCGGCGTCCCCGGCGACACCGTGGAGATGCGCGGCGGGGAGGTTCGCGTGAACGGCGATCCTCTCGCCGAGCGCTACGTGCAGCGCGTGGACCCGGGTCACGACGTGTACGATCCGGAGTTCAACTGGCAGCGGGACTACCTGCTCGGTGGTGGGAGCGTGGCCCGCAGCTATCACCCGACCCGCGACACCTGGGGTCCGCTGGTCGTTCCGGCCGGGCGGTATTTCGTGCTGGGGGACAACCGCGACAACTCGGCGGATTCCCGTTACTGGGGTTTCGTCGATGCCGCGGCGGTCAAGGGACGGCCACTCGTCGTGTACTTCAGCTACGACCGGGAGGCGCACGATGCGCTGCCCTGGTTGACCGACATTCGCTGGCACCGGCTCGGCTCGATCATTCGCTAGAGCCGCCGTCCGGGGAGCCCCGGTCCCGACGCCGTGCCGTCGTCGGCCGGGGGGGTATCGTGCAGCGTGGTTTGTGCCTGGAGGGTGACTAGGCCATGCAACTCAACACGGCGAAGCGAGCCTCGTTCGACGAGGGATCGCTCGATCAGTACCTCCGCGAGATCAGCCAGTATCCCCTGATCACGCGCGAGGAAGAGGTCACGCTGGCCCAGCGCATCAAACGCGGTGACGAGGAGGCGTTGGACAAGCTCGTCCGCTCCAACCTCCGGTTCGTCGTCTCCGTCGCCAAGAAATACCAGAACCAGGGCGTCTCCCTCTCGGATCTCATCAACGAGGGCAACCTCGGGCTGATCCGGGCGGCCCACAAGTTCGACGAGACCAAGGGGATCAAGTTCATCTCCTACGCGGTGTGGTGGATCCGCCAAGCGATCCTCCAGGCACTCGCCGAGCAGTCGCGTATCGTGCGGGTGCCGCTCAACCGCGCGGGCACGCTGCATCGCATCGGCAAGCGCTCGGCCTCGCTCCTGCAAGAGCTCGGCCGCGAGCCGACCGTGGAAGAGATCGCCGAAGGCATGGATATCTCCGAGGAAGAGGTCGCCAAGACGCTGTCGATCTCGCAGGCGCATCTCTCCCTCGACGCGCCCCTCACCCCGGGGGAGGACAACAAGCTGCTCGACTACCTCCCCGACACCACCAACCCGGGACCCGACGACCAGATCTTCGAGCACGCCCTCACCGAGTCGATCGAGGAAGTGCTGGCGACGCTCAAGGAGCGCGAAGCCAAGATCCTCAGGCTGTATTTCGGCCTCGAGGGGCAGGAGCCCATGACGCTCGAGGAGATCGGCTCGCTGCTCGGCATCACGCGGGAACGGGTGCGACAAATCAAAGAAAAGGCGCTGGCGCGCCTCCGCCACGTCTCGAGAGCCAGGGCGCTGGAAAGCTTCCTCTTTTAGGACGAAGCAGGTCCGCGGTGCGCGGTGCGCGGTTGCCTCCGATGTAACCGCGCACCACGTACCGCGCACCCTTATATTCTCGCCATGGCTGGCCTTTCATCTTTCGATATTTCCACCGGTGCCGACCTCCAAGAGGTCGACAACGCGGTGAATCAGGCCACCAAAGAAGTGGCGCAGCGCTACGACTTCAAGGGCTCGAAGGCGTCCATCGCGTTCGATCGCCCCAAGGCGACCCTCACGCTCGTCGCGGATGACGACTTCAAAATGAAGGCGCTGCTCGACGTGCTGCAGACCAAGCTCGTCAAGCGCGGCGTGCCCGTGAAGAACCTCGAGCTCGGGGCCGTCACGCCGGCGGCCAACGACACCGTGCGGCGCGAGATCAAGCTCACCCAGGGGATCCCCCAGGAAAAGGCGAAGGCGATCGTCAAGGCGATCAAGGACAAGAAGTTCAAAAAAGCCCAGGCCTCCATCCAGGGCGAGGAGATCCGCGTCCAGTCGCCGTCCAAGGATGAGCTGCAGGAGGTGATGACGTTCCTGCGGTCGCAGGATTGGGGCATCGAGCTCCGGTTCGGGAATTATCGCGGATGAAGCTCGGCGTCATCTCGCTCGGCTGCGACAAGGCGACCGTCGACTCCGAGCGCCTGGTCGGCGATCTCGTGGGGCACGGCGCGGTCCTGACGTCGGACCTCCCCCACGCCGACGTGATTCTCGTCAACACCTGCGGGTTCATCGACGCCGCCAAGCAGGAATCGATCGACGCGATGTTGTCGGCCGCAACGCTCAAGACGCAAGGCGACGTGAAAGCGGTCGTCGCGGTCGGATGCCTGGTCCAGCGATACAAGGAAGAGCTGCAGCGGGAGATCCCGGAGGTCGATCTGTTTCTCGGATTCTCCGATCTCCACCACCTCGTACCGGCGCTTGCCCAGCGCGGGCTGATCGCCGACCCGCTCGCGACCCACCCGGGCGTCCGACAGTTTCTCGGTGACTCGACCCACGTCCGCTACCTCAAGATCTCCGAAGGGTGCGACCACACCTGCGCGTTCTGCGCCATCCCGCTGATGCGCGGGAAGCACCGCTCCGAGCCCCTCGAGCGCCTGGTGCGCGAGGCGCAGCTGCTCGAAGCACAGGGCGCGAAGGAGATCAACCTGGTCGCCCAGGATCTGGGTCATTACGGCCGGGATCTCGGTGCGAGCGGGCCCAAGCTGCCCGACCTGCTCGAAGCGCTTCTCGCCGGAACAACGGTGCCCTGGTACCGGCTGCTCTATGTCTACTCGGCGGGCCTCACCGCACGCCTGGTCGAGCTGGTCGCGCGCGAGCCTCGGATCGTCCCCTACCTGGACATGCCGATCCAGCACGCCTCCGACCGGATGCTCGAGCGGATGCGCCGCCCCGAGCGCCAGCGGACGCTGCGCGACAAGCTCGGCTGGCTGCGCGCCACGATCCCCGACCTCGCCCTCCGGACCACCTGCCTGGTGGGTTTCCCGGGCGAGACCGACCAGGACTTCCGCCAGCTGCTCGAGTTCCTCGAGGAAGCGCAGTTCGACCGGTTGGGCGCCTTCGCCTACTCGCCGCAGGACGGAACGCGCGCCACCGCGTACCGGGACGACGTGCCCGACGGCGTGAAGCGCGAGCGGCTCGAAGAGCTGCTCGAGGTGCAACGCGCCATTTCGGCGGAGCGACTCGGGCGGTTCGTCGGGCGCGATGTCGCGGTGCTGGTGGACCGTGTGGCCAACCCCGACGACGAGGCAGGGTCGACGCACGTCGGGCGGGTGCCGTGGCAGGCGGATGACGTGGACGGCGTGACCTACCTCGCGCAGGGCGGCTGGGCCCGCCCGGGGACCTTCCTGGCGGCGCGGCTGGTGGCGAGCGAAGACTACGACTTCAAGGCAGTCGCCCTGACGTGAGCCGCTCGGAGGAGCTCTTCGCCCGGGCGAAAGCGGTGCTCCCCGGGGGAGTGAATTCGCCGGTACGGGCGTTCCGGGCAGTGGGCGGGACGCCCTTTTTCGTGGCCCGGGCCGAGGGCGCGCGGCTCACCGACGTGGACGGCAAGTCCTACCTCGACTACGTGTGCTCCTGGGGCCCGCTGATCCTCGGGCACGCGCATCCCGCGGTACTCGAAGCGATCCAGGCCGCCGCGGCGAAGGGGTGGACCTACGGGGCACCCTGCGAGACGGAGGTCCAGCTCGCGGAGCTGGTACGCCAGCGCATGCCGTCCGTGGAGCTGGTGCGGTTCGTGAATTCCGGGACGGAGGCTACGATGGCGGCGGTGCGGCTGGCCCGGGCCGCGACCAGGCGCAGCCTCATCCTCAAGTTCGAAGGGTGCTACCACGGGCATGCCGACAGCTTCCTCGTGAAGGCGGGGAGCGGCGTGGCGACCCTGGGACTCCCCGACAGCCCGGGCGTCCCGCCCGGCCTGGCCGAGCTGACGGCCACCGTGCCTTTCAACGATGCCGCGGCGGTCGAGGACGTGTTCGGGCGGCGCGGGCCGGAGCTCGCGGCGGTCATCGTCGAGCCCTACATGGGCAACGCCGGCTTCATAGCCCCCGAGCAGAATTTCCACGCGACCCTGCGCAGCCTGTGCGACCGGCACGGCGCGCTGCTCATCTTCGACGAGGTGATGACGGGATTCCGGGTGGCGGCGGGCGGGGCGCAGGAACGGCTGGGCATCCGCCCGGATCTGACGACACTGGGAAAGATCATCGGCGGCGGCATGCCGGTGGGCGCGTTCGGTGGGCGGGCCGACCTGATGCGGCTGATCGCGCCGGACGGCCCGGTGTACCAGGCGGGGACTCTGTCGGGGAACCCGGTGGCGATGGCGGCGGGCCTCGTCACGCTGCGCGAGACCGAGCGCCCGGGTTTCTACGAGACGCTCGAGCGGCGAACCGCACGACTGGTCGCGGGTATAGGGGACGCTGCGCGCCGGCGCGGGGTCTCCATCGCGAGCGGACACGCGGGCTCGATGTGGGGGCTGTACTTCGCCCCGGGACCCGTGCGCAACTTCGCGCAAGCAAAGGCTGCGGATACGGCGTTGTTCGCGCGCTGGCACCGGGCCGCGCTGGCGCGCGGCGTGTTCCTCGCCCCCTCGGCCTTCGAGGCCGGCTTCGTCTCCGGTGCGCACACCGATGCCGATATCGACTTCACCATCGCACAACTCGACGCGGCGCTGGCCGAGGCGCGGGCTCACTAGCCTCGTCGCCGCGGTCGGGACCGCCTGTGCCCGGCCGCAGTCGGTCACCCCCGGCACCGAGCCGGAGTTGCGCGTCGGCCTCCTGGCCGGGGCGCCCGGCGTCACGCTGGGCGGAGACGGCGAGCTGTTCGTCAGCGACGACTCCAACGGCGAGCCGCTCGGCTCGATCCCGGCGGGCACGACGTGGACGGTCGCGGTCGACACGCCCGGCGTACGGCTCGTGAAGCCCGACGGCTCCAGGGTCGCGCGGCGGCTCGGCGTCTCCGCGGTCAACGTCACCGAGGGGCGGTTCGCCATGGCGAACGGGCGCCGCTACCGCGGCCGGGTGAACGTGATCCGCGACGCGGCCGGGCTGACGCTGATGAACCGGGTGCCGGTCGAGGGCTACCTCGCGGGCGTGATCGGCGGGGAGATGGGCCCGCGGCGGCCCGGCGAGCGCCAGGCCATGCTCGCCCAGGCGGTGGTGTCGCGGACCTTCGCGCTCAAGAACCGGGGACGTTGGGAGGGGCAGGGATTCGACGCCTGGGCGGACGTGCGCGATCAGGTATACACCGGCGTGGTCGGAGAGACCGCGGAGGTCTGGGACGCCCTGCGCGCGACCCGCGGGGAGGTCATCTGGTACCGCGGCGCGTTGATCGAGGCCTATTTCCATTCCACGTGCGGATCCCGCACCGCCGGCGTCGACGAAGCGTTCCGGACGGCGCGCGACCGGCCGTACCTGCGGTCGGTCTCGGATGAGTCCGGCGGCGGCCACGCCTATTGCGACATCTCGCCGCGCTTTCGCTGGCGCGAGGAATGGGATGCCGCCACCCTGCGCGCTATATTGTCGCGAACCCTGCCGGCGGTGATGAACGCGGGCGGAGGCGGGTTGCAACGCGTCACCGATGTTGAGGTGACGGGCACCACGGCGTCGGGGCGCGTGGGCGAGCTGCGCATCGCGTTCGAGCACGGCGATGTGCGCGTGCCGGGGTCCGATGTGCGCGCCGTGCTGCGGCCCCGGCCCGATCAGCTGCTGGGGAGCGCGGCGTTCCAGTTGTCCGTCACGAAGGACGGTGGTCAGGTCACGCGCGTCATCGCGGCCGGCGCGGGGTGGGGCCATGGCGTGGGATTGTGCCAGTGGGGCGCGGTGGGCCGCGCCCGGGCGGGCCAGGACTACCGCACGATTCTCACCACTTACTTCCCGGGGACCAATGTCGAGCGCCTCTATAAAGGCGGTCGGTCTGTGCGCGATCCTGCTGTCCGTCAGTCCGCCCGCGTGCCTGTCCGCCCAAGGTCTGCTCTCGCAGTTCTCCTACGACAACCTCAAGCCGAGCGCGCTGCAGCTCGACGTCGGGCCGCTCGGAGGCAACAACATCCGGGGCGCGTTCACCGGTGGCATGCGGCTCGACTACGGGCGCATCGCTCCGCACGTGCGCGTGCTGCTCGGCGTGTCCTACGTCAAGGCCGACTTCGGGTCGGCCGCCCGCGCGCGCTTCGAGCAGCGCCTCAAGAGCGTCGTGGTGGACCCGACGGGCGACGATACCATCAAGCTGGGCAGCATCACCTGGAGCGACGTGACGGGCGACGTGGACCTGCAGTACGTCCTGCCGCAGGGACACGCCGTCACGGTCTACATGGGGATCGGCCTCGGCGCACACTTCCGTCACGGCAGCGGTGCCGCGATCAACGGCACGTTCGTGCAGGATGCCTTGAACGAGATCACGGCCGGGCTGAACGGCACGCTCGGCACCGAGTTCGGCGCCAAGCGGTGGCGCTTCACGCTCGACGCGCGCGGCGTGCTCTCGAGCGGGCTGTCGACCGTGTCGCTGCGCTCGGGCGTGATGTACCGCTGGGCCGCGAAGTGAGCGACCCGATCCGCATCGCCGTCGTCGGGGCTGGAGCGATCGCGCAGGTCGCTCATCTGCCGGCCCTGCGGCGGTTGCCGGGCGTGGAGGTGGCGGCGATCTGCGACAACGATCTGAGCAAGGCGCAGGCTCTGGCCGGCCGGTTCGAGGTCAAGGAGACGTTCGACGACATCGAAGAGGTGCTGAAGTACGCCCGAGTGGACGCGGTCGCGATCTGCACACCCAACCACCTGCACGAGATCCACGTCGTCTCGGCGCTCGCCGCGGGCGTGCACGTGCTGTGCGAGCGCCCGCTCGCCCTCACCGTCGCCGGAGTCGAGCGGGTGCTCCAGGCGAGCGAGAAACACGGCAAGCGGGTCATGGTGGGCATGAACCATCGCTTCCGGTCGGACGTGCAGGCCGTGCGTGGGTTTCTGGCCGGGGGCGACATCGGCCTCCTGCAGGCGATCCGTGGCGGCTGGTACACGTTTCAGCCGAGCCGCCAGGTCATCGGCTGGCGGCTGCGGCGCCAGGAGGCGGGGGGCGGGGCATTCCTCGACCTCGGGCTCCAGCTGCTCGACCTGGGCTTGTGGCTCGCGGGCTGGCCCGCCGCGAAGCGCGTCGCGGCCCACACCATCGGGCAGTCGAAAGACGGCGTGGAAGACATGGCGACGGCGCTCGTGGTGTGCGAGAACGGCGTGTCGCTGTCGATCGACGTGAGCTGGCGCCACATGGGGGACGCCGAGCGCTTCTGGTTCGACCTGGTGGGGACGAAAGGCTCGGCGAGCGTCCAGCCGCTGCGAATCTTCAAGGAAATCCACGGCAACGTGAGCGACGTGACGCCGACCGGCGCGAGCGGGCGCGAGACGGCGTTCGCGCAGTCGTACCGCGCCGAATGGACGTATTTCCTGGCGGTCATCAAGGGCGACGTGAACGCGCCGCCGCCTCGTGACCAGCTGGCGCTGCACCGGGTGCTCGAGACCGTCTATCGGTCCGCCGACGAAGGGCGCGACGTGCTGCTGTGAGCCCCGCGAACCGGCGGTCCGCGGCTCTGGTCGCGGTCGGCGCTGCCCTCCTCGCTGCCAGCTATCCTCCGTTTCGACTTCCCCTGTTGAGCTTCGTCGCCGCCGCGCCGGCGATCCTTCTGTTGCGCCGACTGGAACAGGAGGACGACGCGCGCGGCGCGCTGCGCTGGGGGTTCGCGTACGGCTTCGTGACGCAGGGCGCGGTGCTGTACTGGCTGGTGGTCGCGCTGTGGCACTTCACGCCGTTGTCGGCGCTCGGCTACCTCGCCACGATCGCCATTTTCGGGCTCTGGCACGGCCTGCTCTTCTGGTTCGTGCTGCGGGTGCGCCGGCGGCTCCCCGCCGTGCCGCTCGCGCTCGTGATCCCCGTCGCCTGGACCGCCGTTGAATGGGCGGTCGGACACCAGGGGGACATTCGGTTTCCCTGGCTCGGGCTGGGCACGTCGCTCGGGGACGCTCCCGTACTGGTGCAGTGGGCCGACCTCGCCGGTGCGCGCGGCGTGACCCTGTGGCTGGTGTGGTGCAACGTGATGCTCGTGGAAGTGTGCATCGGGAAGGGGGAGCGGGGAGCGGAGAGCGGTTCCCCCCGGTGGCGGCCGGCCGCCGCGGTCCTGGCGACCGTCCTCGCAGCTTGGGGATACGGCGCCTGGCGCACCCAAACGCTGCCGCTGCGCGAGCTGGGCACGGTCGGGCTGGTGCAGCCGAACGAGGGCTTCCGCGAAAAATGGGATCCCGGGCACGCCGACAGCGTCGTGGCGAGGCTGGTCGACCTGTCGCGCCAGCTCGAGTCCCGTGGCCGGCTCGACCTGCTGGTGTGGCCCGAGGCCGCCGTTCCCGGCTGGCTCGCAGAGACGCCCGCGTGGGACGCGCGGCTCGCCGCACTCGCGCGCGATGCGCGCACGCCGATCCTCACCGGTGGCCTGCACGCGGTGACTCGGGACGACTATTACAACGCCGCCTTTTTCTACGATTCGACCGGCCAGTGGCGGGCGTATCCCGTGTACGGCAAGCATTATCTTGTCCCCGTCGTCGAGCGAGTCCCGTTCGTCCCGGTGCGGCTGTTTCGCAGCGTGCCCGGCCTGGGCCACTGGTCCGGGGGGTTCTCGCCGGGGTCGACCCTGCCGCTTTACCCCAGCCCCCTCGGGCGCTTCGGCGTGCTGATCTGCTACGAGTCGGCGTTCGAGGACCTGGCGCGTCGCTATCGCGCAGCGGGGGCCGACTTCCTCGTGAACATCACCAACGACGCCTGGTACGGCCGCACCGCCGGTCCCTATCAACACGCCACGCACCTGGTGATGCGGGCGATCGAGACTCGCACCGGGATCGCCCGCGCGGCGAACGACGGCATCTCCGAGTTCGTGGACCCCTTGGGCCGCACCTCTTCGGCCACCGGTCTGGAGGTCGAAGCCGTCGTGGCCGGCCGCCTGCGCACCAGCGACGTGATCCCGCCGTACGTACGGCTGGGGGATTGGGTGGGGACGCTCTGCGTGCTCGCGACGCTGGGGTTCGCGGGCGTGTTGGCGGTGCAGCACTGGAGACGGAGCCCTTGATAACGCAGAACGCGGAAGGCGGAACGCGGAACAGCGCTAACTGGGGTCGTTCGCGGAAGCTTGCGTCCGGGGTTGAACTCCATCCGACCTGTTCCGCGTTCCGCCTTCCGCGTTCCGCGTTGGGGGCGAGGGGGGTGGTGGAGTGGTGAGGGTGGGCGTCGACGTCGGCGGCACGTTCACGGACCTGGTCGTCCTCACGCCCGACGGCGCGATCGCGGTCCGCAAGGTCGCCACCACGCCCGAGGACCCCGCGGTCGGCATGTTTCGGGCCCTGGACGCCCTAGCCGGTGCGCGCGGGGCTCCCGCTCCGGCAGCCCAGCGGGCACCCGCCGTCGCGGGAGCCCCCCGCGCACCGGCCATCGAGCTCCTCGTGCACGGTACTACGATCGCGACCAACGCGCTCCTGGAGCGGCGCGGCGCGCGCGTGGTACTCGTCACGACTCGCGGGTTCGAGGACCTGCTGTGGCTCGGGCGCCAGGACCGGGCCGCCCTGTACGACCTGGCGCGCCACCAGCCGCCGCCGCTCGTCGCCCGGGAAGACGTCGTGCCGGCCACGGAGCGCATGGGCCCCAGCGGGGTGCTCGACCCGCTCACGGACGGAGAAGTGGCGCGCGTCGTCGCCGCGGTGCGTGCGCTCGCGCCGGAAGCCGTCGCCATCGCGCTGCTGTTCGCGTTTCGCGACCCGACGCACGAGCGGCGTCTCGCGAGCGCCTTGCGCGACGCGCTGCCGCGGGTGCCCGTCGCGGCGAGCCACGAGGTCCTGCCGCTGTTCCGCGAGTTCGAGCGCACCAGCACGACCACGGTCGAGGCGTACCTCCGTCCCAAGGTCTCGACCTACCTCGAGCGTCTCGACGGCGGCGTGCGCCAGCGCGGGATCGGCGCGCTGCGGGTAATGACCTCGAGTGGGGGCACGCGCGCGCCCGCCGCCGCCGCGGCGCACGCGGCGTCGCTGGCGCTCTCGGGCCCCGCGGGAGGCGTGGTCGGGGCCCGTTTGGTCGGCGCCGCCGTCGGCCTGTCGGATCTCCTCACGCTGGACATGGGCGGCACGAGCGCCGACGCGAGCCTCGTCGTCGGCGGCGCCCCGCTCGCCGACGGTGCAGGCGTGGTCGGCGGCATCCCGCTCGCCTTGCCCGCGGTGCTGATCGAGACCGTGAGCGCGGGCGGCGGCAGCATCGCGCGCGTGGACGAGGGTGGCGCGCTGCGCGTGGGACCGGACAGCGCCGGAGCGGTGCCGGGCCCCGCGTGCTACGGGCGCGGCGGCGAGCGGCCCACCGTGACCGATGCCTGTCTGGCGCTGGGGTGGCTCGACGCGGGCAGCCCGCTCGCCGACCAGGTGCAGCTCGACCCCGCTGCCGCGGAGCAGGCCCTGCGCCGGCTGGGCCCGGTGGCCGGAGGCGACTCCGCGCGGGTCGCCGCGGGGATCGTCGCCGTGGCCGGGGCGGTGATGGCGCGCGCCCTGAAGCGGGTGAGCGTCGCGCGCGGCCTCGACCCGCGCCGCATGGCCCTGCTGCCCTTCGGCGGCGCGGGCGCGCTGTTCGGCTGCCAGCTGGCCGACGCATTGGGGATGGGGTCGATCGTCATCCCGCCGCATCCCGGAGCGCTGTCCGCGCTGGGGCTCGCCTCGGCGGCCGAGCGCGCCGATCTGCTCGCGTCGTTGCACCGTCCGGTGGACGGACTCGAGCCCCGCGCCCTGGCCCTCGCGTTCGCGCCGCTCTTAGCGGAGGGCGCTCGGCTGATACCGGCCGGCACGCTACTCAAGTATGCCGACTGCCGCTTTGCGGGGCAGGGGTACGAGGTGACCGTCCCGGTCGAAGGCGACGAGCCGGCGCGGATCCGTGACGAGTTCCTGGCGGCGCACCGCCAACGCTACGGACATGGAGGTGGCGGCCTCGCGGTCGAGATCGTCAATCTGCGCGTCGTGGCCTTGCGCGAGGGACCGCTCCCGCGATTCGCCGGCGAGACCCGCACCGGGCGGCGCTCGCAAGGCCGGCGCGCGTTCGTCGTGCGCGGGGAGCGGGTCACCGGCTCCGTCTGGGCGCTCGACGAGCTCGCCGCCGGCGTGACGATTCAGGGTCCGGCGATCCTCGCCGGCCGCGACGCGACCGCGCTCGTGGAGTCCGGCTGGTGCGGCACGGTGCACCCCTCGGGAGCGGTGCTGCTGGTGCGCACATGAGCCTCGACGCGGTGGGCCTCGAGGTGATGGGGCACGCCTTCGCCTCCGTGGCCGAGGAGATGGGGCTCGTGCTGATTCATTCGGCGGTCTCGCCCAACATCCGGGAGCGACGCGACTGCTCCGCCGCCCTGTTCGACGCCGCCGGCGAGATGATCGCCCAGGCGGCCCACATTCCGGTGCATCTCGGCGCGTTGCACGAGTCCGTCGCGGCCGTGCGGGCACGGGCTCCCGCGCCGGGCGACGTCTTCGTCCTGAACGATCCCTACGCCGGCGGGTCGCACCTCCCGGACATCACGCTCGTCGGTGCCGTGGAGGTGGACGGTGCGGTGGGCGGCTACGGCGTGGTGCGGGCGCACCATTCCGACGTGGGCGGCATGCAGGCGGGGAGCATGCCGGCGGGTGCGCGCGAGATCTTTGCGGAGGGCGTGGTCGTGCCCCCGCTCCGCCTCACGCCTGATGTCGAGCGCTTCCTGCTCGCCAATGTCCGTACCCCCGAGGCGCGCCGCGCCGACCTCGCGGCGCAGCGCGCCGCCGTGGAGCGCGGCGCCGACGGCCTCCGGGCGCTCGCGGCGCGCCACGGCTGGGCCGCGCTGCGCGAGGCCGCCCGCGACCTCCAGGCGTATGCCGAGCGGCGGGCCCGCGAAGCGTTGGGACGCCTCGCGGCGACCGGGCTTACCGCGACCGACTGGTTGGAAGGCGACGGGGTCGACGACACCGACCTCGCGATTCACGTGCGCGTGGACATCCGGGATGGCGTGTTCCACGTGGATTTCACCGGAACGGCGCCCGCCGCGCGTGGCAACGTCAACTGCCCGCTCGCCGTCGCCCGCTCGGCGGTGCTGTTCGTCGTACGCACCCTGTTGCCCGAGGACGTGCCGACGAACGGCGGCGTGACCCGCGTCGTGCGGGTCACGGCGCCGGAGGGCTGCATGGTGCATGCCCGCTTCCCGAGCGCGGTGGCGGCGGGGAACGTGGAGACGTCGCAGCGCATCGTGGACACGGTGTTCCTCGCGCTCGCCCGGGGCGGCGTGCCGGTGCCCGCTCAGGGGCAGGGGACCATGAACAACGTCAGCTTCGGGGGGACGCGGGATGAGGGACCCGGGACGGGTGGCTGGACCTACTACGAGACGATCGGGGGTGGCCAGGGAGCGAGCCACGGAGCCCCCGGCCCATCCGGCGTGCATGTGGGGATGTCGAACACCCGTAATACCCCGATCGAGGTACTCGAGATGGAGTATCCCTTACGGCTCAAGGCTTATGCCTTGCGACGCGGGAGTGGTGGAGTGGGGAAGTGGTCGGGAGGAGAGGGCGTGATTCGGGAATTCGAAGCGCTCGCCGCCATGGACGCGAGTGTCCTCTCGGACCGGCGGCGCCACGCGCCGTGCGGAGCCGGTGGTGGCGGCGCGGGCGCTCCCGGTCGTACCCTCGTGAACGGCGCCCCGCTCCCGCCCAAGGCGAGCACGCGGCTGACGGCCGGCGACGTGGTGCGTGTCGAGACACCGGGCGGGGGCGGATGGGGACAACCTGAACCAGGAGGCCAGCGATGACGTGGCTGCTCGTGGCGGTGATCGGTCTCGTGGCCGGTGTGGTGGCGGGCCTGTTCGGCGTGGGCGGTGCGATCGTGATCATCCCGGGGCTGGTGCTCGTCGCCAAGCTGCCCCAGCACACCGCGAGCGGCACGTCGCTCGCGGCGCTGCTGCTCCCCGTCGGCCTGCTGGGGGCGATGGAGTACTACCGCCGCGGCCAGGTGAACGTCCCATACGCCGCGATCATTGCGGCGGGGCTGTTCTTCGGCGCCCTGCTCGGGGCGAAGCTGGCGGGGACGCTGTCGGATGCGGCATTGCGGCGGGCATTCGGCGTGTTCCTGTTGATCGTGGCGGTCCGGCTCCTGGTCCGCTAGGTGTTCGCGTCGAACACCTTGGCATCCACGAACAGCCGGAACAGCTCCTGGTCCAGCTGGCCGGCGCGCACCTCCTCCACCATGATGTCGAGAGCCCGGGCGGGCGCCACCGCGGCCTTGTACGGGCGATCGGCGGCGGTGAGCGCGTCGTAGATGTCGCTGATCGTCATCATCCGGGTCTGGATCGGGATCGCCTCACCGGTCACGCGCCGGGGGTAGCCGCCGCCGTCGAGCTTCTCGTGGTGCCCGTAGGCGATCATGGGCACGTGTTGCAGCTCGCGCGTCCAGGGAATCTGCTGCAGGAAGCGGTAAGTGTTGGTGACGTGGCTCTCGATCTCCAGTCGCTCGGTCTCGTCCAGCGACCCTTTGGAAATCGTGAGGTAGCGTATCTCGTCGTCGCTCAGGTAGGGGCGCTCTTCGCCCGACAGGTCCTGAAAGGTGTGGCGCGCCAGGGCGAGCAGCTCCTCGAACCGCTCCGCCGGGAGCACCGTGGGCTCGTTCGCCCGCAGCACGGCGTCGAGAAAGCGGTCCAGGGTTTCGACTTCCCGGGCGTGCTCGGCCTCGAGCGTCGTGAGAAACGCCTCGTACCCCTTGCGTCCGTGCGCCTCGAGGTACTCGGCGCGCCGCCGCCAGAACTCGCGCTCCGCCGTGCGTCGCACGAAGTCGTACCGCTGCCGGATGAGCTCGAGCTGCAGCGGATAGAGCTTCTTCGCCTTGACCAGCACCTGCTCGCGCACGCCGACCTTCCCGAAGTCGTGCAGCAGCCCGGCGTAGCGCAGCTCGCGGATCTGCTCGCGCGTGAAGCGCACGCCCTGGTAGGCGCCGTCGCCGGCGCGGTCCACCACCACGGCGAGGCCCACCGTCATGTTCGCGACGCGCCCCGAGTGCCCGAAGGTGGTGGGATCGCGCTGCTCGATCGCGTGCACCGCCGCCTTGACGAACCCCTCGAACAGGCGCTCGATCTCCTCGTACAGCCGGCTGTTCTCGATGGCGACGGCAGCCTGGCCGGCGAGCGCGGTGACGAGCTCGACCGTGCGCTTCGAGTACGGCACCACCTGGCCCTCGACGTCCGCGGGGGTCGCGAGCACCACTTCGGGGTTGCGCTTGCGGTTGATCAGCTGCAACACGCCGATCACGTCCTCCTTGTGATCCTTCATGGGGATGACGAGCATGGATTTGGTGCGGTAGCCGTACCGCTCGTCGAAGGAGCGGTTGATGCTGTACTCCACGTCGGGCGGCAGAAAGTACGCGTCATCGATCACGAGCGGCTCACCCGTCACCGCGGCGTAGCCCGCCAGGCTCGAGCGGTCGACTGGAATCGTGAACTCGATGAACGGCGCCTCGGGCTTGGAATAGGTCTGCGCCAGGCGGAAGCGCAGGCGCTTTTGACCCTGTTCGCTCGTTTCCACGAGGTAGAGGCTGCCGGCGTCCGAGGACGTGATGCGGCGGGCCTGCGTGAGGATGAGGTCGAGCAGGGACTTCACATCGCGCTCGGTGCCGAGCGCGACGCCGATCCGGGTCAGCTCTCCGATCTCGCGGCTGCGGCTCGCGGCCTCGGCCCGCGCCCGCGCCGTCTCCATGCGGGCCGCGGCCTCGCGGTACCCCGCCCGCACTGCCACCAGCAGCTGCCGCACGCCGACGGGCTGGCGCACGAACCCCGAGAGCAGCTCGGCCGGCATCTCCGCCGGGATGTCCGCCTCGCCGTTCCGGCCAAGTGCCACGATCGCACCGCCCGCGTCGACGAAAGCGCGCAGCACGTCGAGCGGAAACGCGGAACGGCTCTCGGAGTCGAGCACGAACACGCTCGGCCGCTCGTCCACCGCGAGGTCGCGCGGCAGACGCGCCTGGCGCGCTTCGATCTGCGCGCGCTCCAGCGCCGGCCCGACACTCGCCGGATCCCACGCGGAGCTGTGCAGCAGCAGGTACCTCATGGCGTGGAGTCCGTGCGTCCCGTCACCCGGCCGTCAGGACGTCTTGACGCGCTGCAGTCCCTGCTGCGCCTCGGCGTACTCCGGGAAAACGGCCAGTGCCTTCTGGTACATCTCCACTGCCTTGTCCCGTTGCCCGCGGTCCTGAAACAGCAGCGCTTTGGAGTAGAAGGTCAGGGCCTCCGTCGGCACCTGGCGACCCATCCGCTGGTCGGAGGCTTGCTTCGGCAGCGGCGGCAGGTTGGCGTCCTTCATGAGGCGCCCCGACACGTTGCGAATCAGATCGAACAGGTGGTCCCGCTGCATGCGGTCGGATTCGACTTTGACGATCTCGCTCGTTTCCACGTTGATCATGCGAGCGTCGAGGCGGAAGTCGCCGTAAAAATCGATGAATGCACCCGTGATCACGTAACGCGCGCCCACGAGCTTCCCCACCCTGGCCGCCGTTTCCGGCGTCACCTTGCCCGAGGCGCCCAGGTTCTGGTCCGCAACGAGCTTTTCGATCTGCTCCCGCTCCACCACCCGGGCCGAGGGATTCGCCGCCAGCTCGGAAATCATCATGCCGGCGATCCCCTTCTCGAGCGCCTCGAAGTTCTCCTTGTCCTGGCCGTACGAGCCGCTGTTGTCGAACGGCAACACGGCGATGCCCGGCCGGGTGTCCTGGCCGCGTCCCTGGGCGCCCAGCCCCGCGCCCAGGGGCAGGAGGGCGAGAGACGCGACGACGACGAGCGAACGCGAACGCATATGATGAGCTCCCGAATCAGAATGGATCACAGGGTCAGTGTCATCCCTTCCTGCGCCGCCACCACCTCGGCGGGCACCCCCTTCACCCGTGCCTGGCGGCGGGCGGCGGCGACCAGTCCATCGATCGCTTCGTCGCCGTGCTCCGGCTCGTGGTGGAACAGGACCAGGCGCTGCACCCCCGCTTCGCCGGCCAGGGCGACCGCTTCTTCGAACGTCGAATGGCCCCAGCCGCGATGCTCTTCCAGCTCCTCGGGAGTGTACATCGCGTCGTGAATCAACAGGTCCACGCCGTGAAGAAAAGCCACGAACTCCTTGCGCCAGGACGCCGGGGTGCTGTACCGGCCCCCCGCGCCGAGCTCGTTGTCCGTGATATACGCCATGCTCGGGCCCCCTGCCGCCGGCGTCAGCCGGTAGCCGAGCGTCGTCCCCGGATGGCGCAGCCGGATGGCCCGCACCCGGAACGTGCCGACCGTGAACTCACCCGGCTCGACCTGCTGGACCGTGAGCTTCGCCGACAGCGCGTCGAGGGGCACCGGGAACACCGCCGGATCCATCTGCTGGCGCAGGATCGCCTCGAGCGAGGTCGTCCCCTGGCGCGAGCCCCAGATGCGCACCGCGTTCCCCGGGGCGAAGAACGGCTTGAAATGCGGCAGGCCCTGGATGTGGTCCCAGTGCGCGTGCGACAGCAGGATCTCCGCCTGCACGGCACCGTTCTGCCGCTCCACCAGCTCCCGCCCCAGCGCCCGGATCCCGGTGCCGGCGTCGAGGATCACCAGTTGGCCGTGGCCGTCGTTGCCCCCGGTGCCCTCCACCGCGACGCAGGGCGTGTTGCCGCCGTAGCGCGCGGTGTGGGCGCCGGGGGTAGGGATCGACCCCCGCGTTCCCCAGAAGGTCACCGTGTAAGCCATGGGTCCCGCCACCGCCGCACCTGTGGCTAAGTTATGGAAATTTCGAGAGCTAGAGCAAGCCGTCGCCTCACCGGCGGGCCGTGACCCAACTCACGACCGCCCGGCCGAGGTTTCCAGCGCGGAGCGGTCGCGAATCAGGATCTCGCGACGGCTGATTTCGATGTACCCCTTGTCCACCAGCTCGCGCATGGTACGGCTCACCGTCTCTCGGGACGATCCGATCATCTGCGCGATGGTGTGGTGGGTGAGCCGGCGCGTGATGCGGTCCGAGCGGGCCTCGTCGGCGAGGTCGAGCAGCAGCTGGGCCACGCGCCCGTTCACGTCGAGCAGCACCAGCGAGCCGACCTTCTCGTCCACGCGCCGCAGGCGGCGCGAGAGCTCGCGCAGCAACCCCATCGCGATCCCGGGTGACTGCTGCAGAATGGCCTGAAAGTCCTCGCGCCGGATCACCAGGAGGTTCGAGTCCTCCATCGCGATCACGTGCGCCGAGCGTGGCTCCTCGTCGATGAGCGACATCTCGCCGAAGAAGTCCCCTTCGCCCAGCACGGACAGGATGACCTCGCGTCCGTCCTCGCCGATCAGCACCACCTTCACCTGACCCGTGGCGACGACGTAGAGGGCGTCACCCGGGTCGTCCTCGAACAGGATCACGGAATTGCGGGGATAGCTCCGCTCGCGGGTGATCTCGGCTACCCGGTCGAGCTCCGCGGCTGCTAGCTGGCTGAACAGCGGTACCTTCTGGAGGATGGCCGTTACCGACACGATAGGCTTCCCCTGACGTGTGGTGGGGTGGATGGTCGCGCAAGCTTACGTCCAAGCCTAGCCGGTGTCAATTCGGCGCGACGCTCGACGCTTGCCGCCAACTTGTGGCGCCAGTTATATTTCCACACTTCGTGTCGTTGGACTTCCAGTCAAGGATCGTGTGCTGTGAAACCCGGAATTCACCCTGCCTACAATCGAGCGACCGTGCAATGCGCGTGCGGCAACAGCTTCGTGACGCGCTCCACGGTCCCCGTGATTCACGTCGAGGTCTGCGCCAAATGCCACCCGTACTTCACCGGCAAGCAGAAGCTGATGGACACGGCCGGGCGGGTGGAGCGTTTCCGCCAGAAATACGGGACGGAGAAGGCCGCAGGGTAACGCGTGGAGGCCCGACTCCGCCAGGCGCTCGCACGGGCGGAGGAGGTCGCCCGAGAGCTGGCCGACCCCGAGACCGCGCGGAATCCGGCCAAGCTGAGGCAGCTGGGCCGCGAGCACGCCCGTCTCGACCAGATCCGTCAGGTGCACGACCGGCTCGACCGGCTGGGGCAGGAGCTCGCGCAGGCGCGCGAGGTGCTGCAGGACCGCGACCCCGAGCTGTCGCAGCTCGCGCGGGCGGACCTCGAGCGCGTACGCCCCGAGATCGCGCGGCTCGAGACCCAGCTCGCCGAGTTGCTCACCCCGCGTGACCCGCTGGACGACCGCGACGCGATCGTCGAGATCCGGGCCGGCACGGGGGGGGACGAAGCCGCGCTGTTCGCGGCGGAGCTGTTCCGCATGTACACGCGTTTCGCCGAGCGGCGGGGGTGGAAGGTCGAAGTCGTCTCGCTCTCCGAGGGCAACCTCGGGGGCCTGAAGGAAGCCATCTTCGCCGCCCGCGGTCCCGGCGTCTACGGCACGCTGCGCTACGAATCCGGTGTTCACCGCGTGCAGCGCGTACCGGTTACCGAAGGGCAGGGCCGCATCCACACGTCGGCGGCCACCGTGGCCGTGCTCCCCGAAGCGGAGGAGGTCGACGTCAAGATCGAGGAGAAGGACCTCCGGATCGACGTGTTCCGCTCCCAGGGCCCGGGCGGGCAGAGCGTCAACACGACCGACAGCGCCGTGCGCGTCACCCACCTGCCCACGAATCTCGTCGTCCAGTGCCAGGACCAAAAGAGCCAGCTGCAGAACAAGATCAGAGCGCTCGAGGTGCTGCGCTCCCGGTTGCTCGACAAGATGATCGCCGAGCAGGAGGCGGCCCGCGCCCGTGAGCGCCGCGCGCAGGTCGGCACCGGCGATCGCTCGGCGAAGATCCGGACCTACAACTTTCCCCAGAATCGCGTCACCGATCACCGCATCCACTACACGGTTCACAACCTGTCCGAGGTGCTGGACGGGAGCCTCGACGATCTGATCAACGCGCTGCGGCTCGCGGGCGAGAAGGAGCGCCTCAGTGCCTGAGCGCGCCGCGCACCCCGCCCACCTGGGGTCGATCGGCGACGCGTTGAAAGACGCCGCCAACCGCCTCGCGGCCTCGGGTCTGCCCGGCTCGCGTCGCGAAGCGACGATGCTGTGGGCGGCCCTGAGCGGCGCGGGGACCAAGCCGGCCGACGTGTGGCTGCGCCGCGAGCAAGAGCCCGGGGCGGGGCTGCTCGAGCAGTTCTGGCAGGCGGTGCAGCGTCGTGCAAGCGGCGTCCCCTTCGCGTACGCCGTCGGCCGCACGGGCTTCCGCACGCTCGACCTGAAGCTCGACGCGCGGGCACTAATTCCCCGGCCGGAAACCGAGGGACTGGTGGAGCTCGTGCTGCGCGAGACGGGGACGAGGGACGAGGGACGAGGGACGGGTGGTGTGGTGGCGGACATTGGGACCGGATGTGGCTGCATCGCGCTATCCCTCGCCGTCGAAGGCACCTTCGAGCGGGTGATCGCGGTCGAGCACTCCCGGGAGACGGCCGCCCTGGCGCGCGAGAACGTGGCGCTGGTGCGGCCGCCCGTACCGGTCGAGGTGCGCGAGGGAGACCTGCTCGCTCCGCTTGCGGGCGAGCGCTGTCGTGTCGTCGTCTCCAACCCGCCGTACCTGACCGAGGCGGAGTACGTGGGCCTCGACTCGACCGTGCGGCTGTTCGAGCCCCGTGAGGCGCTGGTGAGTGGCGCGGACGGGCTCGTCGCCACGCGCGTCCTGCTCGCAGGGGCCCGGGTGGCGCTCGAGCCGGGTGGGCTGCTCGCGCTGGAAGTGGACGAGCGGCGCGCGCAGCGCGTCGCGCGGCTCGCCCGGGAGCTGGCCTGGTCGCGGGTGAGGGTGTACGACGACTTGTTCGGTCGGGCGCGGTACGTGCTGGCCATCCTCGAGGAGGACGCGTGATCGACGAGAAGGCGCAGGAACTGGGGCGGCTGTTGGGCCAGAGTGACGAGTACAAGACGCTGCTCCGGGCCAGCGACCGGATGAAAGAGGACGCGACCTGCAAACGGCTCCTCGCCGACGTCGAGCGCATCGCCCAGGAGATCGAGCGGGCGACCCAGGAGGGCCGCGAGCCCGCCAAGGAGCAGGTGGAGCGCTACGATCGCGCGCTCCAGAGCGTCCAGGCGAACGCGGTGTACCAGCAAGTCGTGGCCGCGCAGGCCAACTTCGAAAAGCTGATGGCCAAGGTCAATGCGCGCATCTACGACGGCATGAAGCAGGGGGCGGCGAGCCCCATCATCACGCTCGGTTAGGGATCAGGGAATGGGGGCTGGGGGCTCGGGCGTGTTCGTGGTGGTCGAAGGCCCCGAGGGCGCAGGGAAGTCGACGCTGGTGCGCTCGCTCGCGGCCCGCCTGCAGGCGGAAGGCCGCCCCGTCGTCACGGTGCGGGAGCCGGGGGGGACGCCCGTGGCGGAAGCGGCGCGCAAGGTCGTGCTCAAGTTTCCGCACGACATGACACCCGCGGCGGAGCTGTTCCTGTTCCTCACGGCGCGCACCGACCTGGTGCAGCGTGTCATCCGGCCGGCGCTGGAGGCGGGGGACGTCGTGATCGCCGACCGGTATAACCTGTCGACCATGGCCTACCAGGTGGCCGGAGGCGGGTTACCGTTCGACGAGGTCGAGCAGGCGATCCGCCTCGCGACCGGCGGGCTCGTGCCCGACGTCACGCTGGTGCTCGACATCCCCGTAGCGGTGGGACGGGAGCGACAGCGGGCGGCGCGTAAAGTGCAGGATCGGTTCGAGCGGCAGGACGATGCGTTTCATCGGCGGGTGCTCGAGGCGTACCGTCATGCGCAGGGACCCGGCGTCGTCCATGTCGACGCGACACAGTCGAAAAAGGCCGTGCTGGACGCCGCCTGGAAGGAAGTGCTCGCGGCGACGGCCCTTCCAATACGAGGCTCGTCATGACGCTGCGCAAGATAGTGATCGTCACGGTGGTGGCCGGTCTGGCGCTCGCCACCGGTGGGTGGCTGTTGCAGCACGAGGCCGCGCCCGCCGGCTCGGTGTACCAGCAGGCGCGCCTGTTCGAAGACGTGCTCGCGCACGTGGCCGACTATTACGTCGACTCGATCGACGAGCGGCGGCTCTACCAGCTGGCCATCGACGGTATGCTCGACCAGCTGCACGACCCGTATTCGGTGTTCCTGAAGCGGGACGACTTCAAGGCGCTGAACGAAGCGACCACCGGCAACTACGGCGGTCTCGGGATTCAGATCGAGGTCCGCGACGGCTGGATCACCGTCGTGGCACCCTTGCCGGACACGCCGGCGGAGCGCGCCGGCATCCAGACGGGCGATCAGATCGTCGGGCTCGACGGTCGCTCGACTGAGGGCTGGAAACAGGACCAGGCGGTGAAGGAGCTGCGCGGGGAGGCGGGGTCGCCGGTCGAGCTCAAGGTGCGCCGTGTGGGGATCGAGCAGCCGATTTTGTTCAAACTCACCCGTGCGCAGATCCACGTGCGCTCGGTGCAGGTCTCGATGCTGCTCGACGACAAGGTCGGCTACGTGCTGCTCACGCCCGTGAGCGAAACGTCGGCCCCGGATCTCACCGACGCGGTGACCGGGCTGCTCCAGAAGGGCATGAAGTCGCTGATCCTCGACCTGCGGGGCAATCCGGGCGGGCTGCTGGACCAGGGGGTCGCCGTGAGCGAGCTGTTCCTCGACCCGGGCGAGGAAGTCGTGGCCACGCGCGGCCGGGCGCCCAATACCACGCGGACTTATCGCGACGCCAAGCCGCAAGCCTGGCCCAACCTCCCGGTGGTCGTGCTGGCGAACGGCGGCACCGCCAGCGCCGCCGAGATCATCACGGGGGCGCTGCAGGACCACGACCGGGCCGTGGTCGTCGGGACGCCGACGTTCGGCAAGGGGTTGGTGCAGTCGCTCTGGCAACTCACCCCGGAGACCGCGCTCAAGCTGACGACGGCTCGCTGGTACACGCCCAGCGGGCGGACCATCCAGCGCAAGAGCAAGAACGAGGACGACCAGCTGGCCCAGGCCGAGGCGGCCGAGCTCGGGCGTGACACGACGAAGGTCGACTCGTCGCTGGTGTTCCACACCGATCACGGACGCACCGTGCTGGGCGGCGGCGGCATTCGGCCGGACCTGTTCATCAAGCCCGATACGTTCACCACGGGCGAGCGGGCGTTCATGAAGGCGCTGGGGAGCAAGATCCCGACGTACCAGGACGTGCGGGCGAGCTACGCGCTCGAGGTCAAGGGCTCCGGACGCGTCAAGACGCCGACCTTCAGCGTCACGCCGGATATGACGGACGAGGTGTTGCGGCGGCTGCGCGCCCGCGGCATCGCCGTGCCGGACAGCGTGCTGGCAGGCGCCCGGACGCTGATCGCGGACGACCTCGGGCATGAGATCACACGGTACGTGTTCGGTCGGCCCTCCGAGGTCCGGCGCCGGATGGACGAGGACCGTCAGGTGCAGGCAGCGCTGGCGCTGGCGCGCCGCGCCAAGTCGCCCCAGGATCTCCTGTCGCTCGCTGCCGCGCAGGCGCCGGCCACCCCGCGCAACTGACTCGCTCGGTCGGCATCATCGGACCGGGCCGGGCGGGGGTGGGGCTCGGCTTGGCGTTGGCCGCGGCGGGGTACACGATCGAGCTGCACGGCCGCGGCAAGAAATCCGTGCCGCGGCCGCTCACGCTCACCGTGGGTCCCGGCGACCAGCCTCCTCCCTGGATCGCCCAGCCCGCCGTCGTGATCCTCGCCGTACGCGACGACGCGATTCGACCGCTGGCGGGCGCACTGGCCGACGTCGGCGCAATCCGCGCGGAACAAGTGGTCCTGCACCTCTCGGGTGTGCACGGGCAGGAGGCCCTTGGGCCCCTGGTCGGGTCGCGCGCCGCGCTCGGCTCACTGCACCCGCTCCAGACCATTTCCGAGCCCGAGCGTGCCGCCGAGCGCCTGAAAGGTGCCTGGGCCGCCGTGGAAGGCATGCCGCGCGCCGTGGAGGCCGCGGAGCGACTGGCGCAAGATCTCGGGCTGCGCCCGTTCCGGATTTCGTCCCAGGCGAAGCCGATGTACCACGCGGGCGCCGTTTTCGCCTCGAACTACTTCGTGGTGGTGGAAGCGGTCGCGCAGCGGCTGCTGCGCCACGCCGGGCTCTCGGACGCCGAGGCCTGGCAGGCGCTGCGGCCGCTGGTGGAGGGTACGCTGGAGAATCTCGGACGACTCGGGCCGCTGGCCGCACTCACGGGCCCGGTGGCGCGGGGGGACGCAGCCACGATCCGTCGCCACGTCGAGGCGCTCACGCAGGACGATGCCGCGTTGTATCGAGTCCTGGGGCGGGCCGCGCTCGAGCTGGCGCAGAAGCGGGGCATGGACGGGACGACGGCGGCGCGGATCGCCGCGGCACTGGCGACGGATCTCCCGCCTGTAATCCGGAAGACGTAGATCAAGTTGTAAACATTATCAAACATTAATAAACATTGACAAAACAGTAGTATCGTGGCTAGGTTAGACGCCCGAACCCCAAGGGCCTGGCCGTGTCCACCGATCAGCGGATCACGAGCTATTCCGCCTTCCTGAAAGCACTGCTCAGCGACCGAGAACAGTTTTTCGAGGAGGTCGTCGACGCGGTCGGGCTTGGCAGCAAGCTGCGATACGCCGTCCTCACGATCATCACCCTGTCCGGCTTCTTCGGCCTCGTCGCCGGTGCGTACTCGGGTCCCGCGCAGGCGGTGTCGGCGGGCGTCAAGCTGCCGTTCCTGTTCTTCGCGACGTTCGCCGTGTGTTTTCCGGCGTTCTTCGTGGTCCAGGTCCTCGTCGGCTCGCGTTTGCGTCTGCTGCAGGTGGCCGTGCTCGTGTTCGGTGCGCTGGCGCTCACCTCCGTGCTGCTCGCCGCGTTCGTGCCGATCACGGCGTTCTTTCTCGTGAGCGGTGCGAATTACTACTTCCAGCATCTCCTGAACATCGTCATCGCCGGAGTGGCGGGCCTGTTCGGGATGTACGCCCTGCATGAGGGGTTGAGTGTCGTGTGCGAGAAGCGCGGCGTATATCCCCGTAAGGCGCTCACCATCATGCGAGCGTGGGCGCTGCTGTTCGGTTTTGTAGGCATCCAGCTGGCCTGGACGCTGCGGCCGTTCCTCGGCGACCGGAACCAACCCTTCCAGGTGTTCGGGACGTACCAGGGGAATTTCTACGCGGCGATCATCTACGCGGTGAACAAGCTGATGCGCGGGGACGAGAAGGCCACGCCCGTGCCGGGCAAACCGGACACGATCCCGCGATTTCGCGGCCTGAGCATCCCTCCGTTCGACACGGCGGCCGATTCGACGCATCGACCGAGGCAGCCATGACACGGGGTGATGGCAGGACTCGCGGACCGTCCCTCGACAGCGAGATTCTCACGATCGAGGAGGTCGCCGCCTATCTGCGGCTCACGCCGCAGACTATTTACAAGTGGGCCCAGGAGAAGCGGATTCCCGCGGCGAAGCTGGGAAAGGAGTGGCGCTTCCGGAAGAGCATCGTCGATCAGTGGCTGGACGAGCAGATTCTGGGTGGGGAATCCGGCTTCGAGCGTGTGAAGCGGGAGAGGTAGGACGGCGTCCGCCTACTGATCTACCACCCGTACTCCGGCCGGGGGCGAAAACGTGAGCTCGCGACCCGGCACGCCGCCGTTCACGCGGATCTCCCGCAGCATCACCGTGCGGCGCTGGCCCGACGCCTCCACGATATCGAGGCGGCGGACCAGGGCGTCGTCCCGGCTCACCCAGATCGTTGCCTCGCTGTAGGGCTGGTCGCCCGTCTTGGGCACGAGCACCAGCACATCGGCTACGCCCTCAGCAAGCGAATCAACCCGGACGTAGCGCGCCGTGTAGCGCTCGCGGGGATGCTCGACGAACTGTCCGATCAGGTTGGGGCCGGTCGAGCCGTACTCCGGAATGCGGGAGCGCAGCACCTGGCCCGGCGTGGTGCTGGGCGTGTAGAGCCAGAGGAAGCGTCCGTCGGCGACGATGCGGTCCCCCCGAGGATCGGTGAACCGCATGGCGAAGCGGCTGGGACGCAGCTGGTACAATCGGCCGCGCGTCGTGTCGGGCGCGCCGAGCATGGGATTCGCGACGACCTGCACGAAGTCGGCGGAGAGGCTGGTGATGGTCTGATACACGGCGCTCGCGCGGTCGAGCACGGGCCAGGGGTCGGGGGATTGGAGACCGGGCAGGAACGTGGCCGCGAGGAACGCGGAACGCGGAACGCGGAAGGCGGAACAGATGTGCCGAGTCCGGCGCGCTCGACTAGGCGTTCCACGCGACGCACACCCGCCTGTTCCGCGTTCCGCCTTCCGCGTTCCGCGTGGCCTCATGCCCCCACTCCCGCCGGCTCCGCCACCCGCCTCCCGATTACCTCCGCGATCACCCGGATCTCCCGCATCAGCTGAGCGAACTGGTCGGGATAGAGCGTTTGCGCGCCGTCCGAGAGCGCTTGCGCCGGATCGGGATGCACCTCGACCATGATCCCGTCCGCTCCCGCGGCCACGGCGGCGCGGGCCATCGGGATCACCTTGTCGCGCAGCCCGGTGCCGTGCGACGGGTCGGCGATGATGGGGAGGTGCGACAGCTTGTGCACCACGGGGATGGCCGTGAGGTCGAACACGTTGCGGGTGGCCGTGTCGAACCCGCGGATGCCGCGCTCGCACAGGATCACGTCATGATTGCCCTCGGCGAGCAGGTACTCGGCCGAAAGCAGCAGCTCTTCGATCGTCGCCGACATGCCGCGCTTCAGGAGCACGGGCTTCTTCGCTCGTCCCGCGATCTTGAGCAGTGAGAAATTCTGCATGTTCCGGGCGCCGATCTGGATGATGTCGGCGATTTCAGCGACGTAGCCGATGCCGTCGGGATCCATCGCCTCGGTGCAGATCAGCAGGCCGGTTTCCTCGCGCGCCTTGGCGAGCAGCTTCAGGCCGGGTCGGCCCAGGCCCTGGAACGCGTACGGCGAGGTGCGCGGTTTCCAGGCCCCGCCCCGCAGGATCACGGCGCCCGCTTCCTTGACCAGCCGCGCCGCCTCGATGATCTGACGCTCGCTCTCGACCGAGCACGGCCCCGCGATCGTCACCACCTCGCTCCCGCCGACCGCTACTCCTGCGCCGAGCCGCACCACGCTGTTCTCGCTCTTCCACTCGCGGCTCACCTGCTTGTACGGTTTGGAGACATGGATCACGTCCTGCACGCCGGGAAGGCCTTCCAGCCGCGATGCGTCCACCCGCCCGTCGTTGCCGACGAGCCCCACGGCGGTGCGCTGCGCGCCCGGCATGGGCCGCGCCTTGTAGCCCATCTCCTCGATCACCGCGATCACGCGCCGCACCTCGTCTTCGGTCGCGCCGTGTCGCATCACGATCAGCACAGCTACCTGCCTCCGATGGTGAAGCGGTCTCCATCCCGCGCGGCCGTCACCGGTCCGGTGAAGCGCGCCCCGGCCTTGCCTGCCGGGTCCGAATTCTCTACCGGCGGATAGAAGTGCGTCAAGACGAGCCGCCGGGCGGCGGCCTCGCGGGCCAGGTCGCCCGCCTGCTCGGGCGTGAGGTGCATCTCCATCGCCAGCTCGGCCGGCAGCGAGCACTCCGCCAGCAGCAGGTCGGCGCCGGCGGCCCAGCGGGCGAGTTTGCTCGAGGGCCCCGTGTCACCGGTGTACACCAGCCGCCCCTCCGGGGCGGTGAGGGACAGAGCCACGCTTTCCTGAGTATGCGGCACGGGGAACGTCTCGAGACTCACGTCTTTATCGAGCGGGAACGGCTCGCCCCCCTGCACGTCGAGAATGCCGATGGGAAACCCCGGGTCGAGCAGCCAGGGGCCGTAGCCGTCGGCGAGCTTTTTCAGGAGCCGCACGACGCCCGGTGGCCCGAGAATCACGAAGGGCTCCTGGCGCGCCGGGACGGTGGTGTACTTGAGCGCGTACACCAGCATCGGCAGCTCCCCCCAGTGGTCGGGGTGGAAATGCGACAGCACGACGTGGGTGATCTGGTGCCACGGCAGGCCGAATTGCGCCAGGCGGTGCAGGGCGCCCGCGCCGCAGTCGAGCAGGATCTTGAGATTGCCGCGGCCGACCCAGTGGCACGCCGAGGTCCGGCTCCCGGACGGCGCCACGGTGCCGGTCCCGACTGTGACGAGCTCCACTCAGGCCGGTTCCATCTGACCCAGCCGGACGCCCACGATGGTCGAGACGCCCGGCTCCTGCATGGTGACGCCGTACACCGCGTCGGCGGCCTGCATGGTGCGCGGGTTGTGCGTGATGACGATGAACTGGGTCAGGTCCTTGAACTCCGCGAGCAGGAGCACGTAGCGCCCCACATTGGCGTCGTCGAGTGGCGCGTCCACCTCGTCGAGCAGACAGAATGGGCTGGGCTTCGTCAGGAAGATCGCGAACAGGAGCGACACGGCCACGAGCGTCCGTTCGCCCGACGAGAGGAGGTGAATACGCTGCGTGCGCTTGCCGCGTGGCGCGGCGTGGATCTCGATCTCGCTCTCGAGCGGCTCGGCTTCGTTCGCCAGCCGCACGTCGCATTCCCCCCCGCCAAACAGCGTCTGGAACACGGTGCGGAAGTTCTCGCGCACTTTGCCGAACGACTCGAGGAACATCGCTTTCGCCGTCTGGTCGATCTCGCGCGCCGCCTGCTGCAGCGACTGGCGTGCGGCCACGAGATCGTCTCGCTGCGTCATCAGGAACTCGAGGCGCTTCATTTCCTCGGCGTGCTCGTCGACCGCGAGCGCGTTCACCGGTCCGACCTCGTCGATCGCCGCCCGGAGCCGCTCGTTCTCCTGGCGCAGCCACTCCACGTCTCCCGCCACTGCGGGGGCCTCGGCCAGCAGCTGATCGAGCGGTTTGCGCCACTCGGCCTCGACCTGCGCGACGAGCCCGCGGCGGGCGCCGAGAATCTCCGTCCGCTCGAGCTCGAGCTTGTGCTCTTGCGCGCCCCGGGCTTCGAGCGCGGTGCGGGCTGCTTCGAGCGTGCCCTCGGACCGGGCGAGCCTCGCGTCCGCCTCCGCCACCTGCCCTTCGGCGTCGCGCGCGGCGGCTTCCAGCGCGCCCACCGCGAGGCGACGCTCCTTGAGGGTGTCCTCCCACTGCGCCTGCTGCGCCGTGAGCGTCGTGGTATCGTGGTCCAGCGCCGCGATCTCCTCCACGAGCGTCGCCACCTGGTGGCGGGCTTCGTCG
>Ga0209471_1000426_pt1 | contig 28988 bp, 18 predicted proteins | sample GraSoiAngelo_128_FD_185885 | JGI IMG/M metagenome (GOLD analysis project Ga0209471, IMG submission 185885) | Grasslands soil microbial communities from the Angelo Coastal Reserve, California, USA - 14_0927_12_20cm (SPAdes) (version 2) | ecosystem: Environmental > Terrestrial > Soil > Grasslands ... | reverse complement strand
GTCTGCCTGTCTTGCGCAACGATAGGCCGTCTCTCGTTCACCGAGCCCGACGTCACGCTTCAGGAGATCGACGTCACCGGCATCGGACTCACCGGCGGCACCTTCGATCTGGTGTTCGACGTCTGGAACCCGAACGACTACCGGCTGCGCTCCACGCGGCTCGAAGTGGGCGTCGATCTCGAGGGCACGCACTTCGGCGACGCGCTGCTGGATCGCCCGCTCGACCTGTCGCCCACCAATCACAGCCGGGTGGTGGTGCCCGTGCGGTTCGCCTGGGCGGGGTTGGGGGCCGGGGCGAAGGCCCTGCTCACCAGGCAGGCGCTGGGATATGCGGTGACGGGCCGGGTGTTCCTGGACACCCCGCTCGGGACCAAGACGGTCGGGTTGACGGGGAAGGGGAACGTGCCGCTCATGAAGCTCTTGAAATAGATTTGAGGAGCACAATGACGAGGAGTTCGGTCAGATCCGACAACTAATCGACGTCCAGCCGCCGGTCGAGCGCGCCTTCCTGGTCGGCGCGCCGCGCAAGGGCTCCGCGGACGCGGCCCAGGTGGACGACCACCTCGACGAGCTCGGCCGGCTCGCCGACACGGCGGGCGCCGAGGTGGTGGGCAGGACCCACCAACGTGTCGAGGCCCCCACCCCCACGTTCTACCTCGGGCAGGGGAAGGTCGACGAGCTCAAGGCCATCCTCAAGGATACGGGCTCGACGCTGCTGTTGTTCGACGAGGCGCTCTCGCCGGTGCAGGGGTCGAGCCTGGAGAAAGCGCTCGCGGTGCGCGTGATGGATCGCACCGAGGTGATCCTCGACATCTTCGCGACGCGCGCCCGCTCGGCCGAGGCAAAGATGCAGGTCGAGCTGGCGCAGCTCGTGTACCTGCTGCCGCGGCTCACGCGGATGTGGACGCACCTGTCGCGCATCCGCGGCGGCATCGGGCTGCGCGGGCCCGGCGAGACCCAGCTCGAGACCGATCGGCGGGTGATCCGGCGCAAGATCTCCAATCTGAAGCGGCGCCTGGAGGAAGTCGCCCACCATCGCGCCAACCAGCGGCAGGGGCGCCGCGACTTGCCCAGCGCCGCGCTGGTCGGCTACACCAACGCCGGCAAGTCGAGTTTGCTGCGCGCCCTTTCGGGGGCCGAGATCCTGGTCGAGGACCGGCTGTTCGCCACGCTCGACACGCTCACCCGGGAAGTCGATGTGGGCGGGGGCTACCGTTTTCGGCTCACCGACACGGTGGGGTTCATCCGCAAGCTGCCGCATCATCTGGTCGCGTCGTTCCGCGCCACGCTCGAGGAAGCCCGCGACGCGGACCTGTTGCTGCACGTGATCGACGCGTCGCACCCGACCTGGGAGGAGCAGGCGGAGGTGGTGGACAACGAAATGCGGAACGCGCAACGCGGAACGCGGAACAGCAATGGAGATGTCGAGCGCAAACGGGTGATCTACGCGTTCAACAAGGCCGATTTGCTGCCCGATCCCGAGGCGTTTCTCGTACGTGTTGGAGAGCAGTATCCCCATGCCGTGCTGACCTCGACTGTTCCGCGTTCCGCGTTCCGCGTTCCGACTTCGGACGGCGTGGATGGGTTGCGCGCCGTGCTCCGCACCTCCGCCCAAGCGCTCCGTCCGATCGCGCGTATCCGCGTGCCCGTGGGGGATGGGAAGCTCCTCGCGGCGCTGCACCGCGACTCGGAGGTGCTGGATGAAACGCAGGTTGATGGCGTGGTGGAGGTCACCGCTCGCGTGCAGGCCTGGATGCTGGGCAAACTGCGGCGCGACGGGGTGGGCGTGATAATCGGGGGATAAGTGTGTTGTCCGCGCGACACTTAAGGTTGCCGCGCGCCCAGTGATGCGTGTCACCGCTGACTTAGGACCATCCGGATAGTTTCGCGGCAACGGAAGCGCTGAGCGCCTCGGCGCCTCCTCCAGAGCACGCTGCTCAGAGCAAACCCGTCGAAAGACGGCGACGCAGAGCCACGGGGCTATAGCGGACACACGCCGCCATGCTTGCCGGGCCGCCAGCGATCGACCACTCGGGTCGAGAGTTGACGGCCCGGCTTGCGTTCTGATCCCCGGAGGCTGGCGATGCCGTTCACCTTCAAGTTGGCCACTCGGCTGGCTCGGCTCAAACACCTGGCCGTGGTTGGCGCCGCCGCGGCTGTCGCTGCCGCCGTGATCGTCAGCTGCGAGGTTCCGGTGTCCACCACCGGGCAGCACGCAATCGTCAGTCAGCTGGTCATCGTTCCTCACGCCGCCACGCTGCAACTCAATCAAGACCAGGATTTCCTCGCCGTCGGCCTGAGTGCCGCCGGCGATACGACGCCGAGCACGGTCGCCTGGAGCGCGACGGGCGGCGGCGTGACGGACATGGGCTCGAGCGGCGGGCGGCACTACGGCCGCTACCACGCCAGCGCGTGCGGGACCGTCAAGGTCGCCGCGAGCAGCCAGCCCGACGGGGCGACGGACACGGCCACGGTAACCGTGACCTGTGTCGCGCCGGTGGCCTTGGTGAGCGTGAGCCCGGCTGCCCCCACGGTGCAGGCGGGCCAGACGGTACAGCTGACGGCGACGCCGAAAGACGCGAACGGCACGCCGCTCTCGGGCCGGGTGGTGACCTGGTCGAGCAACAACACGGCGGTGGCCACGGTCGACGGGAACGGGTTGGTGACGGCGATCGCGACTGGCACGGCTACCATCACGGCGACGAGCGAGGGACAGAGCGGCACGGCGTTGGTGACGGTGTCCACCATCCCGGTGGCGTCGGTGACGGTGAGCCCGTCGCCGGCGAGCGTGCAGCAGGGCGCGACGGTGCAGCTCACCGCGACGCCGAAGGATGCCAGCGGGAATCCCCTCAGCGGCCGGGTGGTGACCTGGTCGAGCAACAACACGGCGGTGGCCAGGGTGAACGGCAGCGGGCTCGTCACCGGTGTAGTGGCGGGCACGGCGACCATCACGGCCACGAGCGAAGGGCAGAGCGGTACGTCCAGTGTCACGGTGACCCAGGTGCCGGTGGCCAGCGTTACGGTGACGCCTTCGCCTGCGACCGTGACGGTGGGGCTGACGCTGCAGCTCACCGCCACGCCGAAGGATGCGAACGGCACACCGTTGTCGGGCCGGGTGGTGACCTGGTCGAGCAGCAACACCGGCGTGGCGACGGTCAACGGGAGCGGGCTCGTGACCGGGGTGGCGGCGGGCTCGGCGACGATCACGGCCACGAGCGAAGGCAAGAACGGCACGTCGGCCGTGACCGTGGTGCAGCCGGGCGCGTGCACGACCAGCTCCACCGCGTGGCAGAACACCGCGTTTGCCAGCCAGAACGGCTCGTTCACCGCGCAGTTCGACGCCACGCCCAATGGGGCCAACATCGACGCGGGCACGGGGCTGTCGCTCGCCGCCGCGGGGAGCTACACGGATCTGGCCGTCATCGTGCGGTTCGATTCGGCCAACGTGATCGACGCGCGCAACGGCGGTGGCTACAGCGCCGCGAACGTCATCCCCTACACGCCAGGCACGAGCTACCGCTTCCGGCTCGTGGTGGATGTGCCGTCGCACACCTATTCGGCGTACGTCGCGCCCGCCGGCGGCACGGAAGCGACCATCGGCACCGGCTTCGCATTCCGCACCGAGCAGAGCGGCGTGACCGCGCTGGCCAACTGGGGGCTGACGGCCAACCCGGGCACCCACACGGTCTGCAACTTTACCATCACGTCGAGCACGCCTCCGGTCCCGGTCGCGTCGGTGACGGTGACGCCGTCGCCCGCGAGCGTCCAGGCGGGGCAGACGGTGCAGCTCACCGCCACGCCGAAGGACGCGAACGGTACGCCGCTGACGGGCCGGGTGGTCGTCTGGTCGAGCAGCAACACGGCGGTGGCCACGGTGAACGGCAGCGGGCTGGTGAGCGGTATCGCCGCCGGCTCGGCGACGATTACCGCGACGAGCGAGGGCCAGAGCGGCACGTCGGCCCTGACGGTGACCCCGGTACCCGTTGCCTCGGTGGCGGTGAGTCCTCCGACGGCCACGGTGTCGATCGGCCTTACGGTACAGCTCACGGCGACGCCGAAGGACGCCAATGGCAATCCGCTGTCCGGTCGGGTGGTAACCTGGTCGAGCGACAATACGGCCGTGGCCACCGTGAGCGGCAGCGGTCTCGTCACCGGCGTGGCGGCGGGAACGGCCACCATCACCGCGACGAGCGAGGGACAGAGCGGCACCGCGAGCATCACCGTGAGCGGGCAGCCGGTGGCTTCGGTGACGGTGAGCCCGTCGCCGGCCAGCGTGCAGCAGGGCGCGACGGTGCAGCTCACTGCGACGCCCAGGGACGCGAACGGCAATCCGTTGTCTGGCCGGGTGGTGACCTGGTCGAGCAACAACACGGCGGTGGCCACCGTGAACGGCAGCGGGCTCGTGCGGGGTGTCACGGCGGGCTCGGCGACGATCACGGCCACGAGTGAAGGTCAGAGCGGCACGTCGGCCGTCACGGTGACGCCGGTGCCGGTGGCCAGCGTGACGGTCACGCCTTCGCCCGCGAGCGTGACGGTGGGGCTGACGGTACAGCTCACCGCGACGCCGAAGGATGCGAACGGCAATCCGTTGTCCGGCCGCGTGGTGACCTGGTCGAGCAACAACACCGCCGTCGCGACGGTGAACGGCAGCGGGCTCGTCACCGGAGTGGCGGCGGGCTCGGCGACCATCACGGCGACGTCGGAAGGCAAGAGTGGTACGTCCGCCGTGACCGTGACGACGCCCGGTACGTCGCAATTCGGGCACGTGTTCATCGTGACCGAGGAGAACACCGACTACGTAGATGTGAACAGCTCGTCGATGCCGTACCTGACTGGCCTGGCCGCGCAGTACGGGCTGGCGACGCAATACTACGCCAACACGCATCCGTCCATCGGGAACTATTTCGAGCTCGCGACGGGGCAGGTTCTGACGAATAACGACGGCTCCTCGACGATCGAGAACGTGCCGAACGTTGTGCGCAGTCTGGTCGCCGCGGGGAAGACGTGGAAGTCGTACGCCGAGAGCATTCCCAACGCGTGTTACCTGGGCGGTGATACGGGAAACTATGCGCGCAAGCACAACGTGTTCGCGCTGTTGTCGGACGTGGCCAACGATCCGACCGGACAGGCGTGCAACATCGTCCCGTTCACGCAATTCGCGACCGACATGACGAACGGCGCGCTGCCGACGTTCTCGAACATCGTGCCGAACCTGTGCAACGACGCCCACGACTGCTCGCTGGGCACAGCGGACAGTTGGCTGCGAACCAATATCGCACCACTCATCGCGAGCCCGGTGTTCCAGCAGAACGGGCTCTTGATCATCGTGTTCGACGAATCGGGCGGGGACAACACCAACGGCGGCGGCCGGGTCGTCTGGGTCGCGGTGAGCCCGAAGTCGAAGCCGGGCTACCAGTCCACCACGCTATACCAGCATCCGAGCACGTTGCGGCTGATCCTCAAGGGGCTGGGGGTGACGACGTACCCAGGTGCCGCCGCGACCGCGCCCGACATGGACGCGTTCTTCAACCCGTGACGTTCATGCACAAGCTCTCGCGCCGCCTGGCCATGATGAAAGACCGGGTCGTCCTCGCAGCCGTCGCGACATGCGCCGTCGCGGTCGGCTTCGCTTGCGAGCGGCCGGTCCAGATCACGGACCCGAACGGCGCGACCCTCGCTCTGGTCGTCGTTTCCCCCAAGACCGTTACGCTGCAGGAGAACCAGCCTACCAGCTTCATGGCGGTCGCGATGACCACGGGCGGCGATACGGTCCGCGGGTCGATCGGCCTGGCGTGGAGCGTGACGGGCGGGAACATGGTGGATACCAGCAGCGTCAATGGCCGGCACTACGGGCACTACCAGGCCGCGGCCACCCCGGGGCAGGTCCAGGTGGTGGCGATGGCACAGCCGGGGGGGCGGTCCGACACCGCCACCGTGATGGTGATCCCGGTGCCGGTGGCCTCGGTCAGCGTGAGTCCCTCCCCGGCCAGCCTGTCCGTGGGGCAAACGCTGCAGCTCACCGCGACGGCGAAAGACGCGAGCGGCAACGCGCTGTCGGGGCGGGTAGTCACCTGGTCGAGCAGCAACACGGCGGTGGCCACCGTGGGCGGGAACGGGTTGGTGGCGGCGATCGCGGCCGGCACGACCACGATCACGGCGACGAGCGAGGGCGTGAGCGGCACATCCGGCGTCACGGTCGCGACCGTACCGGTGGCTGCGGTGGCGGTGACGCCGTCTCCCGCGAGCGTGCAGGTCGGCTCGACCGTGCAGCTCACGGCGTCACCCACCGATGCGAACGGCACGCCGCTCACCGGCCGGGTCGTGACCTGGACGTCGAGCGACACCGTGATCGCCACCGTCTCGGGCAAGGGGCTCGTGACGGGTCGGGCCCCAGGCTCGGCCACGATCACGGCGACGAGCGAGGGGAAGAGCGGCACATCGGCCCTCACGGTCCTGGGCGTGCCGGTGGCGTCGGTGACGGTCACGCCCTCCCCGGCGACCGTTCAGGTGGGGCAGACGGTGCAGCTCACCGCGGCGCCGAAGGATGCGAACGGCAACCCGCTCACCGGCCGGCTCGTGGCGTGGACCAGTAGCGACACGACGATCGCCAAAGTCTCAAACAGCGGGCTCGTCACGGGCCGGGCGGCAGGCTCGGCCACGATCACGGCGACGAGCGAAGCGAAGAGCGGCACGTCGGCGGTTTCCGTGACGATCGTTCCGGTCGCATCCGTGACGCTGAGTCCTGCGTCGACGAGCGTGTCGCAGGGATCCACCGTGCAGCTCGCGGCCACGCCCAAGGACGCGAACGGCAATCCGCTCTCGGGGCGGGTGGTGACGTGGACGACAAGCGACACCACGATCGCGAAGGTGTCGAGCAGCGGTCTCGTGACAGGCCGGGCCGTGGGGTCGGCCACGGTCACCGCGACGAGCGAAGGCAAGAGCGGCACGGCCGCGGTCACGGTTGTTGCCTCGAGCGGCCTCGTCACCGATCCGTGGGCGGTGTTCACGGTACCGGTGACACCCAAGCCGGCATACCTCGTGACGACGGTGCCCAGCCCGTTCGGCACCAAGGTAACGCGGATCGCGGGGGACCCGGGGGCGGGCTTGAGCTGGGCGGGGGGGTCGGGGACGTGGGGGAGCTTCGCGCGGCACCACTATTCGAAGGACCAGCCGTGGAGCGCGGACGGCTCGCTGATCGCGCTCATGAACCGCAACGGCGGCTCGCCCAGCGATCTCTACCTCGACGGCAACACCTATCAGCCGGTGCGGGGGATCTGCTCCAACTACAGCATCAGCGACGACCGTTGGCACCCGAGCCCGGCGCATCCACACGAGCGGGTCGCGGTGTCGGGGACCGAGCTGATGTGGTTCGACGTGACGACGTGCACCAAGACGCGCTCGTGGACGCTGCCGGTGTCGGTGGACGGGATCGGGAGCTACGAGGGGAATCCGTCGCACGACGGCCGCTATGTGGCGCTCGGGAATGCCGACGGCAGCAGCATTTTCGTCGTCGACATGGAGCGGAACCGGATCGGGCCGGTCTACAACGCGCTCGCCAACTGCCACATGAGCGGGTGCGTCTACGATTGGGTCCAGATCAGCGCGGCGGGGAAGTACGTCATCGTCGACTGGACGGCGAACCCGGACACGGGGCAGGCGTTCCAGGTCTGGGACATGGACACGACGACGCTCGCGCTCAGCTTCCACACGGGGCTCACGAAGATCTACGCGGGGTGCGGCGGCAGCACGGCCTACGGCCACATCTACAATCTGGGCCACGCGGACGTGACGCTCGACCCGTCCGATCAGAACAGCGACGTCGTGGTCGGGAAGGGGCTGTGCTCGAACTTCGGGAAGACCAACGAGGACGGGAAGCGCGTCGGCTGGGTGGTCAAGGTGCGGGTGCGCGACGGCCTGATGACGCCGCTGACCGATCCGTCCAATGAAGCCGACGTGCGCCACGTGTCGGTGCGCAACCTCGACCGGCTGGGGTGGGCGTACGTGGGCTACTCACCGGGGTCAGGGAAGCGCTTCAACGACGAGATCATCGCGGTGAGCCTGGACGGCACGCAGACGGTGGAGCGGCTGGTGCACAAGCACACCAACGACAGTGGCTGTTACCAGTGCGAGGCGCATTCCGTGCCGTCGCGCGACGGCAAGCGCGTGATGTGGGCCAGCAACTGGATGTCCAACGGTACCGGTGGCTCCTCCAGCGCCATCGAAGCCTACGTCCTGGACACGCGTTGACCGAACGACGCCACCCGGGCCAGTGCCGCAAACCTGAGGCTAAACTGTTGCTCTGCTGAGGCAGCCACTCGGCCGGCCCTGCGGGCGTCGTCCGGGCGGTCAACGTAACTGTAGCATTGATAGTCGCTTAGCCAGCCTCACCACCCCCGCCTCCCGATCAGCCGTCGGCATGGAACATGACCTTGGCCCTGGCAGGGGCCGTGGTCAGCCCGCCGCCGCGCTCACGTACTCGGAGCTCTCATGTCATTGCCGCGCCTCGCCAACCGCCCGTTCTCCTTGTTCGGCGTGGAGCGTGCGGGCCGCGCGGTCGGAGAGTGGTGGCACGCGTTCGCGACCGGATACCGGGCGGATCGGCGGGTACGACGGGTCCTCAAGGTCGGCCTCGACTTCGCGTGCGGGGCGACGGCGCTGGTGGTCGGTATCGTCATGACCCAGGGCATCCAGGCGTTCGGTGTGGAGCGTCTGGCGGTCGCGGCGGCGGGCGTGGGCGCGTGGCTGGTGATCGCCGAGGCCGTGAGTGGCAGCTACCGGACGATCTGGCGGTACACGAGTCTGGCGGACGTCGAGGCGGTCGCCGTGTCGAGCATGACCGTGCTCATGGGGCTGCTGCTGGCGCGCACGACCGGTGTGCTGCGCCTGTCCGCGGCGACGATCCTGCTGATCGCGCTGCTCTCGCTGTTCCTGTCGGTCGGCACGCGTGCCGCGCGCCGCTGGCAGGCGATGGAACGGTGGGGCGGGGGCGGGCGGCGGGCGGTCCGGCGGGGGGGCTCGCGCCACCGCGTGCTGATTGTGGGAGCGGGTGAGCACGGCCTGTCCATCTGCCGCGACCTGCTGCGGCCCGGCGGCGACGGCGTGGAGGTGGCGGGCTTTCTCGACGACGACGCCGCGAAGATCGGCGCGTCGCTGCACGGGGTGCCGGTGCTGGGGCCGCTCAGCGACGTGCTGGCGGTAGCGGAGCAGCACGACATCAGCGAGGTGATAGTGGCGATGCCCGCGACCCCGGCGGAGGTGGTGCGCGGCTTCGTGCGCCGCATTGAGGACGCCGGCATCCGGGTGCGTACGGTCCGCGGCGTGGAGCGCTTCGTGACGGGCCGCGACCTGCACCGTCCGGGGAGCGCGACGATCTTCGATCTGCTGCACGGCAACGGCCACGTGAAACCGCACCGCGGCGCGGTCCGCCGCGTGCTGGTCACCGGCGGGGCGGGGTATGTCGGGTCACACTTGACGCGTCTGTTGCTCGACCGCGGCTACGATGTACGGATTCTCGATCGCTTCGACTACGGCCGACTCGGCATCGACGGCCTGCAGCATCCCCGGCTCGAGATCGTGCAGGGGGACATCTGCAACAGCCGTGCGGTGAGCCAGGCGGTGAAGGACGTGGACGGAGTCCTCGCGCTCGCCGCCATCGTGGGCGATCCCGCCTGCAATCTCGATCCGGAAGAGACCATCGATCTCAACTACGCGGCGACCAAGATTCTCATCGAGGCGTGCAACTTTTACGGCGTCCGCCGCCTGGTGTTCGCGTCGAGCTGCAGCGTGTACGGGGCGAACAGCGACGGCATGCTCACGGAGCGCTCGCGCCTCGACCCGGTGTCGTTGTACGCCCGGACGCGGGTGCTGAGCGAAAACATCCTGTTCGACCGCCGCGGCGACGTGGAGCCGGTCGTGCTGCGCCTGGCCACTGTGTTCGGCCTGTCGCCGCGCATGCGCTTCGATCTGGTGGTTAACACGCTGACGGTGCGGGCGGTGGTGGACAAGAAGATCGCGATCTTCGGCGGCGACCAGTGGCGCCCCAACGTGCACTGCCGCGACGCCGCCCGGGCGTTCACGCTGGCCCTCGAGGCGCCGGCCGGATCGGTCAGCGGCGAGGTGTTCAACGTCGGCGGCGACGCGCTCAATCACCGGATCGCGGAGCTCGGCGCGCTGGTGGCGGAGACGGTTGGGGGCGTGGAGGTCGTGATGGAGAACGAGATCGCCGACCCGCGCAACTATCGCGTCAGCTTCGGCAAGATCCGCCGCGTGCTCGGCTTCGTTCCGGAGTTCACCGTCGCTCAGGGGATCGCGGAGGTGGCGGCGGCGGTGCAGCGTGACCCGGCGCTGCGCCACCATCGCGAGCCGCTGTTCCACAATGTGCAGGCGCTGAAGCAGCGCTCCGAGTCGCACTCGAGACGCCGCGAGCTGGCCGCGACTTGAGCCCGTCCGTGGCGCAGGCGCGTTCCGCTTCCGCCGGCGCGCCCGCTTCCGCGGCCGTGGCCGCGTTGCCACGCACCACCGACATCCTGGTGGTGGGCGGCGGGATCATCGGCTTGACCCTGGCGCTCGAGTTCCGGCGGCGTCACCCCGACTGCGCCGTGACCCTCATCGAAAAAGAAGCCGCGTGCGGCTTGCACGCCAGCGGTCGCAACAGCGGCGTGCTGCACGCGGGCTTCTATTACACGCCCGACAGTCTCAAGGCGCGGTTCACACGCGACGGCAACCGAGCGCTCACCGAGTATTGCGAGCGCCGGGGGCTGCCGCTGCGACGCTGCGGCAAACTGGTGGTGGCCCGAAGCCGGGCCGACCTGGCCGGGCTCGACGACCTGCTGCGGCGGGGCCGGGCGAACGGCATCACCCTGGAAGCAGTGACCGCGGACGAGGCACGCCGGATCGAGCCGCGGGCGCGTACTCACGAGCGCGCGCTGTTCTCGCCCACGACCGCCAGCGTCTCTCCCGCAGCCGTGATCGCCGCGCTCGTCGCCGACGCGCGCAGCGCGGGTATCACCGTCGCCACGGGCACGGCGTACCGGGGACGGGCCGGGGGGGGGCGGGGGGAGGCCACGGTGCGAACGTCATCCGGGCCGATCGCGGCGGGATATGTGATCAACGCCGCGGGGCTGTACGCGGACCGGATCGCGCGCCAGTACGGCTTCGCCGATCGCTACCGCATTGTGCCGTTCAAGGGCGCCTACCTGTACGGCGACCGGGCCGCGCCCGGGTTCCGGGTCCATATCTATCCGGTCCCCGACGTCGCGACCCCCTTCCTCGGCGTCCACGTCACGGCGCTGGCGGACGGCGGGGTCAAGCTCGGGCCGACGGCGACGCCGGCATTCTGGCGGGAGCACTATGCGGGCCTCGGCAACTTCAGCCTGCGGGAGTGCCTGGAGGTCGCGCGCCTCGAAGCGGGGTTCTTCGCCCGCAACGACTTCGGGTTCCGTGACCTGGCGGTGCGCGAGCTGTCCCGCGGGCGCCGGCGCCTCGTGCAGCTGGCTGCGGAGCTGGCGACGGGCATCGACGCCGCCCGGTTTCGGCGCTGGGGACCGGCCGGCATCCGGGCCCAGCTGGTGGATGTGAACGCCCGCACGCTGGAAATGGATTTCGCCTTCGAGGGCGACGACCGCTCGTTCCATGTGCTCAACGCCGTATCGCCGGCGTTCACCTGCGCGCTGCCGATGAGCGCGTACCTCGTGGACCGTGTCGAGCAGCACCTGGGCTAGGGGCGCGGCCCCGCTCCGGCCGGTGAGCCGGACCGATCGCGCGCTCGGCGGGTGGCTATGGATGTCGCTCGGCGCGGTGGTGCAGGGCGGCGTGACCGTCGGCGTGCTCGCGGTCCTGGCCCGCCTCCTCTCGCCCGCGGACTTCGGGCTCGTCTCGGCCGGCCTGCTCGTGATCAACTTCTGCGCGATCTTCTCGCAGGGCCTGGTAGGACCCGCCGTCGTCCAGCATCCGGCGTTGCGGGACGAGCATGTGCGCAGCGCGCACGCCATTTCCGTCCTGGGAGGAATCGCGCTGCTGGCCGTGCTGTGGATCGCCGCGCCGGCGGTCGCGAGTGCGCTGCGCGCCGATGACCTCACCCCGATAGTGCGGGCGCTGGCGTGGATCCTGCCCGTGCAGGGGCTCGGCGCCGTGGCGGAGGCGCTGCTGCGCCGCAGTCTGCGATTTCGCGTCGTGGCCAGCGTCCGCATGGCGTCGTACGCCGTGGGGTACGGCGTCGTCGGCATCGGGGCGGCGCTGTTGGGCGCCGGGCTGTGGTCCCTGGTGGCGGCCAACGCCGCCCAGGCGGGCCTCAACACCACGCTGCTCCTGGTTCGCCAGCCCTACCCCAAGCGGCTGCGCATCGAGCGCACAGCGGCGCGCGAGCTGCTCGGCACCTCGGGCGGCATCATCCTGGGCAACTTGGGCAGCTATGCGGCCCGGAATGGCGACAATCTGGTCGTGGTGCGGTGGCTGGGCGTCGCCGCCCTGGGGCTGTACGAGCGCGCCTACGCGCTGATGACGATGCCCGCGACGCTGGTGGGTCAGGTGCTCGACGACGTGCTGTTTCCCGCGCTGGCGCAGATCCAGAGCGACCGCGCGCGCGTCGCCACGGCGTACCGGCGCTGCGTCGCGGGAGTGGCGCTCGTGAGCCTGCCGCTGTCCGCCGTGATCGTGATCGCGGCCCCGGAGATCGTCTGGCTGATCCTCGGGCCGAAATGGGGCGCCGCGGCGGTGCCTTTCCGCATCCTCGCCGTGGGCACGCTGTTCCGCACCAGCTACAAGATCAGCGAGTCGATGAGCCGGGCCCTAGGCGCCGTGTACCACAGCGCGTGGCGCCAATGGACGTATGCCGCGGTCGTGGTCGCCGGGGCGATCGTGGGGCGGCAATGGGGTCTGGCCGGTGTGAGCTGGGCGGTACTGCTCGCGATCTTCGCCAACTACCTGATGACCGCGCAGCTCGGCCTGCGGCTGCTCTCCTTCACCTGGCGCGATTACCTCCTGGCGCACGCCGCCGGACTCAAGGCCGCGGCGGTGGTCGGAGGTCCTGCGCTCGTGGCCGCCTCCGTGGCGCGGGTATGGCTGACGGGCCATCCGGTCGCGATCCTCGCCACCACGCTCGTCGCCGCCGTCGCCGTGTCGGCGCCGCTCGTCGCGCTGCGCCCCTCGTGGCTGCTGGAAGCGGACGGTGAGTGGCTCCTCCGGCGTCTGGTTCGGTTCGGCAGCGCGCGGCTCGGGATGGGACCGCACGAGGCGGAGCCGCTGCCGTGAGCGCGCGCCGTGCGTCAGCGGTACGCCGGGGGGGAGGCGGGGGAGGCTCGTGGCGGACCCTGCTCATCGCGATCCTCGCGACGCTGTATCCGTTCCACCGCGTCCTCGGGAGCCTGAACGTCAACGTGAGTCTGGGCGACGGGGTGGTGGCCGTCATCGCGCTCGTCGTCCTGTTCCAGTTCGCGGGCGGTGCGGTCCCGGTTCCCCGCTACCTGCCGCCGGCGGCCGCGCTGCTGGCGGCAATCGTGGCGTCGCTCACGGTCAACGCGTTCGTCCCCTCGCAGTTCTTCTCCTTGCGGGACGCGCAGATCGAGGCCGTGAAGTTTCTCGGCGTCGCGACCTGGATGGTCGCCGTGTTCTGGCTGGTGCGCGACGACTTCCCGCGGCGCTTCGCGCAGTGGTCGGCGGTGGCCCTCGCCATCGCGACCGCATGGGCGACGTGGACGGTGGCCGAGAACGTGGTGCTGCACCTCGCGTCCCGGCCGAGTGGTCCGTTCGACAATCCCAATTTGTACGCCAACTACCTCGTGCTGAACGTGTTCCTGGCGCTGGCGCTGCTACACATGCTGCGGGAGCGGTGGGGCGGCGTGTCGCTCAGCGCGCGCGCCGCTGCGCGCGTGCAGCTGATCCTGCGCGTGGGAGTCGTGCCGGTGCTGATCCTGGGGCTGCTCTCGACGGGATCGCGGGGGGGATTGTTGGGTTTCGTCGTGGGCGTGACCACCGCTGTCCGCTGGAGGCTGCCCAACCTGACGCTGCGCCGGGCGTTGGCCTTCACCGCGAGCGCGCTCATCCTGGGCGGGGCGCTGGGCTGGTTTTTCTCCCACCATCCGTTTCTCGTCAACCGGATGGAGGCGGTCAGCGCTACCGATCCGAACGTGACTTCCCGCTTCGCGTTGTGGCGCGCCGCGCGGCACGCGTTCTACGCGCACCCCGTCTTCGGGATCGGGTACGGTCAGTTCCCCGGCTATGGCGCGCGCGAGGAGGGTTTGGGCCAGCTGGCGGCGGTGAGTCACCAGACGTATTTATCCGCCGCCGCAGAGCTCGGGATCCTGGGCCTGTTCGCGCTGCTGTGGCTGCTGTTGTCCGTGATGCGGGATGCGTGGCGGGCGAGCGCCCGCACCGGCTCGATGGTGCCGCGCGCGCTCGGAGGGTTCGTGATGGCGACCGCGGTGCAGGGTTTTTTCAACAACGTGGATCAGTTTCGGTCGCTCTGGATCGTGTTCGGTTTGGCCGCCGCGGCGACCGGGTACTGCACGGCCATAGCGCGGACGTCCGCCGCGGAGCGTGGCGAGGCGCTCGGGGGCGGTGGGCGTGATGAGCGGCTCGCCCCCATAGCCGAGGCGCGCGGCTGTGCGGTGACCGAGATGCGCCAGGATGATCTCCAGGACCTGCCGCGTCACTTGAGCGACCGGACGGGTGGCATCCACGACGTGACTGCGCGGTAGTCGCCCGACCAGCCTCACGTACTCGGTGCGCTGCCGCTCGGTCTCGGCCGGCGGCACCTCCTGTTTGCGCGCCTGCATCGCCCAGGTGGGCGCGTGCATCACAATGGACAGATCGGGTGCCGGAACGAGGCGCTCGAGCAGGCGCGCCATGGCCATGGGGCCCCGGTGCCGCAGGCGAACAGGGTCGATCGCGAGATCGTGGAAGTAACGGTCGAACGCGGCCAGTCCCGTGCGCACCGTCAACGGCCATACGCTGCGCGCGTACCCCACCCAATAGTCGAGCAGGTAGTAGGCCAACTTTGCCCAGGCTACGAGCGACACGAACGGGGCGAGCAGCCAGGCTGACCGCCGGTGGGGGAGAGCGGTGCGCCCGCTCGACGCCGTCGGCAGCCCGAGGCCAAACGGGTCCGGGCGGAAATGGTAACGCCGCTGGCGCCGAAACAGCGGCGCGAGGGCGGGAGCGACCTGCTCGATGACGGTGGACTTGCCGCTCCCGTCCGGTCCGAGGAAGGCCACGACGAGGCCGGTGGGGTGGGTGATGCGGCGGGCGACGCGCGCGATCTCGAGCGCGCCGGCGCGCGGCACGCCCGGCCGCCGGGCGAGGAGCACGCGCCGCAGGTGCGGCTGCCCGGCGTGGACGGCGTCCCACCGGCCGCGCCGCGCCGCGTCCGCCAGGAGCGCGGCTTCCCGCGCCGGCCAATAGCGCGCGATGCGCTCGCGCGCACCCCCGGGATCCTCGCGCCACTCCCTGCTGAGGCGGGCCGCGTCGGCGTCGGGGAGGCGCGGCTTCGTGACCCCCTTGAGGAGCGAGTAGATGAACGCGTCGGCCGGAGCGGCGACGTAGAAGCCGCCTCCGGTGCCCGGGAGCCCGGCCGTCCGCTGGCGGGCGTCGAGCAGCCGGTCGGCCGCGAGTAACAGTTTCCCCTGGCGCCGCAGCCCGGCTGCGAAGTCGAGCTGCACGCAGACGAGCCCTCCCGTCGCATCGAGCCAGGCGCACACGAAGCAACGGGCGTTGACCTGGTGATCGATCGCGTTCACGAGCCAGCCTCCCGTGTCGCGGCAGTAGCGCGCGATCGGCCGGGCCAGGGCGGCGAGCGCGGCGGGATCGACCAGCAGATCGACGTCCTCGTCGGTCCGACCGATGTCCTCACGCGCGCTGCCGACAACCGCGTAGCGGACGCCCTGGCGCTCGAGTGCGCGGAGCAGCTCGGCGGCGAACCGCGCCGGTGCGCTCATCGGGTGAGCAGCGCGGCCTCGGTGGCGTGGATGGCATGGCGCGGCAGGGCCGGCGCCGCCACACGGCGGATGGCGTGTACGACCCGCTCCAGGTCCGCGCGGCCGAGACTCGAGCCCGAGGGGAGACACAGGCCGCAGGTGAACAGGTCCTCGGCGACCTCGCCGCCAATGGTCTCGTACCGGGCGAGCGCCGGTTGCAGGTGCATCGGCTTCCAGACGGGACGCGCCTCGATGTCGGCCGCCTCGAGCGCCTGCAACACGGTGTCGCGGTCGGCGCCGAATTCGGCGGGATCGATGGTGATGCAGGTGAGCCAGCGGGTCGCGCGTCCCCACGGAGCCTCGGGCATGAAGGCGAGGCCGGGGAGATCGCCGAGCGCCTCGGCGTAGCAGGCGAAGTTGCGCCGCCGGGCTGCGACGCGGCCCTCGAGGACGCGCAGCTGGCCCCGCCCGATGGCCGCGAGCACGTTCGAGAGGCGGTAGTTGTAACCGATCTCTGAATGCTGGTAATGCGGCGCGGGGTCGCGGGCCTGGGTCGCGAGCTTGCGTGCGTGGGCCACGAGCGCTTCATCGTCCGAGACCAGCATGCCACCGCCCGCGGACGTGATGATCTTGTTGCCGTTGAACGAGAAGATGCCGGCGTGCCCGAATGTGCCGGGGGCGCGGCCGTGGTAGGTGGCCCCGAGCGCCTCGGCTGCATCCTCCACGACCGGCACGCCGTGGCGCGCGCAGGCCGCGAGGATGGGGGCGAGGTCGGCGCTCTGGCCGTACAGGTGCACCAGCACCACGGCTCGGGGCAGGCGGCCCGACCGGGCGCGCGCCTCGAGCGCATCCGCGAGCAGCACCGGATCCATGTTCCAGGATTGGCGGTCGCTGTCCAGGAAGACCGGCGTCGCGCCCAGATAGAGGATCGGGCTGACGCTGGCGACGAACGTGAGCGTCGAGACGAACACTTCGTCCCCGGGGCGCACCCCCGCGAGCCGCAGCGCGATGTGCAGCGCGGCCGTGCCGGAGCTGAGGGCCGCGGCGTGCGGCGCGCCGACGGCAGCGGCGAACTCGCGCTCGAACGCGTCGACGTGCGGGCCCACGGGCGCGATCCAGTTGGTGTCGAACGCCTCGGCGACGAGGCGCCGTTCGGTGCCGCTCATGTGGGGCGGGGACAAGAAGATGCGCTGCGCAGTCATGGCCGTCCTCTCAAGCAGGGGGTGGCGCGGGTATGGGTGCGGTTCTCTCGATCGGCGCTACCCGCCGCGCCACCCGTGCGCGCTGGCCGGCCGTGAGCATGAACGAGTCATCGAAACGGGTCATGTACAGATCGGTGCGATAGTCGCCAATACGCGGGCGCGCGATCGCGAGTCCGGCGACCGCGGCGAGCAGCAGCCGCGGCGCGTCCACGCCCGCCGCGATGCCGAGCGGGATGCCGCCGCCCAGGCGCGCGTTGATCTCGGTGAAATGCGGCACGCCCTCGTGCAGGAAGCACTGGACGGTGATCGGACCGCAGGCGGGGAGAGCGGCCGCGATGCGCACGCACGCATCGACGATGCGCGGATCGCGCATCGTCACGCCCTTCGCGACCTCGCCGACGCGGACTTCGATACGCTGCCGGGACACCACGCCCAGGACGGCACCCGCCAGATCGCACACCACGTCCGTGGTGATCTCCGGCCCCGACAGCAGGCGCTGTACGATCGGGTCGGGCACGTATTGCAGGAAGAAGGTCAGCTCGCGCGCGTCGTTGACGCGGTAGGCGTGCTTGCCGCCGTTGCCGTCGCGCGGCTTGATGAACAGGGGGTAGCGCGCCTCGTCGGGCCGGAGCTGCTCGGGCAGCCAGGATGCCGGAGTCGCGAGCCCGAGGCGCCGGAAGAACTGCGTCGTGCGCCACTTGTCACGGGTCAGCGCAATGACGGCCGGCGACGAGACGGCGACCTGCATCCCCGCCGCGGCAAGCTCGTCCCGATGGCGCACCAGAACGTCCAGGTCCGCGTCGATCAGCGGCACAATCAGGTCGACGGCTTCGCGGCGGCACACTTCGAGCAGCGCCGGCAGGTAGTCGGGCGAGTCGAGCCTGGGCACGAGATACGGCCGGTCCACGACCTGCAGGGCGGGCGCCAGGGGATCCATGTCCATCCCGATCACGTGCCCCTCGAGCCGGAGTCCTTCGTACGCCCGGCGAAAGCAGCGTACCAGCTCGACCCGGCGGCCGACGGTGGGAAACAGCACGTTCACGCGCGGCTCAGCCATCGGCGTCACCCTGCGCCGCTTGCGCAACCTCGGCCATGGTGAGCGAGCGCATGCCCTCTCCTGCCCGCAGCGGCGCGAACGCCTCGAGCACACCACGCAGGAAGGCCAGATTCTCGCCCGTGTGGGTCGCGAAGTTGTGGGGATGCCACCAGAGATGGACGATCTCCCTGGCTCGCGCCGCCCGCTCGAGGCTCGCCACGATGCGGCGGCGCCGCAGCGGCTCCAAGGCACGGCGGCTGGGCGCGTACGGCCGCACGAAAAAGCTGGCCGGCACGTCGCACAGGCCGCCGGGCCGGGCGACGACCGTCCAGGGCGTCGTGAGCGGCCCGGCGACATCGACGTACGCGTCGAGCAAGCGCGCGCCGCGCGCCGCCCACCGGCCGCCCCGGCGCGCCGCCGCACGGTACATCCAGGCGCCGGGGTTGCCGCGGTAGCATCGCAAACCTGCCGCCACCAACAGGTCGTCGTACGCGGGATTGCGCTGGTTCCGCGGGAATACGATGGACCGGAGCCGGACGCCGGAAGCGTTCGCGATCGCCACCGCGCTCGCGAGGTCGGCCGCGAACGCGGCCCGGTCCTGCCCCGGCTCCAGACAGTAGAAGTGCGAGAAGGTGTGGCTCGCGATCTCCTGGCGCGGCCTGCGGCGGATCGCGTCGATCACGCTGGGCGCGAAGTGCAGCGGGTCGGCCGTCTCGTCCTCGCCCAGCGGCTCGCCGTAGGGATCCAGCGCCGGGTTCGCGTAGGCCGGTCGCGCCGGGGGAGGCGGAGCGAAGTGCTCGAGCTCGCGCTTGCTGCGCGCGAACAGGAACCCGACCGTCGCCCACGTGGCCGCGACGTCGAACTCCTCGAACAGGTCCAGCATGCCGGCCACCACCGGTCCGGGGTCGGCCCGGGGCGCGTGGCCGTTGCGGCGGGCGGGCGCACCGTCGCGCATGCCCCAGTGCTGCTCGAAGTCCAGCGAGATGACGAGGGCGCCGTAGTCCGGCATCACGTGGACGGGCCTCCCTCCGGCCCCGCGCTGCCGCGAAACTCGGGCATGATGTCCCGGCCGACGGGACTGATCCCGTCGCGCTGCAGCACCCTGAGCAGTGTCAGCGCCAGGATCCTGATGTCCAGCCAGAGGGTGCGGTGATCGACGTACCAGCAGTCGAGCGCCAGACGCTCCTCCCAGCCGAGCGCGTTGCGACCGTGCACCTGCGCCCATCCGGTGATACCGGGTTTCACGTCGTGGCGGCGTGCCTGCTCGGGGCTGTAGCGGTCGAGGTAGCGCATCAGCAGCGGCCGCGGTCCCACCAGGCTCATGTCGCCGGCGAGGACGTTGATCAGCTCGGGCAGCTCGTCGAGGCTGGTGCTTCGCAGCCACCGGCCGAGTGGCGTGAGACGCTGAGTCGACGGCAGCAGGTCGCCCTGCGCACCGCGGGCGTCGGTCATGGTGCGCAGCTTGTACAGCGTGAACGGCCTGCCGTGGAGGCCGGGGCGCGTTTGGCGGAACAGCACCGGGGCGCCGAGGCGGAGGCGGACCAGCAGCGCCGAGGCGCCGAGCAGCGGCGCCAGAAGAACGAGGCCCGCGAGGGCACCGATCAGGTCGAGGGACCGTTGCGCCGCGGCCGCGATCATCGAGCGGCCTGCGACACAAGGGTGTGCGCGCGGGAGGCACGGGCCCGGGCGTAGAGCAGGCGTCGGTACTCGGCGGCCAGGGCTTCCCAGATGGGCTCCTGCGGGAAGTCCCGCAGGACGCGGGCCCGGCCCGCGGTCCCGTGACGCCGCCCGAGCTCGGGGTCCCGGAGGTAGCGCGCCATGGCGACGGCGAGCGTGGCGGCATCACGCGGCGGCACCAGCGTGCCGGTCTCGCCGTCCACCACGGCATCGACGCAGCCCACGACCTGCGTCGCGACGACCGGGAGGCCCATCGCGGCGGCCTCCATGGGCACGTTCGGAAAGCCTTCCCGGTAGGACGGGAACACACACACCGACATGAGACGGTAGTACGGCACGACGTCGTCGACGCGCCCGGTCTGATGCACCCGCGGGTCGCGGTCCAGCGCGTCGCGCCACGCCGCCGGCACGCGGCGGTCCTGCTCCCAGGCTCCGACGAGCAGCAGGTGCGCGCGTGGGAAGTCGTCGCGAATCCGCTGCCACGCCCGTGCCAGCTGCTCGATGCCCTTGTCACGTCCCAGGCGGCCGACGAACCCGACGATCGTCGCGCCGGGCTCCCGCGCCGCGCCGGCGAGCGCCGGCGCCAGGTCGGGCGGCGGCCCGGGGTGCTCGGCAGTCTCCCAGGGCCGGAACCGCGTCGTATCTACCCCGTTCGACATCCCGTTCGCCATCACGACCCCCTCGTCCGGTCCGAGAATGCCCTCGGCCCGCAGGAAGGCGAGCTGCGACGGTGAGACGCAGATAGTGCGATGACACAGCGCGGCCGTGAGCCTCTCGATCGCGCGCAGGACCGTCCGCTTGAGTCCGCTGGTCCCCTCGGTGAGCGAGCCACGGTCGAGGAACACCCGCACCGGAACACGAGCGGCCCACGCTGCCAGGCCGGCGAGCAGCGCGGCTTTGGGCGTACTGACGTGCACGATGTCGGGCGCGATCCGGCGCAGCACCCGGAACAGCCGCAGCAGGGTGACGGCGTCCTCGAGCGGCGCCACGCGGCGCGAGATCGGGACGGGATAGGTGCGGACCCCGTCGCGGGCGGCGAGCTTCGGGAGCCAGGGACCGGGCGAGGCGATGGCGTGGATCTCGAAGCCACGCGCGCGCAGATACTCGTTCTGGCCCCGCAGGAACTCCCACTGGGTCTGCGGCACCGCCGTCACGTACGCCAGGCGGATGGCCGAGTCGCCGCGGCGGCGCCCGATATTGGGCCGGACGTCAGTCAAGGCGGCCCTCCAGCTCGTCGACTTCGGCGAGCAGGGACTCGAGGGTCGCCCGCGCGGCCCGCGCGCGCGCCAGGGGGCCGGACGACGGGCAAGCGGCGGGCGACACCTCCACCGAGTACGCGGGCGCGCTCCCGGTGGAGCCCCCGAGGTAGAAATGGAACTTGTCGAGGATCAGCCGCACGGATGGATGGTCTCGTGCGAGATCACCACGGCCGCCGGCGTGGTGAGCTCGGGCGTCAGGACGTGCGAATTGTCCGGGTACTGGAACCAGGACGCCTGGAACGCCCCTTCGCGCGAGAACCAGGGATCGCACACCAGAGTAGCGCGCGCGGTCTCGACCTTGAGTCCGGCGTGCCCGTGATGGGTGACCTTCATGGCCGCCTCAGTGGCACGATCCCGAGCCGGAGTCGGCGAACGTCTGACCGGCGATCGGGACGTATTGCCAGGAGTAGGTCCCGGGACCGAGCGTCAGCTTGAGGACGCCGAACGCGCTGGCGCGCACCTCGCTGTTCAGCGCCGTCGCCGGGCCGGGGGTCCAGGAGCTCTCACCGCCCGTGCCCACGACAAACTCGCGGATCCCGAGCGCCGGGTCGGCCACGCTGTCGGGCGTCTGAGGCGCGAACCGCTCGTACAGGTGTTGATGCCCATTGAGGATGAGGTCGGCCCCGGCCGCGTACAGGCGCGTCCACAGCTGGCGGTTGGCGGTGGGCGCCCCGACTCCGCTCGAGTTGGGCGAGAAGAACAGCGGCTGGTGCCAGATGGCGAGCTGACACTGCTTGGTGCTCGCCGCGAGATCGCTCGTGAGCCACGACACCTGCGTCGCGAACGCGGAGCCCGACAGATTGTCGTTCAGCACGACGATGTGCCAGTCGCCCAGGTCGTAGCTGTAATAGCCGAGCCCGCGCGGCCCCACCCGCAGCCCGAAGTAGTCGTACGTCGCGGCCGCGCCCTTGATCGCGTACTCGTGGTTGCCGAGCGAGGCGCGCGTGCGGTCGCGGTGCCGACCCCAGGTCGGGTTGTAGCAGTTCGTGTAATCGGCGGCGGCGCCCATCGGGTAGGCGTTGTCGCCCAGGGTAAACACCGAGCCCGGGATGGCGTCGAGCAGCTTCGCCGTGGCCTCGGCGTTGGTGTTGGCGCACGTGGCGATATCACCCGCGCCCACGAACACCTCGGGAGTCCCGGGCGCTTCCACGTACACGGCCAGGGAATCGGCCGTGCCGGCGCCGCCCGCGTCCGTGAGCGTCACGCGCACGCTGTCGAGCCCGGTGGACGCGTAGCTGTGGCTTACCGCGATCGCGGCCGTCTTGCTGGTGGTGCTCCCCGTGCTGGTGGTCCCGTCACCCCAGGCGACCGCATAGGACCACGGTGCGTCGCTGCCGGGATCGCTGAACAGCAGGGCGAGCTGCACAGTCTCGGATGGATGCGTGCGCACGTCGGGCCCCGCGTCCAGGGCGGGCGGGAAATTCTGCGCTGTGGCCGTGGTGGTCGCGGGCGCGCTGGGGTTGCCCTTCGAGTCCGTCACCACCAGCGATACCGTGTACACGCCGTAGCTCGCGTATTGATGGGTGACGGTCACGCCGGTCCCCGTCGTACCGTCGCCGAAGTTCCAGGCGTAGGTCAGCGGCGTGTCGCCTTGCGGATCGAACGACGCGCTGCCGTCGAACGTGATGGCGTTCTCGCTCGCGTACGGCCCGCCGGGTCGCGCCATCGGGGGCGGCGCACCGTGACACACGGTGGACCCCGAATCGACCAGCGTCTGACCCGCGATCGAAATCAGCTTCCAGGCGTATCGGGCCGAATCGAGCCTGACCCGCAACACACCGTAGCTCGTGCCGCGCACCTCGCTGTTGGCCGTCGCCGTACCTGGGGTGACGCGGTCGATGCCGCCCGTTCCCACGATGATCTCGCGGATGCCGTACGTCGTGTCGGCGGTGCCGTCGGGCGCCTGGGGCGCGAAGCGCTCGTAGTTGCGCGTGTGACCGTTGAGCACCAGGTCGGCGCCGGCCGCGTACAAGGCGTTCCACAGAGGCAGCACCGACGCGCGCGGAGTCCCGCTCCCCGAGTAGAATCGCGGGTGATGCCAGTAGGCCACCGTGCACTGGGTCGGGTTGGCGGCGAGATCGGTGCGGAGCCACTGCTCCTGGACGCCGCCCGCGCTCATGTCGATGTTGCTGTTGAGCACGACCACGTGCCACGAGCCGAGGTTGTAGCTGTAGTAGCCCTTGGTGGGATCGCCCGCAGCCGCGCCGAAATAGCCGAAGTAGCCGGCCGCGCCCGTGGTGACATAGTCTTTGTCGCCGGCGGCGGGATAGGTGCGTGCCTTGTGCCGGCCCCAGGACGGGCCGTAGCAGTTGGTGAAGTCGCTGCTCGAGCCGTCCACGTAGACGTTGTCCCCCGCGGTGAACACGGTGCCGGCGATCGTGTCGAGGATGCCCGCGGTCGCTTCATCGGTCGCCTTGTCGCAGCGCGCGATGTCGCCCGCTCCCACCAGCGTCGGCGACGGCGGCGGCGGGGGAGGCGGGGGAGGTGGCGGCGCGGGCGCTCCGTGACAGGGAGCGGAGCCCGAATCGGCCAGCGTCATCCCCGCGATCGAGATCAGCGTCCAGGAGTATCCTGTGGCGCCCAGCGTGAGCCGCAGCACGCCGTAGGTCGCGCCGCGCACCTCGCTGTTGGCCGCCACGGTGCCGAACGAGTTGCGATCGATGCCGCCCGTTCCCACAATGATCTCGCGGATGCCGTACGTCGTGTCGGCGGTGCCGTCGGGCGCCTGGGGCGCGAAGCGCTCGTAGTTGCGCGTGTGACCGTTGAGCACCAGGTCGGCGCCGGCCGCGTACAAGGCGTTCCACAGAGGCAGCACCGACGCGCGCGGAGTCCCGCTCCCCGAGTAGAATCGCGGGTGATGCCAGTAGGCCACCGTGCACTGGGTCGGGTTGGCGGCGAGATCGGTGCGGAGCCACTGCTCCTGGACGCCGCCCGCGCTCATGTCGATGTTGCTGTTGAGCACGACCACGTGCCACGAGCCGAGGTTGTAGCTGTAGTAGCCCTTGGTGGGATCGCCCGCAGCCGCGCCGAAATAGCCGAAGTAGCCGGCCGCGCCCGTGGTGACATAGTCTTTGTCGCCGGCGGCGGGATAGGTGCGTGCCTTGTGCCGGCCCCAGGACGGGCCGTAGCAGTTGGTGAAGTCGCTGCTCGAGCCGTCCACGTAGACGTTGTCCCCCGCGGTGAACACGGTGCCGGCGATCGTGTCGAGGATGCCCGCGGTCGCTTCATCGGTCGCCTTGTCGCAGCGCGCGATGTCGCCCGCTCCTACCAGCACGGCCTGTGTAGTGCCGATGTCGGCACTGAAGCGCGGTGCCGATTGAGTGGGAGAGGTGGGGCGGAAGTCCTGGCGGCAGGTGGCGATGAGCATACCCAGCGCGATCGCCATCGACGCGAGGAGGACGGTGCGCTGGATAGACATTGTGACCTCCGGGACGGCGACGTGTTGCAATCACCGTCGGGGAATTGCACGAGTCGTGCAACCGCAACGAGCGGTCTAACCCGCTATCGCGAAATGCGTTGCGGCCCAGGAGCCCGGCGGAGCGGCGCCCGTCCCGCTGCAGTTCGCCTACAAGTCCGCGGGAGAACGCTTACGACCGATAGATTGCAGCGCGGCAGGCTCACTCAAGCGAAAGGGGAGCTCGTGAGAGGGCGGTGGCGGAGCGCGGTGTGGCTGGGAGCAGTGGGGGCGGGAGTATTGTGCCTCGGGGCAGGGATCTCCGCCCGCGACGACACGGGAGCGGTGCTCGTGGGCGCGGGCGACATCGTAGCTTGCGAGCGGGGAGTGGGCGGGAGGGGCGCCGAGGCGACGGCAAAGCTGCTCGACCGTATCCCGGGCGCCGTGTTCACGGCGGGAGACAACGCCTACCAGAGCGGCAGCCTGGCCGAGTTCACGCGCTGCTATGACCCGACGTGGGGGCGTCACAAGCGTCGCACCCATCCGGTCCCGGGCAATCACGAATACGAGACGCCCGGCGCCGCCGGCTACTTCGGCTACTTCGGCGCGGCCGCGGGCGACTCCGGCAAGGGATACTACAGCTACACACTCGGCGCGTGGCACATCGTCGCGCTGAACAGCAACATCGATATGCGCCCCGGCTCGGCACAGCTGCGCTGGCTGCGCGCGGACCTGACGGCGCATCCGACCCGTTGCGCGCTGGCGTACTGGCACCACCCGCGATTCTCGTCCGGCACGACGCACGGCAGCGCGAAGGAGACCGCGCCCTTGTGGCGGGCGCTGTACGAGGCGGGCGTGGACGTCGTCATCGCCGGTCACGAGCACAACTACGAGCGGTTCGCGCCCCAGGACCCGCTGGGCGTCGCGGACTCGGCGCGCGGCATCCGGGAATTCGTGGTGGGGACGGGAGGCGACAGTCACTTTCCGCTCGGCCCCCGGATCGCGAACAGCGAGGTGGCGAACAGCGCCACGTTCGGCGTGCTGCAGCTGACGCTCGAGCAGGCGGGCTATCGCTGGGAGTTCATTCCGGTCCAGGGCAAGACCTTCACCGACTCGGGGAGTGGCTCGTGCCATTGAGCGCCCGGCGGCGACCTCCGTCCCCGGGCGGCGCACGCTGTTGTCGCAGTTGTGTTACAGCCCTGGTGGCGCGTAAGCGCGTGACCAGGGGCCGAGTCCGTATGTGTCGGGGCCGAGTGATGTTGCCGCGCTGACGTTGGTCCGGGCGGCGGTATCTGCCTTGCAGTGGCGGCTGGAAGATGAGCATGCCCAGAGGAATTCCGCCTCGGTTCCCAGAGCCCGGCCATGCGATCGTGCCCCCCGCTACCCGGCGGATGATGGCCGAGGTCGCGCCGGCGGCGCAGGAGGTCGACTGGCGACGCTACGTTTCGTCCGTCAAGCGGTTCAAGTGGCTGGTGCTGGGCGTCACGCTGGGCGGCACGGCAGCAGGGGTGATGGCCACCCGGTTGCTGCAGCCGATCCTGCCGGCGTACCAGACCGAGGGCGTGCTGTGGATCGACCAGACGGCCTCGCGCCCCAAGGACGCCATTCCCCAAGGCCCGCAGGGTCCGATCGGGTCGGGGCAGCTGTTCGGCTCGGGTGGCTGGATGGACCTGCTCAAGTCGGGGGTGGTGCTGGAGCAGGTGGCTCGCGATCTGCGCCTGTATCTCTCGCCGCGGGAAGCGACCGATTCCACTGCGTTCGCTTCCTTCGGTCTCAAGGACGACATCCAGGCCGGGAACTACACTCTCACCGTCGATAAAGCGGGCCACGCGATCGAGTTGTCGGCCGAGGGCGCCGGGGTGGTGCAACGGGGCGTCGTGGGTGACTCGGTCGGCGCGGCATTAGGGTTCGCGTGGGTCCCGTCGGCGGACGAGCTCAAGCCCGAGCGGTCCTTGGCGTTCACGATCACGACCCCGGCGCAGATGGCGGTCCAGCTCGCGAAGGACCTGAACGTGAGCGCCGATCTGGACGGGTCCTTCGTCACGGTCGGCCTGCGCGGCGCTGATCCGGTGTTGATCACGGACATCGTGAACGGGGTGGCCGATCGCTGCGTGGTCGTCGCCGCGGACCTGAAGCGGGAGAAGCTCGAGGAGCTGACCAAGATCCTGAGCGATCAGATGGACCACGCGCGCGGCGGTCTGCGAGCGGCCGAGGCCCAGCTCAAGACCTTTCGGGTGGGCGCGGTGCTGCAGCTGTCTCAGGGTGTCGCGCCGGTCACGACCAACCTGCAGCACGCTCCCGATCCGGTGTTCGCGAGCTATTTCGACATGCGGGGGCAGCGCGATGAGCTGCGCCACGATCGGGAGGCGATCACGCGGGTCCTGAACGAGCCGTCCGATTCGCACCTGTCGCTCGACGCGCTGGAGTTGATTCCCGCGGTGCAGCATTCCACGGAGGTGACGCGAGTGCTGGCGGATGTGACCGGCAAGCAGGCGGAGCTACGCGCGCTCCTGTACCACTACACGGACAAGCATCTGCCAGTGCAGCATCTGCGGGAGCAGATCCAGGCGTTGGAGCAGCGTACGCTGCCCGGCGTGCTGCGCGCGCTGGTGGCCAGCCTGGCGGCGCGGGAGGGCGATATCACGCAGCGGGTGGATTCCGCCACGCGCACGCTGCGCGAGATCCCGCCGCTCGCCATCGAGGAAGCGCGGCTCGAGCGCGAAGTCGGCGCCGCCGAGCTCCTGTTTACGAACATTCAGGGACGCTACGAGGAGGCGCGGCTCGCCGCGGTCAGCAGCTTGCCCGACCTGCGGCTGCTGGGCCGCGCCACCGTGCCCCAGCTCCCGGTGATCCACTATGCCCCGTTCTTGATCCTCGTGTCGTTCCTCGGGAGCTTCGGGGTCTCGATGCTGGGCGCGGTGGTGCTCGACCGCGTGGACCGCCGGCTGCGGTATCCGGAGCAGGTGACCGAAGCGATGGGCCTGGCCATCCTCGGGGTGGTGCCGCATGTGCCCCGCGAGAACGGCGGGCGAGGCAAGGACGAGGACGGCGCCGGCCCGGTGATCGAGGCGCTTCGCGCCATCCGCCTGAGTGTGCTCCACGCCCACGGGGCCGGACCGGTGTTGGTGACGGTGTCCTCGCCCGGACGGGCTGACGGCAAGTCCTTCGTGTCCGCCAACCTTGCGCTGGCGTTCGCCGACGCGGGTTACCGGACGCTGCTGATCGACGGCGACGTGCGCCGGGGCGGGCTGCATCGCGCGCTGCGCGCCAACCGCAAGCCGGGGCTGACCGACGCCCTGGCGGGCCGGGTCGCCACGGAGCAGGTCGTGCAGCAGACGACGGCCAATGCAGCACTGTGCTTCATCGGGTGCGGCACGCGCACCCATGCGGGCGCCGAGCTGATCAGCGCGGCCGCCATGCCCCGGCTGCTGCAGGACCTGCGCGCCAGCTTTGGCGTGATCGTGGTGGACAGCCCGCCGCTCGCGGCCGGAGCCGATGCCTACGTGCTGGGGACGCTGACCGGCGCCCTCCTCATGGTGCTGCGCACCGGTGTGAGTGATCGCGAGCTGGCCGAGGCCAAGCTCGACGTGCTGGACCGCCTGCCGGTCCGAGTGCTCGGCGCCGTGCTGAACGATGTGCGACCGGACGGCGCCTACCGCCACTACTCGTACTACATGGCTGGCTACGAGCTGCAGGACGAGGTCGATCCGGCGCGGCGCACGGTGTTGCACCGCCCGGCGTAGCTGGGCGGCCCGGAAGGCGTTTTCGCAGTTCCCCGCTCACAAGCTTGTAACGGTTGTACCGCGAACCGGCGCCTCTCGCTGCCGGAACGAGTACGCCGCCGTCACGGGTGCTGCCCGTCGCAACTCACGTCGCCGCAACCGTCTGTATGTGTGCCTCGAGGCCGGGGCATGCGCGGCCTCAAACTTGTAATGAGCCGCTGACATGTGGAGACGTGATGCCGCTTCGTGGCGGCTCGGCGTTGTGCTGTTCGGCCTCCTGGCGGGTGCGGCCACCGGGAGTGCCGCGCAGCAGAGCGACGACCGGGTGGTGGAGCGGCTGCGAGCCCCGCGCCCCGAACTGGAGGCGCGCCTCGCTCGGCTCAGCTCCATCGCGACACCGGAGCAGGCGGTGGAGGCGGCGGCGATCCGCCTCCGGCTCGCCCAGGGCGATTTCGCGGTGGGCGACCGTATCGTGTTGGTGGTCGAGGGGCAGCCGGAGGTCGCCAGCCAACTGCTGCCGCCCGGCACGACGATCAAGTCCGTCGAGCAGCAGCTGACCGACACCTTCACCGTCGGGTCCGACAACGACCTGGTGCTGCCGGTGCTCGGCCGCGTGACGCTGCGCGGGGTGCTTCGCTCCGAGCTGGAGACCTACCTCGCGACGCAGATCGGCCAGTTCATCCGGGACCCGGTGGTGCACGCGCAGCCCCTGGTGCGGGTGTCGATCGTGGGCGAGGTGGCCAAGCCGGGCTTCTACGCCGTGCCCACGAACGCGGTGCTCGCGGCCACG
>Ga0209471_1000425_pt1 | contig 29125 bp, 37 predicted proteins | sample GraSoiAngelo_128_FD_185885 | JGI IMG/M metagenome (GOLD analysis project Ga0209471, IMG submission 185885) | Grasslands soil microbial communities from the Angelo Coastal Reserve, California, USA - 14_0927_12_20cm (SPAdes) (version 2) | ecosystem: Environmental > Terrestrial > Soil > Grasslands ... | reverse complement strand
TACGGCCGAGTGCTGGGCATCATCGGTTTCGGCCGCATCGGGCAGGCGGTTGCACGCCGCGGGCTCGGCTTCAACATGTCGATCCTCTATTCGGATGCGCGCCGGGCGAGTCCCGAAGTGGAGTCGGAGCTGCGCGCCCAGTACGTGCCCCTCGATGAGCTGCTGCGCAAGGCCGACTACGTGACGATTCACGCCGACTTGAATGATCAGACCCGCCACCTCATCGGCGAGCGCGAGCTGAAGCTGATGGGGCCGGAGCACTACCTGATCAACGCCGCCCGCGGACCGATCGTCGACGAGAAGGCGCTGGTGCGCGCGCTCAAGGAAGGCTGGATCAAGGGCGCGGGTCTCGACGTCTACGAAAAGGAGCCGAAGACCGAGCCCGGGCTGACCGACTGCTGGAACGCCGTGTTGCTGCCGCACCTGGGAAGCGCCACAGTAACCGCCCGCGCCGCCATGGCAGAGACGGCGGCGAAGAACCTGATCGCGGCAGTCGACGGCCAGACTCCGCCCAACCTGGTCAACCCAGAAGCGCTCGCCGTCCGCCGCTAGGTGACGATCCGGCTCCTCGCCATCGATCTCGATGGCACGTTGGTCAACCACGATCTCGTGATGAACCCGCGCGACGTGGCGGCGGTCAAGGCAGCGTCGGCGTCAGGGGTGACGGTTGTGCTGGCCACCGGCCGCATGTTCAAATCCTCGCTTCGCTTTGCTGAGCCCCTTGGCCTTAGAGGCCCGATCATCAACTACCAGGGCGCCGTCGTTCGCGAGATTGCGAGCGGCGAGGTGTGGTATCGATGCGAGCTCACCGTCCCCATGCAGCAACGGGTGCTCGCCCTCGCTGAGCCGAAGGACTGGCATGTCAACGCCTACGTGGACGAGGTCGTCTATACGGCGCGGGCTCGGCCGGAAGCGGACCTGTACGCCCAGATCGCCATGGTGCCCTACGAGGTGGTAGGGCCGCTGTCCAAGTGGGTGCGCCAGGACTCGACCAAGATGGTGCTGGTCGACCTGGATCCCGAAGAGGTGCCCGCCCGCATGACCGAGCTGACCGCCTGGATGGGGGACGTCGCTAGAGTGACGCGGTCTTTGGATTGGTTCGTCGAGGTGGTCAATCCGGAGGTGTCCAAGGCCGCCGCGCTCGCCATGGTGGCGGACCGGCTCGGGATTGCGCAGGCGGAGGTATGTGCCATCGGTGACAACACCAACGACGAGGACATGGTTCGCTGGGCTGGCTTCGGCGTGGCCATGGGTAACGCCCCCACGGCTCTAAAGGGTCTCGCCAAGCACGTCACGGGGACTATCGACGAGGCGGGCGTCGCCGAGGTTATCGAGCGCTTTGTGATCCGGAAAGAGGTGCCGGGCACGCGAGATTAGCCCGGCGCAACCTTATACAGATGAAAATTGCAAGGGGGCTCAGAGCCTCCTCGGCAATGAAGGCGGTGATTTCGAGCTCGACGTCGCAATAGTAAGGTTGTCTTGGACGCGGTCGACCCTCGAGGAGAAGACCGGGGTCTGGGAATGAGAACCCTGGCGCGCCTCCGGCCTTGAGCCACTCGAGCGCATTCCATTTGAGGCGGCCGCGTCCCGCTGTCGGCGAGCCTCGACCAGCGTTCGATAGGCCTCCTCCGCCTGAACCAGGATTTGGCGTTCCTGTTTGGAGATTTTTCCGCGGGCGCTGCCGGTCTGCGGGCGGCCCGCCAGGCGTTCGATCTTTCGCCGCTTCTGGTTCGCGAGGGTTGGCGGGGCCCACCGGTAGTCGGTGCCGTGAGTCAAAAGGTGCCAAGCCAGCACTGTCAGCTTCCGAGCGGTTGCGACAAGGGCAATCTGGGTGCGTCGACGGCTTCGGATCCGTTCGTAGAACGCATGGAGTGGCCCGGGAACGCGCACCGCGGCAAAGGCCGCCTCAACCAAGAAGACCTCGCGCATGGCTTTGGCCCTGGCGGCTAATGTGACCTGTCCGCGCGGGCCCCTCCCCTGACTGCCGGACGCGCGGATCGAGGCCCACGTAACCCACGAGCTGGTTGGGTCGTGGGAAACGCCGGATGTCACCAATCACCGCCACCAGGGCAAGCGCCGTCACCAACCCGACGCCCGGAATCGAAATGAGATGCCGCACTTGGGGGTCCTCCAAGGCGCGCTCCGCCAAGGGGCGGTCCAGTAGGGCCAGCTCGGTTTCGAGGGCGGCCAGCATTCGCTGGGTACTGTCGATCAATGCCCGCTCATCGGCAGGCAGGCGCTGGTCGGCGAGCCATCGCTGGCCGGCTTTCCCGAAGAGATCCGTGTGCGGACAGTCCAAGAGATTGCGGGCGACCACGGCATGAATGCGGTTCCGAAGCTGGCTCCGGTGCCGAACCAGCGACAGCCGATGCGAGAGCTGCCGCCGTAGAACCTGCAGGGGAGCATCCGGAATCCACACTTCGGCGAGGAAGTCTGACGCCAGGAGGCGCGCGAGGATCTCCGCGTCCACCTTGTCCGTCTTGACCTTGGCGCTGGCGATGGCTTTGGTCTTCATCGGATTCGAGACCACCACTCGGCCGGCTCGCGTTCGGAGGAGCTCCGTCAGTTGCCAGGTATTAAAGGTTGCTTCTAGTACCACTTGGTCCTCAGGACCAAGCTCGTCAACGAAAGCTCGAAGCTCCGTCGGCGTTGTCGGGATCCGCCTCCGCCGCAACGGCCGCCCTGGCTCGAGGATGGCCGCCTCGGCGAAACGCTTGTGGACATCAAGTCCGATGGTCCGCACTTCCGCCACCTCCTGTGCTTGCAGGAACGCCGTCGGGCAACACAACAACTACAGATTCGCGCTCAAGGCGCAACCGGATAAAGTCGAAGGGGCGGCCAGATATATACCCGGACTCCTGGTCCATATAAGTTCCGGCCTGCCCGTCGCTGGCGTTCCCCGTCATTGCCCCGACCTCCGGTTCTCCGAGAATAGTCGCCGGAGAATCAGGTCAGACCTATTTCATACCCGATATATACTTGGGCTTCCGCGGCCCCGTGGTGTAGCGGTCTAACATGCCTCCCTGTCACGGAGGAGATCGGCGGTTCGAATCCGCTCGGGGTCGTAAATACCACCTGAAAGCCTCGGCGTATACCGGGTATATATCCACGTCGACAACTTGGTCATCTCGGATGGCGATCCGCGTGAATACGCGCTCGATGACTTCTCTTTGGGCATCCGGGTTCGCCTCCTGGACGGCTGCGGCGAAGCCGCGGACGAGTTCGAGGGCCTGCAGCGGACTCATTCCGGGCGTCGACGTCGCATAATCCCATCGGCCCTCCTCTTCGGAGATTGCGGCCAATGACTTATCCCGGAACGCGCGGTCGCAGAGTCCGTCCCGATACATCGTTGGTGACCCCAGGCATGCCCAGCGATCTTACGAGGCTGGCGTGCCCCTACATCCAGGCAGCGAAGGTCCGGACTGCCATTCGTAGACTCATTGTCAGATTGTTGATCTCGACCTCAACGCTCTGGACAAAGTCTCCGACGTCTGTTTTAGCCGCCGAGCGTCTGCTAACCATCCGTCAGGCGTGCGCCGGAACTTGGAATGGTCTCCGCTTGCCGGTCCAGGCTTTGCCTTGCGTGGGTTCGAGCCCCGTCTCCCGCTTTCCGAGTACCTGACCTCGCATCGCAGCCCCAGTTCAGAACGGGATACTGAGTGGCATGAGGACTCTCCACCCGGCGTACCGCGTCACCGACCTAGCGGCATCGCTGGACTTCTACACCGCACTCGGGTATGAGCAGGTAGGTCGCGTTGACATCGGGGACGGCTCAAGCCTGACCATGCTCAAGTTCCCCGGTGAGGAGATAGTTACGCTCGAGCTGGTGCACAGGCCGGCCGATGGACCCGTGGATATCGGCACGGGGTTTAGTCACCTCCCAATTCAAGTCGACAACCTCAGGTTCACCATAGAGGCGCTATCGCACGCTGGGCTAAGGGCCGGCCCAGTCGAGCTCCCCGGTGGACCCGACGGACCCCAAACCTCATGGATCACAGACCCCGACGGATACCGGATTGAGTTGGTGCAATGGCCACCGGGCCATGCCAGCGGGATCACAGCTGCTGACTTTCCTTAGACGGGGTGATGCAAACGTACTGCGTCGCCGGACGTCGCGACTGGGGCTTGCGTACTCATTTTTGCCTCTCTCTGGGGTTGCAATCAAGATGCGCATGAAGCCGGGCCTGAATGCCCGATCATCTGTACCTTCAACAATGCATTGGCGGAATTGCGGTGGCTGTTAGGAAGCGCACGGCCCGTCCCGACGTGAGCGGGCAGGATTATGAGGGGCATTCGGGCCAAGTCAGAGGCCGGGTCCAATCATTCGGGCTGTACGAGCGGTGGGAGGCAGTACGGGAGCATCCATCGGGTCGATGCAGACCGGCGAGGAGGTCGGTATGGAATTCATCAACGTAGGAAATTCGACAGGGGTCGCTGCCGGCACGCTTAAGGCGTTCGATGTGGAAGGCACCCGGGTGGCGGTGGCCAATGTCGGCGGCAGCCTTTACGCGTTCAGCGATGTTTGCACCCACATGCATTGCTCCCTAGCTAGAGGAAAGCTGGAGGGGACGATCGTGACTTGTGCGTGCCACGGGAGCCAGTTTGATGTGACCACGGGCGCTGTCCGCCGCGGGCCCGCCAGGGAGCCGGTCCGTGCATTTCAGGTCAGGATCAAGGGCGATTCCGTTCAGGTCGAGGCCTAGGCTCCCCTCGTGATCGCACGTTTCAGGATCCTCGTCCCATCCCCCATGTCGATTCGCCAGGGTGATCTTCGGCCGCCGGAAGTTGTCTGGTCCGACCATAAGGTACGGCGGGGTGAGCCACAGCCACGCCGGGAGCCACTCCCTTAGCTACGCCGACCATTTTTGCGATCGGGCATTCCACTCGTTCGTTGGAGCAGTTTGTGGGGTTGCTCAAACAGAACCACATCCAGCTGCTGGCCGATGTGCGGACGGCGCCAGGGTCGCGCCGCATGCCCCATTTCAACCGCGTCGACCTCGAGCGAACACTCGCCGCGGACGGCATTCGCTACATTCACGTCCCGGAACTAGGCGGCCTTCGCAAGCCGCGAGTCGACTCGCCAAACGGCGGCTGGCACAACAGCTCCTTCCGTGGTTATGCCGACTACATGCAGGAGCCGTCCTTCGGGCATGCGCTCGACGCCTTGATCGCCCTGGCGCACGATTCGACGATGGCCATCATGTGCGCCGAGGCGGTTCCGTGGCGGTGCCACCGCAACCTGATCGCAGACGCCCTCACCGTCCGCGGGCTGGAGGTTCGACACATTATTGGGAACGCCCAACCCCGAGTCCATCGCCTGAACCCATTGGCCAGCGTCAACGCCGGGTCAATTACCTACCCACCGTCGCCAGCTGATCGATCAGGGGCACCTCCAAACAATTAGAGATACGTATGGGAGCTCGGCTATCTCGCGACTACGCGTCGGCTATGGAGAGCCGAGGCCGCGAAGAAGGTCACTGGCTTCGGGCTTCCCATAAGGGGAGACGTAGTCGCCCACTGGTGCGCGTAGGCCGACCGCAAACCGGTTCCAGCCGTTGATCGCGACGATCGCAAGCGTCAGCGCCACGATGTCCTTGGGTGAAAAGACTCTCTCGAGTTCTTTGTACACCTGGTCGGGCGCTCCCGTCTCGGGAAGCAGCGTCAGTGCATCGCACCACGCGAGAGCGGCTCGCTCGCGAGCCGAGTAGATAGGAGCCTCGCGCCACGCGCTGACGAGATAGAGTCGCTGTTCTCGCTCGCCCCGCGCCCTCGTATCTTTCGTATGCATATCTACGCAATAGGCGCAGCAGTTGAGTTGGGAAGCGCGCAGCCGAACCAGCTCGAGGAGTGCGGCCTCCAGTGAGCTCTGATGCACCGCCTGCTCCAGGCCTCGCATGGCGCGCATGGCCTCTGGCAGGACCTTGTGATAGTCGACCCGAGTCTGCTCCGGAGCAACCACCGAGGCAAATCGGACGGCTTGCTTTCCCATGACCTCAGTATGCCGTCAGCATCAGAAGGTGACTGTGGGATTTCGAACTGCGCGCGATTCAGCCGAAGTGCCGTACCAACCAGCACTGGCTCGACGTTAGGAAACGCACGGTCGGTGGCACCTACCCGACATAGGCTGAGATCATGAACGATACGATTACGTTTGCAGACGTCCTTCGGATCTTCCACCGGTCACTTGATCAGGGTAGGCAACTCGCGCTCGCGGACTCACTGGAGCTGCTCGAGCTTGCAAGCTATCTGAGCAGGAAGGCAACGAAAGACTGATGCGTCAAACCTCGCCCATAAGGAGACCGCAGGGTGAAGGAGCGCGAGCACTGCCATACTGAAACTCGCGCGGCCCCCTTTACCGTGGGCCTCATCGATGGTTCTTGAGAACCTGCGTCAGGTCCGCTGGTGTCGCCCGATACCAATCCACGTCCTGTCTGACGTGCGTGAGTAGCCGGATTCACCTAAGGCAAGCGCGACCTTCCGAAGATTGGCTCAGCGCGGCCCGTCTGACCCAAGCAGGCGGTTTGCTGCCGCGACGATATAAGGTGCGGTGATCCCGGCTGCGGCCATCATTTCTGCGGGAGCGCCAGAGCCTGGCACAGTGCGAACCGCACAGTGCTCGATGCGGGGCGGATTGGGATCGGAGGCCAACGCTTCCATGATGGCTGAGCCGAGGCCACCCTGTGCATAGTGGTCCTCTGCCACCACAAAGCGTCCACCGGTAACATGGGACGCCTCTCCGAGGCTGGCAACATCGATCGGCTTTATCGAATAACAGTCGACGACCCGAGCTGCGATTCCTGAAGCAGCGAGTTGCTGAGCGGCGGCGAGGCAGTGGTGGACGGTGACTCCGGCTCCGATCAACGTCACCTGGTCATCCGGGCTGGACCGGAGGGTCTTGGCCCGACCGATTTCAAAGTGCTCATCGCGTCCATAGATCGTGGGATAGGCGCCGCGGGTCGTGCGGAGATAGACGACCCCAGTTGTCTGGGCCATCATTAGGGTCAATTGAGCTGTCGACGCGGCGTCCGCAGGATACAACACGGTGCTCCCGGGGATGGCACGGAACATGGCAAGATCCTCCAGCGCCATCTGCGATGGGCCGTCCTCTCCGATTTCGACTCCGGCGTGCGATCCCACCAGTCGAATGTTGGCCCGCGATACCGCGGCCATTCGAATGAAGTCGAATGCCCGCGACATGAACGCAGCAAAGGTGGAGGCAAACGGAATGTACCCTCGAGCGCTCAGCCCGACCGCGGCCGCCACAAGCTGCTGCTCGGCAATGAACATCTCGAAGAACCGGCTCGGGTAGGCTTGGGCAAAATCCTGGGCGAACGTGGAATTGCTGACTTCGGCGTCCAAGGCGATGATCCGTGGCAGTGCCCCCAGCGCCTTGAGCGCTTCCCCATAGGCCTTTCGAGTGGCGACCCGCGCGCCAACTTCATAGGTTGGGAGGACAACATCGGCGAAGTGATCGTCGTCCCTCGGCTCGACAGGATCTGGAACAGGCGTCTCGACGTGTAGGTTCCGGCGACCGCCCAGTTCAGCGATGGCTCGCTTCGCCATCTCCGGTGGCAGCGCCTTGCCGTGCCAGCCGTTGCGGTTCTCGATCTCGGGAAAGCCCTTCCCTTTCACCGTGGCGGCCAGCAGCACCACCGGTCGTGTTGTTTCAGTTTGGGCTTCTTGCAGGCGGTCGTCGATATTGAGCAAGTCGTGCCCCGAGACCTGAATAGCTCGACACCCGAAGGCTTCGACCCGCTGCCGATACGGCTCGATGTTCCAGCCGAACTCCGTCTCTCCTCGCTGGCCAAGCCGGTTGACGTCCACGATCACCGTGAGATTGGACAGGTGATAATAGGCGGCCTTGTCTAATGCCTCCCAGATGGAACCCTCAGTGAGCTCACTGTCGCCACACAGGACCCAGACGCGGAACGGGATCTTGTCCAGGTACTTCCCCGCCAACGCCATGCCAACCGCAATCGGGAGGCCCTGCCCTAGCGAGCCGGTCGCCACGTCGACCCAGGGGAGGACCGGCGTGGGATGGCCTTCGAGCCTGGAGCCGAGCTTTCGGAACGTGAGCAGCTCCTCATCACTGATAGCCCCGACGGCTTTGAACATCGAGTACAGAAGCGGCGACGCGTGGCCCTTGGAGAAAATGAGCCGGTCGTTTCCCGGGTGCTCCGGGTGCTTCCAGTCGTAACGAAAATGCCGGGCTAGGAGCACGGCCATGAGGCCGGCAGCCGACATCGATGAAGTCGGGTGGCCCGACCCTGCCGCCGTACTCGCGCGGATGCTATCCACTCGAAACTGGTTCGCGAGCTGCCGGAGGAATCCGACATCGCATGCGCCTCGCCCGACGTCACGAGTCGGTATCGCAGGTTTCTCGGTCGTTTGCAAAGCAGACGGGGTTGTATTGGGCTTCATGAGGTCGTTGTAGCTGACGACCCTATATCATGCTGTGCGGTTTCTAACGTGAGGGCGCCGACTCAGACCAACCCCGATCGCGCTTTCTTGCCGTAATTGGAGACCAGTCCAGTTGCCGCGCTGCCGTCGTCATCGACTCTGCGGACCTGATTCGGTGCGGGATGATCCGAACCGGTGGGGCCGCGGGCGGAATCGCGAGAATGTAGTCGATGGCGGCAAGCGTGAATCCTGCCCCACTGAGCTTGTCAGGGCGTTGGCTCGAGAAAAGGATTGCCGGCACGTCCTTCAGGCGCGGGTCGGACCGGACTTGGTTGAATGCGACAGCATCCCGTTGGACCGGCTTGACGTCGAGGACCAGAAGATCCGGAGCCAAATACTCATCCAGGTTCATGGGCTCGAGAGTCCGCGGGGCGATTCGCACGTGATAGCCATCGAGTTCCAGCTTGAGTCGATACGATTCGGCGAGGTCGAGGTCGTCGGCTAGAAAGAGGACGGTGACGATCTCTTCGGTCGAGGCTTCCATACTTTCCTCCTGTGACCGGACGGTGTTATTGTGTCGAGCCCTCCAGGTCTGCGACCTCTTCATGGGAGCCATGCCAGTCTGTCCGGCTACGGGGCAACAGCAAAGCCGGATCTTTGCGTACCTGAGCGGTGCGCGCCGACTGGGGGATTGGCACGGCGGCTGGCCGACCGAGCCCGCGCCCAACGTTGCGTCACGCGCCCGTCGCCTTCGCCTTTCACGCAGTACGGAGTCCGGCCCTCACTGACTCGCCTCCTTTGCATCCTTCGCAACCACATCCGGGATCCTCTTCTCCGAGTCCCTGTTTCTAGGGTGCTGGGATCCTAGCGTGCCGACCGTGCGATTCCTAACAGCCGAAAGGCGTCGGCGCCGCTCACAGTCGGCCGGTGGGCGCCGTTATTACGATGCGCTGGGAGAGCCCTATAAGAGCCTTAGAGCCGCTGGGCTCTGACGGCGCGAGTCCGCGGAGACCCAATCTACTTATGTGGGTCGTGCCCGTCAGGGACTTAACCGAGCTTTGACGCGATCCGGATCAACTCAAGTCTTGAACTTATTCCGAGCTTCGCGTAGACATGCGCCAGGTGAGTCTCGACCGTTCTTTCCCCAATGAAAAGGCGTTCGCCGATTTCCCGTGCGCTATAGCCCTGAGCGGCGAGGATTGCGACCTCTCGCTCTCGCTGGCTGAGGGTCGTAAGGCCAGTCGGAGGGTCGTCCGACAGGGAAGCGAGCGTGACGCCCTGACCCACGGGCTGCCCAGGCCTTGCGCGCCGGCGGCGAACTTCGATTAGATCTACAAGATTTCTCGCGTAGAGTCTCGCCACAACGGCGATGATCAGATAGGTCACAAGCTCGGCGGCGACGGTTTGCCAGTCGACGACCCTGCTAACTCCGGTCAGCACCAGCAGTACAAATGCCGTGGCGCATATTAAGGCCGCGATCCGGCCAGAGGCTAGCCAGACGGCAGCCAGGATCGGAAATAGGTCGAGGACGCCGACGACGATCTGGGGAGGCTCCCACAAGTCGCCGAGGAACAATGCCAGTAGCACGAGGACTGAGAGGGCCGCGAACGGCAGTTCGAGGCGAGTATGCGCCAGTGCCAATGGCCGCGGAAACCGTCTACCCCAATGGACCACAGGTTCGACTGCCCCTAAATTTGCCCCGGCTCTGCCGATAGCCGGCTTCGAGCCGTTGAACTGATGATAGACCGCTTCGCCTTGTACTGAACGCGACCCATCCGTACTCAAAAACCGCATCAGTACGGATGACTCACCTACTCGTGCCTTCTACCCTCAACACAGAGGTGATACACGATGCGCAACGCAGGCTGGTTCGCGGTTCCCCTAATCGTTCTGGCAGGGCTGGCGTACGTCTGGGTAGTCAGCCGCTTGGTGAGGCAGCAACCAAAGCCTCAGGAAGGGAAGTGGGCTTCGCACCCACCCATGCTCACGTTCTCGGAGCTCTACGCCGTGTTTGGCGTTGGGCCCTTCTCCCGGGAGGAGTGGCCTGTTCTCCAGTCAGCGGCGAACGATCGTGAAGACCAAAGCTTGGCCCGGCTCAAGGCTCGACGCCGAGGCGGCCAGGTCCTTGGCAAGTAGTTAAGAAATGATACGCATGGTCCCCACCGCGACCTCCGCCTTCAGAGGCTGGCGAGATGCCCTTGGCCATCCACTCTTGGACCGGGTTCGGGAGAAGCGCGTCGCGCCGGTCCTTCGCGAAACCGCTCCTCGCCAGGTTCCAGCCGGGACAGTTCTGAATACTCCGGGTACGCCGGGATCTCTGCACCTCGTGTTGCGTGGACGGCTGCAGGCCTACCGGCTGACCGCGAATGGGCACCAACTCTTGCTGGAAATCGTCGAGGTTGGCGGCGTCGATGGCATCCTGCCGGTGGCCGGTCAGCCCGGCCACTTCACGGAAGCTCTCCTCGACTCCGTGGTCCTCTCACTTTCACGCGAACGATTGCAGCGGCTGGTGGAAGCGGAACCCCTAATCGGAGAGAGCCTGCTCCTGCTGGCGGCTGCGAAGCTCGAGGCACGGGAGGAGCGGATGGAATCGATGGCTAGTCGCGGAGTGCCGGCTCTGGCACGGTTGCTCCTGGCCTTGGGGCGCACAGTCGGCCACAGGAACGGGTCTGAAGTCGCCCTGGAACCGCGCCTGACCCATCAGATGCTGGCCGACATGTTGGGCGTCCGGCGCGAGACGGTCAGCACGCAGCTCCCCGAACTGGCCAGGAGGGGCGCTGTCCAAGTTCGCAGCGGCCACTTCGTACTCAATTGCCGCACGTTGGAGCATCTTGCTGATCCGGAGGTCGAGCTCGCTGCCAGGCTCGCAAGTTGATTGCCGATGCCCAGTTCGGCCCGCTGCGGCCAGGGGGTTCGCGGGCTGGCTGGTCAGGGTTGACACCTATATATATAGGATGTGGCTGCTTGTCGATAATCGGGGGGATCGAAAGCCTAGGACCAAGCCTTAGCCTCGTGGACGAATACGGCCGCCGCCGTCCGGCACCGTGGCGTTAGGAAACGCACAGAGGGTCACGATCGCGCGGCATATGCTGCCGACATGACCAACTCGAGGTTGGAGTCGGATTCTTGAGGTGTCTGGCAATGAACGATGAAATCATCGAAATCACCATCGAAGATATCCTTCGGATCTTCCATATTCCGGTTGAGCAGGCCGATCAGGTTCGGCTTGCCGACGCCGAGGAGTACCTCCGAATCGCAGGCTATCTAGTAAAGACGATCACGTAGGACTTGCCCACGGCCCGGACGTGGCCGTGATGGTAGGGTCGCCTTTTCTGGTGAGTAAGGCCGCAGCTGTCAGCCAATGGAAGGTCTCGCGATCTGAAAGCTATCGACATGGGGTAAGCCGAGTACTGGGTGAGCCCGAGGGTCGCCCGTCGCGAGGTCATCGGCACAAGAGCTCCCCTTAGCCCGGCGGATGGCGGGCCGCGTATAGTCGTCTATCGCGCGGATCGCGATCCGCAGCTATGAGAAAGCGTACGGTAGGAAGCTCGCATCGCCGGGTCCAGCCATCCAGGCCACCTGAGGGGCAGCAGATGCCCGCCGTCAGCGTCGAAAAGCTGATGGAGGCGCTACCGGACGGCGTTGCGGTCGTTGACGGAGACGGCCGGATCGTCTACGTAAACAGCCTCTTGCAGGCGTTGTCTGGCTACCGCAGTGAGGAGCTAGTCGGACAGCTGGTCGAACTGCTTGTCCCAGAGCGCTTGCACGCTTTCCACACGGCCCGCCGGGCCGAGTATGTTGCGAACCCCTATGCCCGCCCGATGGGGGTCAATCCTGACATCTTCATTCGGCGGAAAGACGGAACCGAGCTTCCGACCGACATCGCGCTCAGCCCTCTGCAGACGGCGTCGGGCCTTGTTGTGGTCGCGGCCTTACAGGACGCGACTGAGAGGAAGCGGATCGCGGCTCGCCTGCGTCGGCTCGCCCTCCTCGAGGATCGGGAGCGGATCGCGAAGGAGCTCCACGACGGGGTAATTCAGTCACTATTCGCGGTCGGCATGAACCTGCACGCGACGGAAGCCGCGGCCGATCTTCCGGACACGGTGCGGGCCCGCCTCGTCGGCACGGTCGACAGCATTGACATGGCGATCCGTGACCTCCGCAACTACGTCTTTGACCTCCGACCGGGGGTTCTGACGGATCGCCGGCTGGATGAGGCCCTGCGCCAGCTCGCCGAGGACTTTCAAGAAAACAGTGGCATCGTCACCGTGGTCGAGGTCGACGCACGGGTGGCCGCAGAGTTCAGCAAGGCATCGGCGCAGTTGGTGCAAGTAACTCGCGAGGCGCTCTCCAACGTGGTACAGCACGCAGGCGCGAAGACATGCCGCGTCAGCCTGATGCGCAAAGGCGATGCCGGGGTCCTCGAGATTGAAGACGACGGGCATGGCTTCGATCCCGTCCGCAGCAGCACGGACGGCCAGGGTCTGCGGAACATGCGGGAGCGAGTCCACGCAATGGGCGGGAGGTTTTCGGTCGAGTCCACGGCAGCGGAAGGGACGACGATCCGAGTGACGCTATCGCTGTAGCGGGGAGGACCCTTCTGCGCGCAGATTCTGCTGCCTATACTCTGGCGCACGCTTCCACGGTGACTCAGCAGCCGGCGACTCGAAGTCTTGCCTAATGACTTGTACGAAATCGAACAGAGGGCAGGGATCAGATACACGACAACTGAGTTGTGAGCGACGGACGAGCGCAATCTGGCGAACCCGCCCCTTCCGACGAGAGCATCGCCGTGCGATCCTTCCTCGATCGTCTTCGCTATGTGCAGCAGTGGTTCGAGGTGGCTCGTAGCCACGCCCATGCAGCGGCGACCCGGAACGGCCTGCTCGAGTCCGTCCAGCAGACCGCCGCGGAGCAGGGCCGGCTTGGGGCGCTCGACGTGGCTGTTGCCCGTGCCAACGCCGTCCCAATCATTGATGCCGAGATCGGGGAGGCTGACCTGCGGCATGTCAGAAAGGCGATCGTTGAGGCCTCCATGGCCTTTGCCGTCCGAGACCTAATCGCGCCGGAGCAATTCTGGAGCCTCTACCGGCCGTTTGCCCCGCTTATCCCCGTCGCGGAGTCCTTGGCGGATCGGCTGAGCTACAGCCCATAGCGCTGCAGGTGCACGGAATGATTGCAGAAGCGAATCGTGAGATCCGATGGCAGCTTCGGGTCGCGGAACGGGGTCGGCAAGACCGAGCAAGAATCATCGGTCCATTTGCCTACGTGGACAGGCTCATCGCGGATCTGGAGGCGATGCATCTTGACGGTCTACGGGCTGTGCCAACCGAATTCCTGCCGAGGTTGCTCGCCGTCAACCGCCTCCTGCCCCAAGGAGTCGAACCACTCCCGAGATGGCGACGCCTGATCCGCGATGCCATCGGCCAGTGCTTCGAGCTGCAGGAACAGCTGCTGGCCGTGCGTGATCCCAGCTATGTCGCTCATCTGGAAGCAGAGGAACAGGACGAAGCGTATCTACGGTACTCAGCCCAGGGTTGAATGACCACTAGGCGTCGCGGACGGCTGGATCGAGGTCAGGCGATCGTCCCGGACCTTGCAGCTGGCTTGACCTGGGCTTCGCGAACAGTGGAAGGGCAGCTCGTACCCGATGTCATCGGTCAGGACCTTAACGTCTTGTTTGTGGGCGTAAATCCCGGGCCCCGATCAGCGGCCGTTCGCCACCATTTCGCTCATCCCAGCAGCCGCTTCTGGAAAGCCCTCCACCTTGGCGGCTTCACGCCACGGGTCCTCTTAGCGGAGGAAGAAGCACAGCTTCTGCAGTGGGGCGTTGGACTGACCAATCTTGTGCATCGTCCGACCGCGACCGCGCGAGAATTAGCGGACCATGAGCTGCAGGCAGGCGCCCTAGAGCTCACTCGCAAGGTCCGCCGGTATCGTCCCGAGTGGGTAGCCACCCTGGGCGTGGGTGCCTATCGGGTAGCCTTCTGCCAGCAAGGTGCCGGCCTCGGTCGTCAACCTGGGTTGATCTGCGGGTCTCGCGTCTGGGTGCTGCCTGGCCCGACCGGGCGAAATGCCCACTACCCGATTCCGCTGCTGGTTGAGGAGTTCAGGCGCTTCCGCCAGGCAGCCCGGAGTCATGAACCCTGAGCCAACCGTTACCGGTAATCAACTGGCGAGGCTGACAGCGAGCGCCGCCTCCGGATCAGCAAGGCCCTCCAACGTGCGGCAATTGAGGACGAAGTGGCCGCTGCGAGTTTGGACACCGCCCCTCCTGGTCAGCTCGGGGAATTGCATGCTGACCGTCTCCCGCCGGACGCCCAGCATGTCCGCCAACATCTGATGGGTCAGGCGCGGTTCCAGAACGACCCCTGATCCGTTCTTGTGGCCGACCGTCCGCGCTAAGGCCAGGAGCAACCGCGCCAGCGCCGGGACTCCCCGGCCAGCCATCGATTCCATTTGCTCCTCCCGTGCTTCGACCCGTGCCGCCGCCAGTAGAAGCAGGCGCTGCCCGACAAGTGGCTCGGCCTCCACGAGCCGCTGTACTCGCTCGCGTGATAGCGAGAGAACCACAGAGTCGATCAGTGCTTGCGTGAAGTGGCCGGGCTGACCGGCAACGGGCAAGATGCCGTCAACGCTGCCCGCCTCGACGATTTCCAGCAAGAGCTGGTGCCCACTCGGGGTCAGCCGGTAGGACTGGAGCCGCCCACGCAAGACGAGATGCAGGGATCCCGTCGTGCCCGGGGTATTCAGAACGGTCCCGGCCAGAACCTGGCGCGGAGCGGTTTCGCGGAGGACAGGCGCGACGCGCTCCTCCCGAACCCGGTCTAAGAGTGGATGGCCAAGGGCATCTCGCCAGCTTCTCAAAGCGGAGATCGTGGAGCCGTCCATTATGTGTCTCCTCTCGCATGTGTTGTTCGGTCTGTCTCCACAATGCCCCGGCGTGGACGCCGGCGGTAGTGGCGTTGGTCACTGAAATGTCGGTACCAGGTACGGTGGGTACCGGTACCTCAGGACGCCTTAGATCGGAAGAATCCCAGCATCGCCGACGACTAGCCGCGATGTTCTACCCCGCAGACTGCCGTGTTGCACCGGCGCCGTGCCCAGCGGCCGCTAAGTCTCCGACACCTCGCTGTGACGGGCTAGATAGGTTGCGGCCTCCGCGCGGCGGGCGACATCAAGCTTTGCGTACACAGATGAAAGGTAGTTTTTCACGGTCCGCTCGGCTAGGTGCAATTCAGATCCAATCTGCTTGTTCGTTTTGCCGGCGGCGACCAGCGCGAGCACATGCTCTTCCTGCCTGGTGAGGCGGGCGAGTTTCTCATCTCGCTCGAGGTGATATCCCTTGCGCAGCCGGTCCAGGACGCCGCGGGTGACGGCAGGGTCGAGCAGGCTCTGCCCAGCGGCAACGGCACGGATGGCCTCGACCAGGTCATCACCTTTGACCTGCTTGAGCACGTACCCCGCGGCGCCGGCCATGATCGACGCGAGCAGCGCCTCGTCATCTCCGAATGAGGTCAGCATTAAGACCTGGGTGTCCGGGAGGCGTGTCCGGATCTCACGGGTGGCGGCGATCCCGCTCCCCTCGGCAAGCCTGATATCCATGACGACGAGGGCCGGTCGGGTGCGCACCGCCAGCTCGACCGCCTGGCTCGCGGTGGCCGCCTCCGCGACGACCGCAATGTCGCCTCCCCCTTCCAGCACCGCTCGGATGCCTCGCCGGACGATCTCGTGATCGTCGACAAGCATGACGCGCAACTGGGGCCGGTTTGTCATTGGAGCGGTCACCTCGGCCATGGGTTCGCCACCATCACGGACTGTCACTATAGCGACGGCAAGCGGGACGGTTTGTGAGGAACCGTACGAAGGACCGGGTGTGCGATATCGCATAGAAGCGATAGCGGTAGGCGCCTACGCTCGGATCATGTGGTGCTCAAGACGTTGGAGGAGACTGGTCAACCTGTTTGTGGATCACAGCCAGATCGTGGAGCTCGAGTGCCTGCGATCGGGCATCTGGGGGACCAAGAGCCTATGTGGCCGCGTCATCACCTATCCCGCGTGACGCTGGCCGCCAGCGTAACGCGCACGGATCTGGCCCGAGTAATCGAGCACACTCTGCTTAGGCCCGATGCGACTAGGCAGGAGATTGAGCAGGCTTGCCAGGTTGCGACGAGCAACGGCTGCCCCGCCGTCGTTGTAAATCCTTCTCGGGTGGCGCTCGCGGCCCGCCTTCTTGCCGGCACGGCCGTCGAGGTCGTCGCGACGGTGGGGTTTCCGTTTGGTGCTGCGCGCTGTGAGGGGAAGGTCCTCGAGGCACGCCTGGCCTCGGCGGACGGGGCGGACGTGATCGACGTGGTGATCGATATCGGGCTGCTCAAGGACGGCGACCTCCGGGCGGTCGAGCAGGAGCTTGCGGCGGTGGTTCGTGAGGTGGGGACACAGCCGGTAAAGGTGATCATCGAGACCGCGCTGCTGACGGACGACGAGAAACGGACCGCGTGCCAGCTTGCCGTTGACGCGGGAGCGGCCTACGTGAAGACGTCCACAGGCTTTTCGACAGGGGGCGCCACCGTGCATGACGTCACGCTCATGCGTGCTGCTGTGGGGGATCGGGCCCGGATCAAGGCGGCCGGTGGGATCCGCTACTACGAGGACGCGCTGGCGTTGTTGAATGCTGGCGCTGACCGGCTCGGGGTGAGCCGAACTCAGGCGCTCCTCGCTTCCGCTCCGGCCTAGACAAACAGCAGTCTCAACCGCGCAATCCCGCCACTGTTAGAAAGCGCACCGCTATATCGGAGATCCGGATCTACCCTCGAAGCGTGAACGACAAGCATCTGGCTGCATCGAAGCAATCGGAGGCGAGTGAGTTAACCGGACCACGAGGGGGCCACTGGTCACCTGCCAAACGAATCCGGTGTGCGATCCGCGGTCACTTTCCGCAACCGTCCGTCCCCGACGCACCGCTGTGCTGCATCGAGTGCGGCAGGACCTGGGACTGGACCGATCTATTCCAGGGGCGCATTCCACGAGGCCGCTGGCACAGCCAGCGGGCGTATGACGACCTGGGAGTCGTCAGGGAGGTTCGATGAATTCACTTCAACAGTTACGAAGCGCGGGGCAGAGCATCTGGCTCGATTTCTTGCGCAGAGGAATGATCACGAGCGCCCATCTGGACTTGCTGCGGCGTGAAGAGGGGGTGACCGGGGTGACATCGAACCCCACCATCTTCCACAAGGCGATCAGCCAGGGCAGCGAGTACGACGACGCGATCCACCGGCTGGCCGCGGCCGGCCAGTCGAAGCCGCTCGACATCTATTACGACCTGGCGCTCGAGGACGTGCGGATGGCGGCCGACGTCTTCCGTCCCGTTTACGAGGAGACCGCCGGCAGAGACGGGTTCGTCTCGTTCGAGCTCGACCCGGGACTGGCCCATGACACGGCCGGCTCGGTGGCGAGCGCCCGGGCCCTCTTCAGCCGGATCAGCCGGCCCAACACCATGATCAAGGTCCCGGGCACGACGGAAGGCGCAAGCGCCGTGGAGCAATTGACCACTCTAGGCGTGAACGTCAACATCACGCTGCTGTTCTCCGTTCAGATGTACGAGCAGGTTGCCCTCGCGTACATCGCAGGGCTGGAAGCCCGGCATCGGGCAGGACAGTCCCTCGACCGGATCGCCTCAGTCGCGTCTTTCTTCGTTTCCCGGGTCGACAGCGCGGTTGACCCGCAGCTGCCGGACGACTCGCCGATCCGCGGCAAGGTTGCAATCGCCAATAGCAAGCTGGCATACCAACGCTTTGGCGCCATCTTCTCGGGTGATCGGTGGGAGACGCTCGCGAGGGCCGGGGCTCGGCCGCAGCGGGTGCTCTGGGCGTCGACCGGCACCAAGAACCCGGCCTACTCCGACGTCCTGTACGTCGAGGAGTTAGTCGGACCGGATTCCATCAACACCATTCCCGAGAAGACCCTTGAGGCGTTCCGCGACCACGGACGCGTCCGGCCGACGGCGGTGATTGAAGGCACTGACGAGGCAGAGACAACGCTGGCGCAACTGGCCTCCCATGGGGTGAGCCTCGACGCCGTTACGGGACAGCTTCTCGAGGATGGGTTGAAGGCTTTCGTCAGGGATCTCGAGCGGTTGCTCCATGTGATCGAGCAGAAGCTTGTCGAAGTCCGGGCCGGAGTGAGCTAAAGGAGCTATGAAATGGCAACGCGAATGAAGATCCTGGCCGTCTGCGGGATGGGGTTCGGCAGCAGCATGATCCTCAAGTTCACGATGGAGGCCGTCCTCAAGGAGTTGGGAATCAAGGCGGACATCGTCATCGCCGACATCGGAACCGCAAAGTCGGAGGCGGCAGACCTGATCGTCACCTCCCATGAGTTCGGCAGCCTCTTGCGCGATCGCAACATCCCCATCGTCGAGATGAAGAACTACGTCGATCGTAACGAGATGAAGGCCAAGCTACTGCCGCTGTTGAAGTCGTCTGTACCAACCACAAAGGAGTAAATCGTCATGATCGTTCTGCAGTTCATCGTTAACGAGATCCTCAGCAAGCCGGCGCTGCTCATCGGGTTGATGGCCCTGATCGGGCTGGTCGCCATGATGAGGGCCCCCAGCGAAATCCTATCCGGGACCCTGAAGACCATTCTCGGGTTCATTATTCTGATTGGCGGCGCTGGCATCGTCGTAGGCGCCCTGACCCCGCTTGGCACGATGATCCAGGTTGGTTTCCACCTGCACGGCGTGGTGCCGACCAATGAAGCGATCGTCGCCCTGGCGCAGAAGGCGTTCGGGCCACAGACGGCAATCATCATGGCGTTGGGTTTCGCCGCCAACCTCATCCTGGCTCGATTCACCCCCGCCAAGTACGTCTTCTTGACCGGTCACCACCTCTTCTTCATGGCAACCGTGCTCGCAGTAGTGCTCGGAGCGAGTGGAGTCACGGGTGTGCACGGGGTGATCCTGGGCGCAATCATGCTCGGAACGCTCGCCACTGTCATGCCGGCCTTCGTGCAACCTTACATGCGCAAGGTCAACGGTGACGGCGGGTTCGCCCTCGGTCATTTCAACTCCCTCGGTTACATCGTCTCCTCCCTTGTCGGCAAGGCGGTCGGTAAGGGGAGCAAGACCACCGAGGACATCCATGTCCCGGATTCTCTGGGGTTTCTCCGGGACAACCTGGTCATGACCACGTTGGTGATGATCATCGTGTACGTCGGCCTCGTCCTCGTGGCCGGCCCCAAGTCTGTGGCCGCGGCTGCTGGCGGTGGCAACTACGTGATGTACGCCTTCACCCAGGGGCTGACCTTCGGCGCTGGCGTGGCCGTGATCCTTCTCGGTGTCCGGATGATCATCGCGGAGATCGTCCCCGCCTTCAAGGGCATTGCCGACAAGCTCGTCCCGAATGCGATGGCGGCGCTGGATTGCCCGACTACTTTCCCCTATGCCCCCAACGCGGTCGTGATCGGCTTCATCTCGAGCCTGATTGGCGGCATCGTTGGATTGCTCTTGGTGGGCCCGATCGGCCTAGCCCTAATCATCCCGGGCATGGTGCCCCACTTCTTCGACGGCGGCACGGCCGGGGTCTTTGGGAATGCCACGGGCGGCCGGCGTGGGGCCGTCGCTGGCGCGTTTGTCAATGGGCTGCTCATCACCTTCATTCCCGCCCTGCTACTCGGATTCATGGGAACTCTCGGCCTTGCGAACACGACGTTCGGCGACACAGACTTCGCGTGGGCCGGCATCTTAACCGGTTACTTCTCGAAGACGGGGATCGCGGGCGCCTACGCCCTAGTCCTGGCGTTCTGCGCTGTCCTGCTCGTGCTCGCCAGCATCATCACCATCCGCATGAACCGGCCCGCTGTTCAGCCGGTGCTGACGCCGGCGCACGCGGCATAGGAGAAGGAAGTGACAACCTCCGCCGATGCCCTCTCCTCCCTCGGCCAGTTGCTGACCCCGCAGACAATCCGTCTGCGGGTCAGCGCGGCCGACCGCATGGAGGTCGTACAACAGGCCGGGGCGATGCTCGTTGCGTCGGGGGGCGTGGACGAGCGCTACGTGGAAGCTATGAAGCGAGTACTGACTTCGCTGGGTCCCTACATGGTCATCGTGCCCGGAGTGGCGCTCCTCCATGCGCGGCCCGAGGACGGCGCTCGCCGTTTGTGCATGAGCCTCTTGACCCTCGAGCCAGCGGTACCGTTCGGTAATCCGGACAATGACCCGGTGACGGTGGCGGTCGCGCTAGCGGCCGCCGACAACGAAAGCCACATCGAGGCGCTGGCTGAGCTCGCGGCCCTGCTGGCGAATGAGAGCGCCATGGCGAAGATTCGGGTAGCCACGTCTGTCGATGACGTACTAACCGCTGTCCGTTCAGTTGGGGCCGGGCAAGAAGCAGTGGTCCAGCCATGAGGGTCCTCGTTCAACGCGTATATGACTCGACAACAGCAAGCACTGGGAAGCGGATCCTGGTCGACCGCGTGTGGCCGCGGGGAATCAAGAAGGAGACGCTTCATCTCGACCTCTGGCTGCGGGATCTGGCACCATCGACTCCGCTCCGCAAGTGGTTTGGACACGACCCCAAGCGCTGGGAGGAGTTTCAGCGCCGGTACCGCACGGAGCTACGGCGGCCAGAGCAGCAAGGAAGACTGAACGAGCTCATCACCCTCGCGCGGCGCGGGCCCGTCACGCTTCTGTACAGCGCCCGAGATGAAGAACACAACCAGGCCCGCGCGCTTCGCCGCGTTCTCGAAGATTCCCTGAAGAAATAGGAGGCGTGTGTTATGACCATCCGAGTTGGCATCAACGGCCTTGGCCGCATCGGTCGCAACGCGTTGCGTGCCGCGGCGCGGCATCCGGAGATCGAGATTGTCGCCGTCAACGACCTCACCGACACCGCTACTCTGGCCCACCTGCTGAAATACGACTCCATCCTTGGTGTTTACCCAGGCTCCATAGCCGCGGACGGGGATGCGATCGCGATCGACGGGAAGCGCCTGCGCGTGCTTGGCGAGAAGGACCCCGGAAAGCTACCCTGGCGTGACCTTGGGGTCGACCTCGTCTTGGAGTGCACGGGGAAGTTCACGGACGCGGCCACAGCGCGGGCCCACATCGAGCTGGGCGGCGCCAAGAAGGTGATTCTCTCGGCACCGGGCAAGAACGAGGACATCACGATCGTGCTCGGCGTCAATGAGGATCGCTACGTTCCGGATCGGCACCATGTCATCAGCAACGCCTCCTGCACCACCAACTGCCTGGCTCCGGTGGTGAAGGTCCTCCATGACCGCTTCGGCGTCGAGAGCGGGATCATGACCACGGTCCATGCCTACACCACCAGCCAACGGCTGCTCGATGCTCCCCATAAGGACCTGCGGCGCGCCCGAGCCGCAGCGCTGTCCATCATTCCAACCACGACAGGGGCCGTCCGCGCGATGACGAAAGTTATGCCCGAGCTCGAAGGCAAGTTTCATGGCATCGCGATTCGCGTGCCGGTTCCGAACGTGTCGCTGATTGACCTGACTGTCGTCACCCAAAGACCGGTGACGGTTGACGCGATTAACGCGGCATTCCGGGAGGTCGCCGGCGGGCCGCTGCGGGACATCCTCGCCGTCAGCGACGATCCGCTTGTGTCGGTCGACTTCATGACCAATCCCCATTCAGCCATCCTCGACGCCGCTTCGACGATGGTGGTTGGAGACCATCTCGCCAAGGTGCTCGCCTGGTACGACAACGAGTGGGGATACTCATGCCGGTTGATCGACCTGGCCGCCCTGGTTGGGGCCAAGCTCGCAGACCAGCGTATGCCTGAGCTCGCAGTATCAGGACAAAAGGGCGCGTGAAGGAGGATTCCCATTCCAGAGATCACACTCACCGTCACCAACCCGGTCGGCCTCCACGCTCGCCCCGCAACACTGTTCGTGCAGCAGGCGAACCGCTACAAAGACACCCGGGTCGAGCTCGTCAAGAATGGGACGGTACGGGACGCAAAGAGTATTCTCGGCGTCCTGACCCTGGGAGTGACCCAGGGCACCACGATCGTCGTTCGGGCGGACGGGCCGCACGCTATGGAAGTCCTGACCGCATTACAGGAGCTCGCTGCCCATGACTTCAGCAAGTAGCGGCACGGTGCAACGGTTGCGAGGCATCGCGGCCTCCCCTGGTCGGGTGGCTGGGCCAATCTGGCAGTGGCCGGCGGAGGTCTCCACCCACGATCCGGATCGCTTGCCATTACTCGACGGGCCTACGCGGCTTCACGGGGCGATCCGGCAGGTGCAGGAGCAACTGTCCGCAACTAGCGCAAAGCTTCGCCAGTCGGGCGCTGGAAAGCAGGTCGGCATCCTGGACGCTCAGCGCCTCATTCTCGATGACCCGGCCTTCGTCGACGCAGCCGTTGGTGCGATGGCCCGGGGAGTCTTGGCGGATCAGGCCGTGCAGTCGGCCCTTGAACCGTACGTCGGGATGTTACTCGAGTCGCCAGACCCTGTCTTCCGGGCCCGCGCGGCCGACCTGCGGGATGTCATCCACCAGGTGCAGAAAGCGCTTCAGGGGCGGCCGGGCACGCCGCCGAACCCCGACCGGCCATCCATCGTGGTGGCCCGAGATCTAGCGCCATCACAGACAGCCGGCCTCGATCGCGACCGGGTGCTCGGTTTCGCGACGGAGATGGGAAGCGCCACTGCTCACACCGCTATCCTGGCGCAGGCCCTTGGCATTCCAGCAGTGGTTGGAATTTCGGAGTTGCTGGAAGAGGTGCGAGAGGGACAGACCGCGCTGCTCGACGGCGACCAGGGGACGCTACTCCTGGACCCGCCACTCGAGGCAATTCCTGTACCCACGCCAGAGCTCCTCCCGGGCAGTGACCCGGAGCCGGCTTCCACGGCGGACGGTCGCCGTCTCGAAATCGCCTGCAACGCCGCCGGACTCGACGACGCCCGGCGAGCCGCAGCTGCAGGCGCAGACGGGATCGGGCTTCTACGAAGTGAATTCCTGTTTCTGGGACGGGAGACGCTACCGGATGAGGAGGAACAGGTCGCTGTCCTCCAAGAGATCCTGGCGGCCCTCCAGGGCCGGCCAGTCATCCTGCGGACGCTCGATGTGGGAGCCGACAAGCCGCTGCCCGCATTGCCCCAACCAGCAGAAGCGAACCCAGCGCTGGGCGTTCGTGGGCTTCGGCTTCAGCTGCTGCGGAGAATGGATCTCTTGAGCCAACAGCTGCGGGCGGCGATTCGGGTCGCCATGGATCGCCCCCTTCGCGTGATGTTCCCCATGGTGGCCACCGTGGCCGAGCTACGCTCGGCGAGGGCTGTGCTCGATGAGGCGCTTCACGCCATTGGCGCGACTTCTCAAAAGCTGCCCCAGCTCCAGATCGGGATCATGGTCGAGGTCCCCTCGGCGGCTCTATCGGCAGAGACTCTGGCTACCGAAGTCGACTTCTTCAGTCTCGGCACGAATGACCTCACCCAGTACGTGTTTGCGGCTGACCGGACCAATCCGGAGCTGGCCCATTTGGCCGACAGCCTACATCCGGTGATGCTCCGCCTGATCCAAATGGTTGTCGAAGGCGCGCATCGACACAGCAAGTGGGTGGGAGTCTGCGGGGAAATGGCTAGCGATCCGTGGGCCTTGCCCCTCCTGATCGGGCTCGGCGTTGACGAGTTGAGCGTCCATCCCCCAATCGTTGCCAAGCTCAAAGCTCGGGTGCGCGCCCTCGACAGTCGAGCGTGCAACCGCGCCGCGCGCGAGGCCATCGGGCTTGAGGACGGCCAGCAGGTCAGACACTCTCTGACCGCGCGTGGGCTCCAGCCGTGAGTCGGCTAAGCGCGGGCGAGAAGACGCGTGCCGTACCTTCGATATCGAGCAAACACCCATGGGACGAAGACACTCTTGAGCAACTTGTGCGTCGCGATATCACCGACGATCAGTGGCGGCGATTCGAGGGCTACATGGCCGAAATCTTCCAGGCTCTGGGCATGCAACTCAACACCCCCGGCACAGTCCGGACGCCGACTCGGTTTCTAAAAGCGCTCTTTGACGCGACCTCCGGATACGAGGGAGACGAGAATCTCCTAACCGCCTTTCCGACCGAATGCCACGGCGACGCGGACTGCCGGGTCAGCCAGGTGGTCGAAGGCCCGATCCCATACTTTTCCCTATGCGAGCACCACTCCCTGCCATTCTTCGGTCATGCGTACGTCGGCTACATTGCCCACGAGAACATCATCGGGATCTCCAAGCTCACCCGGCTTGTGCGCATCTTCGCCCGCCGGTTCACGCTGCAGGAACGGCTCGGGAGGCAGATTGTGGAAACCCTCGATCAGATCCTGCAGGCTCATGGGGTGGCCGTCTATCTACAAGGGACCCATCTCTGCACGCAGATGCGTGGGGTCCGAGAGATCGAATCAACGACCCGCACCACCTTTTGGCGTGGCAATTACGATGTTGATCCGCAGCTCCGCGCTGAGTTCCTCGATATGTGTGGGTTGCGAGGCGGGGCGTTGGTTCGCTGAGTGCCGGCCGGCCCCTGCGCCGCACGTTCCTCATGATTGCTATCGAGTCAGCGAATCGACCCGCTGGGTGAGGGCGCCCGGTTTCGGCTAGGTTCTGCTCTCGTTTGCCGTCGAGCGGATCGCGCCTCGGGCCGCCTCATAGACATCGATCATCCGGAGGTAGTTGTCTGCGATTGCGCGGGTGGCGGCGGCGCGGTCTATTTTCCGAGCCAGCCAGTTCTTCAGCGCCTGTTGCCAGATCGTGCGGCCGATGGCAAAGCCGATGAAACCCGGCACCCCGGCCTCCTGCCGCAACCAGTGCTCGACCTGGGCGTCGCTGGATCCACGGCCGAGAATGATGCAGGCGACCCGGTCGCGACCGGCGCTTCGGGCTTGGTCTGCCACCCGTCGGTAGTCCTCGCGTCGGTCGAGGCCTTCGACCTTCCAGATCTCCGGCTCGACGTTGGCCGCCTGCAATTCGGCGATGGTCCGAACAATCAGCTCCGGCCGGATTTCCAGGTCATAGCGGTCGCGGTCGCCGCCGACCCTATCCAGCTGAGCCGGCTCCGCCGGCACTAGCAGCTCGAAGAGCAGCCGACGATTATGTTTCTGCAACCAGCTTGAGAGTTTCGCCAGCCGGGTCAGCTGCGTCCTGTTCATTACGGCGTTGCCGTCGGGGTTGTAACGGACGAGCACCTTGGCGAAGGTGGGATCGAAGGCTTCGATGTGTTCGCCGAAAGCCGCGCCGTACTCGAAGTCGAACTCGGCGAGGCCGCTCTTCTCGACCGGCATAGCGAGTACATAGCCGCGAGCCCTCGCAGTCCGCGCCACCTCCGCACCGAACTGCTCGTCGACCAACAGTCCAGCGCTCGCCATCGGCGCCCGTTCGATCACTGCCAGCTGCAGACCTTCGAAGATGACCTGTTTCGAATCGGCGATCCGCGCTACGTGCTCTGGGGTGGGCGTGCCCTCGATGCCGAATAGACCGACCGTGAAGGAGCTGCGCTGATCGAAAGCGAGCATGAAGAGTGATGTATCCGAGGCTCGGCTCATGGGGTCCTCTCGACGCCCACCGCGACGCGCGGCTCTCGATCGCGGCGGAGCACCGCACAGGCGGACGGGCCCTGGCTGAACCCCGACTCAGCACGTCGGGCACTGATCGGCAGCGGGATCTTTTCGTTCATCACCTATCCACTTGTAATGGTCAAACACGGTTGACGCCGTGCGATTCCTAACTGTACGTCTCGACGAGTGGCTCTACAGTCAAAACAGGAGATTCAGACGGCTGTTTACGTCTCTCCCGTATCGGTGATGTCGCCGCTGACTGCTACCGAGGCGTTGCTACCGACGGCGTCTAACAACGCCGTGCCGATCCTGACCCGAGTTTCACACCCTACCGTTTCGAACATAAGGAGGTCGATGTAATGTTTCACCGCATCCTTGTCGCGGTGGACGGCTCCGTCCATGCCGAGGCCGCACTTACGCAGGCGATCGATATCGCTCGGACCCAGCACGCCAGTCTAACGCTCATAACCGCTTGGCAGCCCTTCTCGTTTGTGTATGAGGGGATGGCAATGGGCTTCGCTCCGACCATTGAGGATGGCACAGCGGTGACCGCGGCTATCAAGACCGACGCCCGGGCGGTCCTCGATGCGGCGGTGGCATTGGTCCCCGCTGAAATCTCAGTGCACGCCGACCTTGTCGAAGGGCACGCTACCGAAGTCATCCTTGACGCCATCCACAGCGGTCGCCATGATTTGGTGGTCGTTGGTTCCCGGGGCAGGGGTGGTATCAGTTCGCTGTTACTCGGGAGTGTCAGCCACAGCCTAATCCAACACAGCTCGGTGCCCGTGCTCATCGTCCACCTGCCGAGGGCCAGCCAAGTTGCGCCGCTCCGATCAATCAACCCGTCGGAGCGAAGCAAATTGTCCGCCTAAAGGTTCACCTAAGAGCGGCATGCTTAGCCGACTCCGCGAGCAGGTCCATAACGGCAACCAGGCCGGGCGACGAAGCCTGGTCCTCGATCGGTTGCGGTGAGGACTTCTTGACGTGGAGGAGTCTGAATGATCCTGTCGTTTGGATACGTGGCGGTTTTCGTGGTGCTCGTTGGCGTCGCCTCATTCATCGAGAGTCCCGTGGGCCGAGGCTTCGGTGCTTTCCAGCTCAATGCTCTGATCCGCGCCGGCAGCCTGGCTGCCGGCGCGGTAGCACTCTTCGCTGTCCACGGGTTGACACTGCCAGTCGGACCAGCCGTTTGGGCTGGTCTCGGCATCGGTCTCATCATGGGCGTGGGATCGATCTGCTACTGTCTGTCGCTTAACTACCTGCCCGTCTCGTTAGTGGTCACCTTCGCAAACCTGTACATCGTGATCACGATTTTTCTCGGGGTTGTCGTGCTCGGCGAGCCGATTACGGCGCTAAAGGTGGCCGGGCTCGGCTGTACCCTCGCCGGGGTGTTGGTTCTCGCCCACCCACCAGCGAGGAATGGAGTGCAGCTCGAGACCGGCCCTGATGACAAATCGCTGCCCATCCGGGCCTTCGTGATCATGGGCACGTACATCGTCCTCAGCGGTGTGGGTACCTTCCTTGAGAAGCCGGCGCTGCGGGGTCTGGATCCGACGCAGCTCAACGGTCTGCAGGCGATCGCCATGACCGCGGTTGCCGCTATCGTGCTCGCCGTGAAGGGCCCTCGGCTATCGATGACGAAACGCACAGTCGGAGGAATCGGGGTCGGCGCCATGATCGGGGTAGCCTCCGTGTTCTACTTCCTGGGACTGCGAGGCCTCCCCGTGTCCATCGCCGCAGCGTCCTCGAACGCCTACATTGTCGTCACCGTGCTGCTCTCGACCATCGTTCTGCGCCAGCCTCTCACCCGAGCGCGGAGCGGAGCCATGGCCCTGACGCTTCTCGGGGTCACCCTACTTGCGCTCTCGGCAGGCTGAAATTGTTCAGGGCTAGCGTGGCAGCGGCGGGGGAAGCGCGGCGAGCGCGGCCGCACGCTGGTGACGGTGATGCTGCGCCGACTCGGTCGGTAGAGGTGACCGGGATAAGCGCTGCCTGAATCAATCCCGAGGCGGCCAGCCTGGCGTTGCCGCTGGCAGGAATCCGTCGCGTTTGCGATCTCTCGCTCGTGACAGGTGTCTGCGAGGGTGCATCGATCATGTTGGCTGGACTCATCTCTTCCCCTTGCTGTCAGGGATCGCTGCCCACTTCGATATTTTCGCCATCAACGGCGTGATCGTGGGTTGCTGCGCGGCCCGCTGACCGCCGATAGATGGCAGCGCGGGCCACCAACCCTGCCATGGGGCGTTCAGGATTCGCACCCTACTCTCCTCGCACTCGTCAGGCCGGCGAAGCATGGACGGCGGACTGAGCGAGCCAGTTCTCGAAGCGGATCTCGCCCAGCCTGGCGTCGGCGCCGGGCACCAGGGTCCGCTCGGCCAGCTCCGTGCCGAAGTAGCGCGCGTGCGGGTCAGCGATGACTACCCGTGGATCCTGGCGTGCACGGAGACCCAGTCTGATGAATTCGTCAAAGCGAAACTGTTGTGGCCCCCCGATCTCGACGATGCCGTTCACCGGAGCCGACACGGCGACCCGACTCACCGCCTTCGCGACGTCCTCCGCCGCTATGGGTTGGAACAGCACGGGGGCGATGTGCACCGTATTGCCGTCGGTGGCCGCGTCGGCGATGCTCTTGAAGAACTCGAAGAACTGCGTAGCGCGGACGATCGAGTACGGAATCGACGAGTTTCTGATCAGCTTCTCCTGGGCGACCTTGGCGCGGAGGTAGCCGCTGTCGGGCGCCCGCTCACTGCCGACGATTGACAAGGCAACGTGATGACCCACACCCTGCGCCACTTCGGCGGCAAGGAGATTGGTGGTCGACGTCTCGAAGAACGTAAGCACTGCCGCGTCTTCGAACGAGGGAGAGTTCGACACGTCGACGACGACGTCGGCACCGTTGAGGGCGGCGGCCACGCCCTCGCCGGTGAGCGTGTTGACGCCCGTGTCCGGCGATGCCGGCACGGCCTGATGGCGTTGTTCTCGAAGGTGCGTGACGACCTGCGACCCGATGCGCCCGGTTCCGCCGATGATGACGATCTTCATGGTGTGCCTCCTTGCTGCCGTGCCCACTACGATCCGCCCCTGGCTCTCATCGTAGGTCGCACTTCGACGTTGTCAAGAAAAGAACGTGGTGGACGGTAACAGAGGAGGGTGATCCCTGAATCGAACGCCGTCGTGGCGA
>Ga0209471_1000424_pt1 | contig 29154 bp, 26 predicted proteins | sample GraSoiAngelo_128_FD_185885 | JGI IMG/M metagenome (GOLD analysis project Ga0209471, IMG submission 185885) | Grasslands soil microbial communities from the Angelo Coastal Reserve, California, USA - 14_0927_12_20cm (SPAdes) (version 2) | ecosystem: Environmental > Terrestrial > Soil > Grasslands ... | reverse complement strand
GGCTGGGCGGTGGAGCGCTTCGCCATCTCGAGACTCTATCGCCGCGACCACCTCTCCCAGGTGTTGCTCACCTATGGCCTGGTCTTGCTCTTCAACGAGCTGCAGCGGACGCTCTTCGGCAACGACGTCCACGGTGTACCCGCCCCGCGCGCGCTCGACTGGACGGTCTCGCTGGGCGAAATGCAGACCTGGGGCGCCTATCGCATCTTCACTTCGATCGCCTGCCTCTGCATCGCCATCGGAATGCGTCAGATCATCCTCGGCACGCGATTTGGCATGCGCGTGCGCGCCGGCGCGAGCAATGGAGAAATGCTCGAGGCGCTGGGCGTGGACGTGCGGCGCCTCTTCTCCGTCCTCTTCAGCATCGGAACGGCGCTGGCCGCGCTGGCCGGCATGCTGGCCGCGCCCCTCACCACCGTCTTCCCCGGCATGGGCGAGAGCGTGCTCGTCGTCTCCTTCGTGGTGGTGGTCATCGGCGGCATCGGGTCGATCAAAGGGGCCTTCGCCGGCGCGATGCTGGTGGGCATCGCCGACACCTTCGGCAAAGTGCTCCTTCCCAGCATCTCCAGCGCAATCGTCTATGCGGTGATGGCCGCGGTCCTCATCTTCCGCCCGCAGGGCCTCTTCGGAGAGGCGCAGGCGCGATGATCTCCTCACGGGCGCGGCTGTTTCTCGCGCTCGGCGCGCTGGCGTTGGCGGCGGTGCCGGCGAGCGGCGACCGCTTCTGGATGCAATTTCTCGGCAAGGCGATGATCGGCGGAATCTTCGCGATGAGTCTCGATCTGCTGGTCGGCTTCGCCGGGCTGGTCAGCCTCGCGCACGCCGCCTTCTTTGGCCTCGGCGCATATCTTCTCGCCGGCCTGAGCAACCGCTATCAGCTCGCGCAGATGGCGCTGACGCTCCCCATCTGCATGGCCGGCGCGGCAGCCGGTGCGCTGATCATCGGCTGGCTCAGCCTGCGCGCCGCGGGCGTCTATTTCATCATGGTGACGCTGGCGTTCACGCAGATGCTCTACTACTTCCTCAACGACGCGCCCTGGTTCGGCGGGTCGGACGGCCTCTATGTCGCGCTGCGGCCGTTGAGCAATCCCATCGCCGCTTACTATGCCATCTGGATCGCGCTCGTCGCCGTCTTCGCGTTTCTCCTCCTCTTGCTCCGCTCTCCCTTCGGCCGGGTGCTCATCGGCATCCGCGGCAACGAGCAACGGATGCGCTCGCTCGGATTTCCGACGCGGCAATACCTGCTCGCGGCCTTCGTCCTGGCCGGATCGCTCGCCGGTCTGGCCGGATATCTCGACGCAAACCTGTACGGGTTCGTCAATCCCGCCCTCTTCGGCTGGCGCGAGTCCGGGCTGGTCCTGATGACGGTGCTCCTCGGCGGCAAAGGAACGCTCCACGGTCCGGCGCTGGGCGCGCTTCTGCTGGCGCTCTTGCAGCAGCAGGGTGAGCGTCTCACCGAGCATTGGACGGCCATCATCGGCGCGGTGGTCATCGCCGTCGTTCTCTTCCTGCCCCGAGGGGTGGCGGGCCTGCTCGAGGCGCGCCGTGCCTGAGGCGCTGCTCGAGACTCGCGACCTCTCCCGCCGCTTCGGCGCGCTGGCGGCGGTCGACGGAGTTTCCCTCTCCTTCGCGGAAGGCCGCGTTCATGCCGTGATCGGGCCCAACGGCGCGGGCAAGTCGACCTTTCTCAATCTGCTCTCCGGCGAATTGCGCGCCACCTCCGGCCGCGTCTTTTTTCGCGGCCAGGAGCTGACGCGCGCGACGCCCGACCGCATCTCCCGGCTGGGCATCGCCCGCAGCTACCAGAGCGCCAACGTCTTTGCCGAGCTGAGCTGCGGCGAGTGCGTCTGGTTGGCGTCGCATTCCCGCGCGCGCACGCTGGTCTTCCCCTCCGCCCGAGTTGCGGAGCGCGCCCGGCGCGCGCTCGCGACGTGCGGCCTCGCGGAGCGCGCCGGCGTGAGGGCGCGCCAGCTCAGCTATGGAGAGCAGCGCCAGCTGGAGATCGGGATGATCCTCGCGACCGATCCGCAGATCTTCCTCCTCGACGAGCCGCTCGCCGGGCTCGGCCACGACGAGGCGCAGCGCATCGTTGCGCTCCTGCAAGAGCTGGCGAGACGCCACACCATCGTCCTCGTCGAGCACGACATGGACGCGGTCTTCTCCATCGCCGACACCATCACCGTGCTGGTCGACGGCCGGGTGCTCGAGTCCGGCGCGCCCGACTTCATTCGCCAGAGCGAGAGAGTGCGCGAGGCATATCTGGGAAGCGACGCTCCGTGACCGTCCCCCTGCTCGAGGCGACCGGCCTGCACACCTATTACGGCGCAAGCCATGTGCTGCACGGCATCGACCTGCGCATCCTGCCCGGCGAGTGCGTCACCCTGATGGGCCGCAACGGGATGGGCAAGACCACCACCATCCGCAGCCTGCTCGGGCTCACGCCGCCGCGGGCCGGGGAAGTGCGCGTGCGCGGCAAGATCGTCACGGGGCTGCCGCCGCACCGGATCGCGCAGGAGGGAATTGCGCTCATCCCCGAGGGGCGCGGCATCTTCCCGACGCTCACCGCGCGAGAAAATCTCACGGTCGCGGCGCGGCCGGGGCGCTGGACGCCGGAGGCGGTGCTCGATCTCTTTCCTTCGCTGCGCGCGCGGCTGCACCACCTCGGCTCGCAGCTCTCGGGCGGCGAGCAGCAGATGCTCAGCATCGGCCGCGCGCTGATGACGAATCCCGAGCTGGTCATCCTCGACGGCGCTACCGAGGGCCTGGCGCCTTTGGTGCGCCGGCAGATCTGGTCGGTGCTGCGCCGCCTGCGCGCCGAGGGGACCGCCACCCTCGTCGTCGACAAGGAGGTGCGCCCGCTGCTCGAGCTCGGCGACCGCCATCTCATCCTCGTCAAAGGCCGCATCGCCTTCGCCGGCGATTCGCAGGAATGGCGCGCGCGCGCCGAAGAGAACCTGGTGCTACTGCGCGCGTGAGGCGAGCTCCGACAAGGAGGCCACGCGCAGGTCGGGCGGCAGCGCAGGCCCGGCTCCGCCGCGGTCGATGAAGGCCACGGTCCGCCCGTCGCGCTTGCACCCCTCGGCATCCCAGCCGTTGGAGCTGACGAAGAGCGTCCGCTCCTTCGGCGCCAGCGCATCGAGGAGCGCACAGACGCGCGGGTCGGGTTTGTAGACGCGCACTCGATCGACGCTGAGAACCGTCGCGATGGGAAGGCGCGCAGCGGAGAGGGCGCTGCGGATCATCGCCTCCGTCCCGTTGGAGAGCACCGCGCAGCGTTCCTGGCCGAGGGAGCGCAACGCAGCCTCCGCATCGGCGTAGGCAGGCACCGTCAGCCACGCTTCGCAGAGTCGCGCGCGCGTCGCTGCCTCGAGCCGCGGAGCAACCTTCTGCAGTGCCGAAGCCGTCACGCGATCGAAAGGCTCGAATTCGCCGCGGCGGTTCAGCTCCCAGGTGCGCTCGATCTGCGCCTTGCGCCATTCGGCGAATAGATCGATCGCGGGCGCGCCGAGGATCGCGGCGAGCGCGGCCGCAGGAGTGTGCGGAAGCCTGCATGAAGCGCGGGCCACTTGGCCTGCCTTTGCGCACAGCGATATCTTCGGCGCGGAGGTATCGGCCATGGCCGCTCCGGTCCGAGTATTGGTGGGGAAGGCTGGCCTCGACGGCCACGACCGCGGCGCCAAAGTGGTGGCGCGCGTCTTGCGCGACGCGGGCATGGAGGTGGTCTACACCGGCCTGCACCGGACGCCCGAGCAGATCGTCTCGGCCGCCGTGCAGGAGGACGTCGACGTGATCGGGATCAGCATCCTCTCCGGCGCGCACATGACGCTGGTGCCCAAGGTGGTGGACCTGTTGCGCAAGCAAGGCGCGGGAGACATCGCAGTCGTGGTGGGCGGCGTGATCCCCGACGAGGACATCCCCGAGCTGCGCAAGCTGGGCGTGGCCGACGTCTTTCCCCAGGACACTGCACCCGACGTGATCGTCAACCGCGTGCGCGATCTCGCCGCTGCGCGCGCGCAATGAAGGGAATCGATCTCTCGGTCTGGCCGCCGCGGCTCGACCGCGCCTATCGGCCGGCGCCCGGCGAGAAATACTGGTTTCCCGAGATCGAATGCGCTCCCCGGGCGCAGCTGGAGAAGATCATCTTCGACAAACTGCGCGCGCAGGTCCGCTACGCCTGGGAAAGGAGCCCTTTCTATCGGCGCAAATGGCAGGCGGCTGGCGTCTCGCCCGAGACCTTGCGGTCGCTCGACGATCTGGCGCGCTTTCCGGTGGTGCAGAAGAGTGAGCTGCGCGAGTCGCAAGCGGCGCACCCGCCCTATGGCGACCATCTTTGCATCGAGCCCTCCCAGGTGGCGCGCATCCACGGCACCAGCGGCACCACCGGCCGGCCGACCGTCTTCGGCCTCGGGCGAGACGATTGGGAGCGCATCGGCGAGGCCCATGCGCGCATCCTCTGGGGCGCGGGCATCCGGCCGGGCGATCTCGTTCTCATCTGTTCGTTCTTCTCTCTGTACATGGGGTCGTGGGGAGCGCTGGCCGGCGTGGAGCGCCTGGGCGCAACTGCATTCCCCTTCGGCGCGGGGGTCCAGGGGCAGACGTTGATGGCGGTGCAATGGGCGCAGCAGATGAAGCCCACCGCCTTCTATGGAACGCCTTCCTATGCTCTCCATTTCGCGGACACCGCGCGGCGCGAGGGGATCGACCCGCGCAATCTAGGATTCCGCATCCTCTTCTTCTCCGGCGAGCCCGGCGCGGGAATTCCCGCCACCAAGAAACTGATCGAGGAAACCTTCGCCGGCGCCTGCATCGACATGGGCAGCACGGCGGAGATGTCGCCCTGGATGACCGACGGCGAATGCTTCGAGCGCAAAGGGATGCACCTGTGGCAGGACATCGTCTTCACCCAGGTCTGCGACCCGCGCGATTTCTTGCCGGTGCCCGACGGCGGCGAAGGCACGCTCGTCTACACGCACCTGGAGCGGACTTCACAGCCGATGATCCGGTTCCTCTCCGGAGACTTGACGCGGTGGACGTTCGCGCCCTGTTCTTGTGGCCGCACCTATCCGCGGCTGCCGCAGGGGATCTATGGCCGCATCGACGACATGTTCATCGTGCGCGGCGAGAACATCTATCCCGCCGCCATCGAAGACGTGCTCCGCGCCATCGAGGGATTCGGGGGCGAGTTCCGGATCATCATCTCGCGCAAGGAAGCGATGGACGAGCTGCTCGTCCGCGCCGAGATCGCGGAGGCGCACGAGCCACGCCGCGCGGAGATCGAGAAGGTCATGCGCGAGCGTCTGCAGGCGCGGCTGGGCGTGCGGCCGCGCCTGGAGCTGGTGCGCGAGGGCGAGCTGCCCAGGACCGAATTCAAAGCGCGGCGGGTGATCGACGACCGCGACCTCTACCGGAAAGGGACGTCATGAGCCTTCTCGACGACTGGGAAAAGCACGAGCTGGCCGAGTTTCTCCACAAGCAGCCCGAGGCGCAGCAGCGCTACGAGACCCTCTCGGGCATTCCGGTCAAGCGCGTCTATACGCCGGAGGACCAGGTTCCGTTCGAGGAGATCGGTCTGCCTGGCCGATATCCATTCACCCGCGGCCCCTATCCAACCATGTATCGCGGCCGCAGATGGACCATGCGGCAGATCGCCGGCTATGGAACCGGCGAGGATACCAACAAGCGATTCCGTTATTTGATCGAGCAAGGCCAGACCGGGCTGTCGGTCGATTTCGACATGCCCACCTTGATGGGCTACGACTCCGACGACCCGCGCTCCGAGGGCGAAGTCGGCCGCGAGGGAGTCGCGGTCTGCAGCCTCGACGACATGGCGGCGCTCTTCGAGGGGATCGATCTCGAGCGCATCTCCGTCTCCATGACCATCAATCCGACCGCGTGGATCCTGCTCGCGATGTACGTCGCCTATGCCCAGTCGCGCGGATTCGATTTGAACAAGCTCTCAGGCACGGTGCAGGCCGATATCTTGAAGGAATATCAAGCGCAAAAGGAATGGATCTTCCCCATCCGCCCTTCGCTGCGCATCGTCCGCGATCTGATCGTCCACTGCGCCCGCAACATGGCGCGATACAACCCCATCAACATCAGCGGCTACCATATCTCCGAAGCCGGCGCGAACGCCGTGCAAGAAGTCGCATTCACCATGTGCAATGCGATCGCGTATCTGGAGGAGGTGACCAAGGCCGGCGTCGGCGTCGACGAGTTCGCGCCGCGGCTCGCCTTCTATTTCATCTCGCAGAACGACTTCTTCGAGGAGATCGCCAAGTTCCGGGCGGCCCGGCGCATCTGGGCGAGGATCGCCAAGGAACGATTCGGCGCGCGCAAGCCGGAATCGATGCGGCTGCGCTTCCATTGCCAGACAGCCGCCGCCACGCTCACCAAGCCGCAGCCGATGAACAACGTCGTGCGCACCGCGCTGCAGGCGCTCGCCGCCGTGCTGGGCGGCGCGCAGTCCCTCCATACCAACGGCCTCGACGAGGCCTATGCCATCCCCAGCGAGGAGGCGATGAAGATCGCCCTGCGCACGCAGCAGATCATCGCGGAGGAGACGCGCGTGACACAGGTGGTCGATCCTCTGGGAGGGTCGTGGTTTCTCGAGTCGCTGACCAGCGAGATCGAGCGCCGCTGCCTCGCCATCCTCGACAAAGTGCAGCGCATGGGCGGCACGGTGAAGGCCATCGAAGAGGGATATTTCCAGCGCGAGATCGCCGACACGGCGTATCAGACGATGCGCGGGCGCGCGTCGGGCGAGCTGCCCGTCGTCGGCCTGAACAAGTACGTCGATCCGCCGAAGAAGGAGGGGATCGAGATCCACCGGATCGATCCCGCCTCGGAGAAGCGGCAGATCGAACGCACCCGCGAGCTGAAGCGGCGCCGCGATCAAGAGAAGGTCAAGACCCTCCTCGACCGCATGGAAAAAGAAGCGCGAGATCCCGCGGTCAACCTGATGCCGGTGACCATCGAGCTGGTCAAGGCACGCGCCACGATGGGGGAGATCGTCGCGCGCCTCAAGCAGGTGCACGGCACGTATACCGAGACGCCAGTCTTCTAGAGTGCATCTCACGACCTCTCGAGGTCCCAGCCCACAGACATGACCGCTCTCTGCGGTGAGCAACCAAAGACATCCTTTACACTTCAGACCAGAGACATCCTTTACACCTCGGCCAGTTGAGGTCTGCGCTTCATCACGATTCCACGGTCGATCTTCCGCTCGTCGAGCTCAGCGATGACGAGATTGAGGAAGCGGATCTCCCAGGTCCACTCGCCGGTTCTTTCCAACTCGACGATTTCTCCGGAGAGGGCGCTGGTGACAAAGATTTTCTGCTTGCGCCAGCGGATGCAGCCGTGGCGATCGACGTCGCAGGCCTCGCGCCAGGCTGGAGGTTCGGGCTTGAGCAGCTTGCGCGGGTAGCGTCGAGGCGAGCGCCGATAGACCAGCGCGGGTGAGACGTCGCCGAGCGCCTCGTGGGGCCGCTCCTCGTTGTAGTCGCGCCGCCACTCGTCGATCGCGCGCCGTTGCTCGATGAGGTTCTCCGCTGCCGGCGTCACCGCTTCTTCCAGCGTGAGGTGGCAGCGCTCGAGACGGCCATTCTGCTGCGGCTTGCCTGGCTCGATGCGTTCGAGGGTGATGCCGAGCCTGAGCCACCAGACCGAGAGCTTGGAGAGGCGGCCGGCGCCGGTCGAGGCAAAGGGCGGTCCGTTGTCGGAGCGCATCGCCTTGGGCAGGCCAAATTCCTGAAACGCGGAATCGAGCACCCTCTCGACGTTGTCGCCGGTCGGGTCGAGCATCGGCTCGGCGCGCAGCAGATAGCGCGTATCCGCGTCGAGCAGGGTGAGCACGTGGCACCAGTTCCCGTCCTGCAGGCGGAACTTGCCCTTGAAATCGATGCACCAGGTGTCATTGGGTGCCGCGGTGCTGGCAAACGGCTGCGTCGCGGGCGGCGCGTGCTTGCGCTTCTTCTTCAGGCGGCAGAGGCCGCGGCGCTGGAGGATGTTGCCCATCGAGCTTGTGCTGGGCCATTCGATCTCCGGGTGACGCTCGAGGAGGATCTTGCGCAGCTTCCGCGGTCCCCGCCGCGGCATGGCCTTGCGGGCCTGGACCACAAAGTCCTCGATCTCTCGCGAGATGGAATGCGGATTGGTTAGCGGGCGCCGCGACTTCTCCTCGATGGCGCGCAGGTCAAAGCCGGCCTCGCGGAAGCGCTTCACCCAGGCGTAGCCGGTGGGACGGGCCACGCCGTCCTTGCGGCAGAGCTCGGCCATCTCGACAGCGCCGCCCTGCGCCTCGTCCCAGCGGCGCTCCCACTCCAGCACGAAGTTCACTCGCTCCTTCATCGAGTCCGTCGCTTTCCAGGGCATCGCAGGCTTGTCTGCGATGTCGCTGCGCAATGCCTCCGACGTGTAAAGGATGTTCTTGGTTCAACCTGTAAAGGATCTACTTGGTTTGGACCCGCTTCGAGGGCTGCACTTTTCGCTTGCAACCTTCCTGTGAATCACATATATCCCCAATCATGAGAGCCGCGAGACAGCTCGCCCTGCCAATACCGCAGCACGGCGGGAGGCGGAGGGGTGCGGGGCGCAAGCCGAAGGGACCAAGACCGCTCGTCTCGCACAAGGTAAGAGCGCAGTTTGGCAAGCCGCTGCCCGTCCATGTCACGTTGCGAGTGGGCGAGCACGTCTGGAACCTGCGGAGCGGGCGGAGCTATCGCAGCTTGAAGGTTTGCCTTGCAGCGGCAGCGGGAAGATTCGGGCTGCGGGTGATCGCCTTCAGCATCCAGGGCAACCACATTCATCTCATCGTCGAGCCGAACGACACGGAGGCGCTCTCCCGCGGGATGCAGGGGCTGTGCATCCGCATCGCCAAAAGGCTCAACGCGATGATGCGAAGCTCAGGACGGGTCTTCGCCGACCACTATCACTCGCGCTTGCTCCGGTCGCCGTCGGAGACGGTCAGCGCCATCGCGTACGTGCTCGACAACCACCGTCACCATCATGGAGAGCCAGGCGTCGATCGCTACAGCTCGGCTGCGCTCGACGATGCGGAGCGGGTGAATCTGCTCTCGCGGCCGGTCGGATGGCTTCTTCGGGTGGGTTGGCGCCGCGCGAGATGGCACGTGCGGCGATCATCCGCGGCAGATGCGCTCTAACCGCCTCGCGGTTCAGAATCATAAACACCGGCGCTCATCCCGTAGCGGAAGGCGAGGCTGATGCGCGGACCGGCGTGCGCCACCTTCGGCACGCTGTGCTCCCAGTCGCGCTGCGTCCTCCCGCCGGTGACGAGGAGATCTCCGCGGCCGAGCAGGAAGGGGCGCGACGAACCGCCGCCGCGCGGGCGCAGGAGGAACTTGCGCGGCTCGCCGAGCGAGACGAGCGCGACGATGGGCTCGTCGATCTCCTTGCGGATGCGGTCGCCGTGCCAGGCGACGCTGTCCTGGCCGTCGCGATAATAATTGAATCCGATCGAGTCGAAGGCGGCGCCGTAGCGGCGCGAGAGGCAGAGGCGCATCTCCTCCAGCACCGCCGGCTCGAGCTTCGTTCCCGACTGTAGATTCCACGGAGCGGTCAGCCGCGGCTCGAGCACGCGCTTGTCGTACATGCGTCGGGTCCGCTGTCCCCAGCGGCGCGTGCGAAGGATTTGCTCGAAGAGTGCGTCGGAGCCCGAGACCCAGCCCGGCTGAACCTCGATCCAGCTGCGCTGATCGAGCGCAGTCCGCCGCAGTGCCGCGAACTCTGCGTCGCAGGAGATGGCATCGGGGCCGACAGCATCGGCGAAGAAATCTGCTTGAAAGGCCACGCCTGCAACGATAATGCGAGCCCTGGTCACCTTCACTAATAATGGCCGATTCCGCTTCCAAAAAGGAATGCTTCCAATGCCATCAGCGAGAGACTTGCAAGAAGAAGGAACCTGAAACGCGAACCGCTTTTCATCGCCAATGCGGCGCCGACGAGCGCCGGAACGTTCGCACCCTGATATCTGATCATTGCTTTCAGGGTGCCCGTGCCCATGGGAAGAAGTAACAGAAACCAGCTCGACACCGTCAGCCAGAGGGGGGCAGCGCGCAGCATCCACACGCACACGACAACAAAAGAGAACGTCACCAAGAAATAGTCAGGATCGACATTGAACCGCACCAGCGCCACAAATGGCCCCCAAGGCTTGATGCCCCGGCCAAATTCATTCTCGATGTGCATAAACGCCAGCGGATCACGGTAATGTGCCCGACAGAAGATCGCGAAGGCGATCAACCCTCCGAGCGAGAGAACTGCCGCCAAGGCGGAGGTGATGAGCTTGCCCGCACTCCTGCGGTGCTGCCAAGCAATCAGAAGTAACGCTATCGTGATGAAAACGCCGGCCGATCGTGTCGCCGTTGCGAGTGCGCCAAACAGCCGCTATGAGGAGACGCTGGGAGGCGATGGCGAGCATCGCTAGACCAGCGAGTAGTACGAACAATGCCTCAGGATAAGTGGCGATCGCCCATACCATCAGAGGATAGAGCGGGAAGAATGCCACGTGAAGACGGGCTCGCCGGTGCGTATCGGTGGATAGCCAGTTCGAGCGAGAGCAATGTAGTAATTAGCGTCCCATCGAACCGTCGGGGCAAGAAAGGGCGGCGGCGGAGGGCCGGGAAACAGATCACTCTTTTCTGGAACCCATTTCCACTCGTCCTGACGCTGCGCCGTCATTGTAGCCGCGCCGAGATGGGACGCGCCCAACGCAATGATGCGAGTTACGCCATACCACGCGCAAATGATCAGGACATTGCGGCCGCGCATCCTGTGCGGTGACTCCCGATCTGCTGGGAAGGCCACGCCTGCACGGGAGCCCCTCCCCAGATCATCCCGATGCCCTCGCTAAGGCTTGCGGGCGGTCCAGAGCGGGAGGTTCCAGAGCGCATAGCCGCGAGGGTTCCGGACGCAATCGATCAGTTCCTGGAAAAGCCCCGCGATCTTCTCGCGCGGCTCCCCGGTCGCTTTCACCAAGGAGTCCGTGTAGCCGTCGCGCCAGGCTTCCCAGATGCGCGCGAAAGTCTCGCGCGGCACGCGGAGGGTATCGACGACGATGTAATCGACCGCGATTTCGCGCAGCCCCAGGTCGGTCAGGAGCGTGAACATCTTGCGGCCGATGTGCAGGTCGCATCCGATGGCCTTGCCGTACCTGGGCGGATAGTGCTGCCAGAATGCGTCCGAGCCGTGCGGCGTGGGATGGGCCCAGAGCATGCCGTAATCCTCCGCGATCAGGTGCAGCCGCCCGCCGGAGCGCGTCACCCGCGCCATCTCGCTCACCGCGCGCGCCGGGTCGGGCACCGCCTGGAGCATGTGCCGGTTCACCACCAGATCGAATTCGCCGCCGCGGAACGGGAGCGCCAGCGCATCGCCGCGCTCGAAGCGCACGCGCGCCCCGAAACGCGCGCACCGGGCACGCGCCCGCTCGAGATGCGATTCCTCCAGATCGACGCCGACCAGCGAGGCTCCGGGAAACATCTCGGCCAGCCGCTCGGTGATCTCGCCGGTGCCGCAGCCGACGTCGAGCGCGACGCGCGGCTGCTCGAATCGCGCGAAGACGCCGGCCTCCTGCGGCCAGATGGCCTCCGCCTGCGCAGCGAGGTTGCGCACCATCGACTCGTCGGCCATCTCCTTCGCCTGCGGGCTCGAGGGATTCATGGCGTGCTAGCGTAACGCACTCATGCTCGACGCGCTGCCGCCCATCGTGCTGGCCGCGGTTGCGGTGGCGGCGGCCGCTCTCTGGCAGTGGGCGGGGACGGCGTTGATGCTGAAAGCCGTCCCGCGCGAATTGTCCGACGGCTGGCGGATCGCGCTCGCTGCCGCGCTCTGGCTGCCCGTCTCCGGCGCCGCGGCGATGGCGCTCTCGCTCGCCCACCTTGCGGGGCGGGCTTCGCTTCTCGCCGGCACGGCCCTGGTGCTGCTCGCCTCGATCCCCAACGCCCGCTGGTTGCTGCAACAGGCACGGCGCGGATTCGCTTCGCTGTTCGACGGCGCCAGCCGAACCGAGCGCTACGTCGTCGGCGCCGCCCTGTTCGTGCAGGTCGTCTTCATCCTCTTCGCCGCGCATCCGCAGCGCATCTATGATCAGCTCAACTACCACCTCGTGGTCGGCGAGCTGGTGGTGCGCGACGGCCAGCCGTTCACCGGCGCCTGGGACCCGCACGCGATGTTCACCGGTGTCGTCGAGTGGGGGCTCTCCTGGCACCGCTCCTGGGGAGGATCGAAGCTCTTCTTTCACGGCCTGGCGCAGATCGCCGTCTACTTCGCGACCGTCCCGGCGCTGATTCTCGCCGGCCTTCTCCTCGCGCGGCCGACGGCGCTCTGGTTTGCCGCGCTCTGCCTGGCGCTGCCCGGGGTCGTGCCGGAGAACTCGATCCTGCGGATGGCGAAGCCCGACGGAGTCGTTCTCGCTTTGGTAGCGCTCGCGTTGGCCGTGCTGCCGCGATCGACTCTGGCCGCGCTCGGGCTCTGCCTGTTGTCGATGGCCTGCAAGGCCAGCGCCTTCCACGGCGCCCTCGCGCTCGGCGCGGCAGCGGTGGCCGTCGGATATCGGCGCGGCACCCCGTGGATCGCGCTTCTCGGAGCGGCGGCGCTCGCGGTGCAGCTGTGCAAGAACGCCCTTGTCTTTGCAAATCCCGTCTATCCCGCGCTCGGCGCGCTCTTCCCCTCGTGGGCGACGGACGCCTGGACGGAGCAATACTGGCGCGGCTTCGCTTTCGAGCACCTGCCGCGCTGGCGAGGTTGGCTGGGACCCGTTTTCTTCCTCTGGCCAGCGCGGGTGCTGGCAGGAATGCTTCTCATCGCCGCCGTCTGGCAGCGGCCGCGGCAGGTGAAGCCGATCGTCGTCTTCGCCGCTTCCTACGCCGTCCTCTGGCCGCTCTTCTATGGCGGCACCATTCCCGCGCGCTTCGTCAGCCCTTTCAGTGCCGGGCTGCTGGTGCTCTGGTGGCTTCTTGTCGCGAGCCTCGCGCAGCCGGCGCGCCGCCGCGTCGAGATCCTCTCTTTGCTGCTCGCCATCACCGTCTGCGGCCTCGGCTGGGCTGCGATGAACATCGTCAAATGGAATCACGCTTCGGCCGTGGACGCTTACGCGATGCAGTGGCCGCGCATCCACACCGCGCGCGCGCTGCAGCCCCTGCTCGAGCCGAGCGAGACCATCGTCGCCGACGCGCCGGAGAAATTCTTCTTCGACGCCAAGCTGCTCTACGAGGAACCGCTCTCGCCGCGCGAGCGCGCCATCCTGCAAGGCTTGCGCGAAGACGCCGTACACACCGCGGCGGCCAACAAGGTCAAGGCCGTCATCGTCGGCGCCGGCCATCCGATGTCGCCGGGCATGCAGCGAATCTGGGACGCCTTGCGCAGCCGCGGCAGGGTCCTCGAGCTGCCGCCCGACCGCGTGCTCTTCAGCGAATGCTACTTCTGCCCGCCTCGCTGAGAGCTAGAGCTACAATGCGCGGCCATGGCGATTCTCCTTGCGATGGCGCTTTCCCTCGACGCGGAGGCGATGGCGACTTCCGGTCAGCTATCCGAAATGCGGGCGTGGGCCTCGAGTTCGCCCAGGATGTCCTGGATGCGGTCGCGGTACGCTGCTTGTCGTTCGGTGGCGAGAATCTGGCGGATGCGCGCTTCGATCTGTTGCCAGGCCGCAGCGCGCGCCTCCGTCGCTGCAGGGAGCGCACCGAGCTCATCCGCGTGCCGTCGGTAGTAGGCCTCGACGTCGGCAGGGCCGGCGTAGGGGTTGGGACCGCCGGACTTCGCTACCAGGTCGGCGAGCAACAGCTCGCTGGCCGCGTCGCGCACGTCGAATTCTACCTGCGCGGGGTCCCGTTCCTGCTCCGCCGCGCGAAGTCGCTCCAGCTGTCCGACCTGCGCGGCGGAAAGCGAGATGCTCTGTGCGCCAGCGGCCTGGGACACCAGCTCGCGGTCGATCGCACGTTTCAGCAGGAAGGCGAACATCTCGTGCGTCATGCCCCGTTCCTTTCGGTCCTCCGCGCGCCAGGGAATCAAATCGCTCGCCACGATGGGTACGTCATTGACGCGCGCAAGGATCTGCCCGCGGGCGAGGCGGATCGGCCCTTCGGGTTCGACCAGCCGCGCTACGACGGCGCGCAGCGCTTCGCTGGAAGACAATCGCGGCGCCTCCGACGAAGTTGCGGGCGAGGAAAGTGCCGCGGCGGACGAATCCTTCGGCGCCTCCATCCCAAGTGACTGGTTCGCGGCTCCAGGGGCACGCGTCCGCCATAGGACCAGGCCGGCAGTGAGTAGGATCGACAGCAGCGCCAGTATCCACCGCGCCCGCATGTTACTTGCTCACCAGCCGCGCGTCTTCGGCCCCGACGATCAGATCGGGCGTCCCTGTATACGATGCCGTGACGAGCGATCTGAAAACGTGCCCTCCGCGCGGGAAGTCCACGGGGTTGGTCAGGAGCGCATATCGGTATGCCCCGAACAGCAGGACCATGACGCCGCCCTCATCCCCGATGCCGGGAATGTCGTCGATGTCGTTGACGAACGTGCCGCCCTCGCCGTTGGCGCCACGGCTGACGGACAGCTTCACGGTGACGGGCGCCGTGGAGGTCACGTCTTTTTCCGCGCAATCGAGCAGATGGACGCTGTGCGGGATGATCCAGCCCGGTTGGAACAGGTTGTTGACGTCCGCGTCGGTGTCGACGTCGTCGGCGACGTTGTCGTCGAGCAGCGGCCGAAGGAAGACGACGTGGAGCGGCTGCTGAACGTAGACGGTCAGGGTAGTCGTGCTCACGTTCCCCGATTGATCCATCGCCTTGCACGCGACCGTGTTCGCTCCGAAGTTGTTTCCCGGCAGCGGGTCGCAGGTCACCTTGGCGCTGGTGCAGGAATCGGACGCCGATGGCAGCACGAACGCAACCGGACTGGCCGCACAGCTTCCCATCACGGTCCGCGCGGCGAGCGAGGAGGCGTCAAAGACAGGCGGGATGGTATCGACCACGTTGATGGTGCTCGCGCACGACCCCGAGTTGCTGGACTCGTCGGTGGCCACGTACGAAACCGTGGTGCTGCCGAGCGGGTATGACCCGGCTGGCGGACCCTGGATGGACACCACCGAAGTGCAGATGTCGCTCGCCGTCGCCGCGGCGGGCGTCACGGGTGCGGAAGCATTACCCGTGCACTCGGCGGTCGTCGGCGAGGGACAAGTGATCGAGGGCGGCGTAGTGTCGAGGACCGTCACGGAGGAGTCGCAGGTGCTCGTGTTGCCGCACTGGTCGGTGGCCGTGAACGTCGTCGTCGTCTTTCCGAGGGCAAAGCCGGGCGGCGGTCCGGACACGCTGACTGCGCTGCAGACGTCGCTGCCGTTCGCCTTTCCAGCATCGACAGCCGCGCTCCGGTTGCCAGTGCACTCGGCCACGATCGGCGCGGGGCATTGGATCGTCGGGGTGCTGTAATCTACGATGCGGAATGACGCCGAGGTGGTCGCCGCCGGGCCGCATCCATTCGTCGCCGTCCAGGTGACGCTCGCGGATCCGGTAGCCCCGCACGCCTGCGTGAGGCCGTGGAAGTCGTTGCTGACGTTCGTTAGACCCGGCTGCAAGCAGGCATCCGATGCCCCCACCGTGCTGAGGAATGCATTGAGCGCGGCCTGATTGCCACCGCCGTCGCACTCGACCGTGGTGTCGTGCGGCGGCGCAGTGAACACCGGCGAGGCGGTATCGCCGACCATCAACGTCACAGAAGAGGTGGATTGCGAGAACTCATTGATGCACGTAAGGGTGACCTTGCAGCTGTCGAAGCACGAGCTCATCAGGCCGGTGTTGAACGAGGCTTCAGTCTTGGCAGCGTAAGCATTGCTGAAGGTGACGGCGCCTGCATCGCAGCTGCCGGCCGTCCAGGTGAACTTGAGCGGTTTACCACCCGGATCGGACGAAGCCGAGCCGTCGACTTGAAAGCTGACGCTCCCGCCGTTGCATGCCATCAGGGCGGCGGTTCCCGTCTGGCAATCGGGCGGCGAGACGATCATCACGGTCGTGCACTTCGTATCCCGCAAACCGGCGTTGTCGGTGACCCGCAGGCAGACGCTGGACACGGATCCTGCGATCGCGCCGCAGGTGAAGCTCGGCCTGACGCCCGCTGTCTCGAACCTCCCGCTGTTGACGAGGTCCCAGGCGTAAGTGATGGCATCGCCGGGATCCGGATCAGATGAGCCCGAGCCATCCAGTGAGATGGTCGTGTTCGGGGCACAGACGTAGGGACCGCTCGGATTCGCCACCGGCGGCGCGTCGGACATCACCATCGCGAACGGAGTTCCCGTCAGATTGGTCACGAGCGGTGTACTGGTGTTGTCGAATGTCACGTAGAAGGCTCCCCCTGAAGTGGTGCCGCCGATGTTGTCAGTCGTGTCCTTCACGGGCACCAGTCCCCCGCTGTCGAGCACCGGCGCCCAGGCGGCCGCCGCTGCATCGTAGTAGAGAAGCTGCGCGGCACTTTCGGCTGCACCCGTCAGGGTGGAGGGATAGTAAAAGGTGGCATTGACGAAGTCCGAGGACAGTGCGTTGTTCACGCGCAGGTCAACGTAGCCGCCACCGGTATCGAACAGCTTGGCTGGGGTCGGGTTTTGAAGGTATGTCGCACCGGTCAAGATCGCGGAGCCGGGGCTTCCATGGACCAGTTCCGCGGATATGCCCGCCTGATCGGGCGCACCAGGCGGCAAGAATACGGTCGCGGAGCCGTTCTCCCCCGTCACCTTGCTCGCATCAGCAGCCACCTTCGCGGTCTTGAGCGTGAAGGGCATCGTATTCGAGGTGGGCGGATTCGTGCTGCCTCCGTCGACCACCGTGACGGCGACCACGGTGAGGTCGGCGCTCGAGGCGCGGTCAGAGGCGGTGACACTTGCCGTCAGCGTGGATGGGTCGACGAACGTCGTCGACAGGGGCGTACCGTTCCAGAGGACGTTCGACGCGTTGCTGAACCCGGTGCCGGTCACACTCAAGGTCAGCGCCGGTCCGTTTGGACCGGCCGAGGACGGGTCGAGGCCGATGATCAACGGCCGATTGGCGGACAACACGGGCCTGAGCAGGACGGCATGGGTGTGGAATGCAGACCCGATGAGAAATTTGTCGGCGCCGGCGATTTCGCCGACATCGTTGATGGTGAGAGAGTCAATCGTGAAATTGGGAAAGAGGTCGGAGAGGTACAGCGGCGAGAATGCGCTTCCGTCGGAGAAGATGGGCAGATCTTCGCGCACTGGCACTTCCACGACCCATCCCGAGTGATTGATCGAGTGGGGCGGTCCCCCGCGGAAATCTGTCAGAGCGACGTTCCGCCACTGGAACCAATTGCCGCTAACCGAATCGTAGAGCCAGTCGCCGGATACGACGAGACCTTGATCGCTGATTCCGCCGCCGGGAAGCATCAAGGCCTGCTCATAGCCCGGCGCAAAGGGAATGAGCGTCGCTCCGGAGGATGCGTCCCAGAGAAAACCACGATCCGTGGGGAAGCAACCGGTAAAGCTGCTGTCCAACTGTCCTACGACAACTCCGGAGTCGTTGATGCCCAGCGCCACGCTGCCCGGCGGTCCAATTGGGACCACGGTGCCCGCGTTCCAGAGGGCGGCGCGGTCAACGGGTCCGACTGTGACCCCGTTGCATACGACGTTTTCCTGGGTCGAGCCGACGACCTGGCCGAGGTTGTTGATATCGCTCGCGCGGTGGAGGGGAAGGTCGACCAGCCCTGCGGCCGCCGTCCAGAGAACGGCATGCCCGTTGCGAACCGATCCTGTCCTGCCGAGCACCTGCCCGGCATCGTTGATGGCGATCGGGATGATCCGGAGCGGAGCCCCGGTTTGAGGATTCTGGAGGAAAGTGACCGTGCCGTTGTCCCAGACAAACGCTGTCTGTACGAAGGCGGCATCCCGCGAGAGGCCGACGATCTGTCCGTTGTTGTTGATTCCCAAGGCGGTGCTGTAATCCGCGCCGATGCCCAGGTCGGTCTCCGTGAACGACGACACCTGCGCCCAGGCGCTCCTCGCCGGCAACAGCAAAGCTCCGACCACGGCGGCGAAACAGACGCCCCTGGACCGTACGGCAAATTGCGCTCCTGTGTCGATGGTGCGGCTCATATCGTCTTCCCCCTCGCTTCATGATGAAAGACGGCGGTCGTTCCCGTACTCGGCTTGCCGCTGGCGGCGCGCACCTTCTTCCGACCATCGCGCGCCTCGGACTGAGCCGGAGGCGAAACGACGCCATCACGCTGTGTTGGTTCCCCCAGGAACGGGACTGCAGAACGACTCTGCTCCGGCCCGTCCAATCAAGTCAAGAACATCCAACTTTCGTCGAACACGACCTAGGTCCGTCTCAGCGGAGCTCCCGACACACGTATCGTCCACTCGACCGATCGTCGGAAAGGACCACCGTCGGACGGCTGGGTCGCCGGCCGTTCGATCGCGCTGTGATCATGGACCCTGCCACGACCTACGAGCTGGAGCCTGTCTCCGCTGGTGATCTGGCCCATGCGCTGCAGCTGGATGCGCAACCAAGACGAGCCACCAGAACGAGCTCGGCTCGCCCGAACCAATCCCAGCTCGAGCTCGAGCTCGGCTCTAGGGCAGCGTGCCCGAGATCAGCAGCGCCCCCGGCGCGATTCCGACGCTCACCCTCGGCTTCTCCGGCTCGGGCCTGGTGAGCAGGATGGCCACTCCTGCGCCGCCGGCGAGAAGCGCGGCTGCGCCGAGAGCGTAGACCATCCCCCTCGAGGAAGCGCCCCGATTCGCCTGCGTGACGTAGTGGCGGCCCCAGTGGTCGCCGAAGTCTTCGCCGCCGCCATGCGTGAGCATGAAGCCCACGCCTGCCGCAGCGATGACGCCGACACCCACCAGCGTTGCGCCGAGCCGCTCGCGGGCGACGCGCGACTTGTTCGCCTCTGCGCTGAGGGCCACCTGGACCGGATCCTTCTTCGCAGCTTGCGACGAGGCGCTCGCGTCGGCCGGCGTCGATGTCTGCGGCGCGGCGAGATGGGCCAGCGCGCAAGAGGTGGCGTCGCCGCGCGAGCAGCCCATCTGCCAGAGCTGCAGCGCGCGATCGTCGCTCTCCGCCGAGCAGGCCCGCTGCCGGCAGCTCTTGCCGTCGCCCGCGGCGCAGGCCTTGTCGCGCATCTCGCCGGCGAGCAGCGCATTCGAGTTGGTCCCGTCGCCCTCCTCGTAGACCTTGGCCAGCCGGGCGCAGGCGGTGGCGCTCATGAGAGCGCAGCCTCGCTGCAGCGCCGCGATGCCCCGCGCCGCATCGCGGGTGGCGGGACGGAGCCAGCGGTTGCCCGCCTCGGCGCAGGCTTCGGCCGATCCGGCCAAGCAGGCCTGGTCGAGATACTCCAGCGCGCCCTTTCCGTCCTTGGCCTCGTCCGCGGCGTGGGCCATCAAGAGGCACTTCGAGGCGTCGCGAGCCTCGCAGCCGAGCGCGGTCTCGGCCCGCTCCCGCAGCGCGCCCGCCGGCAGCAGGGGCAACATCGGCGAAGCATTTTCGACACCGTAGGCGCGCGCGAAGCGTACCAGTGCATCGATCCGGGTCGCCTCGCTCGCCGTGGCCTGCGGCAAGAGCTTGCGCAGCCGCGCGGTGTCGCTGTCCAGCTGCGCTTGGTACGCGCGCCTCGTGTCCGCGTAGTTCTCCCACTGCAGCGCGCGAGTGTCGGCCAGCTCGCGGAAGGGATTCTTGCCGTCCATCTCCGCCACCTCGCGCCAGGCCGCGGCCGCCTCGTCGGGCCGCTCCCTGCCCTTGCCTTCGACGGTGCGGGCGTTGTCGTAGGCGACCAGCACTCGCGGATCGACACCGAAGTCCACGGCGCTCTCGGGCAACGGTCCGGGTGGCTGAGGCACGTCGGGCACGCCGTTCGGCCCCATCGAGATGACGACGATGGAGTCCTCCTGCATGCGGAAGAGATCGACCACCGCGCCCTCCACCGCCTCGCTCAGCTCCTCGGGAGTGGTGGCGATGGCGGAGGAAGTGCTCAAGAGCTTGCCGCCCGCGGTGTCGTAGAGCGCGAAGGAGACGAGAAAGGCATTGTCGGCGCGCAAGAGCTCGCTGCGCAGCAGACGGTCGGCTCCGAGCTCGCGGGCCGCGCGCAGCTCGCAGTCGCCGGGGCATTCGTCGCCGGCGATGCGCGCCTCGGGCGCCGCGCGCCGGGCGACGTCGCGGATCTGCGCGCTGAGACCGGCGCCGTCGATCAGCTTGCGGTCGGCGGCCACCAGGCGCGAGCGCACCTCGAGCACGGCGATCACCTGCGACTTGCGGGCGACGGCCGCGGCATCGGCCGCCGCCGAGAACAGCACCATCACGCTTGCCATCCAGAGCGTCTTCATGGGCCACCCCTCGTCATTGACATCGCAAAGGTCCGGCAGGATCGGCGAAGCAGGTCAGCTCGTATCCGCTCTCGGCCGCGCGGCGGCCCATCTCCTCTTCCGAGACGGGGCCGAAGCGGGCGCGCAGCGCGGACTGGGCGATCCCCGGCAGGCCGGGGCTGAGCAGGACTTGCAGCACCAGCTCGCCCGAACCGGCAGCGCGGGCGCGCCCGAGTGGATCGCCTAACGCCTGGTTGATGCTGTCGTCGCGCAGCACGCGCGGTACGCCATCGCAGGGAGGGCCAGCGACTTCGCGGCCGTCCTCGCCCAGGACCTGCAGCACCTCGGCGCTGCCTCCTTCGAGCCGCGAGATCACCAGGCATCCGCCGGAGCGACGCAGGTGCGCGGCCAGATCGGCGGGACTGCGCGGCACCATCACGCGCAAGCGGACGCCGTGGACGGCCGTCGAGTCGGCGGCAATGCGCGCCGGTACGGGAGCCGGCGCCGATTTCGCAGGAACCGCGGGCCGCGGCGGAGGAGCGGCTTGCGCCTGCTGCTTCGGCGCCGGCAAGGGAGGCGGAGCGGCCTGTGCCTGCTCTTGCGCGGGCGCCGGTTTCGCTGCCGGCGGCGGCTTGGGAAGTGGCACCACCCGGAAGCGCTGCTCGGCCTTGACTGGCTTGGGCGCCGGCACTGGTTCGTGCGCGATCCTCTCCCGCGCCCAGGGCCGGCCGGCGATCAGCGCGGCGCTGGCCAGCGCCAGCGTCTGCAGGCAAACCGACCGCAGAAGGCGCGGCGGCTCACTCATTCGCAGGCTGTCCATCCACGCTCATCCCCACGACCAACTCGGCCGCGCCCGAACTGGTTACCTGCGCAAGACAGATTTCCTCTTGGGACGCGAGGTGCATCACCACCACCTTGCCCCGGGCCAGCTCGCTGTTGAGCGGCTCGCCGCTGAGGGTGCGCGGCTCTCCACCGGCGCAGCGCACGTCGAGGCGCTGCTTGCTCGAAGGGGCGGCGCTGGCCTGCGCGGCGGGCGGCCGCAACCGCAAGAGGAGAAACTGGGCCGAGAGCAACTGCGCCACCATCACCAGCGCGAGAAGCGCGAGCGCGAACTGCTTCTCGGCGAAGAGGCGGTAGATGAGCCCCTCCAGCTCGTCGAACCCGCCGTTCTTGGACCGCGAGGTCATCGCTTCTCCCCATCGCCGGCAAAGGATGGTATCCCTCCGGCTGCGACGGCGGACGGCTCGGCGATATTCTCCTCCGCCCAGGCCGGCAGCATCAGGGATGTCGGGCGCCGCTCGAGGCGCACCAGCTCGCGCAGATACGCATCGAGCCCGCGCAGCAGCACCGAGCCATGCAGGCCTTTGGGCAAGGGCGGCTGCAGCGGCCGCAGCGCCGCCACCAGCACCACCGGCCGCGCATCGAGGCAGATGCCCACCGCCGCCAGCGCCGAGTCGTCGTGAGGCGAGGAGCCGGTCTTGCCGCTGAAGACGAGCTTGGGCCAGCGCTGCGCCAGCCACCGCAGCGTACCCTCGCGGCGGCGGAGCGCGAGAAGCGCGCCGGCGTCGCTCAGCGCGCAGGAGGAGTCGCTGAACAGCTTGCGGTGGAGATAGTGGCCGATCTGCTCCGCCGTGGCGCGCGAGGAATTCCCGAGTAGCGAGGTCGGGTCGTCGGGCAAGAGCGCGGCCGGCAGACCAGCCTCCTCGCGGCGCGCCTTGAGGAAGCGGAAGAGCGCCACGCCGGCGGCCGTATAGGAGAGGTCGGGCCCGACCTGGTCGGGCGGCACGATCTCGCCCAGCTGCGCAAAAAGATCCGCCGCCAGCGCGCGGTCGGCGGGCGAGTCGAGCGCGTCGCGCTCCTCGACTGGAAGGGTCGCGCTCACGGTGCGCAAGAGGTCGGGACGCCGCTGCCAGAGCAGCGCGGGAAGGAGCAGCGCGTGGCGCGCGGTGAGCGCATTCACCGAGCGCGCGACGGCTTCGTCGAAGGCCATCGGACGCGAGGGAGGCGCGACGTCGGTCGGGCAGTAGTTGGCCGGGCGCCGCGCCCAGATCCAGCGCACGCAGCTCGCAGGCGGCAGCGTCAATTCGCGCACCGCGCGCGGCCCGAAAGCCTCGACGGCGAAGTCGAGCGCCTCCAGCTTGGCGAGCGATCCGTAATTGACCGGCATCAGCGCGGCCTCGGCGCCCGAGCGGGCCAGCACCGCGCCGTCCGCGCCCAGCGCCGCAAAGGCCGCCCGAACTTCGGTGCCGGAGAATTCCGACTGCAGCGCGGCGGAGAGACCATCGCGAAATCGGTCGATGGCGGCAACCAGATCGAGATCGGCCGAGGGCATGTCGGTTGCGACCCGCTCGGTCCAGCCCTCGACGAAGGCGAAGATCGAGGGCGAGTCGATCCCTTGGTCGAGGAACGAAGGGAGCGACGGATCCCACAGCTTCCGCTCCACCAGCCAGGCGCGCGTCGAGGCGATGCGGGTGGCGGAGAGCGCGGGATGGAGCCGCAACCACTGCACGCCGCGCGGGGTGGCGCCGAGGATGAGCTGGTCCTCGCGCGATAGGCGCCGCAGAGGCAGGCCGAAGAGGGCGAGGGAAAGGCGATGCAGGCCGTCGGCGGGGCGCCGGGCGGTGCCCATCGTCGTCGCGGCGCTGAGGTTGAGATAGAGGCCGGCGATCTCCTCTTGCGCGGCCTGCCTCACGAGCCAGGTAGCGAAGAGCGCCTCGCCGATCTTGTCGAAGAGGCCGCCGCGCCGCCCGCTGCGCAGGTAGAGCTTGGCCAGCTGCTGGGGAATGGTCGAGCCCCCCTCGGGAATGCCGCGCAGGTTTCGTCCCAGGGCGCGGAGCATTCCGGTGGGGCTGAGCGGCGGCAGCCAGCGCGGCCGCTGGAAGAAGCTGCGGTCCTCGTAGCCTGCCGTAGCGGCCGAGACGAGCGGGGCGCCGCGAAGATCGAGAGCAGCGGCGCGGTACTGGGCGAGATCCTCGCGAAAGAGAACGGCGGCCTCCTGCACCCGATCTCCGCCGGCCAGCGCGAGCGGAGCGACGAGCGCGGCGATGACCACGGCGACCAGCGCGCCGCCCGCGGCAGCGCAGATCCTCTTCAGATCGAGGATGGAGCGCAGCGGGATCTTCCTGGGAAGGCGCAGCGAGAGGCCGTTCATCGCGCCAGCCCCATCTTCTTGAGCATCCCCAGCGTCTCGGCCGGCGTGTAGAGCGCGAGCAGCGGATCGCGCGCGTTGCCGTGGTCGTCGAGCAGCGAGAAGTGCAAGTGCGGGCCAGTCGAGTGGCCGCTCGAGCCGACCTGGCCGACCACACCCATGGCGGGGACCTTGAGGCCAAGAGCGATGCCGAGGCGGTGCGGGTCGAAACGGAGATGGCAATAGACGGTGCGCCAGCCGTTGTCGTGCGCGACGGTGACGTAGAAGCCGCAAGCGCGAGAGCGGCCTGCATCGGCCACGGTGCCTTCGCGCGCCGCGACGACCCAGGAGCCGCGCGGCGCGACCAGATCCACTCCGCGGTGCAGCCTCGGCCGGCCATGCAGGCGGCGCACGCCGAACTTCGAGGAGATCCGATCGAAACGGCGCACGTCGAGAGGAAAGAGCAGCCAAGGCTTGCGCGCCTGCGGCCCCGCCTCCGCCTCTCGCAGGGGCGGAGCCAGGAACGTCAGCACGGCGATCATCACCGCTGCGCGCACATCGGCCCAGCAAAAAAACCGGCGGGCGCGGATTTTTTTGCTTGCCGCACAAGACGTCGGAGGTCAGCGCATGGGGCTCTTCGCCCGCTTCTGGCAGTACTCGATCGAGACTTACGGCGGCGCGCCGCTGCTCTTGTTCATCAACTTGATCCAGATCGCCCTGCTCCTCTGGGTCGTCTCGGAAGGCTTCCGCGCGCAGTCGGAGCGGGCCATCTCTCCCGACGCGCGCCGCATCCGCGCGGCGAGGCGCGCCGAGATCTGGCAGAAGCAGGTGCGGCCCCTGGCACTCACCATGATGCTGCTCGGTCCGGGCCTCGGCCTGGGGATGAGCACGCTGCTCGGCGCGCTCGGCATGGGCGCCCTCGGCGAAGCGATGGGAATCCAGGTCGCGGCGGACACGCTGGCGGCGACGATGGCGCACGCCTACCGCGAGATCTCCTACGCCTACTTCCTCATGGTGGGCGGCACCTTCCCGATGCTGCTCGGCCCGGTGATCGTGCTCGCAGCGCGGCGCCTCGACGAGGATGGCAACGACGCCCGCGGCGGCGAGCCCGAGGAAGTCCTCTTGCACACGCTGCGCAGCCTGCTCGCCGTCACCGAGGCGCAGGCGGCGCGCGCGCAGCTCGACGCGGCGCGGACGCAGGCGCTCCTCGAGAGGATGGCCTCGTGACCAACGAAGAGATCCTCGCGCTCTTGCGCTACCAGAGGACGCGCTTCCCCGCCGACGGCGAAGCGCTCGACCGGATCGAGGCGCTGCTCGGATCGGGATCGCCGAAAGAGAGCGCGCCGGCGCCGTCGCTCTCCTTTCCCTTGCGGGTGCAGCCGGCCAAGGCTTGCTCGCTGGGATGGTCGCCGGAGCTCTTCGCCCTCACCGTGCTGATCAGCAACGTCGCTCTGCGGCAGGAGGATGGCGCGCTCGTCCAGCGCGGACGCGGGCCGATCGTGGCGGTCTGCGCCGAGTACGATCGCGCGCTCACTTCGCTGGAGCCGCCCGTGGTCGCGCGCCACGCGCTGAGCAACGCGCGCAGCGAAGGGGTCCCCACCCTGCGGCTTCCCGGAGGGCTCCTCCGCGCGCCCTTGCGACTCGAGCCGACCAGCCGCATCGCCCGCGCGCCCGCCGATCGCGAAGGCGCGCTGGGCCGGGCGGAGAAATTCTTCGATCAGCTCGACGAGGCGTGGCAGCGGCGCATCGGCTCGGTATTGGAAGTGGCCTGGCCCGTCTACCGTCCCGAGCGGAGCGGGCCGCTGCTCGATGCGGTTGCGGGTGCGCCGCTGCCCGATCTCGCGCTGGGATGACTTTTTTGCTTGCCAAAGAGGAGGAACCTCCATGTCGAAATCCATCCTCATCCTCTCCCTGAGCGCTCTGCTGCTCAGCTGCGCGCACGACGAGGCGCCCAAGCCGGCCGCCCAGCGCGACTGGGAGAAGGGACTCGACGAGGAGTTCGGACAGCAGATCGCGCCGCTCGGGCCGCTCGAGAGCGATCAGAACGCCTATGACCTCATCCGGCGCCGCGAGCGGGAGCACGCCATCGGTTCGCGCCTGACGGCCACCGATCTCGACGAGATCATCGCCAACTCCTCGCAGGTGCTGGCGAGCGCGCTGGCACTGCCGCTCTTCCGGGCCGGCGTCTACTGGGGCCAGCCGCGGCTGATCGATCGCGGCTGCACCGCGGCCAAGCGAGTCACGCACGCGGCGCTGCGCGCTGCCGGCAACATCGAGGCGGTGCTGCAGGGCTGCGCCGCGCTCATCACCGGCCGGTCTTCGAGCGACTCTTGCGGCGACAGCCAAGGGAAGCTGCGCGAGGCCTACTCGCTGTTGGCCGGCGAAAAGGCACAGGAAGCAGGCCGCAGCGCCGCCGAAGCGGTCCGCGCGCTGCGCGACCGCTGCCCGAAGATGTCCGCCCCGCTGCGCACGCCGGTCGATCCCAGCACCCGCGGCTTCCTCATCGTCTGGGTGCTGCACGCCAACGACGCGCCGCCCGTCACCTTCCTCGCCGGCGAGGCCGCCCCCAACACCGCCGAGGCGATCAACGAAGGCTTTCTCCGCGGCGTGCAGGCGGTCCGGCCCATGGCGCACAACCCCTGAAAGGAGACTCCATGTCCAGCGAACGCCCCGAATTCCGCCCCATCGAAACAGCCCCCGCGCGAAAGCTCTGGCCCTATGCCGCGCTCGGCGCGGTCCTGGTGGTCGGGCTCCTCTACGTCGGCAAGCGCAACGCCGCCGCTTCCCCGGCGCAGCCCGCGGTTCTCAGCAACGTGGCGGGCAAGCCGGAGGTGAAGGCGCCGGAGCCGGCCGCAGCGGCCAGGCCCGCGGCCGCCGAAGAGAAGCCCAAGTCGGCCGCCGGCCCGAACGTGCTCGGAGGCGCGGTCGCCGCAGCGAAGACGGTGGCGATGGTGGCGCGCGCCGAGCTGGAGCGCGAGATCGGCCGTACCCAGAGCGCGCAGAAGCAGTCCGCCGCGTACAAGAAGCAGATCGCCGACCTCGAGAAGCAGCTGGCCGACGCGCACGCGCAGATCGCGGCAGTCCAGAAGGCGAAGGCGCCGCCCCCGCCCTCGGACCAGGAGCAGATCCTGCAGATGCTCGCCCCCGTGCTGCGCTCGAGCAATGACGGCCGCCCCTAGCGCGAAGTCAAGGAGACAAAGATGAACCGGATTCTTTGCATCGTTCTCTTGGCGACGGCGGCCGGTGCGGCGCGCGCCGAGCAGTTCGCTCCCATCAAGCCGAGCGAGTCGGTCACCTATCCGCTGCCGCCCATGCCGCTCCCACAAGTGCAGGGCGACGGCAAATGGACCGAGACCGAGGATAGCCCGGCGCTGCGGGTGAGCCGCGCCTGGGTCAAGCTCAGCCAGGCGGCCGGCGTGGAGCGGAGCGACGCCACCCGCAAGCTCTACCAGTCGTGGAAGAGCGAGGTGAACGCGAGCGGGCTGCACAGCCGCAGCTCGCAGGCGTCGCACGCGCGCTTCCTCGCCGCGTACAAGAAAGATCTGGAGCAAGCGCGCAGCATCTACGAGGGCGTCTTGCGCGACGTCGACTCAATGGACGGCGACGGCGCCGAGAACGGCGGCAGCGCGCGGTCCGACAGTCCGGCGAGCAGCCTCGCCAAGGAGGCCGAGGAGCAGATCCGCAGCGCCGAGCGCGACGAGCGCTTGTCGAACTCCGCCTGCTTCCTCTCGCCCGAGACTTGCCAGCAGCCCGACCCGACCGACAAGGCTCTGCAGGACGAGATTTCCGCGCTGCTCAAGGACACGCTGGTCGCGGGCGGACCGGACGGCGGCCTCAGCCTCTATGCCTTGCGCCGCAAGGCGACGCTCCTGGCGCTGCGCGCGCGGGTGATGGCCGCCATCACCCAGCGGGCGGCCGCGCGGCTCGCGACCGAGGTGGCGACGCAGCAGGACGGCCAGGGCAATCCGCGCGCGCTGCCCTCGCCGCTGGCGCCGCTCGCCTCCGCCTCGCGGCGGGCGACGAACATCTCCGACCCGTACCGCTGACCGACCGCCGTGTGGCTCCTGGCTGTCGCCTTGCGCTGCGCGCAGATGACCTGGCCGGCGGAGCCGCTGCAGCGCGAGTGGCTCCGCGGCCTCGTCCATGAAGTCGCCCGGAGCGAAGGCGTGGACCCGCTCGCTCTCGAGGCGCTGGGAGTGACCGAGACCGATCTGCGCCCAGCGGTCGGGGCCTCGTGCGAGGTGGGCCCCTTCCAGATCATGCCGAGATGGGCGGAAGTCTTCGGCCTCGACTCTCCGGCGCAGCTCTGGGACCCTCGCATCAACGCCATCGCCGCCGCGCGCATCTACAAGGCCGGGTTGCGCCGCTGGAGCGAGCGCTTCGCCAAGGCGGCGCACAATCCTGTCCTGCGCGCCGCGGGATGGCGCGGTGCACTCGACCGCGAGACCTTCGCGGCGGTCGCCTACAACTGGGGCCAGGCGCCGCTCGCCTTCTCCCGGGCGAGCGACTTGCGGGCCGTGGCCATCCCGCGCTCGACCGCGGAGTACGCGGTGCGCTTCAACCGGGCGCTGCGCGGTCTGCGCGCGGGTAGTGGCACTCCTCGAGGCCGATCGCGCTGATTGCGAGAAGGTGGACGAGCGGACTGGTCAGGCGGCCGGCGCGGGTCGCGTCGTCGACGAGCGCCGGCAGCTCTTCGAGGCGCGCGGGCAATGACCCCGGAGCCCACCTCTCCTCGCGATAGCGCGGGTCGAGCGGCTCCGGCAGATCGGGCAGGAGCTCGTAGGCATCTCCGTTTTTCAAATCCGTGAAGAGCGCCCCGCGCACCGGCCGTTGCGCAGCCAGCTGCCGCGCCTGCAGCAGCGAGGCCGGCGCCAGCGGTCCGCCGTAGACCAGGAGCGATCCTTCGGGCTCGAGGCGCGGCGTCCACTTGCCCAGGAGCGGTGCGAGGAAGTCGATGGCCTGTTGCCACGGAGCGGGCGGTGCGCCGATGAGCTGAACGGCGGGGCCCGCGCCTCCCTCGGGCAGCGGCAGCTCTTGCCCGAGGAGCCGCGCGAAGATGCGCGGCCAGAGCACGCGCGCCTCGAGAGGTTCTCCCTGCGCCGCTTCCTCGACGAGCGCGAGCAGCGGCGCGGATTGGTCCAGCTCGCGCAGCACCGCGCGGAATCCATGCAGCGGCGCCGGCCGCGTTCCCGGCGGCGACGACATCAAGGGCAGCCGAACCTTGCCTCGGTTCTTCCACACCACCGGCTCGACGGGAGCGATGGTTCCGCTGAAGGCGCAATGGTCGTCGCACTGCAGCGCCTGCGCGGCCACCGACAGCCGCGTGAGCGGGTCGCGGCTCCAGCCCGCCTCCGACATGCGCCAGAGGTTCCCGGCGCCTGAGGGAGGATTGCCCACCGCCCGCGCGTACTCCTGGTAGTCGATCAGCCAGTCGTCGAGGAGGACGGGCAAGAGCGCGCTGTCGGGCGCGCGCTCGAGATAGTGCGTGCCCAGCGCCGCTTCGATGAGCCACAGCTTGCGCTGCTCCGTCGGCGCGCGCTGCAGCGCGGAGAGGAGCGGCTCGCCGAAATACGCTTCGTCGCCCGCCAGCCGGACTTCGACTCTCGATCTGGGCAGCGCATCGAAGAGCTGGGGCAGCGGCCAGCGGAAGCGCGGGATGGAGTCTTCGAGACCGCCCTCGATGCCGCGCACGATCCATTCGGCGAAGGCC